>Ga0214921_10000413_pt1 | contig 81191 bp, 82 predicted proteins | sample LL1505_MetaG_FD_177992 | JGI IMG/M metagenome (GOLD analysis project Ga0214921, IMG submission 177992) | Freshwater microbial communities from Lake Lanier, Atlanta, Georgia, United States - LL-1505 | ecosystem: Environmental > Aquatic > Freshwater > Lake | place: USA: Georgia | collected... | reverse complement strand
GAATCGAAAGTTGACGAATCAAAAGTGGACAAATTAGAAGTAGATGAATTGAAGGTAGATGAATCAAAGGTAGATGAATCGAAGGTAGATGAATCAAAAGTAGATGAATTAGATGTAGATAAATTAGAAGTTGATGAATCAAAAACGGATGAACTACATATTAAAGATTTACAAGAGGACAAAGTAAAAGTCAAGAAAACAGTTATAAAAGTTCATAAGGAGTTAGAGTTATTAAATAAGCAAAAACCATTATGGTGCAAAAAACCAGAGCTTGTTACAAAAGAAGAATACGTTGAATTTTATAAAGCGATGTCTAATGATTGGGAAGACTATTTGGCACAAAAGCATTTTTCAGTTGAAGGACAGTTAGAGTTTACGTGTTTATTATTTGTTCCAAAACGTGCGCAAAATGATATTTTTGAGCCAAAAGCAAGAAAACAAGGATCAATTAAACTATATGTGCGGCGTGTATTTATTAGTGATAATTGCGAAGACCTAATTCCAGAATGGCTGGGCTTTGTTAAGGGTGTTGTAGATTCTGAAGATTTACCTCTAAATATTTCACGAGAAATGTTACAGCAAAACAAAATTCTAAAAGTAATTAAGAAAAATATTGTTAAAAAGTGTTTAGAATTATTTGGTGAAATTAAACAAACACGCGAAGACTATGTAAAGTTTTATGACCAATTTAGTAAAAATATTAAGCTTGGAATTCACGAAGATAGTTCTAATCGTGAAAAACTTGCAGAATTATTAATGTTTCATAGTTCAAAATCAGGAAATAATATGATATTTTTTAAAGATTATGTTGATGCTATGGATCCAACTCAAAAAGCAATTTATTATATTACGGGTGAAACTCGCAAAGCTGTTGAAAATTCTCCATTTATTGAAAAATGTAAAAAGCGTAATTATGATGTTTTATTTATGATTGAACCGATCGACGAATATTGTGTTCAACAATTAAAAGAATATGATGGAAAATCATTAGTGTGTGTCACAAAAGAAGGTTTAGTATTTGAAGAAAGCCCGGAAGACAAAACATTATGGGAAAAATGCGTTGAAGATTTTAAACCATTAACAAATTCGATTAAATCTATTTTAGGCGATAAAGTAGACAAAGTTGTATTAAGTGTTCGTGTTGTAGATAGCCCTTGTGTATTAGTAACAGGCGAATTTGGTTGGTCTGCTAATATGGAAAGGATTATGAAAGCACAAGCATTACGTGATACAAATATGAATTCATATATGACATCAAAAAAAACTATGGAAATTAATCCTAATCACGCTATTATTAAGGCACTAAAAGCACAAGTGGAAAAACAAGAACATGCAAATACACTAAAAGACCTTGTTAATCTATTATTTGAGTCATCTCTTATTAATAGTGGATTCAGTCTTGAAGAGCCGTCTACCTTTGTAAATAGAATTAATCGTATTATTAAGTTAGGTCTTTCTATTGATGATGACGAACCAGAAGTTAATGCAACAAATGGAGATGCAACAAATGAAGATGCAACAAATGAAGACAAAGAAGAAGGTAATAGCGACGGAGAAGAGGAAGAATCTAATATGGAAGATGTTGATTGATTAATAATAACATAGAAAAATAACATGAAAAAATAATATATGCAACAAAATATATTATTTTATCAATTGCGTTTTTAATTCAATAAATATTTAGGTATTTATATTAATTAATGTCTTCTAGTGGATTAACATATATAAATGAATTGCCTAATCCAAATTCCAATACACAATTAAACGGTGTGCAGCAACAATTATTAATGCAACAACAACAACCGCAAAATATTATTTTAAATAAAAATGAAATAATTTCAAATCAAAATAGTCAAATGCCTGGTCCCGCTATTAATCAGTTTATACCGAGCGGCACATATAGCACCCAAAATCCAATTCAAACCATGGAAAATAATGTAATAAACCAACAGCCAAATTATAACGAACTTGTAAATTTGATACAAAAAGCCAGTTTAAACGGCTCTACATCACTACCATCACGAGATATACCAAATAATTCTATACAAATTTCAAACGATGAACAAACAAAGCCCAATTATATTCCACAACAACAAACAGAGGAAGACTATATTAAAAATAATGAAACACCAGGTTACTTAATTGAAGAAAATAATAGACAAACTCAAAATGCCAATTTTTATGATATGTTGTATAATGAAGCACAACTTCCGCTAATAATAGCACTTGTATATTTTTTATTTCAGTTACCTGCTATAAAAAAATACAATAAAAATTTATTACCATTTATGTTCAAGATTGATGGAAACCCCAATTTATATGGATATATTTTTAATAGTGTTTTATTTGCGTCCATGATATATGTTTTGCTAAAAGTTATAACAAAACTTGCCTAAATATTATTACTATACTTTATTTTGAATAGTGCCTTCCAACTTTCATCCATAAAAGTATGCTAATAGTAAAGCCTAGTAAAAATCCAGCAACACAATTATCGGGGTGGTCTTTCAAAAATGGTCTAGTTATAAACGGACCAACAAAGAATGTTAAAATTGAGTAAAATATCATAATAGCTATTGAAGTCGGCGAACTTAGATGAGACATTTTTATAGTTTAACACTATATTATTTTTTTGGTTTTCTTGATTTTTTTGGCTTTCTTGATTTTCTTAATTTTCTTGATTTTCTTGATTTTCTTAATTTTCTTGATTTTCTTGGTTTTCTATGTTTTTTTCTATATGTTTTAAAGTAAATTTTAGCCGCAGCCATGTCAAGAGGATGAACTCTGATTCCCGATAACGAAGATGAATATGAAGACGAAGACGAAGACGAATCAGATGACGAAAAAGATGTTGGAAAAGGTGTTATATTTTGTGGAGGCTGAGGCAGTCGTGGTCCAACAATAGGAGGGTCAACGTTTAAATCAATTGATAGTTGATTAAGAGTATCTAATTCGGCAATAGCAATAGGTATTAAATTATTAAGTTTATTATATTCAAGAAGTAATCTTGCTACAGTTTCATTATTAACAGGACGAGCTAAAATATTAAATTTAACTGTCAATATATTTACTAGTGCATTATAAACTTTCATAGCCGGAATAGAAAGAGGAGGTGTACTATAATGATAAAAAGGCATCCAATGCTCAAAAATAAATTCTATTTCACTCTTTATTATTACATTAACACGTATTATAGTTTCTATTATATGTTGAACATCATTCCACTCATGAAAACCAGCAACAACTGATATATCTTTTTGTAGGTTATTCAATCTGATTTTTAGAAATCCAAATAAGGCTCTTGCTGTAAGATTAACTGGAGACATAATATACTATATATATACTATATAATATAAATTATATATAGTATAGAAAATATAAAATAGAAACTAGAAAAATTATAGTTCACTTATATTTTTTTACTTGTTTTACTTTTTCTTCCATATTTACAATATTGTTTTTGAGAGAATCCTTTTGGACGCATACAATTTATAGACCTTTTATATTTTAAAGTCCATGCGCCTCCGCGTTTAACTTTTGTTCCTTTTTTTTGTCTTCTTTTTTTGCTACCACGTGCTTGGTTTAACACATTGCTTTGTCTATTCAAATCTTCAAGTCTTGCTTCTAGTTCAGCTATTTCTCGTCTTAAAGTAGTTTGTCGACTAGTTAAATCAAATAATAATTCTTCTGCTTTCAGCAGAGTGCGCATTACTCTATTGCTTTCATCAACTAATGGTATAACGCGTTCTTGACTATTAGCATGAATGGCACTACCAATATCAATATAGCGACTATAAAGTTGATTTATAGTGTCAGTATCATTGGGATAAGCAGTTCTATGAGTATCATAGGCACGTCGTGCGCTACGATGTGTGTCTCCAATATCACCTTGTACTTGTTCTCGTGTAGCTAGTGTTCTTCCTTGAGCTACTCTTTGACTCGCAGTATCCATACGTTGCCTAATAGTAATAATCTCAGCTTCTAGAGCCATTTTACTAGCATTAACAGTTATTAGTTCAGACTGTAATTTTGCTAATTGTGTTGTTAATTCATTTCTTTCTATAAGTAAATCTTGGCTTCTTATTGTTATTGGTAAAGCTTGAGTATTTCTTGCTAAAGCTCGGCTTCTTATTAGTGAAGCTATTTGTTGCATCGCCTCTGCTCCTCTTTCGTTTTCATTATCAGTTATAATATCTGGCATCTAGTATATATATAATAGTATATATAATAGTTTTTTATAACTTTACACTTTTTTAATTTTTGTCCTTTTTTTTATTTTTTTCCTTTTTTTCGTCTAGAACGACGTTGTTTTTAAATCATTTTCTAGTGTTTTTGCCCTCTTTTCCTTTTTTTATATGTACAACGGTGCTGTTTTTTACCGCGTGCAATATTTTCATTTATAGTTAAGGATAAATATTCGCTATTCATTTCATCAAGTTCGTTTTGTAATTGGTCTTTTTGTTGCGTTAATTCTAGTATATCCGCATTTAAAGTTATATACTTTTCGTTTGCTTTAGTTAAGAGTTGTAGCTTAGCCTCTCCTTCTAGTCTAAGTGGTTTAATAATTTCTCGAATAGCAGCATTAGTAATACCAAGAAGACGAGTTGCCTCACTATGACGACTTCTTATACCTTCTACATCATTAGGATGTGTTCTACTATAATCATTAAAGTCGCGTAATGCCCTAGCATACTCATTTCCAAGATTACCTTGCAATTCTTCTTGAGTAATTCGCGTTATTTCTTGAGTGCAATAGCGTAGCCGTTCTCTAGCACTAGTAGCATCGCTATTTGCTGCTAGTGCTCGTTCTCTAAAATTACTTATATCAGCTTCTAATTCAGCTATTATATTTCTAAATTTTGTTATTTCTCTAAATAAAGTTCGTCTTCTATAGGCTAAACTTGGTTGGTGTGGTCGTGATGATACTCTTCTTTCACTCATATTATAAAATATAATATAGTATATTATATTATAATATATTATACTATAGATTTGATTTTTATAGTTTTTATGGTCTTCTTTTTCTAGTGTGTTTTCTTTTTTTGCCCTTTTTTTTAGATTTGCGTTGTCTTTTACCGCGCGCTTGATTTAACAGTCTGTCACGAATAAGTGCTCTTTTAAGTTTGCGCTCAAGGTCGCTTACGATCCTCATTATACTTTGTTGTTGTTGATATAAACTATAATGATGTTCGCTTGCTAGTCTGTATGTTTCTCGTGCTAGTGCTTTTTGTTCTATAATAGGAGCAAGACCTGTATCCATTAGCTCATCAAAAAGACCGCTGACGTGGTCAAATCTTGGTTTTAAATTATTAAAATAATTTATATCCGTGTCTTCATCTTCATTATGTACATATTCAAACCACCGCCTCTTAAGTTCACTATATTCCATTCCTAAGTTGGACTGATTAAAATTCGTAAGAAGTGTGTATCTTAAATTATCACGTTCTGTTCTCAACCTTTCATAGTGGTCGTGTTCATCATCTCTGCGTATTCTTGCTTGGTCGACTTCAATTGTTTTTGCATCTAATGCTCCGCGTTGTTGTCTTAAATCGGCTTCTAACTCTCTAATTTTATTTCCTAAATTGGTTCTTCGTGTTTCTAAAATGCGTGTACGTCGCGCTAAAGCACTTGGCGTATTGCGTCTTTGAGTTGTTGATCTTAAATGCATTCTTGAGGTTCTAATAGTATTTTGATTAATACTAGACATGTTATATTATATTAGACTAATATAATATTTTCTAGTTTTGTTTTCCTGGGTTTTTGCCTTTTTATGTGTAGCACGACGTTGTCTTTTATTTATCAAACTATTAATAAGTTATGAATGCCTAATAACATATTCTTCTGCTCTTGCTAATGCTTGTCGAGCTCTTACATCATTTAAAAATAATCTCCTAAATGTTGGAGAACTTTCAACATCAGCATGTGTTCTGTGAGTATTTGCCATATTATATTCATATATACGAGCGCGAGTATGTTCACGAACTCTTCTTGCTACAATTCTATTATTTATAGCGTTAGCTCTATCTCTATTGAATGGTATTTGGTTATAACTAATAACAGGTCTTGAAACTGGAATAACCAAATGTCTAGCACTAATAATAGCACTAGATATGTGTGTTCTACATAACGGACAGCTATTAAAACCGGCGCCTAAACTTTTTTCAATACATTCTTTATGAAATTCATGTCCACATTCTAATTTTGTAATAGGTTCAGTTCTTGCCATATGTTCATGACATAACGCACATTGGGTAGTTAGCTCTAAATTTGTATAAATTTGTTTTATTGAACGTGAATGTTGTTTTCTTGTTTGTTTACCTCTAACTCGTGCTTGAATTCGTGTAGCTGCATAACGTTTTTTTGAACTTGAAGATAATCTACGCGTTTGAGAAGGCATATTTAGTATAGTGTATTATTATAAAATATAATAATATAATTTTTTACCTCTTTAGCTCTCTCTTATAACTACAAGTCTTTCAAATCTTCAATTTGAGTTTTTAAATTATGAACTATTAGTGATAGTCTATCTTGTTCCTCATATGCTGTAATATCGTCTTCGTTTGCTTTAGTATAAATTTGGTCTAATTTTTCTATTTTATCTATAAGAGCATAAAGTTTACCTATAGGACCAAAACGCAGCGTTTCAAGTCTTATTTTGATTAAAGAAGCGCGTGAGCGTTTCAACATGCTTTGACTTCTATTAAGTTCATCATATTTATTTTTTAAATCATCATATTTATCTAATTTGGATTGCCCAATAACTTTTTCGAGTTCGTCGCGTTCATCTTCTAGATCACCTAGTTTGTTGAACAGCTCTTCCTTGCGATCATGAATTGGTTGACTAGCTACTATGTAAGCATCTAGTGCTGTTTGTGCTATTTTTAGTTGATTTGTTAAAGTTTGTTTTTTTCTCCCAATTGTTATATGTCTTGTTGGAATTGTACCGACTATTTTATTAACAATTGCACGTGAGTTAGCACTTCGTTTAAACTTTTGACTAAGTAAACGCGCTACTTCTTTTTTATAAGACGCGTTTTCTATTGCTTCTGTTACATCCGCTCTAGGAACGCCTCTAAGTATATGCGATACAAGTGTTGGTTCATAAAATTCTTTGTTATAAGTACTTTCACTTACATTATTTAATTTTTCTCTAAGTAAAAATGGCAGCGCTGCTTCTTTTAGACCTTCTCCAAGTCTTTTTGATTTATGTTTTATTTTAACCTGTTTTTGTTTCCCACGTTTTCTTGTTTTAGGCATATATATTAACAAAATATAATAATATAATAGGCTTACATTATGCGAAATATAAGTTTATATAAATGATACATTATAATAAATAGTCCAATAAATCCTAATGCACTATAAGTATCTTTACTTAGCTTATTTTGTAATCCATAATATGCTAATGCTAGAAATCCAGGAATAAACAGCACATAATGGGTTATATAAAGAACATTTCTAAAATTTGTTAGTTCTAAATTAGGAATTGGAACAAATAATATTATGCATAGACCCAACACTATTAACAAATAATATATATAAAACGGCGTCTTACTTTGATAATAACTAATATATAGTAATGATGTTCCAATAACTAATATATGTAAAATGTTAACATATTTCATAGACAAATGTAATAGGCTAAATAGAGTCATTTTATATATACTAGTTATAATAATATAGCAGTTATAAAAATATATAAAATGAACCTATTATTTTTTTAGAGTTCCAATAATATATTTGGGTAAAATGGTTTTTCTAACATAACTAGGGTGGCCATGTGCTATAAAAAGTTGGCTAGCATCTTTGCCCACGGCTTGCATAATAATCTCTCCTCCAGGATGTTTTGGAATCCAAGAACTAATATTATAAACTTTATTATCGATTATAGTCCATGCATCCCCTTTTTTATTGTGCTTTTTGACTTCGCCAAGTGTAAATACTTTCTTTTTTATTTTTCCACCGAACTTGCGTGTATATTTTCCCGTCTTCTTATTTAATGTATATTCTAAAATAGTAGAGAGTTTAGCAATACAAGTTTCAGATGTCATTAATGCACCTTCACACCAGGCTTGATATTTAGAATAATTCTCTCCAATAATATAAATATTTGGTAAGGGATTTATTAATTTATAACTTAAATAATCCGAATCTACATTTTTCTTCCAGTTGGCAACACCTGCGTCCCAAAAATACATTTTTATGTATTTACTTGGTAATACAGTTATATTGTATATGCTAAATAGTTGATTTAGTTTAGTATTAAGAGTTTGTTTTACGTAATCAAGGCCTTTTTTTATTAATAAATTATTCCAAAATCTAGCATTAGCACAATCACTATAGCTTGACATAATTAATCCATTATTAGAATTAATAGGGATTACAAATTGGACTTTACTATTTGAAATAGTTTTTTCTATATTTTTAAACCATGACTCACCATTTATTTTGTCATAAACTTCAAATATTCTTAATAGATTTATGGAATTTATTGAGTCTAACTCTCTTGCTAATGGTTTGAAAATAGTCAGTTTTTCCAAACTTTGTTTGGGTATAGCACATATTAAATGGTCGCAATAGTATGTTGATTTATTCGAAGTTTTATAATTGTAAACACTTATACTAAATGAGTTAGTATTATTATTATTACCATTATTATGGATTACATTTTCAACATTAGAGAGATTAACAATACTAATATTGTTATTCTTATAAGCCCGTGTTTTTTTTATGGCCTCCAATAAATGGTCTATTATTTGTCCTAATCCCCCATTTAATGTAAAAAAAGTTGATTCTTTATTATAGTCATATTTAAAATAGCCAATTGCATCATAAGCATTTAATTCATTTAAATCTGAAGAATATTCAAAAACAGAGGCCACTTTTTGAGAGAATGATGCAGATACATATTTTGTAAGTAATTCATGCAAGTAAAACTTTTGTAATACTGACTTGCCTAATTTGGAAACTAGTGGGCTAAAGAAAAATTTGGTTAATTTAGCCATAATAGAGTCTTTATAGTGTGTTTTAATGTGCACTTTGTTATTTTCTGACACTTCAATATACGTTTTAGTATTTGGTATATCAACAATTTTAGGTTTGAGACCAAGTTCATCTATCAACGCGTTTATAAGTTTATGATGATGACCAAGTCTGCCTGCTCCCAAATCCATAATATATTCTTCACCGTCAATAGTTTCTTTATAAGAATATATTCGCCCACCATAACGCTGTCCAGACTCTAATAATAATATTTTTAGCTGGGAATATTGTTTAGACAATTTATATAAAGTATAAAGACCTGCTATGCCTCCGCCAATTATTACTAAATCATAATTTCTGGTGCCATTATACTTTTTTTTATTTTTTTGCGTATTCATTAATCTATATTATATTATTAACTTATAGCAAGATAATAATATAAAATTTGTAATTCTCTCATTTTTCTAATTAGCTAAGCTGCCTAATAGTATTCATATAACGGTCAATATTCGCTTGTGCATGTCTTACTTCAGCATCGGCGGTTTCTTCAGCTTGAAGTAATCTAACATAAGTTGGCGAGTTTAAACCTCTTAGTCTTCGACTCCTATTCCTATTAGAGCGTTCGTATTCGTTTGTCCTTGCCACGGCATTAGTATATGCTTGTCTTGCTAATCTACGTTCTTCTTGTGCGCGATTTCTAGCAACTAGCGCCTCTTCATATGTCATAGTTGGATTTGCTAAATGTGCGTAATCATTATTAGGTATAACGCTTCTACATAGTGGACAACCAGCAATACCTGACTGTAAACTACGCATTATACATTCAGTATGAAATCTATGACCGCACGGTAAAGATGTAATAGGGTCATCTGATTGCACTTCAGCAAGACATATTGCGCATTCCTTATCTATTTCTAAATTTCTATTAGCTATTTCTAAATTTCTCTTATCTATCTTATCTCTCATAAGAGCATCTGTTTTTTTTCTTGTTTGTTTACCCCTAACGCGTTTTTGAATTCGCGTAGCGGCACTTCTTACTATTGATGATGATTTACGACTAATACCTCTAGCACGATTATTTCTTCGACGATGCGTGCGTTTTTTAGCACGAGTATATCTTTGTATAAAAGGCATAATATAATATAATATAATATAATATTACATTAGTTTTATAATTTACCATTGCCACCAACTATTTCTATTTCTATTTCTATTAATATTAATATTACATATATTCCGCAAACTCTATATCTGCAATATGACTGCAAATTCTATTAGCGTTACGCGAATTGTCTCGTGCGCGTGTTAATAATTCAGAAGTTATAAAAAACATATTACTAACATCTTGTTCCAGGGTTTCATCATTTATGTTTAAACTTCTATAGTTATTGTAATTATAAGAAGCTTCATTATAGAGTCTACGTACATAATATTCGGTTTGGTTTGCGCTATATTGATTACTTAACGCATCATTAAAAGGTATATCTGGAATTTCTGGAGGGTCGGGTACTTGTGGTCTTAGTTCTTCAATTTCGCGTTCCCATAATTCTATTTCGTGCATACGTTCTAATATATATTGCCTTCGTAATATTGGGTCTAATATTAGGGGTTCGTATTCAGGTTCTGGTTCTAATTCTGGTTCTACTATAGAAATATAGGGTATATTAGTTATACGTTGCTTACAATTAGGACATTTTCCTTGACTTCTAACTAACCAATTTACTATACAATCTTTATGGAATCTATGACCACAAGGTAATGCTATAGCAACATTTATAGTCAAAGGTTCTAAACATATTGAACAATTGTTGTCTGTTAACATATTAGTTCTTACTCTATTCATTACTTTTCTAGTTTTGAAACCTCTATAATTTGTCTGAATTTTACGACTTGCTCTTAGTTTGGTTACATGCTTTCTAGTTTGTTTACCCCTAACTCGCTTTTGAATTTTTTTTACTGCCGAACTTCTTAAACGCGATGAACTACGTGTTTTTGAAGGCATACTAAATTTATATTATATTATATACTATAAATAATATAATATAATATAATATTTAAATAGTAAGATTAACCACTAAACATTAGTTAACCAAGATGGTTTGAAATTCGTAATGCATTAATCGCATCATAGTTTGCAACTTCTAATAAATTAGAAGTTCTATTAAAAAAAGCATCTATGTATTGTTCCGCTATTTCATCGTTAGTACTTGGTCTATCTTGTGTGTTAAAACTTTCATAGTTAGTATAAAGAGTATATGCTTCATTATAAAGACTTCTTAAAGTAGTCTCAATATCATTTGCTGTTACTTCATTAACTACTGCCTGTTCATAAGTTATATTTGGAATTTCTGGCGCATCAGGCAGTAGTTCTCTCTGTCGTGCAATACTTTCTTCTATAACATCTAGTTCTTGATTGCGTACTATTAGATGTTGTATTAGTTGTTGCGGTTCTAAATCTAATAGTTGTCTTCGTTGTATTGGATCTAATATATATTGTGGTGGTGGTAGCGGTGGTGGTTGTATTTGTCGTTCATTAGAAATATAAGGTATATTAGTTACAACCGCCCTACACTTAGGACATCTTCCACCAGTGCTAGTCAATGAACGCTTTATACATTCTTCGTGAAATCTATGTCCACAAGGTAACGCAATACGAACATCTGTAGTCAAAGGTTCAAGACATATTGGACAATCATTAATTGTTAACACAGTATTTTTTTCTCTATTTATTACTTTTCTAGTTTGTTTTCCGCGAACTCTTGACTGAATTTTACGACTTGCTTTTGACCTTTGTCTTTTTCTACTTCTAAATCGTTTTTGAATTTTTTTAGCAGCTGAGCTTCTTAAACGCGATGACCGACGCGTTTGAGAAGGCATATTAATATATATATAGTATATATTATACTATTATAAAATAATGTAATATAATACAAAAAAAATAATATAAAGCTATAAAAATATTGTAAAATTACCTAAGGTCCGGCTCTTCATTATCGCCACCAATTTCCTCTACAATACGCGTAGCATTATTCCTATTCTCTCTTGCACGTGTTAATAAATCAGACGTTATATAATACATATTAGTAACATCTTGGTCAAGTGGGTTACCATCTATTCTAACATTTCTATAGTTCTGATAATTTTCAGAAGCTTCATACAATAATATTCGTGCTTGCTCTACAATTTGGCGTGCTCTTATTTCATTGTTTAGCGCTTCTTCATAAGTTATATCTGGAATTTCCGGTGGCCAAGGCAGTTGTGGTCTTTGTTGTATTATTGCTTGTTGTAACATTTCAATTTCTCGCAACCGTTGTAATATATATTGTCTTCGTTGTGTTGGGTCTAATATTGCTGGTTGTGCTGGAGGTGCTTGTGGTTGCTGTTGCGAAAGCGGAACATTACCAAATGTTCGATTTGCTCTTCCTGGTTGTATATATGGTATATTTACTATACCTGTTCTACAAAGTGGGCATTCTCCACGAGTGCTAGGCATGCTATCTTTTATACATTTTGTATGAAATCTATGACCACAAGGCAATAATGTAGCAACTTTTTCAGTCATAGGTTCAAAACATATTGGACAAGTATTATCTGTTTGCATAATAGTTTTTACTCTATTAATTAGTTTCCTTGTTTTATTTCCTTGAATTTTTGCACGGGCTCTTGTCTGAATTTTACGACTTGCTTTTGACCTTAGCCTTTTTCTACTTCTAAAGTGTTTCTGAATTTTTTTAGCAGCTGAACTTCTTAAACGCGATGAACTACGTGTTTTTGAAGGCATATATATATTATATAATAAAATATAATATACTAAATATAATATACTAAATATAATATACTAATATACTAATATACTAATATAATATACTAATATACTAATATACTAATATAATATATTTATAAAGTCAAAATTTACCATACATATATTTTATATTTTATATTATTATAAAATATAAAATGGCTTTTAACAAATCAAAACTTCAAAAAAATAGAAATATTAAGCAAAAAACAGATTTATCACATTTGTTCAAGTTATTATACGAAAAACAAGTATTTTTTTCACTAATCTTAGTAACTTTAGTAATTCAACTTTATATTACTTATTATATAAGTGAAAATTTTGATATAGAAAAAAATAAAAATATGATTACTAACAATCATCCATTTAATATTGATACAAATTATATTATTGCAATTGCAGCATTATTTGTATTGCTTTTTATTTTAGCACTTGTTACCATGCCTCCATGGTTAAAATTTATAGTATTTTCTCTTTTTTCAAGTGTTTTTGGAGTAATTTTAGCATATAGAAAATCTGACTATGATCCCAATACAATAAAAACGGCATTTATAGGAACAATAGGCATTTTTGTTTCGATGTTTGCATTTGGTGTAGGATTAATAATAAGCAATATTCAATTAAGTGCTGTGTTTGGTCTTAGGCTACTTTATGCGTTAATGTTCTTAATAATGATGATAATTGTGCAAACATTCATTATTCAATCTTCACTATTGTATAAAATAATAGTAGTTTCGCTATTAATGTTATTTTCAGTTTATATTGTATATGATACAAATCAAATATTACAACGTGATTATAGTGGAGATTTTATAACAGCTTCATTAGATTATTATTTAGAAATAATAAATATTTTTTCTAATCTATTAAGACTAAGTGAATTTGATGATTAAGGCGTAGGAATAAAGTTCCAACCTAGATCTAAACATATTTTTTTCCATATTTGGTCTTGTTCTATTCGTTTTTCTCTGTCTTTTAGCATAGGAAAATAGGGTAAAAAATGAGTTTCATTTAATAATTCACATAACTTATAAAGTGTATAATAATAATTTAAAAAATTAACGCGTTCTTTAGGGCAATATTTGGAATATGGTTTTTGTAATTCAATAAATAAATTACATAGTGTTTCTTCCAATTCAGAGCTCATTATTGGCGGTTTAATACCTAATTTATCTTTAATAAATGGAATGTGTTCATAATATTTATTATATCCTAAATTCTTCAAAATTTCCTTAGTTTTACTATTTGTTAGCTCATTTATACTAATGCGTTCTTTTCTAATTTTATATTTAATATTTTCAAAGACTTCATCGGGAATATTTGTGCTTTCTTTTGCTTGAAACTGTGCTAATATTTCTTTTAAATGATTAATCCTTTTATATGCATAAAAAGAAACTTCTTTTGGTGGTTCTTTATATGATGGTTTATCAATTTCAATTAAATTTTTAATAATATTAGAACAATTATTACAAACAGATATTCCATCTGATTCTACATAAACCATTTCTCCTTTTTTACATACACTACAAATATCGGATGGGTAAATAAAATTATCATAATTTAAATACAAATAGTCAATATTATTAAAGTATTTATCGATTGAAGTTTTTGCACTATTATTACAGTTTGTATCATTATTTTCGTTACTCGATGTAAAAAAGAATTTGTCTATTAAATCATTTTTATTTGAGTTATTTGCTACTAAATCACCATTAGAAATATTTTTTTTATTTTCAAAGTAGTCAAAAATATGTTTAGAATTGTTTAAATAATATTCATTTTTTTTCTTCTTTAGAGAATGAATTAAATTCTTATGTTTTTTAATGTTTTCAATAATAGTTTGGCTTTTAGTGTGATTATTACAATTTTGTAATAATAATTCTAATTTTTCTATAATTTTTAAATATTTAGGAATAATGATTTCTTCATTTTGTTTAAATATAGAACTTATTTCATTATGTTTACTATCTAATGTAGTTTTAATAATTGTTGCTTTTTTCATTTTATTTTAGCCACTTATATAATATTGTAATATATTAATGTTTATTATAATATTATTATAATAGTTATATTAATATTATTGTAAAAGTTATAATAAATCAATTAATATAATTAATATAATTAATATAATTAATATAATTAATTAATTAAATTAATTTAAAAAATTTTTTTTCTTTAGGAATATTATAAAAAAATGGCTGGTGGTTTAATGCAATTAGTCGCCTATGGCGCTCAAGATGTTTATTTAACAGGTAATCCCCAAATTACTTTTTGGAAAGTGACATACAGACGTCATACTAATTTTGCGATGGAGTCTATTGAACAAACATTTAACGGACAGGCGGATTTTGGTCGCCGTGTTACATGCACTATCTCAAGAAATGGTGATTTAGCTTATCGCACATATTTACAATTAACTCTTCCTGAAATTGGACAACAGTTATCCAGAACCGCGACTCAAACTACCGATACACTATATGCTAGATGGTTAGATTTCCCTGGAGAACAGCTAATTTCGCAAGTTGAAGTTGAAATTGGTGGTCAGCGTATTGACCGTCAATATGGTGATTGGATGCATATTTGGAATCAGCTCACTTTATCCAAGGAACAAGAGCGTGGTTATTACAAGATGATTGGTAATACTACCCAATTAACATATGTGTGCGACCCTACATTCGCCGCAGTTGATGGTCCTTGCTCGGCTGATGGTGTGCGTCAAGTTTGCGCCCCACGCAAAGCGCTACCAGAAACCACTTTATACATTCCACTACAGTTCTGGTATTGCCGCAATCCCGGTTTAGCTCTACCTTTAATTGCGCTACAATATCATGAAGTTAAAATCAACTTAGATATTCGCAATATTGAAGAGTGCTTATGGGCTGTAAACAGTTTAGATGGTCGTGGCACCAAAATAAACGAAGCGTATAAACAATCGCTAGCGGCTGCATCGCTATTTGTTGATTACATTTTCTTAGATACTGATGAGCGCAGACGCATGGCGCAAAATCCACACGAATACTTGATAGAACAATTGCAATTTACAGGCGATGAATCGGTTGGTTCATCGTCCAACAAAATTAAATTAAATTTAAATCATCCATGCAAAGAATTAATATGGGTAGTTCAGCCCGATGCAAATGTTGATTATTGTGCGTCATTAGTTAGTGGAACTGCTCTAAACACATTATTGGGTGCCCAACCATTCAATTATACAGATGCTTTAGATGCATTACCAAACGCGGTTCATGCGTTCGGTTCAAGACAAAATGTAAATGGTGCAAATGGATTCATTACTGGTTCTAATGCTTTTGAAGACATGTGGGCAAATAGTATAGCAGCAAATCAGGTTGTGATGGCGTCGGGTCCCCTCGGGGCCGTAACTGCTGGTCTAGGTGGTTTCCAAGCGGGCACAGCAACAGGTTCTGCTTCATATTCTCCAGACGGAACCCTTAATAATGAAGATTCCGGTGTATCTGATGCTGGCACATTTGTTTTAGCTGAAACTGCTTTAGATATGCACTGCTGGGGTGAGAACCCAGTTGTTGTTGCTAAATTACAACTTAACGGCCAAGATCGCTTTTCGGAGCGTGAAGGCACATATTTTGACCTCGTTCAGCCATTCCAGCATCATACACGCGCCCCAGACACCGGTATTAATGTTTACTCGTTTGCTTTAAGACCAGAAGAGCATCAACCATCGGGCACATGCAATTTCTCGCGTATTGATAATGCTACATTACAATTAGTGTTGTCAAATGCTACAGTTCAGGGTGTGGCTACTGCTAAAGTTCGTGTATATGCGGTTAACTACAACGTTCTTCGTATTATGTCGGGTATGGGTGGTCTAGCTTACTCGAATTAAAATAGTTGTTGTGTTTTTTTAATTAAAAATAATATTATTGTTTGTTTAATAATATTATTGCTTTAATATAATAATAATGCAAATAATTAGCGTTAAAAATAGTTTTTATTTTACATATGTATTTTTGATTACTACCGGCACAATAACATTTATTGAAGCTTTAAGAAACCCAATACCACAAATACGTCATATTATGAATTTAGAAACTTGTATATCTATTGTTGCTGGTTATTTTTATTCATTATTTATAGAAGTAATAAATAAATCGGAAGAAGAAAGCACTATTGTGCAAGAATCCAAAAATTCACATGAATTAGATACTTCAAAGCATGATTTAGAATTACCAATCGAAAAAATAAATAATATGCGCTATTCTGATTGGATAATTAGCACACCACTTATGTTATTAGTCTTGTGTCTAGTGTTGGGTTATGAAAATAATATAGGTGTCCATTTTCTCTCATTTGCACTAATATTATTTTTCAACTTTTTAATGTTGGGATTTGGGTATGTTGGTGAAGTTGATTTATTAAACAGAACATTAGCAAATTTTATAGGGTTCATATTTTTCTTTTTAACATATGGAACAATTTGGAAACTGTTTATGACAGGTTCTAAAGTTACAAAACAATCCAAAATAATATTCTTTTTATATTTAGGACTATGGTCTTTATATGGAGTATTTTATCAGACAAATGAAAAAACCAAAATGATTGGATATAATACATTAGATTTATTGGCTAAGGCATTTATAGGAATATTCTTTTGGTTATATTTAACAAAAATAGTTAGGTTTTAAGATTCTTTTATTTTATTATGAATAACATCAGAATAATACAACTGGTAATAGGGTTTATATTTATTAAATGTTTTTAGTTTAAGAGTTTTTTTCCCATAAAGTTTTGCTTTACTTTTTAAGTTGTGTAATGTATATTTTATATTAAAAACCTTGCCTTGTTTCCATAAATTATCATAATTTTGTATCCATAATCCATTATCATAAGTATTTTCTAACATAACATCGGGTAAATAAAATGCATCTGATTTAATTCCATGATAACCTCTAATAAATTTTTTTCTAGAACTTCTATATAAATATGTAATTGTATAATGAGATACACTAATATTAGTATGATTACCACCAGTTAAACGACTTGTTGTTTTTGCTAAACTTAGCACCTTATTAATTAAATTTTGTTCTATAGTTTTATTATATCTATAGCTTTTTGTAAACCATTCTCCTAAACATTCACGTTGAACCATATTTATATCATATGCAGTAACAAACATACCGTGTGGTAGTCTAAAGTTTTCTGGTTTTTGGGGTTTTTTTATTAAAAAACTTAAATAACCAACACCACGCAAATTTGGGCTACGTGTTCTACCAATCCATTGTAGATTATAATCTTTTGGTAAATAGTCATACATTAATTTAAAACTCTTAACATCATCGATTACATCAATGCACTTTAAATGACTAGAAAAATATTTATGCATTAATGCATGTGCTGCACAATTTTCAAGCTTAATAGCTTCTTGCATAGGTAAAAAATGTGAATAGTCTGCTGATACTATTAGAAGACAATTGTCTAAATTTGTTAAGTAAGTATTATCAACATTTTTCAATAAATTAATGCCTACAAAATTTTTATTACCATAATTCCAATAATTTTTACATACATAATCTAATGTTTTCATAATAACGTAATATTCGTGATAATATTTTTCAGTTTCTGAAATAATTACATTTTCAGAACTATTTGCAGGATAATATATAATAACAATAGTAGTAAAATAATTAACGGGACAAAATCTTAAAGTATGACTTAGCACTCCACCACTATATTTAGTGCCAGCATGTGGTAAAACATAGCCTTTTATATTATTGGAAAAAGGGTCTCTTAATAAATGGTGTATTATAATATCATTTGTATTAAACCATTCCATATTTTATTATTTATATATTAAATATATTATGAAATAAATTTTTGATTTTTATTAATTAAAATGGATTTTTAGCTTCTATTAGCCATTGACTAGACTTAGTATCTAAAATTCTTGTATTATTAAAATGTTTTTTTAATAATTCAAGAATATTTACACTTTTTGGGCCTGGCGGGTCATACTTATATACTTTATCAACAATACCTATATACACTAATCCACCAGGATTTAAGAGTGCTTTAATTTTAATCATTACATTAGTATATTGTGAATAAGGCATATTCCATAAAAAGCATGTAATCACATCAAATTGTTTAGAATTATCCATTGTTAATAAATCTTGCTTTAAAAGTGTGATTTTGTTATTTGCCCACATCTCGTGAAATCGTGAACTATCTATATCAATACCAACTACACTTGATGCACCAACTTTTACTAAATTTACACAGTTTGCTCCGCTTCTTGTTCCAATATCTAAACAACTTTTATTAATAAAATTATAGCAATTATTCAATAATTGATTATAAACACTATTAGCATAATAATCCACAATCATTTTTTATAAAAATAGCTTAAAAAAATTCACAATTTATGCTATCAATTTTTTAACAATTTATATTATAATTTATGCTTTACGCTTTATGCTTTACCACAACCTATTATAATAAATTTCACTTATTACTTCTACTAATTCACTTGCTAATTTGTCTTCATCAATATCAAAGAAGCATTGTTAATAAATCTTGCTTTACACCTTTTCTCATTTAAAACGCCCAATTTATTAGGCAAAAATAAGAAAAAAATGTAAAATCAATAGTAGGATTTTGACCTACGGTGGTGTTACTTTTTCATCTTCTTTGTTTTTACTTGAAGATGTGAAAGACGAAATGTGGAAACATAATGGGCGTTCTTGTTTTTTTAATTGTTCTTTGAATAATGAACTGACTTTTTGATTTCTTCAGGTAAAATATTTAGTAAATGCGTTTCTTATATAAAAATAAAATATTTATAATATTTAATAAATGGATTCTTTAAACAGTCTTGACTATTGTTCTCAATTTATAGATGAAAATATAAATAATAAAAAAGGTTTGGAATACAAAGATAGATTTATAGATATTTTATCTGATCCAAATAATTTATTTATAAAACGATGTGAAAAAGCAGGAACTGTTGAAAATGGATGTGTATTTTTACATAATGGAATAAAAGTAGAAACATATGGATATTATGGAGATTTTTCAGAAATATTATTATTAAATAAAGGTTGTCATGAACCTGCAGAAGAAAGAATGTTTGAATTAATTTTAAAAGATATACCAGAAAATGGAACTATGATAGAACTAGGGTCATATTGGGCATTTTATACAATCTGGTTCAATAAAGTAGTTAAAAATGCTAAAAATTATTGTATTGAGCCTGAATTAAACGAGTTGAATTTAGGAAAAAGAAACTGTTTATTAAACGATATTGATAATGTAGATTTTACACAAGGATTTATAGGCAAAAACCAAATAAATTTATGTGATTTTATTCGTGAAAAAAATATAGAAAATATAGATATTTTACATTCGGATATTCAAGGTTTTGAGTTAGAAATGTTAGAAGATATAACTGAATTATTAATTCAAAATAAAATAAAATACTTATTTGTTTCAACACATAGTGATTATTTACACTATAAGTGTATTAACTTATTAAAACAACATAATTATAGAATAATTGCTTCAGCAGATTTTGAAACAGAAACATTTTGTTTTGATGGTATAATAGTAGCTTGTCATATAACTAATCAAACTTTTGGTAATTATAATATTGGAAATAGAAAATTTACTAAACTTAGAAATATTCCATATTTATGAGATGGTATAGTTTTTAAACTTTTTAAATTAAAATGCGCGTTTTAAATGAAAAAAGGTGTAAAAGTGTGATTTTGTTATTTGCCCACATCTCGTGAAATCGTGAACTATCTATATCAATACCAACTACACTTGATGCACCAACTTTTACTAAATTTACACAGTTTGCTCCGCTTCTTGTTCCAATATCTAAACAACTTTTATTAATAAAATTATAGCAATTATTCAATAATTGATTATAAACACTATTAGCGTAATAATCCACAATCATTTTTTTATAAAAATAGCTTAAAAAAATTCACAATTTATGCTATCAATTTTTTAACAATTTGTATTATAATTTATGCTTTACGCTTTATGCTTTACCACAACCTATTATAATAAATTTCACTTATTACTTCTACTAATTCACTTGTTAATTTGTCTTCATCAATATCAAAGAAGCATTGTATTTTGTCAAGGATTAATGAGGCTTGATCATGTGGCCACAGTTCCTTATCTCCTGGCTCGCGCAATAGTGTATTATATACATAAGTTATTACAGGAATGTCTTCACATGTTATACTAACTTGTTTTATATGTTCAATATAATCTTGAACAAATGGTAAATCTATGCTAAATGTTACATCAGTAAATATGTGAGGTTCTAATGCCGTCTTATATTTCAAATATTCAATTATTAAAATTTCATTAAGATAAGCATGATAAATAGTTCGCGCACATATGTTTTTAAATTTATTTTCTATATATGCTCCTGTCAACAATTCAATATTAAGATGGGGTTCATAATTCGTTTTCTCGATAAGCATTTGTTGCTTTAGCATTTTATAGTGTATATTGATTAGTAATTAACATAAATAATTAATCAATTTTTTTAGTATAATAATTTTTCTTTATTAAAAATACTAAAACAAACAAAATAAACAAAACAAACAAAATAAACAAAATATATAAAAAACAAAATATATAAAAAACAAAATATATAAAAAACAAAATATATAAAAAACAAAATATATAAAAAACAAAATATATAAATAAAATTGATTTAAAATTAATTATATAAATTATATTAAAACACTACTACTATTATTATGGCATCATTCATTCAAGAAGTTGTTGCTATAATTGACCGGTCGGGTTCTATGTCTGGCAAAGAAGCAGATACTGTTGGTGGTATTAATTCAACATTAGACATTATTAGACAAGATTTAAAGCCCGGTGAGCGCGTAAATGTATCAATTAAGTTATTTGACCACGAAGAGCATATGTTAATTAGGTCATTAAATATTGAAGATGTGCGGCCTCTTGAACTAAGACAATTTGTTCCACGAGGACAAACTGCATTATACGATGCAATTGGTTCAAGTCTTACTTATTTTATGGAAAAAAAACTGCATGATCCAAGTTCTTATACTAAATGTTTAATTTATGTTGCTACTGATGGTTGTGAAAATTGTAGTAAAAAATTTAATGCATTAACGTTAAAAAAACTAATTACTAGCGCACAAGAGTCATATAATATTGAAATAATGTATTTAGGTGCAAATCAAGACGCAATTTTAGAAGCGTCTAAAATTGGAATTGAAGAAGGTCATGCTATTAACTTTAGTGAAACAAAGGAAGAATGTGAAGCAGTATATAGGTCTCTTGGAAATGTTGTAAATAGGCAAAAAAGTAGCGCAAAAACAACATTTACACCCGCTGAACGCAGTCAATCATACACTCCAATTACACCGCCACCAAGCACTCGTTCAAGTGAACCACCGCCTCTACGGCGCCAAACAAGCATGAAATATAATTAGAATCAGAAATAACAATAATAAGCAAAGCAAAAATAATTAAATAAAAAGCAAAACAAATAAAAGCATGCAAAAATCACTTTTTTTTATAAAATAGATACACCTATTTTATAAAAACAAAAAACTAAAAACAAAAAACTTTACGTTGGGTGGGGTTCGAACCCACGAGGCCGAAGCCATGCGAACTTGAGTCGCACCCCTTAGACCACTCGGGCACCAACGCTAAAAAATGAATAGAATGCTCTATTACTATTATTAGTAATAATGTCTTTATATTGTTTATTTATATTATTAGCATAATAAAGAATCGCATAATTGTTTATTAACATGAAAAATCAAAGGCACATAAAATATAGAACTTATATTTATTAGATATAACTTCAGTTGTTTTTCTTTTTCAATTGAAACATAAACAAAATCAATATCAAATGTTCCAAATGTCGCCCAATAACACCAGGCTAAATTAGTTATGCATGCAATTAGTGAATGTTGTAATGTAATATTTTTAGGTTTATATATATTTACATATAAAAATGGTAAATTATGTAAAATCATATTTCCAATATGAAAAATAGGTAGCGGCAAATTTTTTCTAATAGCCATTCTCTTAAAACATGTATTATCCATAAAATATGCCCCATTAAATGTTAAAAAAATTATATAATTCCAACAATAACATATACTATATAAATAATCGTAATTTATATAATTTATATAATTTATAATAGGTCTAAAATAACATAATGCAAATAATGCTAAATTAATATTTGTAAAAACAAAAATATTTTCTCTAATAACAAATTTCATTATTGGACCTTGGCTATTAAATAACTTAATTTAATATTTAAATTCTATTAACTATTAATATACATTTTTTTTTTAAATTTATTTTTTCTATATTATATAAAATGGCAACTAGACAAGCACCATCGGAAAGTGCTAATGACTTTACATTAGGAACAAAGAAACGCGGTAATGATGGCAATTTATGGATCATAATACAAACAAAAACTAGTAAACGGTGGGCTAAATTAAATGAAAACAAATTACAAAAAACAAAAAAAAATAAAAAAAACAATCAAACAAACAATCAAAATAAAACTAAAAAAAATATTATTCATATAAACAAAAAAAAGGACATTTCAGTAAATAAATTAAAACAACTACTTAAAAAATATAATGTAACAACAAGAGGTTCAAAAGAAAAGATGGCACGAGGTTTAGTTAGAGTAAGCAATTTTTTAATCGAAAGCAAGGATTTAGAATTAATTTATGATTTATTAGATGAAGCCCAACAAAAAAAAGCAACAAAACTCATACAAGATAGAATTAATAAACCAATCACTAATTATAAGGGAATGTATGAACCGCCAACCAAACCACTAAGTTCCATGACACGTGAAGAGTTAATAAAGAATTTACAGAAATTTAGAGATAGTTGGGAAAAAATTACTACGCGAGATACAGATTTATCAGATGAACGTTTAGACGATGAACCAACTCACCAATTACGAAACTTAATTAAATTTTATTATAGCAACAACGCAAAACTATCAGCCGAAGATTGGTTGCGTAAATAAGTTTAATATTTTATTAATACTATAAAAAAAATTGATAACATTTTTTATATTTAACAAATAAATATAAAAACTTATAATCGTTTTAATGCCACCTCTTATTGTATCAATTGATGGAAATATTGGATCAGGCAAATCAAGTGTTATGCGTTATTTAGAAAAAAATTTTGCAAAATATTGTGCATCAAAAGACAATACTTGTAAAATCTGCTTTTTGCAAGAACCAGTTTCTGCTTGGGAATCAATTGGAGATGCTAACGGAAAAAGTATTATTACGCACTTTTATGAAAATAATGAGCGCTACAGTTTTGCGTTTCAAGTGATGGCATATACTAGTCGTTTGTCATTATTAAGGGAAGCATTAAAAGGAGATTATGACATTATTATTAGTGAGCGATCCGTTTATACAGACAAATTTGTATTTGCAAAAAGTCTATATGATGCTAAGAAAATGAGTCTTATTGAATATATAATTTATTTAAATTTGTTTAAAGAGTTTCAAACTATTTTTCAAGATTTAAAAATTGTTTATATTAGAACGTGTCCAGAGATTTGTGATTTACGTGTACAACAGCGGGGTCGTCTGGGAGAAACTATACCGATTGAATATTTGAAAGATTGTCATCATTATCATGATGTATGGTTAAATAATCAAGAAGCAATTGAACAAGGGTTAGTATTAGTCATTAATGGAAATGAAGAAACAAATACAAGCCAATTTATAGACAATAATTTTTACGATGAAGTAACAAAAAAAATTTATGATTTTATTATTTTATAAAATCATAAAATCATATCATAAAACATTATATTCAATATTTTTTTATTCAAATTTACAGATTTAGTAAATAATTTTAATATATTAATATATTAAAAATGTCAGGCCAGTATAAAATCAGCGATTTTAGTTGGCACATCAGTGATATTAAGTCGAGGCTTAATGTTGCTGATGAGAAGAATAAAGTTTTTCGAGATGCAGTAAAAGAACAACAAACTAGAGTAGAAAAACAAATTGATTCATTACAAGAAGCCATTTCAGCACAAGAACTAAATATAGTAAATATACGAGACTGGCTTATTAGTAAATATCCAGATGATGGTAATACAATTAAATATGCAACTGTGCAAGAGTTTATTAATATGAAGAAGGCAGAAGCTGATAAAGCAGAAGCTGCTGAGAATGCAGCTGCCGAGAATGCAGCTGCCGAGAATGCAGGTGCCGAGAATGCAGCTGCCGAGAATGCAGCTGCTGAGAAGGCGGTGGCGACAGGCATGCCAGAAAACCAGAAGACCATTAATAATGGGTCTATTACTGCGAATAAATCAAAACTGTTTGGTCTGTTTGGTGGTTATAAAAAGCAAAAAGCAAGTTCAAAAAGAATAACAACAAACAGAAGAACAAACAGAAGAACAAACAGAAGAACAAAAAAAAGAAGATAAACTATTTATAATATTTTTTTATATTTTTGGCATTTTTAATATTTTAGCATATTATATATGCCATCACCATTAAGTTTATCAAATTTTACTAACAGATTATCTAGAAGTCTATCTACATTACAAATTTTACCACGACGCACTACAAGTAATAAAAGTCTAAAAAATAGAAAAGCTACTAAGATTCAGAGAACTTATAGAGCATATGCTAGGCGACGAAAATTAGAAACAAAAAAACTCGAAACACAAGCCGAGCATCTTTTTTGTAAAAGTAGAGCTGCTAGAGCAAAGGCTGCAAAAGCACTTGATAACATGGCTCGCGATGTTGATGAAGATAATATTAATACTATGGTTTATCATTTATGGCGCGACCTAAGCGACAAGGAACATGCAAAATGGATTGCTAAGGCAAAAAAAAAGTTGACACAAGTAAACAAAAGTGCAACAATTAAACCTGTGTCTGAATAATTAATGGATTCATTTTTAGCATAAAATTAGCATAAAATAAGTAACTATATTTTATTTTATTATAATATATTTTATTTTACTATTTTATAAATGCCATTATCACTATCGTTAAGTAATAAAAGTAAAAAAAATAGAAATGCTACTAAAATTCAGGCAGTTTTTAGAGGACGCAAAACGCGTCGAAAATTACAAAAAGCTAAAATAGAAACCGAAGCAAAACGTCTCTTTGTTAAAGTTAATAAATCAAAGGCAAAACAAGCTCTTATAGACATGGCACGCAACACAGACAAGGAAAGTATTGAATATATGGCTTGTGAATTGTTTAACGATCTAGAGAAAGACGATCCTGAAAAATACGCATGGTGGATAGAAAAAGCAAAACAAAACTTATTAAAACCAAATAAAACTAATGCTAATAAAAAAGAAAATGAAACATCAAAGCAAAAAGTAAATTATAAACGATGCCCTAATGGCACACGAAGAAATAAAATAACTGGACTATGCGAAAAAATCAACTAAGCATAAAACAAAAATATAATATAGTACAAAAATATAATATAGTACTATATTATAAATGCCATCACCACGATCCTTAAGTAATAAAAGTAAAAAAAATAGAAATGCTACTAAAATTCAGGCAATTTTTAGAGGACGCAAAACGCGACGAAAATTACAAAAAGCTAAAATACAAGATGAAGCAGCGCGCCTCTTTGGTAAAGTCAATAAATCAAAGGTAAAACAAGCGATTATAGACATGGGGCGCGATGTAGATAAAGAAAGAATGGAATATATGACTTGGGAATTGTTTACTGATTTAGAGAAAGATGATCCCGAAAAATACGCATGGTGGATAGAAAAAGCAAAACAAAACTTATTAAAACCAAATAAAACTAATTCTAATAAAAAAGAAAATGAAACATCAAAGCAAAAAGTAAATTATAAACGATGCCCTAACGGCACACGAAGAAATAAAATAACTGGACTATGCGAAAAAACCAACTAAGAATAAATTAATTTATTTTATAATCAATAATAAAATTCTTTACTAAAATAAAAATAAAATATAATTATATTATATAATGCCATCGCCAACACGTTCAAAGAAGTTATCTAGATATAATTCGTCACTTTTATTAAGTAAGCTACAAAATACATTTACAAAATCACCACTATCATTAACTCCGATACTGAATAAAACTAAACGCGCTAATAAAATTCAAACATTTATTAGAAGAAAAAAGAGAAAACACATATCGGCAAATTCAAGAAAAAAAAGGTATAATAATGTATTAGACATAAATAAGCTAAGACTTTCTCCATTAGATTTAGGACGTCTTATTAGCAATAACAGCGTTTTACGTAATGTTAAAAGGAAATAATGAAAAATGAAAATTATAACAAAAGTTGGAACAATTTAGATAAAAGTATTATTACTATTATTTTCTCTTATAATGTTATAACTAATATATATTAGTTTATAGTGTTCTTGATAATTACTATAATGTAATTTTATTAAAGCAACCGATAAACTATAAAATAAATGTCTCATAATAGTAATATCAAATTTATAGTTATTTTTTAGTAATTCATAATATTTTATATATAATTTTATAGTGTCATTAATTATAGAACTATTAGTATGCAAATTAGTATAAATAGAATTCATAACAACTGCGTTACATGTATTAATACTATGTAAATTAGATTCTATTAGTGCTTTAACTGTAAATAGTTTTTTTTCTACAATTGAACCTAAAGTATTAACATATTTAGTATAATAAAAGTCTTGTCTTACATAATCAAGAATCTTTTCTTGAATAACACAAGGCAGTTTTGAGTATATATTTTTAACAAGTTTTCGCTGTTTATGACCTCTATAAACTTTTTGAATTATTAACACATATTTTAATGTTTGATTTAATGAATTGCTACATTCACATAGTTCCATAATTATATTTATTTAGTTGTTTAAACAATTATATTCTTTTATATATTAGATTTCTTTCAATTTTATTGAAATTTTTAAGTATCATTATATATTAAAATTATGCATAATGGCAATACTATAATATATAATTCACAAAAAAAACATAAGTACACATTCATTATGTTACATCCTATGTATAATGATGCAACATATTTTAATGACCATATAGAGTATTTTAAAAAAACAAATAGTGCTTTAACAAGCTCTATTAAATTTATTTTACCACAATCTTTACAAATGACTATAGATTATCCAAATAATAAACAATATAATGTAAAATCATGGTATAATTATTATACTTGTAATAATAATTTAAGCAAATTAGATAAAATAAATATTGATCAATTTAATAGTGAAACAAAAAAAATTGTAAACATTATAAATGAAGAAGCGGATATTTTAAAAAGTTACAAAAAACTATTTATAATTGGTGTTTCGCAAGGAGGAACACTATTATTTAATATATTGAAGTTTTTGCCGGAGTCGATTGGTGGGTTATTTTGCATCAAATCTCTCTATATGTATAAATATATAAACTTAAAACAAAATAATGCTACGCCGCTATTTTTTTATAGTGGAAATAAAGATAACATTTATAATTTAGACTTTCAAAAAAAGTGTGCCAAATTATTAGAGCCCAATTATAATGTTAATTGGACTATTATTAGCGATTTAGACCACTATACTAAAATACAAGAGGAATACGATTTTATATTTAGCAACTTTATTCTAATTATAAAAATATAATTATATTTTTATCATAATTATAATAAGTACTAATTATAATTATTATGTCGTGTAAAAAATTAATGTGTAAGCACAAATTAAATGATAAGTCATTAACTAGGAAATGGTTAAAGAAAAATCATCCAGATAAAGGTGGAAAAATGCCTAGCGATGAATTTAATACAATTTTAGAATGTTATAAAACTAATTCTTTTTGTGAAAGTAATCCTCAAGCAAATAATGCTAATAATGCAAATAATGCTAAAGATTATTCACCATTAAAAGTAACAAAAAAAAACCGAGCAAACATTTTTAGATGCATGCGTAAAACAGCCAATTTTAGTAAAATAGCAAATCATCATAAATTTGATAAGTCAATATTTGATCCGTCTCAATACAATAGAGACATGATTGATGCATCGCCAAAAATGCTTCAATTATTAAACACAATATTAGAATTAGATAAGCAAGACAAAAAAAATCATAATAAAATGTTTAAACATTTTATTTTTTCAGATGTGAAAGATGGAGGTGCCGGTGCAAAAATTATAGCATCCGGATTAATAGCAAACGGGTATAATAATGTATTAAATGCTAAAAAAGTTAAAGGACAAATAGCTAACAAACTATATTTAAATATCCAAAATTCTAATTATAATAATTTTGGATTATTATCTTCAAATTCAATTTATGGTACTACCTTTAATGAGAAATTAAAAAAAGAGCTGTTAAAAATATTTAACGAGAGACCAAATAATATACATGGAAAAAATATTAGAATAATAATTTTAGATAGTGGATTTAAAGAAGGCATAGACTTATTTGATGTAAAATACGTTCATATTTTTGAACCATCTTTAACAATAGCTGATTTGAAACAAACAATTGGTCGTGCAACTAGAACATGTGGACAAAAAGGTTTAGAGTTTCAAGAGAAAATTGGTTGGCCATTATATGTATATAATTATTATTTAACTGTTCCCGAAGAAATGAGTAATACATTATATGCTAGTAAATTTATGATGGAAAACTATATTAAAAAAAGTAATGAACAAGACGAAGACATTTTACTATTTAAAAATATTGAAAAATATAATGATGCAACCATGAATTATAGTGAATTTGATAAGGCGATGAATAAATTGTCTCAACAATTATTTTCATTAGCACCATTATTTGCTGTAGATTATGAGCTGACCAAAAATTTACATGGTGTTCCTGATTTAAATGCCGAATTTATGGAAAACAAACTATTTTTGATGGGCGGTGGCGGCGCAAAGCTAGGCGGTGCAAAGCTAGGCGGCGCAAAGCTAGGCGGTGCAAAGCAAAATAATGAAACAAGATTTTTCAAACTAGACAATATAAAATGTTTAGGAAAATGTGGTAAACGGCCAACTTACGATATTCCAGTAAGTATTAATTTTATGAGAGATGTATATAAAAAATATAACCATCCAAAAAACTTATTAAAAATAAATGCATCAAATAATCGCGCTTTTTTTTGTGAATACATGAAACTTAACACTAACGATTTTTGCAATCAACTAAATCTAGAATGGTCTTTAAGATATACTAAAATTCCTTCAATAATAGAAGACGGAAAAAATATAAATACTATAAAAAAACAACTGGCTAATTTAGAACTAGTAGTAGATGATAATGATACTAATGAGAAAGATGCCATTATTGAAGTTAATAAGCAAAATTATCCAATCCTTTTATATCAAGGAGTGAAAAACAGTTCTATTCTTAGTCTCAGTCCAAGAAAAACTCAAACACCAAGTGAAATATTAAGTAAACGATTAAGTGAAAGCCCTACTCCTAGTCCTAGACTAAGTCAAAGCTCGAAAAGTTTACAAATGGAGTTTCTAAAAAAACTAGATTTTATTAATATGAGAGATTATATTAAAAATACTTACAGCCACTCAGACTTTAATTGGGAAAAAATGATAATAAAAAATAATTGCGTAACAAAAGAGAATACAAATAGTGCAAATGTTACCCTTAATCCAACACAAAAATTTATATCACATTATTTTAATCCAAGCTCTCCATACAAAGGACTATTATTATGGCATTCAGTAGGAACAGGCAAAACTTGTTCAGGTATTGCAACTGCAAGTAGCAGTTTTGATAAAGAAGGTTATTGTATATTATGGGTTACAAGAACGACACTTAAAAGTGATGTATGGAAAAACATGTTTGATCAAGTGTGTCATATGGTATTATTAGAGGAAATTAAGCAAGGTTTAATTATTCCAGATGATATTAATAAAAGAAAAAAACTAATATCACAAAATTGGTTAGACCCGATGTCTTATAAACAGTTTAGTAATTTATTAGATAAAAAAAATAAAATATATGAAATATTGCTTCAACGAAATGGTAAGGCAGATATATTAAGAAAAACATTAATAATAATTGACGAGGCACATAAATTGTATGGAGGAGATTTAAAAGCTAGTGAGCGACCAAATACAAAAATTATGGAACAGCTAATAAGTAATAGCTATAAAGTTTCAAAAAATGAATCCTGTAAATTGTTACTAATGACAGCAACGCCATTCACAAATAGTCCATTAGAATTATTTTCTCTAACAAATCTGTTTATGACACATGAATCCGAAAAAATTACTACCAATAAAGAAGAATTTAAAGCACAATTTATGAATGCAAACAATATATTAAGTGAAAATGGAGTTAAAATAATTGCCAATAAACTATCTGGATATATTAGTTATTTAAATAGAGAAAAAGATCCGACACAATTTGCACAACCAATCATGATAAATGTTCCAATATTAATGAAAAGTATTGAAACAGAATCTCTTAGAGATGCAATATATTTAGATTCAAAATATAGTGATGTGTTAAAAGAAGTTGAAGAATTAATAAACTCGCTCAAGCTTAAAATAAAAGTCATGAAAGAAGAATATAGTCAAGAAAAACAAACTTATACCAAAACTAAGACAGATTTGTCGAAAGAGGAAGCAACCAAGTTTAATAACAGATTAAAAACATTATTAGAAAAAATTAAAGAATTACAAGAAGAGCTAGTTAATCATAAAATAACGCAACATGAAGAAAAGGTCAAAGTAAAAGAACTTAAAGAAAAAGTAAAAATTGTGAAAAACTCATTAATTCAAGAATATATATTATATACAAAATGTCAACATTTGCGTTACAAAAATAACAAAAATAATAAGACACAAAAAAGAACAAATAACCTACTATTAAAAAATTAGTCTTTGAAATTATATTTCAACACTTCTTGGTATTATTAAAGGAATAATATAGCTATTAGCTACTATTTTAAATTTTTCATCTCTAATTTGTTTAGTTATTTTCCATTTGTTACTTCTATAAGACATTATATTTTTTTTTGCTTCACTAAATAAGGCAGGCGTGTCTTTAAGTGATTGCTGCAATTCTCTCAATTTTAAACTTTCATTTCTATAATTTTCTTCCAATACTTTAATTTTTTCAAATTGTTTACGTATTTCAAGACATCTCTTATTAGTATCATATTTTTTTAAAAATATGAATTTTTTTATATCGCATAGCGCTTGTGTTTTATATTGTAAAGCATAATATTTGCTGGTATATTGCCGTGTAATATCTGCATTTACATTATTAATACCTTTGTTTCCACAATAAGGACACCGTGGATCTCCATTTCTAAACCAACTAATTAAACAATTAGTATGGTATATATGATTGCATTCTGGTAAAGTATAACATGGCATGCATTCTAATTCTTCCCTACATATCATACATTCTTCACCTGTTGGTGCAGATATATTAAGAATGTTTAAAGCTGTTGGTGATGTTACATTAAGAACGCTTAAAGCTTGCGTTAAATTATTTAAATTAGTCATAATATACTAAATAACATTTAGCTTTTAAATAATATTTGAATAACAAAATATTATTTGGATAACAAAATATTATTTAAATAAAGAAACCCAAAATTTTAACTTGTAAATTTATCCACTGCACATTAAACAATCTTCTACTTTTAATTTTTCTTCATCTTCTTTGTCACCATCTTTTTCTTTATCTTTATCTTTATCTTTATCTTTATCATCACTTAACACAAGTTTTTTATTTTCAGGCTCAATTGTAAATTGTTGAGCTTGATGTTTTGCCTTTCTGCGTAAATAATAAATCCCGGTTTTTAATCCAGCTTTCCAACTATAAAAATGCATATTTGTAAGTATTTTGGAATCAGGGTCTTCAATCCATAAGTTTAAACTTTGAGATTGACAAATATACGCACCTCTATCACGCGCCATATTAATTATTTCTTTCATAGGCATCTCCCAAACTGTTTTATATTTATCTTTTAACTCTTGAGATAGTGCTTGAATATGTTTAACAGACCCTTTATTAGAAATTATACTATTTTTCAATACTTCATTCCATAATCCCAGTTTTAATAAATCTTCCACCAAATATTTATTTACCAATATAAAATCGCCAGCCAGAGTTTTTCTACTATATATATTGCTGGTGATCGGTTCAAAGCACTCATTATTACCTAAAATTTGACTAGTGCTTGCGGTTGGCATGGGCGCAACTAATAAACTATTGCGTATTCCATATTCCATAATATTATTTCTTAATAAAGTCCAATCATAACGCCCTTCTAATGGTTTTACATTCCATAAATCAAATTGAAATTGACCTTGACTTATTGGAGAACCAAAAATTGAGCTATATGCTCCTAAATACTTTTTACCTGGAATTTCTAATTTATCAATTTCCGCTTTAATTGGTTTACATAACTCAAGTAGTTCATAAATTGTGTTAAAATCTTGAATATTGTTAATATTATAATCTCTACAATCATCATTATTTGAAACAAAACTCCATTTTTGCGAAGTATAATATACTTTTAGCTTTAACATCACACTATAACGCTCTTTTGAAATGAGCATACTCTTTTCTAATGCTGCATAATAAATCGTTTCAAATATTTTAATATTAATTTCTTTTGCTTGATCTGATGTGAATGCTAAATTCATCTTAAAAAACACATCTGCTAGTCCTTGAATTCCAATACCAATCGGTCTATGTTTAAAATTTGATAGCCGTGTTTTGGGTGTTGGATAATAGTTTTCATCAATAACATTATTTAAATTATTTACTAATACGCACGTAACATTATATAGTTTATTATAGTCAAATGTTTTATCACTATTAACAAACATGGGTAATCCTAATGATCCTAAATTACATACCGCAGTTTCTTTTGCATCCGAATATTCAATAATTTCAGTACATTGAGAAGTAATTAGTCCATTAAAAATACCTGCGTGTTTTAGTTCTTCATTAAAACAATAGGTTTTATCAACTCGCTTATTATCTAGCACATTCATAATATATATATTGTTATCTTGATAATAACAATCACTATTATTTTCATGTACTAATAATTTACATTTTTCACTAATTAATCCAAGCTTATTCAAAAATTGAACATTTGAATAATTAATAGCAATAAAATTAGAATAATATTCTGTATAATTAACACTTACATTTAGTCCACACGTTTGTAACATATATTTAATATTCATCATAAATTGTTTGTTTCTATTATTAATAACAATTTTATTAAAGGTGCTAATTCCAACACTATCTACAAATCCGGAAAACCATACTATTTTTGAATCTAATGAATAATTAATAGGGACAAATTGCTCACTAGTATTATAGCCAATAGCATAAGCATCTAATAATATATTAGTGTTGCTAATAATAGGAAAACTGGATTCAATAATAATCATTCCATTTTTTAAGTCTTGTGCATCAACTGTTTTAATTGTTTTAGACTCTTCATCTTTTATATAAAATTTATGATATTTAGTGCAAGCTAATATGCAACCATCACTAGTATGAACTTCTAGTAATTCACTAGAAGCACTTGTTTGATAAATTGTTGTTTTACTAAAAGTTTCACCATTCCAAACTTCAACTTCGTGATTTTTTAATGTGTCAATTCTTAGATATCCTTCGCGTGTTAAAACAAGCGTTTCCGGTGCAACACATAAATTTGAGCTTTTTAGCGTTCCAAGATTTTTTTGATTTGATTTCTTATTTGCGGCATCCTTATAACAAATATAGGGTGTCCCAGTTTCCATTTGCGAATCCAATATTTTAACCCATAAATCACGGGCCAAAATTTGTTTATTGTAGCGTTGCTCGTTTTCATATTTTATATAAAGTTGATTATAATCATCGCCATAACAATCGCATAATCCAGGGCATTTATCCGGACAAAATAAGCTCCATATTTTATCACCCATTACTCGTTCCATAAAAAGATCGCTTATCCACAACCCATAAAACAAGTCACGACATTTGCTTTCTTCTTCGCCGTGATTTTTTTTCAATTCTAAAAATGCTTCAATATCCGGATGGTGTGGTTCTAAGTAAATTGCGAAACTACCATTACGCTTTCCTCCCTGGTCAACATAGCGAGCTGTTTTATTAAAAACACCTAACATGGGTATTAGTCCGTTTGATGTGCCATTTGTTCCTCGAATATATGAACCACTTGCACGAATATTATGACAATGTAGTCCAATACCACCAGACCATTTTGAAATTTGGGCGCACTCTTTTAATGTGTTAAAAATTCCATCAATAGAGTCATCTTCAATTGCTAATAAAAAACACGAACTTAGTTGTGGACGTGGTGTTCCTGCATTAAAAAGGGTGGGTGTGGCATGAATAAAATATTTTTGCGACATATAATCATATGTTTCTTTAACTTTCTCCATATTTGAACCATGAATTGTTAATGCTGTTCGCATAAACATGTGCTGTGGTCTTTCAACGATTACTTTATTGCACCTCATCAAATATGCTCGTTCTAATGTTTTAAACCCAAAATAGTCAAAAAAATGATCGCGTTCATAATCAATCATAGAATTAATAACATCTTTATGTGTTTCCACTAGTGTCATAATATTATTTGCTATTAATCTAAAACTATTATTATTTACATCAATATAGTCATATAATGTTTTGATTGTTTCATAATAACAAGATTTAGTATTTTTATGCAAATTTGATACTACAACTGCACTTGCTAATTTTCCATAATCAAGATGAATTGATGACATGGCTGCACATTGTTCTGCTGTTAATTCATCTATTTTAGATGTTTGAATATTATCATATAATTGATCGATTACTTTCATCGCCAATTGCGCATATAAAATATTTTGTAAGTTAAATGTTTTCCCCAAAGACTTAATGCGTTTTAATATTTTATCAAATGATATAACCTCCTTTTTTCCATTACGCTTAATTACATGCATATCAAAATCCGAAACTTTATTATGTTTCATACTTATAAAAATATAATGTATTGATTTTAAATATTAATAATATATATTTTAAATTGGTCTACACCAAATTAGAACTAATTAAACATCCACCACCAGGAAAGTCACTTGTTAATCTATCATGTTCATTTTTCATTTTTTGCTTCTTGCTTAATCGTGTTTTGTATTCTCCTGAGTCACGTTCACTTACCAAATTATTCCAAAATAGTTCAATATAAGGCAACGCATTCTTAAACCATAAAGTATTGCGCAATACTAAAATACAGCTAACAACCTCTAATTTCCAATATATATTTTTAACATAATTTTTAGTGTTATTTTTTTTAAGTTGTTCTTCAAACCACGCACAATAATCCGAACTAGTAATATTTAATGTGAAGGGCGGATATTCATAATATACTTCACCATCAACACAAAATTGCATAATAAAACCACGCGGAAAAGGACAAGTTACATCTTCTAAATATTCTTCTTCATTTAAATATTCGGTAAATTTTGTTTCTAAAAAATCACATTCATTTAAATTGCAAACTTCCATTTGCAGTTGCATTTGTATCCAATATTCCATCTTTGGAATACTATTGATTTCTCGAGATACAACATTTTTAATTTCTATCATGCGGCCAAATAACTCACTTGATTCGTCACAAACAATCCCATCTGGTGACGCAGCAATATAACTATATTGACTGTGTGGAATACAACCAAATTGTGTGAGAGTTGTTTTATTTACATGTTCATAATATAATATAGAAACCGGCTCATATTTTTGACCCCAGTGTAATGCCGAATTTAGATTATTAACCCTATATTTATTAATATTAATTGGTTCTGACTTCTCAATAATTAACTGTGATTGAGTGTAATCACTTATGAAAATTTTATATATATTTGAAGCAGTTAGTGTAGACTGCCTAAAAATGTACCATTCGTCACTTTTTTGCGGTGCTTGTAAAATATTTTTCAAATAACTTAATTGATTTTTAATTTTATCAAAATTACATGTTAAATTTATAGAGTTATTATTATGATCTCTTATAATATGCGATTTTGCATATGACCTGCGTGGTATATAAAATTTAAACACTAACTTTTGGCACAATTTAACACTATTAAATAACAATTTAATTGCATCGGCTTCCATTAAATTAAATAACTTACATGCTACATTATGCTCAATAAACTGACTATAATATATATTATAAATTGTGTCTTCTAATTCATCATATAAATCTTCATGTATAAGTTGCATTAAATTTGTATTAATAAATTCTAACATGCTGTCACTAATATTTGCCAGCAATTCTTGATAATTATTAAGAATAGTTGGATTTGTTAAATCAATAATTGAACTTATCTCATATTTAGTAATTAAATATTCAATAAAATTTGAATATTTATTACTCATATTATAAATAATAATAGTTTATAATTATTTAACATTAACTATTTAATATTTAATCAATTTTATAATTTTATAATTTTATAATTTTGTAATATTGTAATTTTATAATTTTGTAATTTTATAATTTTGTAATTTTGTAATATTACAATTTTGTAATATTTACATATCCCCCATATCATGTATTTTAATTGTTTTTGCTTTCATTTTTTTATCTAATGGAAGACTTTTAACTGTTGAAACATGCTTATCATCTTTTTTTAACATAAAATTTCTGGATATTGTGTCAAATAATAAATGAGGTATATCTACTATAGCACCACTAACTTTATCATAAATTACATCTTTGGCTTTACTTAATGCTTTGCGTTCTAAGCACTTAATCAAATAGCTTTTACACTTATTACTTTCTTCGCTTACTAAATTGTATTTATTTTCTAATAATTGAACATAATTTATTAATTTTTTCACCTTTTGTGTTTTATCTAATTTACACCAGTTTTCTTTCTCATTTGCGATTGTTTCATTATTTAAAAAGTTTGATAATGTACTATTGTTTGTATTTACTATTTGTGGAACTATTTCTGTTCCATTAAATCGTTTTGTTTTATAAGCAATATTTTGTAACTCTTTACAATTATTAGATTTGTTTTTTTTGTTTACTTCTTCCATAGATAATTTTTGTGGTATAAGTTCTACAATATTATCTTCATTTAAATTTGTATTGCTCAAATCATTTGTCGCGTGTTCTCCATTTTGAAAACTCATTATTATAATAAGTTTAGTGTTTTAATTTTATATATTAATATTATATTAATATTATATTATTAATATATTATTAGTATATTATTAATGAATAAACATATAATAATAAACAATATAAAAAATTACAAAAACTATATAGAATCATATGATAGCAGTTATAATAGTAACAACAAACAAGAACAAAAAAAATCATATATTGAATTAACGGAAAAAAGCATAAATTCGAATGCTAATATGGGTTTCAATATATTAGACTATTATGATAATTATGATAAGCAACTAGCAAGTATTAATAATATATATAAGCAATTAGTTTATGAAAACCAAGATAATTCATATAATCAAGTTATATATGAAAAGCAATATTTTTTACAAGCATTAAAAATAAAACATACATCATATAAGCAACAAGATAAAAAAAAAACGTATGATGATTACAACAATTTTATTACACTAGAAAATATAATTGAAAAATTAGTGTCATCTTCTATGATGTGTTATTATTGTAATAATAAAACACTAATATTATTTAAAAATGCGAGAGAACAAACACAATGGACATTAGACAGACTTAATAATTATGATGAACACAGCAATATTAATACAATAATATGCTGTTTAAAGTGTAATTTACAAAGACGCAGAAAAAATAGCGCAAAGTTCAAGTTTTCAAAGCAGTTAGAAAATAAACTAATATTACTAAAAAAAATTGAATAATAATAATTACTAATAAAGGAAGTATTATGTCTATTAGTACTATGCTTAATAAAAACACACCTGTTATTGCTATTATTTCAAAAAAAACGGCAGCTATTAATAAAATTTTATTACAATTAAAGAATGCGTCTATTTCGCATGATGACTATAAATCCTCCGAAAACCCATTTTTTAGAAATGATATTAATGCACAACCATTTCAACAATCTAATAAATTATTTATTAACACACAACTCCCGGAAGGATTAAATCACAATATTAAATTATTGTATGAATTATTAGGAGATCAAAAAAAAGAAATATATTATGACACATGGACTATTATGAGTCTAAATGAAGCATTAGATCGCTATAATAGTCTTGTTGAACAAGGACAAACAAATGTATTTGATATTGGTTATAAATATGGCGGTATGGGGTATATTGATGTATTAAGTTGTGATTTGTCAAATCATCTATTATTTTATAGAGTTGATGGCGGTTCTAATGCATACGATAGGCAATATAATTTAAGAAATCTAATTGTTAATGGCTCGTCACCTTATAATAAGTTTCATTTTAGTGAGTGGTTTTATAATGTGTAAATTGTATATATTATTAAATTATTATTATTTTTTTTAATAATAATAATAATAATTTAATAATAATTTAATAATATATAACTATGGCTAAAACAAAAGGAGTTAAAAAGCATTTAAGAAGAAAACAACAATCTAGAAAGATGAAAGCTAGAGGCATGAAAGAAGTAGTATCTAATTATCTTGGTAAAATATTAAATGATGTCCATTTAAGAACATATGGTCAAGAATTTGCTGATCCGGGTGAGCCATCGGTTGTATCACAAATAATGTCGCATATACCTTCAGCAAAAACAGAATATAAAAATCGCCTAACTAACGCACTTGCCTTAAATACAAAAATTTTAGCCGAACAAAAAGCAGAAATAAAACGTTTAGAAATGTCAGGCATAAATGGTCCATCGCGACGAACTCGTAGTGGTGTTAGACCAACAATAGACCCAACACTTTTAGCGCTATATTTGGAAAGAGATTATACTGAACGAGCTATTATGACAAACCAATATGCATTACAACAACTACGAAACGAAGATCCCCGACCAAGATTTATCCCTCGTCCAAGAGTTAACTATGCTGAATTGCTTAGACCAAATCCCGGATGGGACGACGAAAGAATGACATATAGAGCGCGCGAACGCGGACGAGAAGCTTATTATACATAATGGTTTCTTATTTGTTGCACAATTATCTTTTTTTTAACAATTTACGTGTTCGCGCTGTACTATTTTTACTATTTTTGTTAGTGTAAGAGCCTCCGCGTTGGAATGGGCGAAATATTTTGATTGGTCTTTTGGGAACAGAACCATAAAATTTATCGCCGGCTCTCTTATAATCAATCAGTCTAATACTATTATAGTCATGACAACACGTTTTTGGTGCATCACCCAAATATATATAGGTTTCGCCATTAAATGTTATGCTTTGTAGACGATCTTCGCCGTCGTTAGTGTCTCCACCAATAATAGTAGTTTGGGGGTCCCACGTATCTGTAAACGTTTCTTTTGCCATACTAAGATTATCAACAATAGCACTATGAAGACTTTCTGCAGAAGTTTCTTCGTCATTATTTGGTGCATGTAAATTAACTAGGTTAGCGCCAAAAGTTGTTCTAACACATGAAATATTTCGACCATGATGAATATTGTACTTCTCTTCATTATCCTCCTCATATTCTCTATGTTGTCCTAGGTCATGTCCATAAAAATTAGCTAGCTCTCCTAAGACTTCACTATCCCATATTGTAAGAAGTGTTGGATAAACCACGTTTGCTCCGTTACCTTTTTTTAATGAATAGGCTAGAAATCTATATTTACCAAACGAACCACTTTTATAATATGATCCAAAAGGTAGAGCTTGAATCTCTTTACCTCCATTATCATAATTAATAGACTCGCCCATTTTAGTACTAAGAATCTCCAAAAGTGCTTGATAGCCTCCTTCAAATTTTCCATCTACGAATGTTCCATTATCATTTTGTGCAACTTGTTTTCTATCGTTCATTTCTTGAAAATATGCTACTTGTCCTCCTTTTGTCCTTCTAAACCATTTACATACAAATTCTACCGCGTTTTTCCAATATAGTCTTTTATCGCTAGAAGTATTAGATGATAAAAAGAATGCTTCTGTTCCAAAAGGTCTTTTAAGACCTAGATCACTCGCAAAACTTATATTATAAGAAAATACATTAATATCTATTCCACCATTTATTAGTAGTCGATATATTGAATATATTGCTTCATGATCTGACTCTTTCGAAATCTCATCTTGAAAACGAGTTACTGCATCTGTTGCTAGACGTCTAGTTTCGCGAGATCTGTCTATTTTTGTTATATTTCTAGGGTTTCTTGCTGTTCTATCTCTGGGGTTTCTTGTTGATTCGTCTACTAGTTTAACTCGTGTTTTGCCCTTTGCTTTATTTTTATACTTCCTTTTTGGCATATTAGTTTATAATATACTAAAATATATTATAATTTGTATACTATAATATATTATTATCCAGCGATTAATTTAACGCATATATTATATGCGTTGACTAATAAAAGAAGAAAAATATTCAAATGTAATAACGCTCGAATCTAATAATTCTCCTTGATAATTGTATTTTGACTTTATTTCTTTAGCTATTATATTTTTAATTAAACTATAGCTACTACAACCTAATAATATTCCATCACATTTATCAATAAATGCTTTATAATTTATTAAGTTATTAACTCCGCTACTTATTTTAACATTATTTGTCATGTCATTTTCTGATAAGTTTAAAGTAGCATACTTTAATGTAACATTATGTATATCAGAATTTAGTATTCTGCTAAACCATTTGATTTTTTGAGTTAATGAAGACGACAAAATTAATAATGTTTTAAATTTACGTTTTTTTATATATAAACAAATTGGTAAAATAGGTTCAATAATTAATACATTAGCTATTACAAAATTGTTTTTTATTAATATATCTAATATAGATGATGATGCACTAACACACATTATAAGACATATATTAATATTGCTTGTCAAATTATTAAAAAGGAGCTTTAATATATAATCTCTCATATTATGTTTGTTAAATACTAATAATTTTGCAAGTTCTAGTTTAACCAACTTATAATCTATGGTCTTTATACGCTTTATAGAATTTATAAGAGTTTTAGCTCCATTAGTGCTATCAATTATTAACAGTTTCATAATCTATTATAATAATCTATTATATTAATCTATAATAGATTGTTATAAACCATAAAATTAAATAAAATAATATTAAATAATTAATACTTAAATATTATTAGTTTATTACTAATAAATGGTTCAAAATATTGATACTCAAAATGATATTTTGCTTACTAAACTAATGATTTTTTATAAAGAAACTGAGCATTTTGATAAAATGATAAGCATTATTAACGGAACATCTAAAATATCTTTGCGAATTGTTGATTGGTTTGTAACAAACTATTCTAAAAAAAATTATTGCGTTATTGAAAATCCAAATACAAATGAACGCTTTAAAGTTTATAACGATTATAAATTAAAATTAAAGGCATATAGCAAGAAAAAATTTGATCCATTTTGCAGATGGGATAGAATAAATGTTCCATATAAAGACACTATGTGTGTCCAAACTACATTAGGTCAGCTCAATTTTTTTAAATGGACTATTGAAAATAATATATTAGAATATATTGAAAACAATTATAGCACGATTGAAAATGATATGAATTTAAGAAATAGTTCTGCAAAAGTAAAAAATACATCTATTAATTCGAACACATCAATTGAAAGCTCTGATTCATATACATCAACATCATCACAATTATCTTCATCGTCAAATAATTCAACCAATTCAAATAAAACACGTAAAAAACGCGAAGAGCTTTCTTTGAATGCGTCCAAAATAATAAAAAAAGAGTTTATAAGCACTACATTAGTATTTAATTAGTATTTCATAAATAAGTTTTATGTTTTATATTTTATGTTTTAATTTGTAATAAAATATAAAACTATCGATTATAATTAAGTAATGGGAATTAATTATAGCATTAATAAAGTCAATTTTGAATATGTTCAAAATTATAGCAATCTAAGAAATGACAAACACTTACTTATTAATACATTAGATTACTCAAAACAAGATTGTTTAATACAAAATACGATTCATGCTTCTAAAGAAGAAGAAGTATTAAATAACTATTTAAGAAAAGATAAATCGATTAAAATTTTAATATATGGAGAAAATTGTAGTGACAATAAAGTAATTGATAAATACAATCAATTATATAAGCTAGGATTTACAAATTTATATGTATATATTGGTGGACTATTTGAGTGGTTATTATTGCAAGATATTTATGGAGACGATGAGTTTCCAACAACATCCAAAATATATGATATTTTAAATTACAAAGGAAAAAATATTCCACAATAATTGAGTTACTTACAATAATTGAATTTAATAATTATTATTTAAATAATTATTTTAATAATAAAATTAATAATATAATATGGATACCAATTACATTAGTGATGTAAATATGCAATTATATATTTGCAAGTTTTGTGAAAACAATATTAGTAAAAATATGAATATATATAGAGGTTATAATCACTCATTTTGTAGTAACTATTGTCGTTCTAATTATTCAACAAAAATAGCTTTACTAGATTATTATTTAAATAATTATAGTTTATGGTTATAAAGCTATTTTATTTGCAACCTTACAATAACAAGATTTTTAATATTAATTTATGAATTATACAAAATTATATTTTTTATAATTGTAAATTATAATTATGAATATTGATACTATTTTATTAGATTTAGAAGTAATTAAACAAATAAATGAATATGACAAATTATCTGTAATAAATCTTGTTGGTTCAACAAGATTAGCAGTTGATAGTTGTAAATATACTTCATCAATTACAAGATATTATTATAACTTTAATAGAGAAACCACAATCACTTATTTAGAAAACTTAACAAGTAATATAGAAAAAACTGCAGAATTTCTAATTAATGGAGATCATAGTGAAGAATGTGAAACAATAAATGATGCGTTACTTAGCGCACTAAAAGGTTTAACAAATTTGAAAATAACATATAATACAGATTCTATTATTGTTGCAAAACTAACATTAATTATTAATAAGTTTAAAACGGTATCAAAAAAATTGGATAATTGTTTAACAAATACTGCTAACTATATTAATGACTATGACTCATCATCAACAAGTAATTCGGAAACAAGTAATGCGGAAAATAAATAGTAGTTTAAGTTAATTTATTTTGAATAAATTAAGTTTATTTAGAATAATTAAATTAAATTTAATTTAATTTAATTTAATTTAATTTAATTTAATTTAATTTAAATTAAATTAAAATATTTATATTTTATATAAATGCCAACAAGACGAAGAAGAATGAGAGGTGGTGGTGCTGAGTTACCAACTGATCCTACCCAGATACAGGCACAGACTGCTGTATCTGGTTTTGCAAATCAAACAAATCAAACAAATCAAACAAATCAAACAAATCAAACAGATCAATCTGAAGTTACAGGTGGTGGTCGTCGCAGAAGACGTGGCTCGCGCAGAACGCGAATGGCAACAAAAAGACATAGAAAAGGTTCAAAAAAACGCACCGCGGGCAAATGGATTAATCATGTTAAAAAATATGCCAAAGATAATAAAATATCATTCAAAGATGCTATGAGCAGCTCCGAATGTAAAAGATCATACAAAAGAATGTAATGTAGTGTAATAACTTTGTAGTATAAAATATTATTTATAATATTTAAATAATATTTAAATAATATTTAAATAGAGCGTCCTACGCGTTGTGTCGAGCGTTTAGATTTTTTTTTTGTTAAAGATCGCGTTTTTTTCATGTCTTTAACAATAATTGTCCATTTTGGATCATAATTATATATTAGTTTTAGACTATTATTTAAAGACATTAAACCTGGATTTATAGAGTTTATATGTATTTCATTTATACTAATTTTATAGTAATGTAATTTGGCTACTAATTTATTTAATTTATGCACATAATATTCAATTACCATTAGTGGAGTAATAGTAACATCGCCCGGTATTGAAAAAGCAGATTCATCATTTTCCCATACTTCATTAAATGTGCGCGTGTCGTCTTCATTTGCTATTTCTTCTATTAAGTCTTCATCTATTATAATATCTAACACAGACCTTACTGGTTCCTCTATAGTAGCTTCTAGTCTACTTCTAGCATATAATAATATTTTTATCATAATATTTAAAACATCTTGAATACATATTACTGCTTTATAAGAAGGCAATAGCACATCATTTATAAGGGCATGAATTTTAGATGCTTTTCTGGACAAATCTCCGTCATTATTTAATCTAAACTTATTCATTAAAAAACCATAATCTATTACAAAAAAAGTATCAGCAAGTAAGTCTGTTTTAAACGTAATTATTCTGATACTTTCCATAATTCTGTCTCTCGATCCATCTTCTCTTTGCTCAACAAACTCTCTCATAATAGTTTTAATAAAATCTAACGCTTCAGCATATTCCATATGATGTTTAGCGTTATAGATTTGACTAAATAAATCTGGTTCCCAGATGTCTTTATACATTAATCCATAGTTATATCTATGGCGTAATGTTGAATGCGGGTCTCGTGGTGGTCTAGGTTTTGCCCGATTTATAGGATTTATTAAAATAGGAGGTTGTCTTAATGCCATACTATAATATAATGTTATATAAAATTAATACTTAAAATAATAATTATACTTAAAATAATAATTATACTTAAAATCATAATGTTATTTCCAATCACATTTAGTATTCCTAAAGAAAAAATATGTATTATAAATATTCAAAAAACAAAAATTTTATCAAACTTAATACCTGGAAAAACTAGCACATATATTTATAATACTGAAAAGGAATATTATAACGAATATCAAGAATCATATTTTGCAATAACAACAAAAAAAGCTGGGTGGGATTGTTTACGCCATTATGAAATATTAGCAAATAGATGTGTCCCTTTATTTATTAATATTGATGAATGTCCTATAAATACTCTTTTTTTATTTCCAAAAAAATTGTTATTTGAAGCAATTAACTTATACAATAATAAATTTGCTAATAAAAAAATAAATGAACTCACTACAGAAGATATAAATGAGTATGCTATTTTACAAAATAAATTCTTAGAATATACAAAAAATTATTTAACCACAGATAAAATAGCAAAATATATATTACAAAAAACAAATCATGAAAATATAAATAAAATATTGTATTTGTCACAAGATGTAGGTCCTGATTATTTAAGATGTTTAACATTACATGGATTTAAATCTATTTTTGGAAGCGATTGTCATGATTATCCTAAAATTCCCCATATTTATAAATCACAAAATATAAATTATGCAAATTTATACGGTAAAGGGATGACTTATACAAATTTATTAGAGCAATATGTTCATGACAGTTCGTTAGATACTAATGTAGTAAACAATATAAAAAATAAATATTATGATATTGTAATATATGGTTCTTATCATAGAGGAATGCCATATTATGACTTGATTTGTAGTATATATAAGCCCAACGAAATTATTTTGCTATGTGGTGAAGATTTACATAATTGTAATTATGATTATTTTTTAAATAAACAGCACTTTATATTTATACGCGAAATGTAATTAGCTTAACTCAGGAATACTAATTCTAAAGTATGGTCTATGCTCATCAAACACAGTATTTTGTGGTGCGACAGTTAGGATTAAATCGACGGAATATAAAGTTCTAATTTTGTTAGTTATATGTGCCAAATCACTATTTATGGCATCTAATAGTTCGCGCACTACACTAATTCTGTAAGTGGCTAAATATTCAAGCATCCTGTTTAATTCTAAAATATAATATGTTAATACGTCATATACATGAACATTCGTTACTTCAGGAATATTGAGCGGTTCATCTTCAGGTTCTTCTTGATAATAATTATCATGCGCAAAATCCCATAATTCATTTTTATATTTTTGCTTTCCTACTTCAGTATGATGCCATACATCTCTAAAGCGTTGTAATTCTCCTTTTAAATTAGGTTCGTCGTGTTCAATAGGAAAATGTCTAATATTAGTAGCATGGGTAGTCCTGTAAAATACAGGTCGATGCTTACTAGCACTAGCAATGCTATAATAATTAATCATTATTTTTGTAGTGTGCTTTATTGCCCAGTATGCTTTATATGCATTTATAAGAGGGTCAAAAATTATATTTTTGATTTTTTTTGTTATAAACGCATTATACGATTTAAATTTTTTTGTTTTGCTTGGAAAAACATTTGCGACGCCTTTGCTATAGTTAGAAGTTCCACTATAACTTCCACGAGTTGTTAATTTTTGCCCGGTTAGCTCTAAAGCATTACTCAAAAAATCAAAATCTATTATAAAAAATTTGCGCGTAGTTAATACTTGTTGTAGTTCATAATCAGGAATACGTGACAAAATATAGTTATCATAAGTTCTTCGCCGCTTAGTAATTTTTAAAAAATTAGCAAATAATGTTTGTAAAAAGTGCTTTGGATAGTCTTGAAGTTCGGCATCTTTTTTATAACTATATATGCTATCTACTAAGTCTGTTTCTCTAAGCGAACCCATTACTTTTACTAATGGATAATTATATTCATAACCTCTTGGTAATTCTTGTTGAAATGGATAATTATAAATGGGTAATGGTGTTATTTGAAATAGTTGTTTTGGTTCTTGTGCTAATTCTTTTTGCGCCAATTCTTTTTGCGTTATAACATCTTCAACATGTTGCTTTGGTAAATATGAAAATATATTTTTTAATGTAGCTTGTTTTTGTTTATTACTAAGATTGCCTAATTTTTGCTTAAGCAAAAAAGGGAGTATGTCTCCTTTTCCTTTAGCTTTAACATTCGCTTTAGCTTTTACATTCGCATTAGCTTTTGCCTTTTTTCTTTTTCTTGTTAAGTGTGTCTTTTTTAAAGGCATAGTTATAATATATGTATATTATTTTTAAAGCAAAAATAATATAATACACTATAAACTATAATTAAAAAGATTTTACTCGTTTTAGCGTTTTAACCCTTGGTTCTTTACGTGGACTGTTATTACGTATTTTGGTAAGATATTTTGAACTATTTTCTAAAATTCGAATGTCAAATTTTGCGTTTGCTTGGCCAACTATGCTTGGATCGGGCTCAACCAAATAAGTATTTAATTTGTCTAATCTCTTATTTAACTCTTTTATTACACTATTATTTAGCATTATTTTATTATTTAGCATTATTTTGCAGTCGCGTTTATCGCGCATTTCAAATAGTTTCTTATTTAAGTCTTTAATGTAAAATTTTAATACATTTATTGGATTATTTGGAGGCGTATAATAGCGCTCATAACTGGCTTCTAATAATCTACTGGCTACTTCTTGTGGATACTTAGGCACATTAGGATGACTTTTTCTATAGGCCTCTATTTTTTGTAATATATTTTCAATCACAATAATTCTTGAATAAGTCGGAATTACTTGTAGCCTAAAATAATTGCCTAATGCCGAATTTTTAGGTTGAATATGCCGTTCACCTTTTTCTCTCAATTTTTTTGCATTTATTTCCCATTTTTTCACTAAATATTTATAATCTTTAATAAAATAATTTGGATTATATAAATTTAAAACATGCATTTTAAAATTTGGTTCAGACATAGACAAACGCACATATGAACCATTTACAACACAATCAAACATATTTGAGTGTGATTGATAATCGGGTAATGTTTTTGGTTGAAATATTGATTTAACATACTCTATTTCATAGTCTCTGTCTTCTAGTTCTTGTTTCATAGCATATATTGTTTCAACCATATCAGGCGGTAAATAAGTGCCCGAAGGTAATGACTTTGCTATTGGACGCTCTAATTCATATTTTAAGTATGAACTTAATTTTGATTTATATTTACTTTTTAGAAGTCCGTGTTTTAATAATCTATTTATTATAGCGTCTGTTTTCATATTTGTCTTACTAGTTTTGTTACTTTTTTTAAATGAATATATATTATCTAGTTTAATTAAGTCTTGACGATCAAATTTTTTTAAGTCTTCTTTTGTTAAAAATTCTTGGCTAGAAGAAGCCATATTTATTATAACAATATATAATTTCTAAAATAGTGCCCTTATATTTTCATTACTTTCTTTTACATCGTAATTATAAACATATTTCACATAACATCGCAAAGTCATAGCCACATCTATAAGAGAATTATGTAAATTTTCAGGCAAAGGTTCGTTAGGAAATAACAATCCATACAATTCACTTAATTTAGGCATTTTATTATAAACTTGATTTGTTTTGCTTAATCTCTCTAACTTACAAAACTCAATTGTATTTTTCATAGTGCAATACTCGGGCTTATTTATTTTTTTATTATTCATAAAATGTGTAAAATATTGCTTAACATTATGTCTAAAACATTCCACAAAAATTAGGCGTTTGTCAAATGAAATATTATGCCCAACAACAATATCGCAACGCTTTAAACACTCATTAAACTCTTTTAATGCTGGAACAATATTTATGCCCTGTTCATTCAAAATCTCTCTGCTAATATGATGAACATTAAAACTTTCTGGTGTAATAATTACTTCATCATCAATCTTAATATAATTATTCTTAATTAACGCACTATTATTTGACATATCATATAGTATATAACTTAATTGAATAATGTATGGCCATTTAGATTTATCATATATTGAAGCATCTTTTTCTGGTAATCCACTAGTTTCACTATCAAATACTAATACTTTCATAATACTAATATAAATAAATGTCTTTACTATTTATTTGTAAAGTTATATCAATTATTTAAATAATTGATATAACATAAATAATTTAAATAATTTAAATAATATAAGAACAAATAATGTTATACATATAATATGTTAAATAATTTTGTAGGAACTCACTATCGTTTAGCAAATAACTGGCTAAATCATATAGATATTACTAATTATTATATTAAAGAAATAAAGTATTTAGAAATTGGAGCATTTTATGGTGGCAATATTTTATCTGTTGCAAACACTTATGGATTACATAAAGATAGTAAATTGTATTGCATAGACCCGTGGGAAGATCATGATGAATATTCTGAATATAAAAAAGAACAATCATTAATCTATAATTCATTTATTAAAAATATTGAAAATTCTGGAGTTAAAGATAAAATAATAATAAACCGTGGATATTCTAATTTAGAAATACCAAAGTTTCAAGACGATTTTTTTGATATTATTTATATAGATGGAAATCATGAACCTGAATATGTATTAGAAGATGCAGTTTTAAGTTTTAGAAAATTAAAAAAAAATGGTATAATGATATTTGATGACTATGGATGGGGTGGTCCCGATTTAACGCAAAGAGGTATAGATGGATTTTTATCTGGTTATCATAAAAGAATAACTTTTTTAGGTGAAAAAGAGAGTCAAATATTTATAAAAAAAGACAGATGATAAAAGGTTTAGAATCCAAATTGATAAATGTGAGAGATTGTTTATATTATTAAAATACACTAAAACGCGTATTATTTTCATTATCCCATATAACATGCGAACCGATATATTTTCTTATAGGATTTGGACCATATTCAATATAAAATACTTTATCAACAGCATCATAATCTGTTGACTTATAATATATTTCTATTTCGGCATAAGTGTTGCCATTAGCTAATGGGCCATCTGAAACTTTAATATTCATCATAAATGTATAATAACAATCACTAACGTTAAAGACGTTAACACTTGTATCACAAGAAACAAAAACCATATTTTATCTTATATATATTTAGAAAAAAATATAAAAACAAATTTATTATACTTAATAATAGTATAACATGCAAATATTTGTAAAAACACTTACTGGAAAAACTATTACATTAGAAGTAGAACCATCAGACAGCGTTGACAACATTAAAGCCAAAATTCAAGACAAAGAAGGAATCCCACCAGACCAACAGCGTCTAATTTATGCAGGAAAACAACTTGAAGATGGAAGAACATTAAGCGATTATAATATTCAAAAAGAGAGCACGCTTCATCTTGTATTACGTCTACGCGGGGGGGTGTAAGGATTGTTTATGTGTAGTTATTTATGCGTTTTATCATAATTTTCTATATAAAAAAAATGATTTGCTAGTTTTTATAAATTATTAGATCATTCATGCTTAGCAATTAACTCAATTAGTTCCTTTTTCTTTAACTTTGAATAATTTTTAATCCCCAAAGATTTACATTGTGCTTTTAACTCGGCTAATGATGACTTTGACGAGGATATAGATGAAGATTGTGCATCTATTTTCTCTTCTTCAACCACTTCTTCTATTATAATATTTTTAATTTGATTAATTTCTTCAAGTGTTAATCCTAGTAACTTGTAAAACTCATCTTCTGTTATATTCATAATTCCCAATTTACGAATGTCTGGAATATATTTAAATGCTTCTTTGTCTAAAAATGATTGTGAATATTTTAGAAAATCACTAATAACAACATTAATATTAAATCCAAGCATTTTTTTTATTACTTCTAAATTATCACCAATAATATAATATTTATTAGCTCCAGTCAAACTTAACTTTCCTTCATCAATAAATACCCCTTTAAATCCTCTTTTATTTGCTATAATAAGCTTGCGTTTATTTGCATCTGGATGTGTTTCTATTGCTTTTTTTCCTAAAATTCCCTCATTAAGTGTATATGTATCAATTGCCCAATTATCTTCTAATGTATATTCAGGAGGGACTTTACTTTTTGTTCCTGATGATTTTACTGTTTTTGTTTTGTATTCTAAACTGCAATTATGTTTTTCTACAAACCGCATGAGTTTATCAAATATACTATGAAATGCTAATGGAATTGAATAATTTTGATTTAGATATTCAAATGATGTTGTTATAAGTTTCTTACGCTTAATTTCGCTAATAATTTCCGTCTTTTTAGTTAGTTTATTAATTGTATTCTGTAATATATATAATGAAATTGGAATATCAGCATTAATTGATTTTTTTGATTGTGAGTCATCCCATAATTTCAACCAAACAATATGTTTTTCTAACATTAAAATATGAACTTCTATGTTTATTTTCAACCAATATAGCGGAGTAATAAATACTAAAAACCCATCTGGTTTTAACCATGTAAATGATTTTTTAATAAAATTCATCCATAATACTTCTCTTTTTTCACTATCGGTTTTTTTTGTATGAGACCAAATGCCTCCTTTATTGTATGGTGGATTTCCCAAAACCACATCAAAACTATTAAGTTGTAATCCCCAAACTTTCGCAATATCTAATTTTAAAGTATCGCCTTCATAAAGATTTAATTTGTATTGATTATTCATATTGAATATTTGATGATTAATAAATACATTTTTCTTATTTAACTCGCTCATATACAACATGTTTTCTATAATGTGTTTTTTTCGTTCTTCATCATTAGGAATTTGTGGCTTTAATCCTTCAATTAATCTTAAATACACCGCTACTGGAAAATTTCCCATTCCAGATGCAGGATCAAACCACTTAAATTCTTTTTCGGTAAATATACTTCTCCCATATTCTTTAGTGTAATGTTTATCTAGATTATCCAACATTTCAAATACTAAATTCATAGGAGTATATACTTCGCCGTTTTCTTGTTTTTCTTTTTGCTTTGGTTTCAAACAACTATCAATTAACTCTAATAGTTCTTTCGGTTTATCTATTAAACATTGTAATGACATTTTAAATTGAATTGCAATATTATATATAGAAGAATTCTTTTTAATATATTTTTTTACAATCGCTTCAATCAGTTTAATAATATCTGATTTATTCCACCAAATAAAAGACTGGTCTTGAAAAACATTCAATAATAATGGATTTATCTTAATAATATTCAACATTTCTAAAATATCTTTTTGTTCTGTATCTATTGTCAAAATACAAATTAATGGGATAATAAATGGCAACACGTCTTTACTAAGAGAAATATTTACAGTTTTTTCTTCGTCTTCTGGCTCTTCTTGTTCTTCGTTTTGATCATGGTCTCCGTTATCTTGTTTTTTTTCTGTTTTTCCATTTGATAATGGGTCTTCACTTTCTTCATCAAACTTAACTTTTACATTTACTTTTTCATCACCAATAGAACTAGTAAAGTAATTATTTAAACTTTTTTGATCTTTTGTATCCAAGTCGATAATATTATCTTCGATCTTTTTCAATAATATTTTTAAGTTATGAATTGGGTCTGCTTTCCATATATGTAAGAGTTTCTCAACTAATTTTGTCTTATTGTCTTTTCCTTGAAATAAATCATTATCAATATTAATTAAATTATTTTCTACTAAATAAGTAAATTTTTGTTCTACATTCAAATCTTTTTTATAAACATTATAATCTAAGCAAGTATTTAAAACTCTGGAAATATTCAAATCTACAACAAACCCAATTTTTTTTGTTCCACTATTTATCTTATCATTTTCTGTATTATTAATGCTTTCGGTCATACAACGATACATCATTTGAATAATCTTGTCACTTGAAACAATATCATTAAAGAGAAATACAATATCAACAAATGGTAATGTAATTCCTAAAGTTAATTGATTTCCCGCCAACAAAATTAATCCATCTTTTCCTTCTTCTTTTGCTTTTAATTCCCAGTTTTTTATTTCTTCTTTAATATCTTTTACTTTGTAATCTTTCTTAGAATTAACAATTTTTACTTCGTAATTTTTTAAGATGTTATTTTTCCCCATTCTATCTTTCGTATGTTCGCTCACTTTTTCAATCGTCATGTTAATTCCAAAAGGCAAGAACCATAATTGACTTGTAAAATCTCCATTATTCAATCGTGTTCTGCTGTTTTTTTCAAAAGCAATTCGTTTTATTCTTCCAAATATGGATAAATCTTGTTTAGGATAGTCTTGTTCTTTATTGCTTCCAGTAATATATCTCAACATTCTGTCAACCTCATTTGGGTAGTTTCCACTTAAAAGTGTACTATTTGAAAATCCATATGAAGTATCTTTAATTAGTTCCTTGATATCTTCATATCTTTTTCTATCCATAATATTTGTAATAATATGTAAATCGGGCATTTTGTCATAAACACATAGTTTAGCCTGATAATTTTCTTTAGTTAAGAATAAAGTTATATCTTCTCCGTGTTTATTAACTAATCCTTGAATATCTCTTTTTTTACATAGCTGCTCATCTTCAATATCCCAATAAAATTGACACTCTAAAGGAATAGTCCATTTTAATAATGGTTTGGCATAAGTTGCAGTTAAATATAATTTTATCGTTTTTTGCGATGAATATGATTGTAAAATATTTTTAGACATTAGGGTTGTTCCGTGAAAATGGTTCTCGTCAAACACAATAAAATCTAAATTAAGTTTTTGAATTGACACAAGCTTGTTTTCACATACATAATCATCTAATAATTGTTTGCTTATAATTATAATATTATTTTCTTTGAGAATCATGCTTTCAAAATCGGTTCCTTTTTTTATTTCAACAATATTTATCATATTAAAATCTCTAAACTTATGAAATAAATCATCTGTAAACTGTGATAATGTTTCTGTTGGTGCTGGTGTAATAATCATTCCATTTAATACTCCAAATTTTTTATAATATTTAATAAATAATCCACCAACACAATAAGTTTTTCCAGACCGTGCTTTTGCTCCCAACAACAATTCCTTTTCTCCTTCCTCTATTCTTTCCATTTGTTTATAAGTAATATAATCTTGATGAAACCGTAGTTCTAATGGAACTTTATCATTACAAAACTTAGAATTGACTTGATCAATACTGATATTTTGTATAGATTGTTTAAAAGTTTGAAAGTATGGTTCAAAATCATTTGTATCTAAAGTCATATTGACATTATTTTTATAACAAGAATTTCCTTGATGTGCTGCATTAAATGTATCTAATGTTTTTTGTTTATTGCTTACAAATAAATAAATATTACATTCTTTATAAATATGTGCTTTGTCTTTTATTGCTAAATAAATCCTATCAATATCATATTCGGCTACACCTAGACCGTCTCCAAATTTGCATGAAATAAAAATCCATTTGCCAGTAATTTTATTTTGTAGAGTAATATCACTTTTACCACCTTTTCCTTTGCTTAATACCTTAAGTTGTTTAACATACATTTCTAAATCAATAATTTTTTTTAATTTACAATTAGCAATATTTCCTTCAAAATGATCATAAATATCATTAGGCAAAATAGAACAACATCCAAATTTTATAATTAAATCACATATTTTTTCAAATACATTACCTCTTTTAGATTGTGTCTCTGTCTTTGTTTTACCGCTTATAGATTGTAAAAGTTCATCAAAAGTACAAACTTTTTTAATTAGTTCAAATAACTCAATTCCGTTCATTTCTTAAGTATTACTTATTATAATAGTTTTAATAAAGTATAATTAAAATTATAATCAATTTTTTAGACAAAAAAAAATTGATTATAATTATATAAAAAGTCTACACAATATAACACAAGACAAAAGAAACCAAAACAAAAGAAAGCAAAACAAGTTAATGAGCAATAAAGCACCGCCAAAGTTGACTACACTATTGCCGCCCTTTTGTGGTTTTATGATTGATGAAATAGTGACTTGTAATATATGTTTAGAAGACAATGATGGAGCTATTGAAGTAGATGGCTGTATTTCAGGAAAAATTAAGCGAAGACTTATTACAGCGTGTGGTCACATATTTCATAAAAAATGCTTACAACAATGGACTACTGCGTCCCTTAAAGGTTCATTATGTGGGCTAATTAGCTGCCCTTGTTGTAGAAGACTTGTCTATATGGATGAGGAAAGTACTGAAACAAAAAGGAAACGATTTGCTGCACTAGCAAAATGTGATTGCTGCCCAAGACATCAAAGAGATAAACCGGTGTCTTATGCTTATGATGCTGACTTAGATGTTAGAACTATGTCAAAAGCGCAAGAAACTGCTCTTAACACTCTATCATATGATGACTATTTAGATTGGTGCCAAGTCAACTCTTGGCGTCGCATGGATGAACGAGAATGGTGCGATTGTCATTGTAGAACAAGAATGCGAACAATGGTTCGTCGCATTCCACCTCCTAGTTCATATGCCTTGTTTAATAAATAGGCTAAGTTCATAGTCTCAACATAAGCATAGTTTTTTAATCTTAAATTACGAAACAATTTAAAATTTAATTACTAATTACATTAACTAATGTTAAATGAATCAATTAAATAAAGTTAGGCTATGTCTTTTTTTAAATAGTTGTTTAGTATTATTTATAGGATTTTATATAACAAATTTTGCAACTGATTCAAAATATTTTCGTTTTGGACCAAATGATGATTTTATATTTATAAGCGTGCAAATTAACACTACACAAAAATATTGTAGTTTATTAACATTAATATTTGTAAATGATGTAATTAGAGTTATTATTCAAGAATTTGGAAGTCCGGTATTATTTATGAATGTTTATAATCCTGATAAAAAAGAAATAACTGAATTTAGTAAATTACAATTATATTTTTACGCAAATTCTATGTTTTTATTAAATAATATTAGATATATTTTTACATTACTAATCGGAGTAACACAAATAGATATTGCCTTATTTTCTGTGCTAGTAGAAGAGGTAATTGTTATTTTTACAATAAAAATGTTACTTGATGAGAAAAAATTCATAAATAGAAAATCTTTGTTAAGTAAAGAAGTTCATACATTAACTATTGAAATGGATAGTATAGATTTTAAGTAATAAAAAATGTATATAAATAGTTATATATAAATATATTATAAATGAGTTTTAATTATTTAACAATTGGATATGATTGTTCGCCCGCAGCAGCATTAAAGGAGTTAAATTTGCGAGAATTTGCTCTCCCATTTGATTGGATTGTTTGTAATATAAAAAGTATACAAATATGTTTTGAAACTAAATTTAAAGATTTTCATAAAAACCTTACTTTTAATCACAATAAAACAAGATTAATAGACCATTATGGTTTTGAATTTCCACACGATTATCCGTTAACCAATATGACTGATTTTGAAAATAATATAGGTGAGGGTGTATTTGGTGAAGAACATGGCAATTGTATCACAGAAAAATGGTATAGCTATTATAGTGATGTATTAGACAAATATAATAGAAGAATTGAAAGATTTAATAATATTACAAATGATACAAAACCAATTATTGTATTATGTAGATATAATACGAAAGATATATTAGATTTACAAGAACTATTTATAAAATATTATAAAAATAACAATATTTATTTTGTTAATTCATGTTATGAACCTTTCGAGAATGATTACATAAAAAATATTTATACAGAGAAGGAAAACAAGTGGAATGATGTAAATATATGGAAGGAAGGCATAAGCGCTATTATTAAAAAAATAAAAAAATAAAAACAAAACAATAAAACAAAAATATAAACAACAAAATAAAAATATAAACAATAAAAATGTTGTTATACTAATAAAAAAATTGAATTGCTTTTTATTTAGTTAAGTATTAGCACGAACAAACTATATAAAGCAACTATGGATAGCAAAGCAACTATGGATAGCAAAGCAACTATGGATAGCAAAGCAACTACGGATAGCAAAGCAATTTTGGACTTGATGAATGATGAAGCAAATGATGAGATGGTGAAAGATGCTATTGCTTTTGTTATGAAAGGTATTCAGCGCTACATGATTGTTGCACATCTTCCCAAAGGTTTGCTTGAAATAATGAATATGTGGGCAAGAACTGGGCGGTGGTATGATGATGACGGAGATTCAAAGTTTGAGAAGTGTTTGTGGATAATTGTGTCTCAGGAGCTGAAGACTCGGGTGTTTGAGCTTTTGTTCGAGTGGATGAATGAGGATGAAGGCAAGATTCCCGAAAAAAAGGATTTGTATTATGCTCTGAGTACCGCATCAAATAGTTTGTATTATTATCATAAGAACTTATGGGCAACTATGGGTGCTGAACTGGAGACCGAGGCTCGTCTGTGGATACAAGAACATGGAGAACTCTCCCTAATAGAGAGTAGCGATGGTGGATATTTTCAGTATTACGACTCTATAAATGAGGAGGTGTGTCATCATTTGCCCCATCTTCCCAAGCCAAATCGCTTCTCGAAGGAAGAGGAAAAGGAAGCGGGTTGGGTTTGTGTAGGTCCTAATACTCTTGTGCCTTGTTAAAGACTAGTATGTCTTGTGTCTCTCGTGTCTTGCATATTTTTTTTTAAAATACTTTATACTAATAAAAAATTGAATTGATTTTTTAGATAAGTGCTATTGTATACTACAACTATACAAAGCAACACAAAACAAAACTATAAGCAACTATGACAGAATGCAAAGTCGGTTTGGATGATAGCGTTAATGCTTTGTATGATGATGAGACTAACGCGCCGATGATAAATGATGCAATAAATGTACTAGTAAATACTATTCAAAAAAACATTAGTACACACAATCTTTCTAGGCATTTGAAGGCTATTATGAATAGTTGGGTAAGAACGCATTCATGGTATATTGATCATGAAATTAGACTGTCAAAGTTTGAGCTGTGTCTTCGGAATGTAGTGACTAGGGAAATGAGACATCATGTAATTGATCTTTTAAAAATGCGCGAGAAAGAGTATGAGTATGGACTTGGAAGTTCTGTCAATAAAGACGACTTGGCTTTAGAAGTGCTTCGTGTGTCTATGTCACAATTTACTAGTAACTATTTTTGGGATATTAACGCCAAGTTGACTGCCGAAGCAGAACGCTATCAACAAAATAACGGAGAGAGCCTAATAGATAGAGACTTTGAACGTCCTTTTTCGTGGTTTAGCAAGCGAACTATGTCAACACATTATCGATTGCCTCATGTTGCTACACTTCCGAAGAATGTAATCCCATTAGAAGTATTGGCATTAGACTTCAAACATGACTTAAAATGGGAATGCTCTATTTGCTTGGAAGTTGATTCAGTTAATCATATTAATTTGTTTACTTCTCATTGTGTTAGAACCGCTTGTAAGCATATATTCCATATGGCATGTTTGGATGATTGTAAACGTATATACTTAGAGCAAAAGGCAAACCATAACAAGATGTGTGTTCCATGTCCTTTGTGTCGTGCTCCTATTTATTAGAGACTTATGTGTAATATGTCTTGTTTTGTCTTGTTTTGTCTTATTATACTTTAATAAAATTGAATAACTTTTTTCTTTAGTTTTGACTATTAGCCTCGGCAAATTATACAAAGGAAGCACTATGAATAATGACAATATTGCCGAGATTAGGAGCTTGTTTGGCACTCTTATTATTGACGATGTGCTGTTTCGAACTATGATAAATATGAAACTCGATAAAGTAGTGGCCACTATTCAACGCAAGTTTGATGTAAAAAAACTTCCTAGGGAATTGAAGGCCATCATGAATTGTTGGATAAGAACCGATGCATGGTATGTTGAGCATGGAGTGTCAAAGTTTGAGGCTTGTTTGGAGGAAGTCGTGGCGGATGAAATGACTAGACTGTTGATTGACTTTTTAGTAGGAAGGATAAATGCTATGCAAGACACAGAGAGAGTAAATGAAGGTGACTTATGTGATGCTTTAAAACACGTGTCCCATGTTTTGTCTACTATGGAGTGGGAAACAGAAACTATCTTTACATACTATGCTATGTGCTGGGGGCAAAATTTTAGAGATCGCATTCTGAGTTGTGACTATGATCACGATTTTTCATGGGTTAGCAAAGAAACAGGAGAGACACATTATAGCTTGCCCCATGTTTCTAAGCATATTAACGACGAGAACATGGAAGATGAATAATTGGATTGAGTTTGATTAAATATTGACAAGTGTCATTTGTGGTGTGTTATGCATATTTTTAATTTTTTTATAAAACATATTTCTTGTTATACTTTTTAAAAATTGAATTACTTTTTTCTTTGGTTGACTACTAGCCTCAGCAAATTATACAAAACAATTACCAATAATGAATGCCGCCATGGTTGCCAAGATTACGGAGTTGTTCGGCACTCTCGTTATTGATGATGTTTATTTAGGGGTTAAATTAAACATGGCGGTCGATGAAGTTGTAGACGCTATTCAGCGCAAGTTTGATGTGCGGAAAATTTCTAGTGAAATGATGGCTGTCATGAATTGCTGGATTCGGACTCAGTCATGGTATGTTAATGGTCTAGTGTCAAAGTTTGAGCGGTGTTTGGAGGAAGCCGTGGTCGATGAAATGAGAGAGTTCATTATTAACTTTTTAGAGAGGCGGAGTGAGGAGCTAGAAGACGGAGTTCTGAATGAAGATCACTTGTTTGATGCTGTGAAACGTGCTACACGTTGGTTGTCTCGCCTTGAGGATTGGGAAACGGATGGCGACTTAACTAACGGCGTAATTTGGTGGGCACAATATTACGGAGACCGCATTCTTCAATGTGACTATGAACATACTTTCTCGTGGTTCAGTAATGAAACTAGGACGACACATTACTATTTACCTCATGTTCCCATACATCTCAAGAACATCGATTCAGAGCTATTGCCCGATGACTTCCAACATGAAGAGGAATGGGATTGTCCTATTTGCTTGGAGGCCGATGCAGAAAATCCTAGTTGTGTTAGAACTGCTTGTGCGCATATATTCCACGGGGGATGTTTAGACAAATGTAAGCGTGCATACTTTGAACTAGCGGAAAATTACCACAAGGAGTGTTCTCCATGTCCTTTGTGTCGTGCTTCTATTAATTAGAAATTAATAGGTTAATAAAGTCTTAGTAACTATAACTATTGTTTGTATAAAAAATATTTTTTTATACAAAAATTAGTATATTTTTTGCTTTACTAACTTTTTAATAATTTACTATTTCCTTAAATGTTATTTTTGACTTTATAAAAACATCAGCACGACATAATGGACAACTGATTTTTGGTCGCGTTGAATTTTGTTTAACAGCCTCATCAAACATAGGATATAAGCATTTACTATGAAAACTATGCTTGCATAAAGTTGTAATACTATTAGTAATGTCCATTGTGTCTAAACAAATAGGGCAATCATTTTCACAAGCATCACATAATAGTTCTACTTTTATTACTTGTGCTTCTTTAAGACTACAAATAATAGCATATATTTTATTTTTTATATCAAAACAATCCTCTTTGCTACTTAGTAAATCTAATGTTTTATCGTATAAATAATGACCAAATAGCACAATCCAGTTATCTTTTTTAAACTCATCAATAAGCAATTGTAGTCCAGTTAAATCATTATGTGCAGATGCTTTAAAAGTTACATAATGAAAAATTTTTAAACGATTTTCAGCTATGTATTGATAAAGGTCGCATTGTTGGTTATGTGGTACAATTAACCCTTTATAACCACCAACTTTGTCTAAAAATAATGTATCAACAAACAATAAAATCGCATAATTAGTCTTTAATTTAAAATCATCTTCGCAATAATAATGTCTAGTAGTTAATGTTTTATAAAACTTCTCAATATTTTGAGTATTAAAAATTTCACTTAACAAATAATTAGTAATAACACATGTCATTGTTATTTTTTTTTATGTCGTAACTTATAAGATTTCTTTTTTTAAATATAAAAAAAGAAATCAATTTTTTTTAAAGCATAATATTGTTTTAATTTTTCAATATATCATTTAACGTCTTCTAGCACGCGTTACTTTTTTATGGGGTTTTTTAATATGTTTTGTTTTACGACCTCTTCCTAAGTTTGTTTCCTTTGCCTTAGCATTCCACATCGCTTTTTCTTCAGCAGAACTATTTAGCCACATTTGAGTAAGTTGGTTCATAATGTCAATGTTTTTGGGTTTTTCATCACCAAAAGTTCCAAGAGCAGAGACTTCATCGCGGTTAGCATGGGAGAATAGAATATATCCACTAGTGCGTCTAGTCTTAGGGTTTTCCTCAACATGACTATAGGATGTCTTGGTTCTAGTGCGTGTAGTCTTAGACTTTTTTTCAACAGGACTATCAGGAGTCTTGGTTTGGTTAGCAAGCAAGAGGGCAAGCTGCTTCTCAAGAATATCGATACGCTGAGCGAGCTGCATATTAGTAGGAGTCGACATTTATATAAAATATAAATATATAAAAACAAAAAATTAATAAGAAAAAAATTGATTTTAAAATTTTTGATTATTGTAATTAAAACCACCCATATATTATGTCGTCTACTATGTTCTTGAGAAAAATGCTTTATATTCCAGATTATGTTGTTTATGAAGACATTCCTAAGATTATTAAGTATTTTGAAGATTTTGATATTGCCAAAGTAAAACACGTTAAAGTAATTCCACATAGTGAACCCGAATATTATGTTGCAGACAAATATAATTATGGTTATGCTTTAATTGAAATTGATTATTATTATTATAACCAGGGTTCTTGTAATTTTTATAACTCAATTGAAAAGAATAAAGGAATTATGGTGTATGATGACCCGTGCTATTGGGAAGTTCAATTTAGCCCATTTGAAGAACCAAATAGCCAACTTTATGATGTATATGATATTGGTGCTACTAATTATTGTAATAGTGATGAAGAATATTCTTATACTTCTGACCATGATGACGTAAAAAAAGACCCAGACTATGTTTATGAAGAAGATTCATCTGATGATGGTTATAATTATGAATCTTATATGAAAAATTTTAGTAGTTTCAAAAACAAGCAAAAAGCAAAACGACAAAAGTTATATACAGAACTAATTAATTTGAAAAAGACACTTACGTTTATTAAAAATAAACAAGAACAAATGCATGCTTTGCTAATTAGTAAAAACAGAGGCATTAAGAAAGATAAAGACACTAAAACAGATTGGACACGTCGTCTTCGCATAAAATATTAATTATACATAAAATTCATCATCATTTACATGCATGTCTTTACAACAACCATAGGTTGTACGGTGCCATTTACTAATTCCATATTTTTTTATTCCTTCCATATGCTTGATTGTTCCATAACCTTTATTATTAAATAATCCATAATAAGTATCTAATTTAGGAAATTGTAAACACATAGCTCTAATATAATTATCACGCTCTACCTTTGCAAGTATAGATGCAGCTGCTATGGAGCAATATTTATTATCACCGCCTTCAACCAATACATTATTTAATTGCTTAATAACGTTAGATGTTCTACAAAAATATGTATAACATTTAAAATCATTTCCATCAATTAATAAATAAAATTGTGCATTTAAGTCGTTTGTTTTATCAATATTATTTGTGTTATTCGTCTTGTAATATTTGTCAAGTATAACACTAATAGCATTATGCATGGCTTTTAAAGTTGCATTTCTAATATTTAATGTGTCAATTGTTTTTTCATCTTCATAACAAACAGCCCAAAATAATGCATTTTGCTTTATATAATCTGCAACCTCACTTATCTTTTTTTGTGAAGTAAATTTTTTACTATCTTTTAAATATTCATATTTAAAAGTTTCATTAGCTGGTAAAATTACAGCAGCACTATAAACTCGCCCAAACATAGGACCGCGCCCTGCTTCATCAATTCCAATTTCAAATAAAGTATTATTATAATATTTTTTTAAAAGACACGACTTAATAACTTTAGACATTAAAATTATATAGAAAAATTATATTATATATTTAATATAAATATGAATTTCAATTTTAAAAAAAATAACTTTATAATAATATTGTTATTAATATTTGTAATATTATCGTGTATTGTTTATTTTAATATGTTAAATGTTAAAGAAGGATTAACAAATATGCAACAAAGCGCGATTCAACATTCAGAATTTTTAAAACCTGTTATAAAGATAACAGGTTCAGATCCAAATTTTAATTATTATAAATTAGTAGTTCCTCTAAATCGACGTTCAGAGATTATTAAAGTACGTAGTATTAATATGACAGATCTAGAATATAATACAAACAGTAGAGATTTTTCAATGAATGATATTAGTTACAATAATCAAACTATTTTTTCTGATTTCTCATTTATTGAGTATCATAAAAAATATGGTATGTTTGCCTTTAGCGATCTTTCAAATGCAAGATTTTACCATTATACTAACGCAAATAGTAGAGTAACATTAGACTTGGATGTTAGTACTAATATAGCCACTAATGCTTATAATTTTAATATGTTACTTAAAGAGTTTTCAGGTAATATTTATGAACCATCATCAAATGTAGTTTTAAATAATTTAAGTATAAATATATTTACTCCAAATTCAACAGGAACCAAAGAACTAGTAAGAAATGGCAAATTTCAACCAATTATAACAAATGAACGACTGCCTCCAATAATACAAACATTAAGTGGGAGTATAGCCACAGCCACAGGAGGCGCCGGAGGCAGCGTTACATTAGGTGATACAAATTTAAATTTAGGTTCATTAAGATCCTTATTTGCTCCACGAAGTTCAGATTTAGATAATCTATTATTTTCTCAATTATTACAAAATGGAACATATGGGTCAGCTTATGTTCCGCCAATATATAATAATTTTGAAACAGCTATGAATTTACCATCTAATCCAATTGTAAATCCTGTTAATTCGATGAATCCTTTACAATATGCTGAATCATTATTTGGACCCAATATTACACCTGTAATGGCCAAAAATGCTTATTTAAATCAAAATGTAGACAGTGCTACAACAGTAGAAAGTAGCAATAATGCTATGAAAGCAATTCGTTCACCTGCACCCTCATTTGATACAAATGGTAATTTGTTAGCACAAAATTCTAGCGCAAATGTTTCTAGTAATCGTGTTAATAGTAGCAAAAATATAGCAACAGAAGACTATCCACCTTGTCCTGCACCACAAAGATGTCCTGAACCAAATTTTGACTGTAAAAAAGTTCCAAAATACGAACAAGGACCAGATAACCCATTTTTACCAAGACCCGTATTAACTGATTTTAGCACATTTGGTATGTAAAATATTAATAAATATTACTATGCTATTTTAGCATATTAACATTTAGTATATACTATTTTTCTCCAATATTATGAATTATTTAAAAATAATTTATCATAATATTATCATATTAGTATTATTAATTTTTATGGTTTATATTTTAAGCGGTGATGCTAGATTCACCTCATCCGCCACGCATTCTATATTTTTTCTTCATAGTTATTTTTTTTTGTAGTTTTTTTACTAAATTTATTAAACGCGATTTTGTAAATTTCAAAAAATTTACGCCTCTCTTGTATGTTTTAGAATGTTTTCCTTTCATTTTATATACATTATTAATATTTTAAATTAAAACTGTTAAAATATTAGTATAATTATTTTTAAATAAAATAATTATAGTCTTTAGTCTTTAGTCTTTAGTCTTTAGTCTTTAGTCTTTAGACATTTTTTATCAATATTGAATGTTTTACATTTTGTTTCTTGCGGAACAATATTTATTACACATTTAGATTTTTTTCCATACATAGGAGTTGTGCAACCTTTTTCTGGCTTATTTTTTGCATAATTAAATAATTCTTTTTTTTCAACAGTACATCTAGATCTAAAATGTTCGTAATTGTCTCGAACTTCACAATATGTGAGTCCTGACTTTTTTCCTAACATTTTATTAATATGCTCATGCAAGCTAAATATATAGTATGAAAAATTATAGCGATTTTGAAATATTTTGTCTATTAATGGGTATTTCTTAAAATTATTTTTTAAGTTAATTCGGCAATATTTGCAAGGTAATGTATATTGTAAATTTAATAATAATTGCTTATATTTTTGCTTTTGTTGGTTTGTTGGTTCTAATGGATAATTAAAACTCATTACATGCAAATAATGCCATAAGCTAGGTCCCCATACATTTGTTAACATACCATCACCACTATTATAATCTGTTTTATTATATACAAATTCTTTCTTTTGTTTATTATTAGCACTTTTTACCGTTTTTTTGTGTGTTTTTTTGTGTGTTTCTTTATATGTTTTTTTCATATAATATAATAATACTTAATATAGGATAATATAATATTATATAATATGTGTAAATAATATTATTTATTTATTAAATATATATAAATATGTCTAATTTTTTAATTGTCAAAATATTTAATAATTATTTTGAATATTTAACAATATTCATAAGAAATACGCTAAATAATCGCTCGTATATGCTATTAGTATTTTTTTTAACAATACTATTTTCAATTCTATTAATAGTTTTATATTATAATTATATAAAAGTCTTTACTAGTAAACAACATATATTAAATAGCGAATATATTGAGAAAACTGATAAAAATAGTGAAATATTAATATTATATTTTTATACAGAGTGGTGTCCTTATTGTAAACAATCTTTAGTAGAACTTGATAAATTTGAAGATTATATTAAAGGAGAAAATGCTAGTGGCAATTATATAATTAGTCTTACTAAAATAGATTGTGATAAACAGTCTGCTATTGCTGATAAATATAATATAGATGCTTATCCAACTATAAAATTAATATATAAAAATAATGTATATAATTACGATGCAAAACCAAATAAAGCCAATTTGATTCAATTTATGGAAACATTTACACATTATAAAGCTGTATAACTTGGTTTTGCCAGATATTTTTCTGCTTCTTGTATCCCTAAATTTATTAAATAACTTCTCTCGCTATCACACGTAAAAGCATGTTTCCAATAACTAACATTTACCATTTGCTCTGTTAATGACACATTTATTGAATTGGCTATGTCAACTTCTACATTTTCTATTGTAGATATTCTATGAAATAGTGTTTTAATTATATAAATAATTAATTCTATCAAATTTGAATTAGTAGTTAATGATTCACTATTCATATTATTATTATAAACGAGCGTTTCACCGCTTATATCATTATAATAATTTTTATAAAAGTTATTAGATAAATCTATAGGATTTGTCTTATCATTTTTAAAACATAATATAGAAGATAAATCACATTTTTTATCTACTATACAATCATTTAATGGACATACAACAAGTATTCCTCCATCAAAATAAAAGCAATCATTTTTATGAAAAGGAACACATAATATAGGAATTGCTAATGACATATATATAGCTTCTACAAGTGGTAAGTCTGGGTATGTACTATAGTTCAGTTTTTCTTTTTCAAATCTGGTAAAGTTACAAGTAAATAAATTAAATTCAATATTAGTTAACTCATAAAATTCTTTTAATGTTATATTTAAAGCTATATCTTTAGCATAAAATAGCGGTTTTAAACATTCAGTAACAAAATCAATTGTTAATAGACCCTTTGTATTAAACATGTTAAGATAATCATATGGTGTAAAACTCACTAACTTTTTCCATGGTCGCTTAATTAAAAAATCATCCATCCAAGACCATTCTAAATTTATTATGTAAATAAATGATATAATACATCCTATTGATGTAGCATATATAGATTTAATATTGTTAAATACTAAATAATTATTGAAGGTTAAATATTTAAGCGCGCCATATTGAACTAACCCAACAGGACCGCCTCCGCACAATACAAGATGTTCTATTTTTGTCATTAAGCAAAGTATATAATTTAATAAGCCAAATTTTTTTATATACTATTAAATAAAAAAGTAATAATTTTAATAACTATTATATTAAAATATAATATATGGCAACGGATGCTTTTTATAATTTTTCAAATAAAGTAGATAATGAAAATGATTCAATAAAATTGAATATAGATGAATTATATACAAAAAAACAACAACAAGATTTAAATATTTTAAATAATTATAATAAAATATTACTTAGAATACATAATAAAATTAAATATGTTTCAAAAAACTTGGTTAATGAAAACTGTTGCTGGTATGTAATGCCAGAAGTAATAATTGGTATTCCTATGTATGATTATAGAGATTGCACCGCATATGTGATAGAAAAACTTAGAGAAAATAAGTTTGTTGTGCGATATACTCATCCAAATTTATTATTTATTAGTTGGAAACACTGGGTTCCAAGTTATGTTCGTAATGAAATTAAGAAAAAAACAGGCACACTTGTTGATGAATTTGGTAATATAATAACTAATAATACACAAGAAATAAAAAATGAAAATGAAAGCAATTCAAACGAATTATTATTTTCTAGTACGAAGCAAATAAAAAATACAAATAACACTATTAATAACTATAAAGATACAAAATCTTATAAACCTTCGGGAAATCTGGTCTATAATAATAATTTATTAGAAAGATTAAAAGTCTAATCTACTTTCGTCTAGTTAATGTCTTTTTATGAACTGCTCTTTTTTTTCGTGTATTTATTATTTTACGCTCTGTTTTATGTGCAGTTTTTCTCTTTTTTTGTTTTACACTACTTATTTTATGATGTTTAGTTTTTCCACCAAAGCCAATATTAAAAGGATTAACTAGTCCGGTGCTGGGTCTTTTTAAATCATCTAATTCATTATAAAATATTTCTAAAATGTCATTTGTGTGTTTATATGTATAATAAGTTAGTTCTAATATTTTATACTTGGTTTTATGGGTCAACTTTAAAATTTCAAGATAAGTTAAATTATCATTTATTCTAGTTATTTCATTCTTTTTTCTATCAAATACAACTATATTTTTAATGATTTTTACATACAAATATTGTCTTTTTTTAAAATATTCTTCTATCATTTCATTTAAATGCTTTTTTATCTCATTATATGCTTTAAAATTCATATTTTTAAATATATTATCATCATCTTCATCTAATCCGCCACCTAGAATATTATTGGCAGCTTTATCTTTATCTATATTAGCATCTCTATTAGCATCTTTAGCTATATTAGATTCATCAGCTATATTAGCATCTTTATCTATATTAGCATCTTTAGCTATATTAGCATCTTTATTAGCATCTTTATTAGCATCTTTATCTATATTAGCATCTTTATCTATATTAGCATCTTTATCTTTAACAATAGTATCTTTATAACCAGCTTGATCTAGCATACTATCTTTATTGGTATCATAATTATATATATCATCTTCATTTGTAGTGTCATTTGAATTAGTATGAACACATATTCTGGTTAAATAAATCTCACTTTGAGTAAATAATTTGTTTATTAAATCAACTTTGGTATTAATAGTTTTTAAATCTGCTTGTTTTTGATTTATATAATCAACTTGTAAATTTAAAAAATTTAAATTTTCAATATCATTATCAAAAATAATTGAACCATGTGTGATTGAACTTCTATAAAATAATTTGCGATTCTTATATTCATCACAAAAATATTTTGCTAGTTTTGATAAATTTTTTGAGAATCTCTGATTATCTATTAACTCTAATTGTTCATGTAATACTTTTTTACTAAAATTATTTGCATTAAGCTCAAAATAGTCTGTAAATAATATTACAAAAATAGAATAAAACAAATTTTTTGTTGTTTCATATTTTTTTACACTTATAGTAGGAGAGCTTTGAAGCGGCTCTTCTTCTGAATTATAATAAGGCAAATAAGAAGCAATATCATCAAATATTGTTCCACCCACCATTTGTTGTTGTGGTGCTACCGCAGGTGGTTGTGTTGGTGCTTGTGTTGGTGCTTGTGCTTGTGGTTGTGTTGGTGCTTGTTCTGGTGCTACTGCTGGTGCTTCTGGTGCTACTGCTGCTGCTACTGCTACTGCTTCCGGTGCTACTGCTGCTTCCGGTGCTACTGCTGCTTCCGGTGCTACTGCTGCTTCCGGTGCTACTGCTGCTTCCGGTGCTACTGCTGCTTCCGGTGCTACTGCTGCTTCCGGTGCTACTGCTGCTTCTGGTGCTGGTGCTACTTCTTGTGTTGATGCTACTTCTTGTGTTGATGCTACTTCTTGTGTTGATGCTACTTCTGGTTCTGGCTCTGGTTCTGGTTCTGGTTCTGGTTCTGGTTCTGGTTCTGGTTCTGGTTCTTCAACCTGCTCTTGTGATGGTTTATATACTTTATTTTTTTCATCCAATTCGCTACTTCCATTATCTTGTATATGTTGTCTATCTTCGCCTAATGTTTCATCAAATTCTATATCTTGTCTATCTCCACTTATTGTTTCATTTTCGGATGAAATAATAGAGTCATAAATATTAAATGTTTCATAAATAGATTTTATAATTATATAAATCTTAATAAATACTACAGAAATAATTTTACATAATATTTTTTTCTTATTTGCTTCCTCATCACTATTTGAATCTATTAATTTTTCAGAAGCCAACACTTTTTTTAAATCTTCTAAATCAAAAAAATATAATATTTCTTTTTTATAATTAGTTTGAGAATCTGGACTTAATCCATCATTAATATTAACATTAAATGGTATTGTTATTTTTTTTATATAATTATCGAAAATCGAACTTGTTAACATATATAGATTTTCACAGTCATCACAATAACGGCTTTGACCTTTTTTATTAGTTTCAAAGTCTTTAACTACATTTGCTAATAAATTTGTATTATTTAAATATTGTGCAAATTTAATATTGATAAATGCATTAAACTCTTTATCTGTTTTTTTGGTATATAAAAAAAAATCAGCTATAAAATTATCCGATAAATAATCCATAATAAACTACTAATAATATATAATTATATATTAATAATATAAATAATTGAAACAAATTAGTTCATTTTTAAACTTATAAATATTGTTGACTATTAAATGATTCAAGAATGTACTATAAACTCTTCAACACATCCTAATTCAAGCAAGCAAGATACAAAAAAAATAAAGCAAAAAAATAGTTCAAATAAAAATTTATGGACCATGTTTGACGAAGAAGTTAATAGTAATAGCAAAAAAATACTCGAATGTGTGTATATTAAAGAACAAGAATTAAATAAAAATGATGGCTTATGTGTTAATTGTAAATATTGTTTATTTATAGGGGAAGACGGATTTTTAACATGTTCTAACAATAAATGTGGAATTATTTATAAAGATAATTTAGACACGTCCGCTGAATGGCGCTATTATGGTAATGACGATAATAACCATAATGATCCAACAAGATGTGGAATGCCTATTAATCCATTATTAAGAGAGTCTTCATATAGTTGTAAAGTATTATGTGTGGGAAAATCTAGTTATGAAATGCATAAAATTCGTAGATATACAGACTGGCAAGCGATGCCATATAAAGAAAAATCACAATATGATGAATTTCAGTTTATTTCTGTAATATCGCAAAATTCCGGAATACCTAAAATTATAATTGATGAGGCTATGAGAATCCATAAAAAAATATCTGAAACAAAAACATATAGAGGATTAAACCGTGATGGAATAATTGCTGCTTCAATTTATATTGCATGTAGGATGAATAACTATCCAAGAACAGCAAAAGAAATTGCAAACATCTTTAATTTAGATAATGCTAGCGCTACAAAAGGTTGCAAAAATGCGCTTTCTGTTATTAATGATTTAGAACAAAGTAATGAAATAAATGAAGATATTACATCATTAAGTAAAACAACTCCAACATCATTTATTGAGAGATTTTGCAGCAAATTATCTATTAATAACGAACTAACTAACCTCTGTAAATTTGTTGCTTATAAAATAGAACAATTACGTTTAATACCAGAAAATACACCACATTCGATTGCCGGGGGAATTATATATTTTGTGTCACAAGTATGTAATTTAAACATATCAAAATTAGCTATTAATAATGTTAGCAAAATTAGCGAAGTAACAATAAATAAATGCTATAAAAAATTAGAGGGTTATAAAAATATTTTAATTCCCCAAACAATTATTGCAAAATATAATTAGAGGAATTAATTATTTTAACTATTATATATATATAATTATATTGAGCTATGGTAAAAGCATCCTCAAAAAAAAATAAAACAACAAATTCTACTTCTTATTATAATAATCTAAAATACAAAATACTTAAATATGGAACACTTATAATTATGTTTGTATTATTTTTTGATAAATTAATATTATTTATCCTTTTTTCTTTATATTATGCTTATATAAAATATTTTGCACATGACAAAGAACATTTTACCAGATTAAATTTTACTACTTTTGACAGTTCTTATAATATACCTGGTTATAATATATTATATTCGCATATTTTTAAAAATACCGGCTTAAATCTAAAATCTTATAATAATGTTGCGATTGATCCATCAAAACCATTATTAGAAAATAATAAATTTTTACCTGAATGTTGTCTATATAATAGTGAATATAGCACGTCAAAAGGGTGTGCATGCATTACACCAACACAACAAGAATATTTGAGACGGCGTGGAACAAATAAATCATCATCTTCATTTATTCAGAATGCGAATGACTATACTAACTTGTATTTTTCTCCAACTTTAGCAATTCAAGGAGACCCTATTCCATTTAATAAAAATAATACAAATTATATTATAGATTATAAACCATTAACAAGTCAAAAAATAAACGAGTTTAATAGCATGACAAATTTATTGGACAATAAAATTGTAAATTATTCACCGAATAGCGAAGTAACCATTTAATTAATAATATAATATAGTGTAAATACATAAATACAAAACAATAATAATCATTAATATGAAAATATTAATTTTACTAACTATAAATATTATAGGTTCAACCTGTTTTTCTCTCCACAATATTAAAGTAAAAGCACTTAATAATGTAATACATAAAAGTAAATATAATAAACAAATGTCTTTAGATAATGATTCTAATAGCAAATCATTTTATGACTTTATAAAACAAAATAATTTAACATTAAATATTGAAGAAAACTATGTAGAAAATTATATAACTAAGTTTGTAGACAATTATGAAAACAATCAAAACAATCAAAACAATCAAAACAATCAAAACAATCAAAACAATCAAAACAATCAAACAAATAATGAAACAATAACGCATAAAGTATTGACAACATATACTTCTTATGAGAAATATATTACAGCACCATTATCTAAAGATTTAAAAATGTTAACCCCCGATTCAACGAGAGAATGGGCTAAAACATGGACATTTGAAATGATACATGAAGCTAATCAATTTCCAACATTTATGTTTCATGATATGTTTAAAATGCGTGATTTTTGCACTATTAATTCTTCTCGCAATTATTTTTATATTGGTTTTTTTCCAAAAAATATAGAACTAAAACACGGACCCTATTTTATTGGCGCGTTTGAGCTGCGACCTGTTAAGCGAGAATTTTTAACACATGCAATAATACAAAATCCATATTATTATAATACTAATTATGATAAAACAAAAATTATTGATTTTAAAAAAGAATTACTTGCTTTATGTAGAGATGCTGATGTTTTTCTAAAATTTACTAATCTTAAAAATAGTAAAAATGAGAGATATTATTACAGTTGGCTTTATGATAATATTTAATACATTTAATATAGTTTATAAAATATAAAATATATTATATATAATATGCCAAAAATATATAAAAAGAAAACGCGCGGTAAAAAAACACATATAAAAAAAACTAAAACACAAGCAGGAAAAAATGCACAAGCAGAATCGCGTGAATTATTAGCATCAATACAAGCATATCAACTTCAATTAGAAGAGCTAACACAATCCATAGCTAGAATATATCCAACTCTTGTTATTAAAGTAAGACAATATAAAGCATTTATTAATAGCGTATTTACATCATATGAGTATAGACGTAAAAATATTCCATATGTATTACTAACTATGATAACTCAAATCAACCTCGTTTTAGAAGAAGTTAATCATTTAATAAGATTCCATAATGAAGCAGGATTTTTACAACGTGAATTAGCAGAAAATGGTTATAATAATATTGTAGATTTTATAGGATTAACAATAGACAATATGGAAGATTTAGAAAATAATATGCAAAACTATACTCAAAATGCTTTAGATGATTATAAAGGAGCACAATTAGGAATTGAAACACAACCAAATATGAGAAATACAACTACACGCAATACAGACGCTATTGTAAGACCAGCACGCACTACAAGAGCACAAGCGCTAACAAGAAGAATACGAACCTTTTAATATACAAGTTAAATAGCTAGAAGACGCATTCTTAAAAATGAAAAAAATATAAATTTTACTAAACAGATTAAACTAAAATTGCTTAAACATACATACCATATGGAATGTCTTTTGTTGTGCCTTTATTGATTAAATCATCAATCATTTGCTTAGTTAAAATACATGGAAAACTAATTTTATTTTTTAGTTTTAAACCTTCACTATTTTCAAATAAATTTATATTAGGCTTCATTAATCTATATAAATTTAACTTTTTATAAATAATTTCTAGGCAGCGTTTCAGATTGCGCACACCATCTTCTTTTTCTGTAAAATCATTAATAATATATTCTAATAAGTCATCATTAAAGACAATTGTTGAAATGTCAAACTTAATTTCGTCTCTAATTTTTGGTAATAAATGTTCTTTTGCAATAATTAGTTTTTCTTTAGTCTTATACCCTTTTGTCTCAATTTTATACATACGGTCTTTTAAGACATTATTTACAGCATTTTCATCATTATAACTAAATATAAAGAGTGCTTTTGACACATTAATACTAATTTCTGAAAAATATTTATCACTAAATTTAGTATTTTGGGTGCTATCTGTTAAATGAGTCAATACACCAGTTACTTCTTGTCCTTTAAACGAATCACTTAATTTATCTAATTCATCAAATAATATAACTGGATTCATACAACCACATTGAATTAATATATCAATAATTTTTCCATATTTACTTCCTTCATATGTATAATCAAAACCATCTAAAAATCCCGAGTCTCCACAACCGCCTAATGCAACAAGTGCAAATGGTCTATTCAAAATTTTACTAATACCTTCTTTAATTAGTGTTGTTTTGCCGGTTCCAGGAGGTCCCTTAATAGCAATAGCGCAACCAATTGCATTTGGATTTACTAACCATAATCCTACCATTTGCATAATTTGTATTTTTGCATCTTCTAATCCATAAACAACGCCATCTAATGTCTTTTTTGTATATTCCATAAAGTCGTGACATTTTTCAATACCGTCAGCAAAACTAATAGGCAAATTGTTATATTTATTAAATGGAATTTTTAGAAACGCATCTACCCAAGATTTGATTTTATAAAATTCACTATTACCAAAACCACCATCCATAGAACGCATAGTATTTATTTTTCGTAATGCACATGCTTTATATTCATCAGGAATATCAAGATCTACTAAATGTAACAAATATGGTTTATCTATTTTTGTTAAATCTTGTAATTCTTTAAGCTTATCAATTAATGTTTCTTGCTGTGTTTTTGATAAACATTTTTTAAAGTAATCTGCCTCTTTATCTTCATCACATAAAATTTTATTAAAGACTTTATAATTTTTATTAGCAATATGTGGTAAAGCAGGAACACTATTTTCATTTGTGTTATATTGATTTACTTTATCATTTTTACTTTTATTATTACTTTCTTCGTCTTCGTCATCTTCATCAGCTTCCTTGTCTTCATCTTCATCTTCATCTTCATCGTCTTCGTCTTCATGTTCATCTTCATCATCTTCGTATTCATATTCATATTCTTTGTCTTCTTCTTCGTATTTACCATTTTCTTTTATATTTATAATAATAATATTTTTACTGTTATTCTTAGGACGTAATATGTTTTTAGGTCTATTATTTTTGTCAATAATTTTATGTAAGCTATTTTTTGGATTTTTAGCCTCTAAAAACATTTTATTTCTTAAAATAAAATTCTTAAAATTTGTATCATCTTTTACACATTTTGGCTTAACTTTATTCACATTTGCAATTTCATTTGTTACTTTAGTAGCACTATACTTTGAAGGATAAAGTGAGTTTAAGAATTTATAATAGTCTAATTTATTAAATTTGCTCTTAATAGAACTACTTGAGCTAGCAATACTGGCACTATCATCTTCGCTGCTACTATTATCATCAAAGTTGCTATCATGAGAAATATATTTTGTTCTTTTAATAGCACCAGAAGTCAATCTAGTATTATATTTATGGGACATATTATATTAAATAATATAATAATATTATTTTATTCAATTTTATAATTTTATTAAATAGTTAATAATAAATAATAATAAATAATTAATAATAAAAAATATGTTATTTAAAACTAGTTAATAAAATTATAAAATTGATTAATAATATAATATAAATATTATTTAACTATTATAAAAGGATGACAGACTTTGAAAATAAGAGACCATCTAAAATTATTGGTATTCAGTTTAGTATATTAGGTCCTCATGAAATTCAAAAAGCATCTGTTGTAGAAATAACAAATCGGGATACACATATTAATAATAAGCCAGTATTATGTGGTCTTTTTGATCCACGAATGGGAGTATTAGATCCAGGAATGATTTGTCCAACAGATGGGCTTGACTATATTCAAACACCTGGCTATTTTGGTCATATTAATTTGGCACGCCCTGTTTATTATATCCAATATTTATCAACTATTATGAAAATTAGTAGATGCATATGTATTAAATGTGGTAAAATTTTAATAGATAAAGAAAAGTATAAATATTTATTAAATTTAAATGCCGATGAACGATGGAATAAAGTATTTTCACTTGCAAGTAAAAAAAGGCGCTGTGGAGAAGACTCACATAATGGGTGTGGGTGTTTACAACCAAAGTTGAAAAAAGAAGGTTTGGCAACTATTATTGCTGAATGGAATGAAAAAGAAGAAGAATTAAAAGCATTTGAGTTTAAAACAGAAGACTCTAAAATGACGATGAAAATAATTCCAGAATTAATGTTAAAGATTTTCAAAAAAATATCGGATGAAGATGTTAATTTTATGGGTTTTAGTCCATTATGGTCTAGACCCGAATGGATGATTTGTCAAGTATTAGCAATTCCACCCCCACAAGTAAGACCGTCTATTAAACACGATGCACAACAACGTAGCGAAGATGATTTGACACATATTATTATTAATATAGTTAAAGCAAATAAAACATTACAAGAAAAGCTAGAACAAAATGCCCCTCCAAATGTTATTGATGATTGGACTACTGTATTACAATATTATGTTGCAACATTAGTTGATAATAAGATTCCTGGAGTTGCAGCAGTAGCACAAAGGTCGGGTCGTCCATTAAAAGCAGTTAAAGAGAGATTAAACGGTAAAACTGGTCGTGTTCGTGGTAATTTAATGGGAAAACGTGTAGATTTTAGTGCACGTTCTGTAATTACGCCTGATCCAAATCTTTCAATCAGTCAACTTGGTGTTCCATTAAAAATAGCAAAAAATTTAACAAAGCCAATTTGTGTAACCTTAAAAAATATAAATTATTTGCGCAAATTGGTTTTGAACGGCCCGGATGTGCATCCTGGTGCTAAAATATATGAAAGAAAAAATGGTGATTGTATTAGTTTGCGCTATGTTGACCGTGAATCAATTAATTTAGAACCTGGGGATATTGTGCATCGTCATATGTTGGACGGTGATGCAATTTTATTTAATAGACAACCTACTCTTCATCGAATGTCTATGATGTGTCATATTGTTAAAGTAATGTATAAAGGTGATACATTTAGGATGAATGTTGGTGATACCAAACCATATAATGCGGATTTTGACGGAGACGAAATGAATTTACATATGCCCCAAGATGATGAGTCTGAAATTGAGCTAAAACATTTAGCTGCTGTAAAATATCATATTGTAAGTCCTGCAAATAATAAGCCAATTATTGGCATTTTTCAAGACTCATTATTGAGCACTTATTTATTTTCACGAGAAGCTATTACTTTTAATTCGCGCGTTGCTATGAATATGTTAGCACATCTTAAAACAATTAATTTGAAAAATATAAATTTTGCCGATGAAAACCAAACTAGTTTTACACTATTAAGTCAAATTATTCCAAATATTACATTAAAATATAAGACAAAACGATTTAATGATGCGAGTGATGATTACAATACTTCTAATAATGTATTAGAAATTAACAAAGGATCTATTGTACGTGGACATATTGAAAAAAGTGTATTAAGCGATACAACTCGTGGATTAATCCATAGAATTTATAATGATTATAATGTTGATGCGTGTCGTGATTTTGTTGATAATTTACAAGATTTGGTTACCGAATATATGAAAAATCACGGGTTTAGTGTTGGAATAAGTGATCTTATTGCAAATAAGGAAACAAATGACAAAATTAATGAGACTATTAATAAGAAAAAAGCAGAAGTAAAAATGTTAATAGATGAAACACACTTGGGAATTTTTGATAATAAAACAGGAAGAACAAATGTAGTTGAATTTGAAACGCGTGTTAACAATATTTTGAACAAAGCCTCGTTTGAAGCTGGAAAAATTGCACGCGAAAATCTGAATGACAATAATCGTTTTGTAACGATGGTAAATGCCGGCTCTAAGGGTAGCGATCTAAATATATCACAAATGATTTCGTGTTTAGGACAACAAAACGTTGATGGAAAACGTATTCCGTATGGTTTTGATGATAGAACATTACCACATTATACAAAATATAATGATTCACCAAACGCACGTGGCTTTGTAGAAAATTCATTTATTGGTGGTTTAAATCCAGATGAACTATTCTTTCATGCTATGGGTGGTCGCGTAGGATTAATTGATACTGCATGTAAAACAAGTCAAACTGGATATATTCAGCGTCGTTTAATTAAAGGCCTTGAAGATTTAATGGTCCATTATGATATGACAGTTCGTAATAATAAAAATAAAATCATTCAATATAGTTATGGGAATGACAATTTTGACCCGATTAAAGTTGAGTCGCAGCAAGTTCCATTTGTCTCTATGACAATTGAAGAAATTTATGGCCATTATCAGATGCCAAATGATTATTCAAAGGATTCTATATATAGTACGTTATATACTAAACAAGCATATAGTAAATTTAAAAAACAAAAACCAGAACTTGATAAAAAATGTCAATATTATATTAAGTTTATATTAAAAGCACGTGATGATGTTATTAGTAATGTATTTAATGCCTTATACAAACCATCGGTTAATGTGCCTGTATCATTTACACACATAATTAATAATATTGCAGGCAATCAAGAAGAAAACGTTATAATTGATATTACTCCGTTAGATGTATTTGAGATTATTGAAGCCAATTTTGAAAAACTTAATATGTTAAATTATTGTAAACCAAATGAACTATTCAAAGTATTATATTATTACTATTTAACTCCAAAAGAATTGTTAATGCATAAACGATTAACTCGCAAATCTATTGAACTGCTAATGAGTATTATAAATAATTGCTATAAAAAGGCATTAATAGCGCCTGGCGAAATGGTGGGAATGATTGCAGCACAAAGTATTGGAGAACCAACAACGCAGCTAACATTAAACACCTTTCATTTTGCTGGTGTTGCTTCTAAATCAAATGTTACTCGTGGTGTTCCACGGATTGAAGAAATCTTATCTTTGAGCGATAATCCAAAAAGTTTATCATGCTCTATTTATTTACATAAACCAAATAGTTATGATCAAGCTAAAGTGAAAGAATATGTTTCAAAACTTGAAAATACAAAATTGCGTTCTATTGTTGAATCTGTTGAAATTTGTTTTGACCCCGATGATTTAAATACATTAATCAGCGAAGACGTTGAATTAATGAAAGAATATAATGAGTTTGAAAAATTACTAGATGAATGTAATAGTACTTATAATGATTCTAAAGAAAAATCAAAATGGATTATTCGTTTATCTTTAAATAAAGAAGAAATGTTAGATAAAAATATTAGCATGGATGACGTCCATTATGCATTAATGACTAGTTATAACAATTTGACTTGTATGTATAATGATTATAATTCAGACAAGTTAATTTTTAGAATTCGCATAAACAAAAATTTACAGGCTTTAAAGAAAAAGAAAAATAAGAGTATTTTGGAATCACTAGACCAAAGCGATGAAATATATTTACTTAAAATTTTACAAAATGATTTATTAGATAATCTTATTTTACGAGGTGTTAAAAATATAGAAAAAGTATTTTTACGCAAAATTAGTGATAATTTTGAAGAAGTAGATACAAAATATATTAAAAAAGATTTATGGGTGCTAGATACATTAGGAACAAACTTATTAGATATTTTAGCCCTTGATTTTGTGGATAAAACACGCACAACATGTAATCATATTATTGAAATATATAATATCTTCGGTATTGAAGCAGCACGTCAAAGCATATTTGATGAATTTTCAGAAGTAATTGAATTTGATAGCACATATATTAATTATCACCATTTAACGATGTTGGCAGATAGAATGACATGTAATGACAAAATGGTATCAATTTTTAGACATGGTATTAATAATGATGATATTGGAGCAATTGCTAAAGCATCTTTTGAAGAAACACCCGAAATGTTTTTAAAAGCTGCTAAACATGGTGAATTAGATAATATGAAAGGTGTTTCTGCTAATATTATGTGTGGCCAAGAAGGCTATTATGGAACTAGTAGTTTTAAAGTTTTGGTAAATAATGATGTTTTAATGACATTTAAACCAGAAACTAGCGAGGAAAGCGGTGAAAACGAAGAAGAACTAGACCCCGATACATTATTAAATAAATTGAAAGAAGATTCAAATGATGATTGTAATAAAAATAATTTACTAATAGAGTCATCTGTTAGCAATATTAAAGCTGTTGCCATGGGAAGTAGTGATGACTACGATTTGGGCTTTTAATAATGGGTTTAAATTTATTATAACTATAATTATACTTATAATTATACTTATAATTATAGTTATAATTATAGTTATAAATAAATTTTCTATAAATAAGTTTTCTTAAAGATTAACTACTTTTTATAATCTTCACATTTTTTTGTTATTTTATTGCGTCTTTGTCCGTTTGGACACCGTTTATCTTTTTGCGTTTTATTTTTTAGCGGCTCACCGATTGGTGGCTCAACGATTGCCTTAATCGTTGGCTCAACAGGTGCCTTAATCTGTGTATTATCTTGTTCCTTATTTGGTTTATAGTCTTCACATTTTTTTGTTACTTTATTGCGTCTTTGTCCGTTTGGACACCGTTTATCTTTTTGCGTTTTATTTTTACTAGTATTTGGTGCATCATCGATTTGTAGCTTGATTGGTGGCTCATCTGCTGCCTCATTAGGTGGCTCATCTGCTGCCTCATTAGGCGGCTCATCTGCTGCCTCATTAGGCGGCTCATCTGCTGCCTCATTTGGTGGCTCATCTGCTGCCTCATTAGGCGGCTCATCTGCTGCCTCATTAGGCGGCTCATCTGCTGCCTCATTTGGGGGCTCATCCGCTGCCTCATT
>Ga0214921_10000412_pt1 | contig 81256 bp, 73 predicted proteins | sample LL1505_MetaG_FD_177992 | JGI IMG/M metagenome (GOLD analysis project Ga0214921, IMG submission 177992) | Freshwater microbial communities from Lake Lanier, Atlanta, Georgia, United States - LL-1505 | ecosystem: Environmental > Aquatic > Freshwater > Lake | place: USA: Georgia | collected... | reverse complement strand
TCTTCTGAAAGATCAAGTTTTCCAAAACCGCAGGGTTTGGAAAACGACAGGTTTCTTCTGAAAGATCAAGTTTTCCAAAACCGCAGGGTTTGGAAAACGACAGGTTTCTTCTGAAAGATCAAGTTTTCCAAAACCGCAGGGTTTGGAAAACGACAGGTTTCTTCTGAAAGATCAAGTTTTGGGACCATAAAAAAAGCTCTTGGCTTTTTTCTTTGTTTTCTTTGTTTTTCTTTCTTTTTTTCTTTTTCTTTATAGGGTCTTTGGGTAGCAGCGTTTCTTAAATTGATCCATGTTTTCAGTGCCCATTGAATCATTGCACCTCATGCAGACAGGTCTCAGGTTTTCTTCGTTGTCAAGACCACCGCAGGCATGAGCAACGATATGGCCAGCATGCCAATTCTTTTGACTCAGCTCCTTTGTACAGCAGTAGCAGGAGACAGAACCATCTTCTTTCTTGGCCTTATCCCAGATAGCTTCACGGATCGCGATGGGAATGTTTTTTCTTGCAGGGATCTTCTCAGCAGGTGTGGTGAAACGTTCGAGCTGGTCCAAGCAACGTTGGAAGTAGTCTAGCCTCTCGTCTGGCGTAATATCTCCACGGTTCTCCCACATCTTGCGGTACTTTTTACCCAACCCTTCTTTCGACCATGTGCGAATATGGTCTCGAAGGATGTTTTCACGATCCTCTCCTGCGTTAATAAGATGGGCAAAGAGGGAATAGAAGTGGGTGGGGGAGAGTGTTACCCCTGAAGGGAGAGAATCCAAGAAGTTAAAGAAGCGAATGATATATAATTCGAAGTTTTCCAATTCCTCAGGCGTGCAAGCGAGTTTAGGAGAGTTTGTCTTCATATACTTCGTAATCTCGGAGTCAGTTATGACGAACATATCACACACATCTTCGGTTATGCTCATAAGAAAGAGGCGGATGATCCAATGGAGCCAGTACAGCTTGGGTTGCATGGTCAGACGGGTCAAGAGCTTCTGCTTCAGCTCTTCTTCCCATCTCTTCTCTTCAGAAATGAACTTCACCAAAGGGATTTCTGTGTAGTTCTTGTACAGATCAGAACCACGAACAGGCACCCCCTTTTGCAGGGATGTGAAGATCTCTCGCCTTTGCTGTAAAGCAAGAGGGCTGATGATAGAACGAATGTCAAGCTTGAAATTGTTAAAGTAGGATTTCTCTTCGTCAGTCATGAAAGCGACTTTGGTCCTAGGATTCTCAGCAATCCAGGCTTTGATGTCATCAGTCTCTTTGTAGAAGACAGATATGCCCTCATACTTCCAAGAGATGAGGAAGGGTTTCTTTCCTGGAAGATTCACATAGGTTCCATTCCAGAAGTGAGAGATAGTGAAGAAACGATGTTGGCCGTCAATGCATTCCCACTCATGAGAAGAGACTTTCTTCTCATCAGTTGGCTGGAGCTTGTAGAGGATAATCCCAGGGATCAACCCAGAAAGCATGATTGTGCTGATGAGATCGCACATAGCTTCTTGAGACCAGCGGATGTCCCTTTGATAAATGGGGTGGTAATCCACCTCATCTTTCAAAGTCGTAAGACAGTACTTGATACTCTGCGGCTCAGAGACTGGTTGGCTCGATAGAAGGAATTTGCGGGTGCGTACAGAAGTGGAAGACATTCTTTGTATTGCTTGTTTACTTGGGGGGACTTCATGTCGCCCCCCGCGATAGTTTCAAATTTTACTTGAAAAAATACTAGAATTGACCACAGAAAAGCCCAACGAAAAAAGGTCTTGCCTTTTCTTCTTTTCTTTGTTTTTCTTTCTTTGTTTTTCTTACTGTTTCTTTGTTTTACTGTACAATCAGGCCTTGTTCGAGAAGCTCGCGGAGGTGGTTCTGGATCAAATTTTTCCTCATGCTAATGTTGGGGAGGATGGAAGATTCTATGATCTCTTTCTTTGTTTTAGAACCATTCAGTGCTAGATAGCTGAGAATTGCCTGGGGCTTTTCATGGTGTGGATCGTAAACCCCATCTGTCCAAGAGACCGATGGAGTAGGGGATGGGATCTCTCCAGAACGGATCTTCTTGACAAGATCAGGCATGTTATTCAGATCCACGATATGGATGGGCTTCTTCGAGTCAAGCTTGGTCTTCTTGTAGACGATACGAGGCTTCTTCTCGCTGTTGAGCGAAGAGGAAGAGGACTCAAGAGCAAACTTAGTCTCCTCAGACTCTTGGGACTCCTTAGTCTCCTCAGACTCCTTAGTCTCGTCAGACTCGTTGACCACCTCTTCCTCCAAAGACATGTCCATGATCTCGTCCTCGGATTCAAGAGGAGTGTTGACCTGGACATGGTCCTCCTGGCTTGACTGCATCCACTGCTCGTCGAAGCACCTCTTGACGGTATCGGCACCGTACTTCTTCATCAGGAGAGCCGCCATCTCTCGTAGGTAGGTAGTATTCTCAATCGATTGCATTCTTTGTATTGCTTGTTTACTTGGGGGGACTTGTACTTACTGTGACGATTTTGTTCAATTTTTACTATGGGTTAGTCTTCGTCTTCCCCGTCTTCCCAGAGGTGTAAGAGGGGGTCTTTGTCTTCTTCTGTCTTCCTCTTCCTCTGTCTTCGTCTTCGTCTTCGTCTTCCCCATCTTCCTCTTCGTCTTCCTCTTCTTCTGTCTTCCTCTTCTTCTGTCTTCGTCTTCCCCATCTTCCTCTTCCACAAGACGAAGACAAGACACCCTCTTCAACCGCTCTTAAAAATTGAAGATATCTTCACCCCCTATCTTGCATCTTCCCCCGTCTTCCCCGTCTTCTTCTTGTCTTCCCCCATCTTCCTCTTGTCTTCCTCTTGTCTTCTTCCCACGGACGAAGACTCCCATACCGAAAAAAATTGAATCCAAAGCCCCCCTCAAGGATCAGTCCCCCCAAGTAAACAAGTGATCTTACAATGTCCGCTATCGAACAAATCAACACCCTTCTGGCCGAGCTGAGCTTCTCAGAGAAGCTGTCTTTGAACGTCGACCTCTCCTCTCTCATCAAGAAGGAAGGCAAGGTGTCCACCAAGAAGACAGCCTCGAAGAGGAAGACGTCTGACAACGACGAAGAGAAGCCCAAGAGGAAAGCCGCCGTCGGCACTCTTGCCTGGATCGCCTTCGTCAAGCACTGCAAGACGACGATGCCCGAGCGGTTCGAAGATGCCACTCTTGAGAAGGAACGTCTCGAGATTGTCAAGATCATCAAGGCTGAAGACACCACAGTGTACGATGCCTTCGTCACCAAATTCAAAGAAGAACATGCCCCTGCCTCTGAAGAAGCATCCGTGGCCTCAGAGACAGAGGCTGAGGCTGAGGCAGAGCCTGAGCCAGAAGTAGAGGCTCCCCCAGCCAAGAAGCCTGTCGCGGCGAAGAAGGAGGTCGTGGCGAAGCAGGCCCCTACACCTGCGAAGCCTGTCGAGAAGAAGGCTGCTTCTACACCTGTGAAGCCTGTCCAGGAGAAGAAGGCTCCTGGAGCTCCTAAGAAGGCCGCCAAGGTTGCGAAGACCTCCAAGCCTTCCAAGGAAGAGACAGAAGGACCGTCTCGCATCAGCATCGAAGATGACGACTACTTCATCGACAAGGAGACGAACGGCCTCTGGCGAGTTGACGAAGATGGCGAAGGCTTTGGCCCCTGGGTTGGATACTACCAGGCCGGCAACAAGAGTGAGCCAATTCGCTACACGGACTCCCCTGCTGACGAGTAGAGACGCTATAAAAACAACCAGAACAAACAAAGAAAAACAAAAAAACAAAGAAAAAAGAAAGAAAAAAGAAAGAAAAAAAACTTCTTTTTTGTTAGCCCCTTTTCCTCTGTGCGGAAAACCTTGCAAGAACCCCCTTTTTTCTGAACGAAAAAAGTTGCAAGAACCCCTTTTTTCTGAACGAAAAAAGTTGAACTGCCGCCTATCACCCAAGGTAAGGTCCCCCCTATTGAAGAAAGCAAACGCATTAGAACAAAATGACCGAAGCACCTCTCTGGCCCTTCAACGCTGAGCTCGACAAACCAGAACACCAGTCCCCTCGCCCCTGCAAGAACGGAGCGAACTGCACCTATGACGGCTGCTGTGTGTTTGTACACCCTGGTGAGCAAGGAATTGGCCGCAAGCTCTTTCCATCAAGGAACATGGTAGATGAAGAAGGTGTCAGTCATCTCCAGACAGCTGTTGTGAGACTCATCGGTTCTCCCACAGTGCCTGTAGGCTTCTACGAACGCCGCCACCAGCGGTTGTCTTGGCCGAAGTGGTGTGAGATGAACAAATTGCCAATGCCTGTCTATAAAAAGAAGGTTCTTTCTCACGAACGCCGTGAAGTCATCCAGCTGCACCAGGAACCAGTCGCAACGGCTCGACCTGTAACAGTTGGTATTCCTATCATGAGGACTTCAACCATTCCTCCTGTCTTGGTGCACCAGGGTATTGCATACTACCCCTTCCCCCCCATCATGTATCCTGAGGCCCAGTATGCTCCTGTTCCCTTTACTCCTCTCCCATCCCTCTTGCAAAAGCAAGAGCCTGTAAAAACCAAGAGAGACATTCTCGGTGAGGAACTCTTCATCAAGATTGAGGAAGGTATGAAGCAGGTCGAGGTCCAGGAGCACATCAAGAAGTTGGAGAACAATTCCAAGATGACTGTCGGCAAAATCACTGGAATGCTTCTTGAGCTCGACGAGGAGAGCATCAGGGAGATCATCGAAAATTCCTCCGCACTCGCTGAGAGTGTGTTAGAGGCGTGCGATGTTCTTGCAGAAGTGCCCAAGGCAAACTAAGGGAGAGATACTCTCCACCAGAACATATATATATCAGAAAAAATTGAACGAAAGGGCGAGGCCATGGCGTTGGTCCCCCCTTTTTTCAAAGCAAATGGAACCACAACCCGAACTTGTTCCCCTCTGGGAAGGCTTCTCCTACAAGAGCCACCAGATCAGCGGTATTCAGTGGATGATTGAGCGAGAGAGTCAAGAGAACTCTGGTGGTCTCTTGTGTGATGAGATGGGGCTTGGGAAGACGATGGAACTCCTAGGCCTCATGAAAAACACCGCTCTCTCTGAGACTCTCCTCTTGTGTCCCAAAGCTGTTCTAGAACAGTGGCGATCTGCAGCAAAGAAGGCCGAATTCAACATCGTAGAGGCAGATGGAGTCTCTTGGAAAGTGTCTGGTAAGATTCGTTCCAAGAGTTCCTTCCTGTTTCTGACCAATTACGACAAGCTCTTGACTCGTCCCTCCCTCTTTAAGAGGGTTTGGGGGCGACTCATTCTCGACGAAGCTCATCGTGCCTGCAATCCCAATGGAAAGAACTACCAAGCTATTGCGAAAATCACGAGGACTTCTACATGGGTTGCCACAGCGACACCAATTATCAATGCGAGACGAGATATTGAAACACTCTTCAGGCTGATCGGGTATTCTTACAAGGAGACATGCTCCTTTGAGAAGCTAAAGATCCTCATGACTGAAGCTTGCCTCCATCGATCTATGGAAGAGATGCGTCCCTTGCTCCCAGAGCTCCCACACGCTGCAAAGATTGAAAAAGAAGAGCTTGACTTTCTCAGCGAGGACGAACAGGAATTTTACCAGGGTATGCAAGGTATCCTTCTGAAGCGTTGGAAAGCACTCGATTCAGACAATCCTAGAGCGAGATTCCAGCTTATCATGAGGCTTCGCCAGTTGTCTACCCACCCTCAAGTCTACATTGCAGCCCGTAAGAGGGAGTGGCCTGGATACAATCGTCCCGACTGGGATGTACCAAGTACAAAGTTCGCAGCCCTCAAACACAAGATAGAAAGCTGTTCGAAAGAGGCCCGTTGGATCGTCTTCTGCCAGTTTCGTGATGAGATGGAGATTCTCAAATGCTATCTTGAGACGAGCCCGGCAATCGATTTCCTCCAACTCTACAATGGTGGTCTGACTGATGTGGAGAAAGAGACTGTCTTGGTGGAATCGAGAAGAGCTCTCGTGGAAGGAAAACACCAAATCCTCCTCTTACAGCTCCAGAGTGGTGGTGTAGGTCTGAACCTCCAGCACTTCTCTAAGATTGTCTTCATGAGCCCCTGGTGGACATCCGCCCTCATGGATCAGGCCATCGGTCGTGCTGTTCGCATTGGACAAGAAGAAACAGTGGAAGTCACTTTACTCCTGTTAAAGGAGGAAGCCAGTATGAATATTGACCAGATGATGATGAAGAAAGCAGATACAAAAAGAAATATACTCTCAGAATTATTTACATACAGCAGCAAAGGAATTGAACCAGAAGAAGCAGAAGAAGCAGAAGAAACAGAAGATCCAAAGTAGGAAATTCCTGCATACCAGCAGATGGAAGACACTTCCAGGAATACCCGATTTTTAGGTCTCACACCACCACAGCTTGCTTTGGCGATTCTTATATCAGGGGTAGCTGTGTACAGTGCTTACATTTTTTACTTCAAGAAAAAGTCTGTACCACCCCCTAGCTATAAGTCTGGATTTCGTAACATGTCTCCTTCGCCGAGAGAAGGAAATAAGAGAAGCCAGTTCTTATACACAAATATCTTTCCAAACCAAGGATTCTTAAATTTTTCAGGTGGACAAGATGATTCAAAACTCTTGGATATCTTTGAGAGTAAACAGCCTCGCACAGACGAAGGATATGGATTTCTAGGAGACTTTACACAACTCCTTCAGAAACTCACAGCATTCAAGGAAGATATGACGAATGAAGAATATGTTGTTCAAAACACGCGTCGACAGAAGTTTGTAACTGCAGAAGATATTGAACCTATTGGAGAAACGGCTGGAAGATGTTTTTCCAAGACAATTTCTCCTCGTGATCTCGAGCTTTCTTTTGAAAAATGGCAAGTAAGAGCTGTCGTATTGCTCAAGGAACTCAGTGCTCAGTACGCATTGTCTGCGGACGAAGTGAAAAAGGCAGAAGATCTTCTCAATGGATTCCTTCGAGATATTCATGATACCGCGAGAAAGTCTTGCTTGCAAGGAGAACCCACGATCGCTGGAGCATTAGGCCCCAGAGATCCAGGATATTACACTCCAGACTCTTTGAATGAGCTTGGCGAATACTCAGGATATTACTAGAACAATCGCCGTTTGAAATGTCCAGCGGTCTAAAACGATAATAATGAACGTAACATTAAGAAACTATTATACCAATGTTTCCATTTGAAAAGACTTACACCATTCAATTGAATCGCTTTTTGTAAAACGGGTTTCAATTGCCAAATCTTATCTTGCAAATTTACAGACTTATATGTTTCTTCCAAAGATTCGTAGGGAAACACAGGCTTCCCTTTTTCTACGTTGATCTCATTATGTAGATTCCAAAACCATCGTTTCAGAAAGACTTTCAGACTTCCATAGTTTTCAACAGTCCATATAAAAGGATGATCTTTCAGATATTGCTGATAATGAGCTCTACATGCTTCACAAGGAAGAAGATCTCCTGTCATTTTCAAAAATTTAGACCATTCTCGCAATTCGTCAGAGGGAAGGAGATTACGTTGAGACTTTTCCGCAAGTCCGTGGAGAATAGACCAGAGGATAGGACCCCAATCTGAAGTATCTGGATAGGCCGGGATTGGAATAACGCATGCACAAGGCATTCTGAATGTATAGAATGGATTCAGAATGGCTTTCGTTCCGCAAGTACAAGAGAAGCTTATACTGCTTATTTTAGAAACACCGAAACAAACAAAAACAACCCTAGAACTTGCCAGAAGGATTTCATCGGCTTTGCAAAACTAAAGAGTTCTACAATGACGCCGTTCCAGAGAAGCTTTCCAATCAAAGAAAGAATAATCAGTGCAATCATGAAAGAGAGAATGGCCGCGACCAGTTCAATGTAACTTTCCTTCGCCTGATGACTGTTCCCAGGATTTACAAACCCTTCCAAAGAAGCTCTTGTAATTGCCGTAAGTAAACCACTGCTACTCATTCTATCTAGTCTTTTTACAAATTTTCATAGGTTAATACATTCTTTACTTTTACACCCCTCTTCTCGCTGATAAATGCAAGAAGACCGTTGGCTTGATCTTCGCTCTTCAAGTAGTTTGCAGCCATTTCTTGGAGATTCTTCTGGGACAAAGACCCCTTGGATTGTCTCTTGCGATACAAGAGGCGGCCACCACTGTTCTTCAAATCCAAAGCACCAATGTTATGTTTTGTCATCGTGGAAAGAATGGATCCCTCGAGAACCTTTTGCATCTTCATTTTCTCACGAATCTCCTCCTTCAGCCTTGAAGTCTGCTCATGCAATTGTTTCCACGTTTGAATCATCTGTGGAAGCTGTTGCAAATCTGTTTCTTGTGAAGCGGGTATAAGTTCGGTCGACATCTCTTGTTGTGTATAGAAGGAGTTGTTTAGACCAAGATGTAAAGGCCACTACTCTAGGAGTACCTGATGCGATTGACATTCCAACGACCTACTTCCTCACCCAACGAGTTGTTGGAATTACGAAGAAAGAGTTCGCCAGTGTCTTCTGCAAGATAATACTTGTTCCCATCTATATCGACACGTCGCATTCCATATTCTGACGTATCATCGTCGTATGTGATCGTCTGCCCTTGCATCCCTCTATTTTTATTGGATCGACTGTTGTTTCGGCTGTTTCGTGAATTCTGGAGAGGGGGGACAGGTTGTTCCGCAGGCTTTGGTGTTGCAGTTGGGAGAAGAGACGAGAGTGTTCCTTGAATGGATTTGAGAAGAGAAGGTTGTTCTTGAACAATAGGGGTTGCTAATGTTCCTGGAAGTTCGAGAGCTTGTTGTTCTTCTTCCAAAGAAGGTATCGTATTCCTCCTTGAATTTGCATTGTTCCTCCTTGTTGTATTTCTGTTTCTATTCCTGTTTGTATTCGTATTTGTTCCCATCAACATAGCATTTGCGTTGGAGAGACTGTTGGATGAAGCTTGTTCTTGCACCTGCACCTGCGAAGGGACTGGCGTCACCGACACAGGAGCAGCAGGAGCTACATTCGAATATGCATCGATAGAGTCTTGAGAATCGTCAGAGTCTTCAGAATCTTCAGAATCTTGAGAGTCTTCAGAATCTTGAGAATCATACGAATCGTCAGAATCAGAGGCTGGCTCCTCAACGATAGGTGGTTGTATCACAGGCTGAGAAGGCTCAGGTTCAGAACCACAATGAATCTTCCATGCTTCTGAAGCTGCTCGAAGTTCTTGTTGGTAATTCGATTGTTGTCCTTTTGCAGCAAGTTCTGCTCGGAACTTCTTCACAAATTCATTAAATGCCTTTACACCGCCGGGACAACCAGACTTTTTCTTCTTTTTTGGTACTGGATATGATGCATCTTGTGGATTTGTAAATACTGGTACAGGGTTTGGTACAGGTTCTACAAAAGAGCTTGGTTGTGTAAGAGGGGGTTCTGGTTGGATAGGAGTTTCTACGAGAAGACTTACTAACATGTCTAGTCGTCGATCAATCGAGTCTAATCTCGCTTGAAGAGAAACTCCAGCACCAGCCTTCTGACGTTTTCGTGTAGGTTGTCCTTTCCTCTTTCCTCCAATCATAGCATCCATCTAATTATTCGAACTAAAAATCAAACAGCAGTATGTACATACTTTACGAGTCCCCTCATCATCATGGACTCCTTCGAAAAAGATCCAATTGTACAATCTGGTATGCAATTTGCAGAACAAGTCTGGTGGACTCTTGCAAAACGGATTGTCAAACTTGCCGGCGAAACCTATGGTTGGGATGAAGAACAGTGGCGAACCGCCAATGAACTCTTCTTACGTCCCAATGACTATAAAATTATACTCCAATATTCTAGCTAAAATACAATTTCAAACGATCTCGTATTTTTCCACGACAGACAAAACATTCCATAACACTTCTCTTCGAACATCCTCCACAAAATGTATGGCCACAAGGACTCATCGCAGTTGTAACAGTCTCTTGAATACAGATAGGACACATTGGCTCTGAAATCACTTGGTGAGGTGTCTTAAAAAGCTGAATTGCTTCTCGAAGAGCAATGTGTTTTTGGTAGAGAAAGAGTAGCTGTTTGTATTGTGTCTCAATATGCAGATCTCGAAACGCAATTTCTAAATATTTTTCTAAAGCTGCGGTCACCGCTGGAAGTGCATCATTTGTCTGCAATTCCATGAAGGATGCGACTCTTTGTTGAATCTTATCCATTTTTTCCAAACGAAATGCCATTTTACTTTCACAATCCAAGAGTTTCTCCCCTGTTGCCTTATACAATTCAATCAAACCAGTCACTTGCGACTTCACTTCTGATAAAGAACTCTGCCCACGTTTTTTCAAAGAATCCTCAATCTCTTCTTGAATAAGTATTGCACCTGAAACATCAGAACAAAGTGCTTTTACTGTCAATACAGAGGCTGGATCCACATCATGGCGTATTGCATATCTGCGAAGAACTGTCTCGACTGTTCCAAGAACAGTATGTTCAGCAGCAGGTTTTAACAAAAAAGATAAAACAGATTCATTCTGTCGTATCAAGAGTTCTCGGAGACGTTTTCTCCAGTTCGAACCGTGAGGAATAGAATCTTTCCCCCATGGAGGTGTTGCAGTTGACCCAGGAGTACTTTCTGACACATGTCTTGACATGACTTGTGTGACAATCCCTTGAATTGGATCAGAATTTCCCCCAAGTGCTTCTAAAAATGCTCCTGCTGGTCTTGTATCTTCTGCATCTCCAAAATGAGCTGATTCGAACATGCTTGTATTTTGGTTCATATACCCTGCTACTAGTTCATTTGATGTATCTTGTAAATGGAAGCCGTCAAAACTTCTATCTCTACTTCGATGCCCCATTCTCCTTGGAGGTTGGATGCTATTTATCTTTCTAAATCGCATCTATATCAATATCCTCTTCCTTGTATTTGGTTGATCTTGCTGCCTGGATATCTTTCCCTCGCAAAAGAGTCTTTTCATCATATTTCTTTTGTATAGCAAGTTTCTTCTCTTGTGGGTTCATCCCAGAATAGTCTTCTTCTGACTCTGTTTCTGCATCTGCAGAATCCTCAGACTCTTCTTCTTCCTCTCCACGATCGAACAAGTCATCTTCAATATCCAAACTATTTCCAGAATTCACTGCGATCACTTTTCTCTTTACTTCTGCAGCATCTTGCTCTTCTACATTTGTAAAAAGCATGGGATTTACTCCAGCTTCTTTCTTTACCTTGGAATACGTTCGTGGATCCACAATTGTAAGAATATCACCCATCTCTTCCACGTTTGAACTCCCTGTGGTAGACGTTCCATACCCTCTGACACTCAAAATGACAACCTTTCCCTCTTCCACCCATTCCGATTTTCGCATCGATCCACACAAACGGCAGAGTCTTTGTTTGGTATCATTGCAAAAGACTCGAAATCTACGATTTCCCAGTGCTTTCAATATACGACCATACATTTGCCCTTCTTCACAAGAGACATACTTGGCCTCTTGATCTGAAGTGTGTTTTCCCTTCTTGTATCCTTTTCCTCCTTTTGCATTGGGTGGCATTTAGTCTATAGAAGATAGAAAAGTTTAGGCCTTCTTTCTATTACATAGAACGCAGGACGCTAAGCAGGACGCTAAGCAGGACGCTACGCAGGACGCTACGCTTGCCAGTTCATAGGATTCACAACAACAGCATTCTTTGGAATTCCACGGTACGGAACCATGCCAGCATTGTTCCCCCCTTTCTGTTTTCTCCTCCTCAACTTACGAGTCTTCTTTTTCGATTTTCTCATGGAAAAAGCCAATCGTCTTCGAAATGTCCTTGAAGAAAAGACCATCTAATAGAACAGCAGAATTCTCAGAGGAATCTGTGTATTAGAAAGATCTCTTAGTATCTGTTTGTTCATGTCTTGTTTCGAGGATGGTTTCAATCCATTCTTTATAATTTCTTCTTTCATAGACTCTGGGTCCTGTTTCACTCTCCAGTAGAGGTTTGGTTGTGTTGGGAGTTTTCCAGAACGTAATGCAATTGCTTCTTGATCTGGGCAGATAGGTGGAGAATGCCCATAGGAACAACATATGTAACAATACAACGTACGACGCCATTGACAATCCAATGGCGTATGAGGAATTGTGAGATTCTTACAGCTGTGTTTACAAACGGAGCACATTGCATATTTTAGGGGTGCTTGGTAGAATGTCAGGTGCTCATGTTCATTTTTTTTTCACGCTCCGAGACAACATTAAACTCTATCATTGGAACACAATCAGTCACGCAAGACATAGAGCAACCGATGATATTATAAAACAATTGGACGAACACATTGATCTTTTTGTAGAAGTGTGGATGGGAAAATATGGTCGTCCTCGTCTTACGAGCAGTACGAATTCTGTAAAAATTCGCCAGCTGAACGACAAGAGTTCTATACCGTTTGTAAAAGAGGGGATTGCTTATTTACAAGGTCCTCTTACAAAGTCCTTGAAGGGAAACGACACAGATCTCATGAATATTCGCGATGAAATACTAGCAAATTTGAATCAGCTTCTCTATCTTTTTACTCTGCAGTAGGTCTAAATAACTCTACATACGATACAAAAGAATGTCTGTATCTGCAGGCGACTATTCGTATGGAACTCCTCAAATTCGATGGGCCTGTTCTGGAGCAAACTACAGATGTGGGAAATTCTGTTCTATTGCTGGAAATGTAACGATCTATTTGGGAGGAAATCACAGACCAGATTGGATTACAACATATCCTTTTGGTCATATAAACAAAGAAACCTTTCACACCTTTGATGGAAAAGGACATCCAGCTACGAAAGGAGATGTAACCATTGGAAATGATGTGTGGGTTGGAGATAATTCAACGATTATGTCTGGTATCACGATTGGAGATGGTGCTGTTATCGCGAACAATAGTCATGTTGTAAAAGATGTAAGACCCTATTCTATCGTTGGAGGAAATCCAGCTAGAGAAATCAAGTTGCGTTTTACAGAAGAACAGATTGAAACACTCTTGAAGATTCAATGGTGGAATTGGCCAATTGCAAAAATCAATGCATTTCTACCAACTCTTTGTTCTGGAAATATAAAAGAGTTCCTTGAAAAAGCTGCTATTCCTCAGGCCTAAACTTTCTTCTTTTGTATTCTGTAATGAATATCGAAGACGTACCTATGCATCCTTCTATTCCTCTCAGAGATCGCGTTGCGACTTTTGTAAAAGAGGGGAAGATTGTCTGGACGATGACAACATGGGGATACAAATTCTACACATTGAATCTTTTGAAATGGTTGAAAACAGAAGCAAACGTTCGATGGACTCTTTGTATCATCTGTTGTGATAAAGAATCATGGGATTTTTTCAGAAGAGAACGAATTCCTTGTGTTCTATGGAAAACTTTACAAAAGAATACCGACTCTTCTGTGACACCCTTTGGTTGCAATCATTTCCGTACATTGAATCGTGTGAAACTCGAAATCTTAGACTGGTTTATTGAACAAGCAGAAGAACTTTGTGACTATTCTTTGTATCTCGATGGAGATATTGTTGTACAAAAAGATCCTTGGCAGTATATACTTCCTATTTTACAAATCTATCCGTATGCATTTCAATGCGATTGCTCTCATCTAGAAGAACATACACCCGAGACTCCTTGTAAAGCACCATGTTCTGGAGTCATTGCAACCAATCACTCAGCTTCTGTAAAAGGGTTGTATAAGATGGACGAAGCGTTGTGGGATGCTTCTGAAGGTCAAGACCAACCTTATATAACAACACGTCTGAATATGCTTGATATACCTTACACCACATTGAATCGATCCAAATTTGGGAATGGGATTTGGCAGCAATCTCTACGATGGAACCAAGAACCATGGGTTCTTCTCCATTACAACCATCGAGTTGGAGATACAAAGAAAAATGCGATGAAACATTTTCATCATTGGAAAGTATAGATGTATTCCTTCTTTGGCGGTGGAAATACACTTGACTATAACACAGTGACTCCTTCTCCCGAAGCAATTTCCACAATCTGTCAATATCCTCTTGGAAAAGTGAGAAATGACATGGGATTTCAAGAATACAATCGATACAAAAATGATTGGACCTATTTCAATCATGTTTGGTCGTACAACTATACAGTAAGTACTCTTTGGGCTGCAGGAACTCCTACAAGTTATTACATATTTCCTACAGGAGATGCTGCTCTTTCGTATAGCAATGGCCAAGCATCGCATGTTGCGTATTACAGCAATGTAGATCCAAGAAAGTTCGCAAATATTACATACTGATAGAATGAGCCAAGACTATACTCCTAAACTACGCTATTTGCCTGGAGGTGGCGTAACAAGTACAAATTTTGTCTTTCAAACACTTGACTTTCAGAATGCTGCAAACAGTGTCTATGTGCAAAAAAGCACAGTGGATGCTGGCTATGCTTCTTCAAATTCATCTCGTGTCTATACATTTAAGAGCGATCGTGAGAGGATGCAGTATATTTTGGGACAGACTGCTTTACGACCGAAGTGTTCTGGGTACTGAGTTCTATTGCTTTTCTTCGAAGACTTTCTTTTACAGAGTGCACGTAGTTTCCTAACCAGGCCACTACATGGGCTTCTAAGACAATATGACGTGGGGAGGGTTTCGTGTTTGAAGAATCCATGTTTGGTACCCTGTAAAAGAGGAATCGAGTGGTTCCAATTTTTAGCCTAAAAATTGAAGCGTTTGAGTCCATTGAGTGAAATCACTCAACCCTTCCCTATCTCCATGTTGAAGAGTTTCAAAAAGCAAGATACCACACTTTCTTCAGAACTTGTACATCGAATTTCTATAAGAGCATTCTATGTCGCAAAACATACAAGAAAAGCAAGATATGAATTTCTCGTAACAGATGATATAGAAGTCTATATGGATGATATTCTTTCCAGACTTCGTAAAAAATTTCCTGAGACATGGATTGAATACACAACATTGGCTAGAGGTCCAGATGGAAATCTCTATCCTGTAAAAGAATCAGATTTGAATACAAAAAAGTATATTGTTCTAGATTGGTCACAAAGACATGACAACTAGCTAGCAATTCTCTTTTTTTGAAATACTTTCGTAATTGAGATAGGATGCAAAAGAAATCCATAGAACATAGGGTGTAAAAAGTGTAAGAATACGATACTCTTTCTTTTGAACTGCTATCCAAAGAATAGAAACACCTAAGAAAACCATAGTAAGAAGAATAATAAATGCTTCTTGAATTTGTTTTCTATCAAAATACAGATAACACCAAACAACATTTAGGAAGAGAGAAAGAGAAAAGAGAGAGACGCAGAACTGTTTCTGAAGAGCAAGAGCATACACAAAGAAAAAAAGAATATATAGAGTTGTCCACACAATCGGGAATACGTAAGAGGGAGGGGTGATATCTGGCTTGATACAAGTATACCATGGAGAATTCACAGTCTTTGATGTAAAATAACTTCCTAGTGCAGAAGTTCCCCCCACAGCAAAAAGAGAGATTAGATACGCATTCATCTAGAGGTCTCCTAGAAGATGTGTAAAGAGTGTTTTACTAAGAGTACCTTGTTTCCATTTTGTTTGAATATCCTCTGGAGAAGCATCTTTGTTCCCACCACCTTTTCGTTGGAAATAGATACTAGGACTTATGTGCACGCATGTTTTTTTAGGAAGCATTGTTTCGTACAATTCAGATTCTAAGTGTTTGAGGAAGACTTCTGTTGTGCAAATGGAGAGAGATGTAAGAGTCGAGTCTTTCAATTGCGTATGTGTTATATGGGTGGGTTCGAACAAAGGATCTTTTCCAAGAATACAGGTTCTGAGAAGAAGTAGACTTTGTTCTTTTCCAACCAAGGGACGTTCTTCTCCTCGTTTCAAACACACATTTCCAAGAAGTGTTTGACATACAGGATCTGATGTCAATTGTAAGAGTTTCGAACGGTTGCAACTAAACCCTCTTAGATTTGAACCATTTTTATTCTGTATGCGATAGACTGTTCCATCTTCGCATGTGACAACAAGATCTGTTTTTTTCCTAGGCTTTTCTTTTTCAATTGTACGAATATCCTTGCCAAAGTAAGTACCAAGAGCTTGTTTTACAGACTCTTGTATACAGAAGAGATCTTCCGCTCGAAATCCACTGGAAGCAACTTGACTATTTTTTGTTCTAGTCACGACTTGAACGATTGTTGGTATTGTTTGCATATAGTATATACCAGACTATAGTTAGGAAACTACGAATCAATTTTTTATGGGTTCGTTGTTACAACCGTAAAATACGTTTATTGCGAAGCTGAACTATTTTATTGCGAAGCTGGACTATTTTATTGCGAAGCTGAACTATTTTACAACCGTAAAATATGTTTACAACCGTAAAATACGTTTACAACCGTAAAATACGTTTACAACCGTAAAATACGTCTACAATCTTCAGCAACTGTGTCAAAGGTGAGGTTTGGTGGATCGCTTACATACACAGGCTCTTGTATTGTTTTCAAATAAAACGCATCATCGTCCATAAGTCGTTGGATCTTTTGAATCCAATCGTTTGACTCTGGATCAACAACATTCACAAAACGGTTTTCATTGAAAAACTCTGTAACATGCTTGGAGCCCCAGTAAATGGGAACAGTGTTTGCAGAAAATCCATGAAAGATTTTTTCTGTAATATAATACTCTAGATCACTGTTTTCCATAGTCAATACACAACGATACTGTGCAACAATATCATAGAATTCTGGACTGGAATGGTTCGCTTCAATGGGACCACCAATGTTGTTCCTATACTTTCCACCAAAGTACAATGGAATACCCGCAGCTTCCATTCTGTCAATACAATGTTTCCTCACTTGAGCTCGATCGTTTGAGATAACAACCAAGACACCTTTCTTTGGAGGTATTACAGGGTAAAGCATAGGAGGAAATCCATAGTGTTCTTTATGATTCGGACGAATGTGTGTATAAAGAAGATAGAGTGGAAAAGGGACGAAATTCTTCGAGAAGTCTTTTATATATGCGAGAACAATGGAGTATTTCTCTGGATGTTTTGTATAATATGGCTCTCCAGAAAAATAGAAACTATACTTCCAAGGTTTCTTGTCTATGACTGTCTCATCATAATTCCCAGCTTCAATGAGAACATTGGAAGACTCTAGAGTTCCTTCTGTCACAGGAACACCAAAGATCATTTCCATAAGATCTAAAAAAGAACGCTTTGTCTGTATCGATCCCTCATCAAGCTTTGTATCTCTCATAAACCAAAACGATTGAAAAAAGACAACAAGAGGTTCTTGAAACCCCTCGGTTCTATATCTCAAATATCCTAAGAGAATCCATAATAGGAAAAAACAAACAAGGAGGACTAGGAGTCCTTGTTTGAATTTTTTTTGTCTCACCATACTATTCTTTCCTTACACTTTTTTTGCTTTCTGGTCTAATGTATTCTGGTATAGCATTGCACGATACACTTTGAGCCAATCGTTCGCTTTTTCTTTCCAGTTTTCCATGAGAACTGGTGTTTTAGGAGTTCCTTCTACAACTCCTATCTTCTGGGGAGGATTCGAACCATAGAGGAAAAGTTCATTGTTCATATTTGTCCAATAAGGAACGCCATGTAAGAGAAGAACATCCATTCTATCAGAAAGCCGGGACCTGTAGTTTGTATCGTTTTACAACTCAATTTTAGCATGTATATTGTCAAACGTATCTGGAGAAAGTTTTACAACAAGCCAGAGGTACACGGAAACAACTCCTACAAAAAGAAAGATACAGAGAACGTCGTTCATCTTTACAGTAGATGATATGGAGTTTAGGTCAGTAAAGATCCGCAGGATCCTTTGCTGATTCTTTACACCTTATCCATCATCGATGATACGGAGTTTAGGTCAGTAAAGATCCGTAAAGATCCGCTCATATTCGAAATCTCCTAAATCTCCATAACATATCACGGCTCGAACGATAGTAATAATGAAATCGATTCGCTCGAAACCGCAAAGGAATACGAGGAAGTCCTTTGATCCCTTGCACTCGATTCAATTCATAGAGTTTTCGAAGACTTCCATACGAACGTTTCATGAAAGCATATTTCTTTTTAAAGTGGCACCTATACTTTATGAATGTTTTATACAAATCATTGTTTGTTACTTGAGACATATAGAACTTCTTTTGAGCCTTTATAAATTCAACAGACATATCAACACTTTTTCGAAACTCTTTCATCATAGCAGTCACATGTTTTTGTAATTTAGAGTACATTTTATGATACTTTTGTTCAATCTTGATAAACTCTAAAAGATGTGTATGAAAGCTTTCGTCCGTTTGAATAAGAACTGCAGGATGTTCATCTAGATCATCCATACCACCTCTCGGATACGTTTGATGGATTTCATCTACAAACGTTGGATCAAAGAGAACAGCATCACATGTTGGACACGTTCCATCATATATTTCTGCTCTATTGTAATACTGTTCTCTTTGTTCTAAATATACCATATAACACTCTAAGTGAAATGCGTGATTGCATGTAAGAGAGAGTAGTGCACTGTTCGTAGGATGTCTACAGTTGATACAAGGATGCCCTTCCATTTTTTCTATTTCTCGCAAAAAAGGTTTAGATATCCTCTAAGAACGGCACATACGATTCCACCATCGTTTTGCAGATACAGAAGATTCTTTTGCCTCTCGAGCAAGATCAGAATCGGTCGTCTTATAGGTTTTTCCACACAAGAGAAAACTATGGACTCTCGCGTAGCCCCATTGCTGTTGTGTTGCAAACGGACGATGCCCAGTCCTCCACGCAGCCATTCCTCGATTGTAACACTCTTGAATAAAACGCAGAGGAACGCCTGTTGCCTTGGACTTCTGTAAGAGGGATGTTGCGTGAGGAAAAAGACGTTTCCACTGTTTGGTGTAGTTCGATGGTTTCGACGTTCCTAAGGTATTCGTTCGAAATCCAGTGTAAGCCTTTGGATCTTTCCAGTCTTTCGCACCAAATTTCTCAATCTCCTTCTTTCGCTTGAGTTTCTGTTTTCTCGTGAGACCTCTGTAGTATTTTTCAGGCCAAAATTTGAGCTTCCTTGTCTTCTTCATAGTATACTAAAAAGAAGACATAGAAGATTTTTACTCCGATATGTCCTTCTAGAAGTCGGCGTCCACTCGAAACACCATTTGTTCTCTCTCTTTTCCAACCGTTGCCTTGGCATACGTGCTAACACGTTTTTCAAAGAAATTGTCCTTGTTTTCTAAGCTAATCCTTTCCATGAAAGAGAAGGGATTCGTTGCGGAGTAGGCTTTAGGATAGCCTAGCTGCAGAAGAAGACGATCCGCTACAAATTCAATGTACTGACTCATCATCTTTGCATTCATACCAATCAACTCGCAAGGAAGAGACTTTGTAATGAATTGCTTTTCAATCTTCACAGCTTCACGAATAATCTTAAATGCTTCTTGTTTTGTCAAGCGATTCACCAGCTTGCTGTACAAGAGACAAGCAAAGTCCGTGTGAATGCCTTCGTCTCTCGCAATGAACTCATTGCTCACCGTCAATCCAGGCATCAACCCACGCTGTTTCAACCAGAAGATAGCACAGAATGCACCACTAAAGAAGATTCCTTCCACAGCAGCGAACGCTAAGAGACGTGTTGCAAAGGAAGCATCGTCATTGGAAATCCATTGAAGTGCCCAAGCAGCTTTTTTCTGAACACATGGAATAGTCTGGATGGCTTTTAAAATGTTTGTCTTTTCAATAGAATCTGTTATATAGGTGTCGATCAAGAGGCTGTATGTTTCAGAATGAATCGCCTCTAATAAATTTTGACAACTATAGAAGAATTTTGCTTCTGGCCATTGGACTTCCCTCATGAAACGCAATGCTAGATTTTCCATAACAATCCCATCACTTCCAGCAAAGAATCCTAAAATATGTTTGATGAAATGTCTTTCATTCTCTGATAGTTTTTCCCAGTGAGCCATATCTTTGCTCAAATCAATTTCCTCAGGAGTCCAGAAAACAGCCATGTGCTGCTTGTACTTTTCCCAGACATCAGAATGACGAATAGGAAAGATCACAAAACGATCTTCCGTTGGATCAAGAAGAGGCTCCTTGAGTTTCGGAGTCTTCTCGGAGTCCTTCGCCGTGTCGCCAGTTGGAAGAAGTGTTAGAGGAGTGGGTTCTTCTTTCACGAGAGCAGGGGATTTTGCTCGTAAACTAGGGCTTGTTTTGGGCGTTTTGTTTTTCTTCAAAGGTTTGTCTAAAGGAGCTGCAGTTCCAACAAGAATTTCAGAGGAAAACGACACAGTTGTGGGAACATCTTTCGTTTCAGAAGCCATTGTACTGATAGAAGAGAAAACCTTTATATGGGTGGACTTGTTTGAAAAAGCTGGAGGTACGGCAATTTTTATTCAACTAGCTTGTAGTATGATGCAGTTCATTGTAGAATGTCTCATTACAATTGTGATGCTCGGAATTTTTGTAGTGACTCTAGGAACTGCAACGCTAGCATTCATATATCCTGAAGAATGGAAAAGCTTTATCAAATGGTTCAAAGATCATATACAGAGTCCTCTTCTCGAATCCTATGTAGGCTATAACAACTATGGCGGAACAGATGATAGACCAAATGATACCAGTATCTCTGCAGGAACCAATCGAATCTCTGCAGCAACAAGTGCTTCTTCTGCACTCTTAGGAGCACCACTGCCATCCAACAATTTGATTCAACAAGGTCTTGTAGCAGGTGCAAGTCTCTTCATACAATCGTACAATAGTCTCAGAGATACTGCAACAAAAGGAGTTTCTCTCCCGTATGATCCAAAGTCAGTTCCAAAGGATGTCTTTCGTATGAAACAAGGTGATACATATACTGCTTTGTATGGCTCAAACATCACAGGGCAAACCCCCGATACAAGTCTAAGTGATTTCCAAAAAGGTCTTGGAGTCAATCCTGAAACAGATCCGGTATACGTAGAAGTCAATCATTTTTGCATGAACGCTTATACAAAATGTGTTCTTATAGATCTCGATGAAGTCTGTAAAGAGAAATATTTACATTGCATCCAAGACAAATACATGACACCTAAATTTACATCTGGAGCTTCTTTCACAGGTGTAAGTCTACCGAATACACCCTCTTCTAGCATAGGAGCAAGTGGAACCACCGCAACAGGTGCAAGTGCTGCTGCATATTCACCAAGTGAAATACGAATCTCTCCAGACGAATATATTCCCCATCGATACAAAACGATGAATGTCCAATCTCCAACCGATATTGGTCCACAGATTGACGCAATCTTACAGAATTCTACTGCAACTCCATCGGTCCGTCAACACATTCGAAACGAACTTCAATTTGCAGTCAACGATGAAATAAAAAACAGAGAAAATAACATCTATCAAATTAACTATGTGTTTGAATAGAAAACATACGAGTAATATAGTATGGCGTCTTTTCTTATTCCACCATGGTTTCTAAGTCTAGTTCTCTTTGTTGCTGGAATTGTAGCCTTTCATTGGTATTTTGGAATGACAGACACACCCTCAAGAATCTATGAATATTTTACTGACGGTATTGATCAACCTATGACAATGCCCCCAGGTTTACCATCAGATCTCCAGAGTCTGTGCACAATGTATTATTCAAACTGTAAACAAAACAAAACAGCATCCTATTGCAACTCTCAACTTCAATCCTGTGTTCAAGTCATGATAGAAGCTTCTACGACAGGACTCAGTTCTTCCTCTACAGTCTACAATGTAGAGAAGCAACCGTTTCAAACCTGTTACAAAGACTATTCAGTCTGTACAACTCCAAAGCCTTGTGCACCAGGCCTAGGAACTTCATGTAATCTTACAAAAGACGTATGTCGTTCGAATTTTGTATCATGTGTCCAAAAGACACTGAACAATCCAGGAGACTTGTCTCCTCCTCCCTTTATCAGTACACCTCCTGTTGTTCCGCCTCCTCCTCTTGATCTAGGGTCGATTCAAACACCTACTGGACTTCTTGGACAAGGTATACCTACTCCTCCCATCCCTCCTCTAGGACCGATACAACCAACGTCTATCGTGAATGCAGGATACAGTGAATATACTCCTAATAGAACTATACAACAACCTGATGAGATGCCAAAACCATACTATGAGACCTATATACCTCGTGCAAAGACAGACTTTGGAACGAGAGTCGAAAGTATTTTAGCAGATTCCTCTATAACACCAAGCTTACGCCAAAATATTCGAAACGAACTCGATACAACCTTATCAAAAGAAATGAATCGAATCAACAATGAATATGAAGTAGACTATGTATATATCTAGGCCGCATTCTAGGATCTGAAAAGAGTAAGACATTTCTCATAGAAAACATAGACATCTACATCTGTTTCTTTCTCTAGACCAAACAACGACGCTTCCTCTCCTAAACGAATTGTACGTCCTGTTGGAGAAATACGTTGTTCCTCTTTCCAAGTTGGAAGACACACTTGTAAAAGAGTTTGAAGAGATGCATTCGAAACTCCAAAGAATGCTTTTGCGGCAGGTGTAAGAGGGTGGGTTTCAGTATAGAGATTTCTACATTCTTTCGCATCTTCATACAAGGAATAGGATGCTTTTGCAAGACAGAGAATTTCTTCGGAAAGGTGTGATGCTTTCTGAAGAAGTTGTTCCATACTTCCTTCCTTACTATATGTGATGTGGTTTTAGGTTGCAATACGACTTATAGGGTGGTGTATTTCTGCTATAGAAGTCCAAGCGTGTTCTTTTTCTTTTTCTGCTGAAGCAGAAGCAGAAGCAGAAGACGATCGAATATCAACGAGAATATGAGGAGGAAGTAAAAGAAGTGTTCCTTTTCGAACAATAATTTCGAAAAATTTGATTTGTGATAAGAGAGGTGTATCTTGAGGAGTAAGCTTGGAAAATTGTCTTTCTTTCCATGGAGAAGGAAGAAATGGAATCATAGACGATAAGAGAAGACTTACATGGATGGTTCCTTGGGTAGGATATACAACGGTTTGAAACGCAGTTGTTTTGAACAATCCGCGGTGATGGGGCCAGAGAGAGACATTGGAAGTATAGAATGGTGCAGTATAGGGAGATGGAAGAAGTTTCGGAAAAAGCATATGCTGAAACCATACGGAAACCCCAGACTCTTTCGCAAGAAATTCTGCAGATTCTTTTGTAAACGTAAACGCTGCAAGAGAATCTGGAGATTGGAGAAGATGTCCAAGCGTAAAGGTTGGACTCACCGCAAGTTTCAAAAGATGAGGACGTTTTCGAAGTTCTGATTCTGTTCCCAGAAGAGGAAGAGTCATTTGACGCACAACAATCGGCGATTTTTCTTGATAGAGTGTCGGGAGTTCTGAAAGTCTTTCTCCATCAATTTGTAAGATTTCAAAATGATCTTTTGATTGTCTGTAAAATAGAATTGCAATAAGAAATCCTACTGCAAGAAATGCAAGATATTCTATCATCTCACACACTCTGATGTAGCTTCATTTCACCTTCTTTGTTTTGTTCCGCAGTCTTTCATTCTTTCCACAACCTTTTTTTCCTCTGAATGTGAGGAACCACTCCTCCTATTTATGTATAGCAGAATACCGATCTTGTTTCGTAGCATTGTTAAAGACAAGAGGGCTTCGACCTGCAGCTTTGATGAGATCTTCTTGAATACAATCATATGAATCTTGACGTATGAGAACACTAGGAAAAGAGAGTTCGCTAATGAATCGACTCGAAATTGGAGGACGTTCGGGTACTGTCGCGTTTGGTTTATACATATCGCCTGAACGAGGAGGAATGTATTGATCTCTTTCACATGTTCCTAAAGGGCGATCTAGACGACGAAGTTCTGATTCATGATCAATTGCTTCACGATACCTTGTAGGAGGATACGTATCACCTCCTGATGGAAAGACAAGATCATCAGGAGGACGAGGGGCATCTTCAAACCCTTGGGATGTAACGTATTCTAGACAGACCTTTGTAAGAGGACGGGGATCTAAGGGAGTGGAAACTTGTTGCGTCGGTAATGTCCTTCTTACAATCATTTCAGGATCCCAATGCGTTCGTAGACAAACAGGTGGTACTAAATTCGGATTTTGTGTAGTCGCATCATCGAAAGGAAAGACAGAAGGACGTTCTGCAGGACCATAGCGTGCTTCTACAGCTTGAGACGGCGGACCACCCCAAGGCGGAGGTTGTCTAGGATCATAAGGAGGTTCGTTCGTTCCATCACTCATTCTGTCTAGGTGTTGTTTTTTCATAGGGTCCTTTTAGATACTCTTCTTGTTGTTGTTCAAGAAGAATTTCGTTTTCTTCATCAAGCATTCCTTGAAGTTCTTCTTGGAGTCGTTGTTTCATTTGATTGCCTAATTGTTGTATGGTTCCTTCTTGAAATCCATCAGGGAGATCTGCGGGCTCATTGGTTCGTGGATCCAATGGTTTCAATTCATTCTTAAAGGTCATCTTATCAGGAATGGATGCAACATCGGAATATTCTCCAATCGTTACAGTCATATTCCATTCTGCGTCTACATTGTCAATGATGTTCCCTCCTGGATCAATCCATTGAAAGCTGAGTTTCGAGAGTCTTGAAATGGGAGGATTGAATGTAATAGGATTGTGAATAAAGGTTGTTGCATTTCCTCCAAACGATGTTAGAAGAAGTTTTAAATAATACTGGCTTGTTGTTCCAGTAGATTCTCGTGTCGTTTTATAGTCTTCTTTTCCACCAGCATCAAGAAGATTCATATTGAATTCTGGATTGAGTCGTAAATAGATATAATCATCTTGAATCTTGAAAAAAGAGGATGCGATTTGAATGGTTGCCGCAAGAGGACTATCTTCTTTTGTATACCCTAAATTCCACCCAAGCCCCCATTCATCATCAAGAGTCGAATACACTGGAGTAAGATTGGTTTTCCAGAGAAGTTTGAAAGTCAATGGATCTGTATATCGTTGTCGTTGAAGTGCTGAAGCAGGAATGAAATTGCTCATTTGTGTTTGAATAAATGTATTCATAGAGGTTTTCAAAGAATCTTTAATTGTTTGTAAAATAATAGCATTCGATGTATATTGAAGTTGAATTTGAGTATATTCTTGTAAAAAACTTCCAAAGCCAGTAAATGTGTAATTGCTGCCAGAAAACCCTTGAGAAGGATTTGTTCCAAACCGTTTGTCAGTAAAGACAAAATTGCTATTGAACGCAAGAAGAGCAGTGTAATAGGTAGGGTTGAAAAGAGAGGAATTGGAATTTGCTATGAGAACTTCATTCGATATATCCATCAAACGCAGAAATCCAAAATCGTAACGATTCGGAAGATAGAACCGCAACATCGTCTGAAACGATTCTGTAGGAGACCATCCACGAACTGCAATATAATAATCCGTTTCATACGATGGATTCGACACATTCGGTAGAAGAGGAACATTCATCATGTAAGAATTAAAATAGAATCCATTAAAAGAAATATCATTTACAAGAAAATTGCTTTTGCTTTCTTGGCCCCACTGTCCTCCATTTGCAGAAAGATCTGCGACTAAGGAAGAATAGTTAGAATACGCAAACATTGCTGTATGTGGCCACTCAGGGTACGTAATTCCAGTTGTATCAAGAATAGGAGTATCAGCATTTGCAATCTTTCTCATTTCAATCTTGATCGTTGGAAAAAAGATCTGCCATGCAGTTCCTAGAGTGACTGCAGAATCATATGCATCATTTCGATTTCCTTTTATAAAAGGACTGTCTGTAAACATACACCAGCGAGAGCCTTGTGCACCACCTATCAAGCGAGAAGGTACAATAGAGTTGCTCAATGGATCTGTAAACACTTGCACGGACTCATCCACAAAGGCATTCGAAAGCATTGGATTTGCACCTGCTCTATAACTTCTCAGTTTGTAAAATGTATAAGGATTTGTATCAGGAGATAGAAGAAGAAGTTCTTCAATCGAATTCGGCAAGCTCACAGAGAGTTGTGTGTAAAAGGAGGGAAGGCCTGAACCAGTATCAAGCGTCACAGTAAACCCAGATGTAGATCCAAATGTGGAAGAAGGATTTATATTGTCAAGAGTAAAGAGAGAGAAACTTGTGAAGCCTGTCGAGCGTGATTGCATTTTCGCAAAATAGACCAGTGTTCCTTGGGGATCGAGTTGAAGTTCTGTATCAGTATATCCAGAGTAGACTGTTTGAAACATGGTAGAGGATGTGGCAGAATAAGAAAGATCACCTTGTAGAACAACCTTTGTTTCAGGAACAACAACTGCTGTAAAAGCCCATGTAGTTGTATTATGAAAGATAAATTTTTGGAGTTGAAAGGAGTTCGAAAAGGTATAATTGGAATTCATAGGAAGTTCTGTGAGAACACCCGTGGAGGCATTGTAGAGTTTGAATCGAAGTTGTTTGTAAGGTTGTCCAGGAAGATTGGATGCACCAAGAAAGACGTAGGAACTCGATGTGCCAGCAACACCAATCAAAGAAGTCTCTTCATTGCTAGGATAAATCTGATCTCCAGTCAAGGTTCCAAGAGTTGTAAAGAATCGATTGGGTGGTGTAGTCTGTACCACATCTGTGTAATAGGTGTAAGAGGTGAGGACGAAATTTCCATTTTGAAGCATCATCTTTCCAGGAACAGAAGCGTAGACATAGGTTGGGTGAATAGGAAGATTCGACCATGTTGAGAATGCATTCGGATTATCAATCAAGCTTGCACCATTCAGATAGTGCAGATTTGTATTAATAATAGGGCTTGATTGAGCATATTGACTAGAAGACTCATCATTTCCAAACCCAGGTCCATAGATCCCTGGGGATGCATTCGACGTTGACACAACCAGACCTTGGCCTGTAGGGGTTGGTTGTCCATCATAGAAGAAATTCGAAGAAAGTGCGGTGTTAGCATAGGGATATGCGACGAGAGATCCTGTGATATTTTGAATTGTCGTAACAATTGCAGAAGCATAGGACGCTTTGATATTTGCATAATTCGATGTAGCTATATCTTGTTCATTGAATCCTGTAAAAGGGATGACAGAATAGAATGCACTTGGATCAGGAATAAATTGCTTGTTGTTCTGAGAAAATCCTGTAATCTTTTCTGTCGTACGTACAAGAAGTTCTGGAACATTCGAGAAAGAATAGTAAGTCCCATACCCTGCGTCAAATCCAAGATTCTGGTTCGAACTCGTATAGATTCTACGTTGGCTTTTTACACACACTGCGAGAGCATTGCTCAATTGAATCTTAGGAGTAAACCCTCCATAAATCTCTGAGGTGTAAAAGATACCCAAGAGTTGAATGGAAGGATTCGTCGTTTTAAATGCATTGTCTGTCAAGAAATTCGTTTTGAATGTAATACGATTGATACCCCAGACTCCATCTTGAGGAATAAACGTAAAACCGCAACAACCAAGACCTAGTGCAAGAGTGTTGTTTTCTCCTTGGTATTTGTATCCATAGAGAGGTCCATTTGTAGTAGAACTTTCTGTAAAAGGTTGGATAAAAGCACTTACATCTGCTGCTGTATAATTACTCCCTGGAGACGTATCAGGAATATAGTGAGTGGAATAATAATGAGAAATTTTATATTGTCGTGTAAGAACATCTTTCAAAATATAGGATTCTGTACCTCCTGGTTTTAGAACTGCATTTTTTGATCCAGGGTAAAAATAGGTATCTAGATCAATGTCATAGGGGGAATTGTACTGGAATATATAATTCGTAATAGGATCACATAAAACTGTTGCAGAAGGATTGATTGGAAACAAATGATCGTCTTTTCGAAAGGGGATATAGTCTGTCAGATCATTGCTGTACCCACTGACATCATATCCAATAGGAGCTTTGTATGTTAATAGAGGTTGATTAATGACTGCATTTGCAGGAGTATTGTTGATCCAGAGATTGGATTGAATAGGGAGACGAATGAATGCAGGATCTGCTTCTATTGCAACATTGTAGTTGCTTAACATAGTTGTAGGATCTGCGGAAGGATTGAAATTTGTATCATTGGATAGAGTGAAAAAGGTGAATCCATTGGGAAACCACGGAATGATACGATATTGTGTAAGAGTGGGTGTGAGGCCTACAGAACGGAAAATAATATAATAGTCTTGATTTGCATAGGTCGTGAAACTATAGGTATTCGAGAGAGATCCTGAAGGGATTGAAATACGTTCTTTGTAATGAATAGGCTTTTCAAGTCGTGTTCCACTGATATCTGCGTTGAAAGCACCTATATCATGATAGAGAAACGCATAGTAATCAGAAGGAAATGGTTGTTGCACATTGGACGTAAAGAGTTCTGATGTGAACGTGAGATTCAACGTATATGTGTAAGCATTGCTACCTTTTTGAGCATAAGGAACTGGGAGAGGGCTTTGAAAATGATAGAACTTTCCATTGGAATTGACAATAGTGAATTGTTCTTTGGAAGAACCCCAGAGATTGGAAGATTGTGAAAAGGTATTTCCAAACTGCGTATCTGTGTCATAGAGATTGGACCATCCAACAATCGCGTTGTAACTTACATCATAGGTCACTTTATCAAAGAGAAACCCTGATACATCCACATAGGCATAACTTACATCGAACAGAGTCTGGATAGGATAGACGACACTGTTGTTTTTGTTCCACGCAGGATATCTCCACAAGGTTTGGCGAGGCAGAGTTTCCACTTGCAGAGTCTGGCGACATGTAGAACGGAATTGAAAGATAGTGTATTTTCCTGCTTCCACATTTACAAGAATATCTCCAGCTCTTCGACGGTAATCGATATAGATTTTTCCAGAAGAATCGATAAAATTGTGTGTAAAATCAATATTGCTCTGTGCAATGCTATAGGGGAAATTGGAAGAGGTTGGAAAGGTTTGATAGACAGATCCCATATTGCGTTGCCCTCCTTCGATATCTCCCAAGTTTCTCATATGAGACCAATAATGCGGAGGATCATTGCGAAACTCTTGGAAATAATCGTTGCTTCGAGGAACAGCGACGACATTTACGTCATAGCTAAGAGATACACCAGATGCATCTAAGCCATTCCGAATAAGAACAGTGTTTGTTGGATATTCAAAATAATCACGACTATAGGTCCCATAGTTGATAGCAAAGTATTTTGCCATATTGACTTGGATGAAATTGTAGAAATCTTGGAGAATCGAGAGAAGAATTGTATTTGTTGCGTCAAGAGCATTGTATTCATCCACCGTGATTTTGAATTGATCAAGAAGTTGTGCAAAATACACAGCATATTGTGCATTCAACAGATTCACAAGAGATGTATTCAAACTCACTGCTTTGATAGAGACACGGTTGTTTGTAGTTGTATAGGTGCAACTGTAGTTGTTCACAAGATGATAGCGAAACGTGTGTTGAATGCGATACAAGTCAAGAGCATCAATATTCTGTAGAATAATTTGATAGGCGATTGCATCATCAATTCCTGAAAAAGAATAGAGTAAATATGTAATGACAGTTTGTTGATTCAACGTTCCATAGGATAGATTGAGTTTGCTAAAATCCGTTTGTTCATCCAAAAGAACTTCTTTGAGAACAGGGTAATAATATGCAACACGCACTTCTTGAATCGTGTATTGATATTGATTTGCGAATTGATTCAAGAAATAAAAGCCTGCAATTTGAGAACGAGTAGGATTTGGAACATAGACTTTGTTTGTCGCATCGTAATAGTAATCCCCTGGATAATTGAAATTCACAGAGTAATCTCCATTCACAGAAAAGAGTGGAAGAAAGTCAGAAAATCCATTGAGAAAATCGTAAAAGAGTGGAGGGGTGTTCAATTGTATTTGGAGTTCGGCGAGAAGAGCAGAAATATCATAGGCACCTGTTCGCATGGTAAGAACAGGTTTATAAGGCACAGCAATTCCACTTAGATCATACAGAATATTTGAACCTGTAAAAGAAATTCGATCTGTTTCATAGACTTGAATTGTGACGTTTTGTTTCTGTGGGCGGAAATAGAAAAACGCAGAAATAAGATTTAATTGTGAAATAGAAAAACTTGTGACATTTTTATAGATACGTGGAAGAAAGAGTTGACAATTCATGGGCTGTGGATAGACTTTTTTATCGCGGTCGCGTGATTGTAACATGACAACAGTTGAAACATCTTTCCTTTCCGTTTTCAATTCACCGCCGGATATTTCATCTTCATCTCCTTCGAGTGTGAAGTGAGAATATTTGAGTTTTTCAGTACTATTTTTTCTATACAAATCTTGTTGAACAACTGTAACAAAAGAAGGTCCAGCTGCATCAATAGGAGGGGCCTGCAATCCTTTTGCAAGAGTTGCATAATCTGGGCCTACAAAATGGGTTGTATCTGTGAGTTCTTCCACATCTGTAAAAACAGAAGGTGTTGGAGACTCTGTACCACTCCACGTGTCGTCTGTAGAATCTGCATCAGACAATTCAGAGTCTGATGGTAGATAAGGTCTATAATAGTAAGGAGCGGCCATCTACGGTGTTAGAGAGTTATTGATACTGGGTTTAGATGTGTGCTGCAAGAGTACTTTGTAGAATTGTATATTTGTCTGACAATTCTTTGATCCCTTCAATGAGAAGAGAAACGATAGGTGCATAGTTTATACTTAGCATCTTTTCACTCGATGCATCTGTATGAACGACTTCAGGAAGAATTTCTTGAACTTCTTGAGCAATAAGACCAATGCTTCGTTTTGTTTCAGACTGCATCGTGTAAAAAACACCTCTGAGAGATTGAATGGTAGAAAGAGAGTGTTCAATGGTTTGGATGTTGGATTTCAATCGTCGATCGGAAGGATAGACAACATTGCTTGATCGTATATTTCCTTTTACATCAAGTTCATAGAGTGGAGCATTGCAATTGATACCAATTCTTCCAGGTGTTACATACAGTGTATTTGTCACTTGGAAATCTGCTGTGAGATTGGAGGTTGTTGCGAGAGATTGACCATAGCTTGAAAACCCTGTAAGAGAGGTGACGTTTGTCCAGTTGGATCCATGATCCGAAGAAATCTTAATTTGTTTTGTTGCATCATTCCCTGTTGCAATCACATAGGTTCCATCATAGATCACAGAGTATCCCCCAGAAGAAAATGCTCCTGATGCAGCTGTTGTCCAGCTAGCTCCTGTTGGAGAATAGATCGTGGAATCACCAACAGCGACGAAATTCACACCAGTCCAGCAGACAGAGCGAAAGAGTGTATAGAGTGCAGTAGAGGCAGATGACCAAGAAGAAGCATCGGTTGTCGAATATTTAATAGAGTTGTTTGGAGAACTTCCTTGCCCCACAACAACCCAGTTACTCGATCCGTTGTTTGCGACGGCATATCCTCCTGTGCCAAGTGCATAGTTTGTTCCACTTGTGGTCCATGTAGCACCGAGATCTGTGGATCTTTGAATCGATTGATTTGCTGTTCCACCTGCATTTACACTTCCAGTTGCAACAAGAGTTCCTGTTCCAGCAGAATAGGAAACTCCTCTTCCAAAGGCAAAGGAAGGAGAGAACCCAGAAGCAGCTCTTTGCCAACTGATTGCATCTTTCGAACGAACAATTTGTGTTTCAAATGCATTCCAATTCGACCCTACAGCAACATACCAACTACCTGTCCAAACAATTGTATTGAGTCTTGTTAACGCTGTAAAAGAGGCTAAGGAATCCCAAGAAATTCCATCACGACTCTGAAAGAGAGACGTGGAAGATCCATTCCAAATCGATGCGATAAATTGTGTAGTAGCCCCAGGTCCTCCATACAAGATCGATGTGCAATCTGTTCCAGATCCAAAGACAGACGCATTCGTCCAAGTCTGTCGATCTGTACTATATTTGATAAGATTGGATCCTGAGGAAGAAAGTCTCCCACCTGCAACAAAGAGTGTTTGAAATCCAGGAGTTTGAATGGTCGCACGTCCATTGACGGTGAGAGCAGAGGTAGGAAGATTGCAATTAATACCGACTTGTCCAGTCGTGTTTGTAAAAAGAGTGTTGTTCATAAGCAATGCATTTGAATACATGAGAATAGAATTTGTAGAAGTTGTGTAAGAGGGTTGTTGGCTTGTGTAAAAGGAGGTGTTGCCTATGAGAACAGGTTCTGTGACATTGGAAGAATATCCCACAGAAACAAAGGTTGGTGAACCTACAGTAGACCAATTGATTCCATCAGAAGAACTATACACAGCAGAAGATCCAGTGAGAAGAAACAGCGATCCATTCCATACTCCATTCGTAATTCCTGAGAAGGTTCCAGTGGATGCTGTCCATGTGATTCCATCGTAGGAGAAATAGAGAGAAGATCCACCTGCAGCAACAAAAAGAAGACCATTCCAAACAACGGTTGTCATATCTGTCGTAACACTTGTATTCGTCCATGAGTCGGCATCATAGGAATACTTGATAGAAGCATCAGAAGAAGATCCTACCGCTACAAAGAGTTTTCCATTCCATGCAACAGATGTACCTTCTGATGTAAAGGTGTTATAGGATGCAGACCAATTCAAACCATCGGTCGAAGATTCAATGGTTGCAAGACCACCTGACGTTGGAAGACCGACAGCAACCCAGAACGTCCCATTCCACACAGCCTTGTTACAGGATTGTAATGTTCTTCCAGAAGCACTTGGAACAATTGCGTCATATTCATTGGGAACGAGATTGTTAAACAAACCAGACCAGGTAGACATGCAATAGTCTGGACTAATACTGTTCGACCCAACAAAGAGATAATAGGAACCGTTGTATACAAAGTCTTTCCATGTTCCTACAGATCCAGACAAATAACTGACTTCATAGACTGTTGCATTTGAATCAAAGACATCTGTGAGAGCCCATACACTCATTTCATCCGATGCATTCGAACCTCCAAAGAGCCATTGTGTTCCATCGTATGCTATACATTTCAACGTGAGTCCTACGAGAAATCCTGCTGGTTGAGAAATCCAAGTATTTCCAGAATCTACACTTGTGTAAAAGGTGTCGACAGAACCATCCAGAGTGATAAAGGTAGGCAACATTCTAGTTTGAAGCGTTGTACGATCTGCAAAAAGATATGTGGTACTAAGAAGACGAACGTTTGCTTGGGTGGAACTCACAAGAGTGAGATAGGATGTATCAGAATAGAGTGTACTTGCATAAATTGTAGAAGCAGTCACGGTTGTCGTGGACAGATGTGGTGGAGGAGTTGGGACAAAGGAAAAAGGAGATCCATTGATATACAAGCCTGTTGCGTTAATATAGCCATTTACATTGAGAGGAAACCGAGAATCATAGGTCGGATCTCCCATGTAGAGTGTACTTGTCAGAAGAGTACTTGTAGTTGTATTCATAGCACCAAGAGTAGAAATAGAACCAGTTCCTGCACGAATGGTGCTTGTATTTGTAGTTCCATAGACATCAAGAGTATAGAATAAATTTGTATCAGTATCAGGCTGAGAAACAAAATTTCCCACACCTAGACCAGGTCCATACACACCTTCTGTAGGATAGAAGGTGAGACGTTGATAGGTTGCTGAGTTTCCATTGTCTGTTAGAAAAAAAGCAGTATTGCTCATAAAAAGACTATAGGACTTCAAATCATCTTGTTCGAAATAGATACCAGGAGCTGTTCCAAATGCAGTAATCGATTGATTTCCTCGAAAGACAGAATCTCCAGTGATATCCACAACATAGGGGTCTGATCTTGAACCGACCGTCCCAACAAAGATATTGGAAGCATTTACGAGAACAGAAGACATCGTTGGAGTACTTATCAACAAACCACCAATGGTTCCAGTATTCACTTCAAGATGTCCTGCAATGAGTCCATCGCCTCCCAAGTAATGGTTGTAAAAGGTGAACAAATCTCCACCAACACACGCATTGTTAAACGTGGAAAATTCTTGACAGGAAACGTTGGAAAGAACATGGAGGTTTTGACCAATTTCTACAGAGTTTGTTGTGGAAATAAGCCCAGAGGTTGTGATAAGCCCTGCAGTAGAAAGAGTTCCTGTTAGAAGTGTGGAACCATAGACAAACAGAGATGTCGAACACATTTGTCCTTCTGGTACATCTGCACCAGCAGTGATAGTACTTACTTTTACATTTCGTGGCAAGGCAATACCAGACACATCTAAGAGACCATTGATTGTGACATCTCCATCAAAATACGAATTTCCCCAAACATTCAAAAGATCCAGACCTCCTCCACCATCTCTAATAGGATAGTATTGCTGATCATAGGCATCGTTGAGGACAACAAGACGTGCAAAGGCAGCAATCGAATTTGTACTAAACCCTCTTGAAACAAGAATATCACCTGTTACATGTACACTGCTAAGTGTCGCTCTTCCTGTAGGAAGACTCATATCATTCGAGCCGACAATATCAGAACCAACGTTCACATGCCCAGCGATTTCGATAGAAGCTGCTTGGGATGTAAGAAGAGCTCCTGTGACTGTGACGAAATCTCCATTTGAATTTCCAACAAGAAGTCTTCCAGCAATAGAAACATCCCCAGTATAGTCTGCACCTGCAAAGGAAGGAGCTGTACCATCAAAGATCACAGCACTTTCAAAGGTTGTATCTCCTTTCACACGAAGTGTCCCATACATGTAAGAATCTCCACCTACCCCAAGAGATCCAAGTGTAGAAACAAAGGTGCGTGTTGAGAGTCCTCCATAGACAGATACATCATTCCCCACATTCAGACTCGACAGTGTAGAAATTGCACCAGCAGCATTGATAGCACCTGTTGTAGAAAAGAGACCGAATTGAAGTGTAGAGGTATAATTGGAAAATCCATAGGAATGTGTAGGAAGACCGAGATCTACATCATTGTACTCTGCCAGAACAACTGTTTTTACAAAGGTTGTGGATAAATAGGAATCGCGAAGAACTTCTAAATCTTGTCCTACTGTTGCATCATAGGAAACGGAAAGAGAGGATGTTTGGAGAGAAGAGAAAGCAGTAAGACTTCCTAGAACTTCCACAGTGCTGCCAAAGGAGGCTTGTTGCATGGTTGAAATTCCACCACCCACAAAGAGACCTTTTGTAGTCGACACTGTTCCACCAATGGTCATGTTTCCAAGCGTTGAAAAGAGACCAACTTGAAGAGTTGATGTGTAATTGGAAAGACCATAGGTCGTTGTTGGAACAGTGAGAGCATCATAGTCACCAATGTAGGAAGCTTTTGCATAGGAGGACGATATATAGGCAGAACTAAGAACACGTAGATTGCGTTCCACTGTTGCGTCATAGGAGACAGAAAGAGTGGATGTTTGAAGGGAGGAAAAGACAGAGAGAGATCCTTTGATTTGAACGCTGCTGCCAAAGGAGGCTTGTTGGATAGTAGAAAGACCACCGCCAATCCACGCAGATCCAAGCGTAGAAAGAGATCCACCTAGAAGCAAGCTTCCACCTGTAGAAATATTGGACCCAACTGTGAGAAAATTCTGTATGGTAAGAGAATCTCCAATGGCAACACTGCTCTGAGTAGACATATAGCCTTTTACCATGAAGTTGCCAAGTGTACTCATAGAACTCAATGCAAGAATAGAGCTACGAAATACAGAGTCACCACGAACTGCGAGAGAGCCTTGTGTAGAAAGTGTTCCCCCAACATTGAGTTGTGCAGCTGTACTCACTGTTGTTTCAAAGAAAGAAACACCATGTACATCCAATTTACCTGCAACATCAAGCTGTCCACCAACAGCTACATCTGCATTGGTAGAAATTGTTCCACGAAACAGAGCCGATGTTCCAACATACAACGATCCATTCAAGTAAGAGGAAAGACCAACAAAGAGATTGGATGTTGTGCGAATGGCTCCACCTGCATTGATAGCACCAAGGGTTGAGATGGTGGAAGCTGCAACGAGTTGTCCAGCAATGTTCAAAGAAGTGCCAGAGGAGAGTTGGAGTTCTGCATAGGGGACTTGGATCGATGATGTTGCGAGAAGTCCTTGTGTTGATATGGTTGTACCAACATTGAGAGAAGATGTCGTGCTAATCGTTCCAAACGTCCGTAGACCACCTGTCATCCAAGTTTCATTGAGAATCGTTGATTTTCCTGAAGAGAGATAGTGGTTGATATAGATTGCATCAGAGGAAAGAGAAGAGATGAGAGCAGTAGAAAAGACTCCTTCATATCCATGTATTGTGCTTGCATCGACACGAGTTGCTGTAAGAGATTGAATGGTTGCTGCAGAGCTTTCTGCAGGAAATGCAAACGTATTTGTTACAGCCCAAATGGACGATGTTTTAGGATTCACCGTGAGAAAGCCATACGGTTGTGTGATAGTGTAAGAGGAGATGTTCGGGCCATCAAGATAGTGATTTCCAAACGTTGTACTGACAACAATCTGTTTGGTCAATGAGACTTGACCAGCAATATCTCGAATTGTGACAAGAGACCCTGGGGCGTTGAGTGTCGATAGATAGACAACTGCAGGAATCCCACTCACAATTTGAGAAGAATCAATTTGGACCACAGAAGTACTTTGATTCACATAGACTGTTGTGGCCATTCTAGAGTCAGTTTGGAGATTCCTCTCGTATCAAAGTTCCCAAAAACAAAGCTGGAGATACGTAGAATGCAGAATGATGTCTCGAAATTCGTGGTGAATATTGTGCCTCTCCAAAATGTACAGACCAATGTTACGGGAGTGTCTGCAACAGCAGTCTTATCGAATCAACTCGCAAATGTGCAAAAGATGGTGAATTATGATCAAAAGAGAATCTATGCCAATATTCTAAGTGAATATACAACAGGAAATGGGATTCAAGTGATCAGTCCTATGAATTTATGCAATGTATCTCTGACAAGGAATGGAGGAAGTCTATCAGGAGGAACTTCTTCTACAGCAGGGTCCTTCAGTACACTCCAAGTGAGTGGTGCAGTCACGATCGGAGGAGTCTGTTCTGCTCAGAGTTTCGTCACACTTTCTGATTTTCGTGCAAAAAGAGATATTGTAGAAGTAGGAGAAGAAACACGGAATGCTGTCCAAGAGTTACGACCTTGTTCTTTTTTCTATGAAAAGAATACAACGAAAGAATATGGATTTATAGCACAAGAAGTAGAAACCTCTTTACCAGAGTGTGTACATACAGACAAAGATGGAAAGAAATATGTGAAATACGATGGGATACTCACAGTTCTCGTAGGACTTGTAAAAGATCTAGCAGAACGCGTCGAAGTATTAGAAAAGAAGCTTCGGTAGCCTAAGGCGAAGTCACCAAAACAATGCATAGTATGTCACGAATTGTTTTGTTGACGATGGTGAAGAATGAGAGTCGTATTATACGACGTCTCCTTGATTCTGTCAAAACATTGGATGGAATTGTAGTATGTGACACGGGATCTACAGACAATACTGTGTCACTTGCAAAAAGTTATTTGAAAGAAAGTGGACTTCCAGGAACTGTAGTGGAATATCCCTTTGAAACCTTTGGAAAGTCTCGAACAAAGTCCTTTCACTCTTGCCAAGAATGGGTAGCATCTGTTGGATGGGATCCTTCTCAGACGTGGGCTTTGGTGATTGATGGAGATATGATTCTCAAAGATCCAATGGATCGTGTAGTCTTTTCGAAGCTAGGAACGAATGTCGCAGGAGTTTCTTTGAAGCAGATGAATGGATCCTTGTTGTATAGCAATGTGCGTGTACTTCGTTGTTCAGAGCCATGGATATGTAAGGGAGCAACCCATGAAGCGTGGACTTGTCCTAGCGGAAAGACAACACAACTCTTGGAATCTCCTGTGCTAGGGGATTATGGAGATGGTGGATGCAAGTCTGATAAATATGAGCGAGATGTGAGACTCTTGAAACAAGATTTGGAAGAGATGCCAAACGACGCTCGAACCCACTTTTATCTTGGCCAGACCTATTTGTGTATGAAGAACTGGGAGAAAGCCATTGAGACTCTGCAAAAGAGGGTGGATATTGGGGGATGGGAGGAGGAGACTTATATGGCGTATGTGTATATAGGGGAAGCGTATGAGAATCTTGGAAAGAAAGATCAAGCAATAGGAGCTTGGATGCGAGCATGGCAAATGCGTCAACATCGTTCGGAAGCTCCTATGCGAGCGGTTCGTCTCTATCGATCGGAACCAAAGTCCCAGTTTTTAGCAATGATGCTTCTCGAAAAGTATTATTCCCTCCAATTCGGTGAGAATTTTCTCACTGGAGAAGTCTTTGGACCTCCTTTGGTGAACAACGACTTGTTGTTTGTGAATCGTCGTGATTTTCAGCATAGTCTGTGGGAGGAATTAGGAATTCTCGCTTTTTACAATGGTCCAGCGTATGTAAGAGCAGCATGGCTTCGTCTGGATGGATTTGATATGAAGAATACACTTGGATGGCATGATATGAATGGAATTCTTGGAAACATGCATTGGTACGATTGGTGTTTGAAGCCGAAGCGTCAAACGAGGATTCAGATTCCTCTCGAGACATTGCCATGGGCAAAGGAGGAGAATGGATCTGTCTGGCAACCCTTTAATCCAAGCATTCGTATCAACCCTGAAGGAACAGGATATTGGTTGAACATTCGTTATGCAAATTACTATACTCTGGAAGCAAAGCACTATCACTACCGAGGATTTCAGGGAGAAGTCTTGACGAGAAATATATATTGCACCTATGATTCTGACGATACCTGGAACAGTCCTCTCACAATGGAGGAAGTTCTCATTGATCCTCAATACAAGCAGCAAGAGGGATCGTACATTCGTGGAGTGGAAGATTGTCGCTTTATCCAAGGATCAGACTCTGTAGAATACATTGGAACATCGAAATCCTATTCGAACAATGGGAGCAATAAGATGTTTCGTATATGGAAAAAGAACGACGCATGGCATTTGAAGCAATTAGACATTCCCCCAGGAGTATCCCCAGAGGAGACCCAGAAGAATTGGATGGGCTTTCGTGAGTCTGGAAAGCTCAAATACATTTACAAGTACACTCCTTTTATGATTCAGAATGAGGATGGATCCGAAAGTGTGTTTTCAAAGAGGACCGAAGGAGGAGAGGGGAGTTCGTATGAGTTGAAGGAATCACGAGGATCTGCAGGACCTGTTCCTTGGACTTCTTCGCATGTGCCAGAGGAAGCGTATTTGTGTGTGCTTCACAAGGTGTATATTGGAGGAGATGGTCGTCGGTATTACCATCGCTTTATGACATTGGATTCTGAAATGAAACCATCTCGTGTATCATGTTTTGTACGCATGACAAAGGAGAAGGTAGAATATTGGTCTGGAATGTGTCCATCGATATCAGGAGATTCCTATTGGATCACCTATGGATTGAAAGATTCAGAGGGATATCTTGCTGAGATGCCAAAGGAGGAGATTGAGAGTCTGATGTTTTACAATTTGAAAGGACCATCGGTTCCATCCAAAGAACAATTCGCTCGTTTGAAGAATTTCTAATACGTACTTGAAGTCGCTGCGTAGTAATCTGCAACATCCGTTGCACTCATTGGATAATTGTAGATTTGGACTGCACCGATTTCTCCTGTGATGGTAGCACCAGAGGAGGTTGCACCAATCCTATAGGAGAGATTCACGTTTGGTACAGTTGAAGCTTGATTTGTTGTATCTTCGAGAGAGCCATCCAAATATGTATAGACATTTGTACCATCCCATGCAACTGCAATATGATGCCATTCATCTAGAGGAAATACAACGGTTCCACCGAGGTAGTTGAAAAAATTACCATACCCTCCTCGAAGACCTGTTGTTGCATCTCCTACAAGAAGCATATTCACTGTATTAAAAGCACCTGAGCCTCCGCATACAAGTCCTCCATTTGCTGCATCAGCCGTTCGTTTGAACCAGGCAGAGATTGTAAAAATGGGGTGGTATCCAATGGGTGAAAAGCCCCAGTAGGTGGAGCCATCTAGAACAATACCGTTTCCTGCAATATTTTTTGCTGCAGTTCCAGTTGAGAGGGATGCATCATTTCCATAGGTAGAATCATCTGTCCAATCTCCAGTTCCAGAATAGGTAGATGCAAGAAAAGAGACGAGAAGATTTTGTGGATAGGTTACAATAGTCGCATTGTAATAGTTTGTCACATTTGTGCTACTAAATGCAGAATCATACACTGAAATTTCTCCAAGTTCTCCAATCAAATAAGAAGATCCTGAAGAAGAAGCTCCAAGACTATAGTCTTGCGACGAGCCTGCCGAAACATGTGGTGAGAGATTGTCTGTGCTTACAAGCGTTCCATCGTCATAGGTTTTCAGGTTTGTGCCATCCCATGTAACCGCAAGAAAATGCCATTCATTTGAAGAAAGTGTAAGAGGGGTCCCTACATAGGTTGTACTCGATGTAGAGAAGCCTCCCACGACTTGAGAACTTGATGCACCATCTCCATTGGATTTGATAAAGAGATTTTTCTGACTGTTCGAACCATTGTCTTGTTCTGTGATGATACAAGCATTCGCACCAGAGGCTCCTTTTCGTTTGAACCATGTAAGAATAGTCCAGTTCGTGAGAGAACCAATATTGGAAAAGGTCCAATTTGTAGAACCATCGAGAACAACACCATTTCCATTTGGATTCTTTGCAGCTGTTCCATTTTCAATTGTAGCATCCTTTCCATTGGTAGAAGAATCAGCCCATGTTCCTGTGCCTGAGTAGGTAGAAGCGACGAGTTTCACGGCAGGAAGAAGAAACCCTTGAGCAGATGTGCTGCGGACTTCTGTGGAACCTGTTGCAGTAGACGTGACACCAACAAAGTAGTAGGTAGATGCAACGAGTGGAATTGCGGGACTGGATGTATTTGTCGTGGTTCCTGAGGTCACAAGCTGTCTTGTACCAACAGCAGTTCCATTGGAAGAAGTGACAGTGGTAGAGGTTGTAGAATAGTATTGGACATAGACATCATGAGGTGTAGAGAGAGTCCAAGAGGAACTGAGATTTGTAGAGCCGCTTGTAAGAGTCGTAAGTGTAGCTGTCAGTACAATAGAGTATATAAAATCTGTTGTAGTATAGTATGTAATGACTTCGAGAGGTGTTAGAGGGTAATTGAAAAGAGTGAGTTCACCAATTTCTCCATACATATAGGAAGAACCTGTCCAAGAAGCTCCAATTCTATAGTCTTGACCTGAACCTGCTGAGACATGTCCTGAGAGGTTGTCTGTGGTCACGAGAGCTCCATTGGCATACGTTATGAGATTTGTACCATTCCAAGTGATAACAACATGACGCCATTCATTCGTAGGAAGTGTAAGAGGAGTGCCGACATAGGCGGTTGTGGTTGTGTAGAATCCTCCTACAACTTGAGAACTTGAAGCACCATTTCCATTGGATTCTAGCAAGAGATTTTTCCGACTGTTGGAACCGTTTGCTTTTTCCGTGACAATACAAGCACCTGCATCAGACGCTCCAGTTCTCTTGAACCATGTGACAATGGACCAGTTTGCCTGTGAACCGATATTGGTAAAGCTCCAATTTGTAGATCCATCGAGAACAATTCCATTTCCATCGGTATTTTTCGTCGCAGTTCCGTTTTCAATCGTTGCATTGCGTCCATAGGTTGATGCATCGAGCCACGCCCCAGTACCGCTGTAAGAGGAAGCAACAAGGCGGACAAGAAGACTGTTCGAACCGTCGTAGACTGTTTTCGTAGCAACACTTCCTCTTGGGCTATCTGAAGCCCATCCAGTTTCATACGCAAGAGTCCAAGTGGCTCCATCAGAACTGCACATGATCCAGCCTGCACCAATATCGTATGGACTACTCTTTGAATGTACGAAAAAGTTCGCTCCACTCCAACCAGCACTCATCATACGAGTTCCTGCAAAATTTGGAGATGTATTATCACCTAATCCAGTGAGATTCCACGTAACACCATAATTTGTGCTATAGACAACAGAGTCGGTACCAGCACCACCACCGATTCCAGTAACAACAAAACTTCCAGAACCATTGGATGCAAAGTCTGTCAAACTTCCTACAGGAATACTGGCTCCCTGAGTAGCCCAAGAAAGACCATTGCTGCTACGATACAATGGTGTTTGAATATCTCCATTAAACACGATTGCGTAATAATATGCTCCATCGTAGCGAATGATTGTAATACCTCTCCCATAGGTATCAAGAAAACTGCCAGTTGTAGGAAAGCCAGATCCTGAGACAACAGAAAAGGTCAGTCCATCTGTGCTAGAGTAGAGAGGTTCTTGTTCTGTTGTAGTAGAATACAGTGTTCCAAGAATATGTGTAGGAGTGGTAGACATTGCACTCAATGTAGCAGTAAGTCCTGATGAAGTAAACTCTGGAAGTCCCGTGACATTTCCTTGGAGAGCCCAGACATTTCCATCGATACTTGTGTAGAGTTGGCGGTAGTAGGTATAGGTAGAACTCACATACGTACGATAGCAGAAATAGAAATAGAAAATTCCATTTCTAGAAAGTAGAAAGGATTCATAGCTAGGAGCTCCGCCTTCTGCACTTCTATAGTTTGGTATAGAGGAGCTACCAAAGACACTTTTTGTCCAAGTTATTCCATCGGCACTGTATACAAGAAGGACTTGACCAGGATAGTCAGCAGGAACGCCATCTCCAGTATTAAAGATACATGCTGAAAAGACAGAGCCATTCCAAGCAACAGCCTGTGTATAGGTACCGTTGTACGGTTGTAGAAGAGAACCGGTATTTGTGGCATTCCACGATACACCACCATTACTTGTATACACTATTTTGTCATTTCCAATAGAAGTATTACCAACACCGTGTATAGCGAAAGGAGGTATCATAGAAAAAGGAGCTGAAATCCTTGGAGGAGAATATCCAGGATCGTTCACAGCATAGATGGATGCTGTATAGGTGTAAGAGGAGGAAAGGCCACGAATGAATTTTTGTACATCTGTTCCTCTCGCAGAAAGTCTCGCATCAACCGTGGAATTCGTCGTGTTGTTCAGAGTTACCACATACCAATGGACATCTGCAGTATTTGCACCAGGAGTAGGAGCAGTCCATGAAACAACCGCATTGGATCCAGAAACAGATACAGAACCAGTAGGAGGCTGTAGAGGTAGATCTCCTACCTGCACAACGCGAAAGTACGCAGGATCAGAATCTCCATTTGTATTGGATGCTATCAATTGAAAGGCATAGTCAATATGAGGAGATAAACCATCCACAAGCACATTTAACACATTTCCAGATAGATTGTAGCTAATAGATTCTTCTGGGCAAGAGAGTGTATAGCTAGTAATGGAAGAGCCTCCATCAGAGAGAGGTGGTGCCCAGAAGAAATGTATCGATTGAAATCCGACATCGGGACGGACTTCAATCTGTGGTGGACTTGGTGTTGTCATCTATACATATTTCATACAAAGAAACTCTAGAAAGGCATGAGAAGAGCAGTGGAACTGCGGACTTCTGCGGAACCTGTTGCAGTCGAAGTAACACCAACAAAATAGTACGTTCCTGCAGTAGGTGTAACAGAGGGAGACAAGGTATTTGTCGTGGTACCAGCAGAAACACTCTGAGCAGTTCCTACCAGAGTTCCACCAGGATAGGCAGGGACTGTAGAGGAGTTTGTAGAGTAGTATCGCACTGTGACTGCATGGGGATAGTCGATCGTCCAAGAAGAACTAAAATTTGTAGATTCTGTTGTAAGAGTATCAAGCGTTGCTGTATCAACGAGAGCATAGGTTTCATAGGTTGCAGAGACATGGTTTGTGACTTCTGGAGCTGAAAGAGCACGAGAACGGAGAATAAGTTCACCAACTTCTCCTTGGACATAGTCTGCATTATCCCAGCGACGTCCAATACGATAGTAGTTATTGTCTGAACTAGAAGATGTGTTATCAGAATAATTCGTCGTATCTACAAGCGATCCATCGATATATGTTTTTATATCGGATCCATCCCATGTAACAACCATGGAATGCCATTCATTCAGAGGGAATGTTTGAGGAGCTCCTATTTCAAAACTTCCATCAAAGAATCCTCCAGCGAGCTGGGTAGAAGAAACTCCTGCATCACTGGAGAGTAGAAGTATGTTAATACTTCCTCCTGTAAAGACCTCTGTTACAAGACATCCTGATGAGCTAGAGGGGCCCGTCCGTTTGAACCAGGTAAGAACAGTCCAAGCATTGTGAGATCCAATGGGATCAAACCTCCAACCAGTCGATCCATCGAGAACAATCCCATTTCCTTTCGTGTTTTTCGCAGCTGTTCCAGTTTCAATCGTAGCATCACGTCCATTTGGAGAGTCATCTGTCCAAGCACCAGAGCCTGAATAGGTAGAAGCAGTGAAAGAAACAAGAAGGTCAGACTGTGTGGGACCAATTGTAAGAGGGATGGAATATCCAGGATCATTCACTGCATACAGATTGAAGGTATAGGAAGAAGCTGGATTGAGAGAATAAAATGTGAGAGAACGATCTGTGGAATATGCCGAATATTTGATAAGAAGGTCGGAAGGATTGTTTGAAATTGCTTTTCCAACATACCATCCAATGTCTGCACCACCATTGCTACTCGGTGCATCCCATGTAATATTGATAGTATCATTTCTGACAAAGGTTGAAGTTCCATTTTGAGGAATAGAAGGCTTGTTTCCAGGTTGAACGAATCGATAGATAGCTTCCTCACTATCTCCAATTGCATTTCTTGCGAGAACGCGAGCAGCGTATGTTTGTCCATTGGTGAGACCAGTAAAGGTATAGCTAAAGATAGAAGCAATCACACTGTCAAAAAAGATTCCACCCCCACCAGTATCATACAAGCCAACTCCATACGTTTGGATAGGAGATCCACCATCCGTGGCAGGAGGATTCCAGAAAATTGTAATAGTTTGATCCCTACACTTAGGACGTATAAGGATCAAAGGAATGGAAGGAACGGTTGACATATTCTGTTATGGGACTAGGAAAAGGGAGTTTTTGGATCCCATCGAACAGGATTTGCCGCAGATGTATTTATAACTCGTTGATTGTTTGGAGAAGTATCTTTTACAGGACCACGTGTTGTAGCATTGAGAAGATATGCAGTTCCAGGAATAGCTGTTAGAGGGGATGTTGGAACTGTGTAGGTCGTTCCTGTGTAGAGAGCATAGCCTTTTACAAGACGAATGTTGGAAAAAAACATAGGAGTATTTCTGTAGCCAATATTGAAGGTGTATGTAGCTGGAGTTGTTTCAGAAGGATCTGCTGTGAAAACATTTGCGAGTAATTTACAACGATTTCCATTGACATACAAACTTTGTCCTACACCACTCTGTTGAACAAACGCCCAATGAGACCATTGATCTACGAGAGTGGATGTATCAAGAGTGATCGCTGTTTGACCAGTAGGACCAGCAGAATCCCAACGAAGGCCGTTCCAAAAGATTGTCAAACCTGTTCCAGAATTGGAAAAGGAAAGACCTAATGGTGCAGCTTTTCCATTTACAGTTGTGAAAACAGCAGAGGTGGATGGAGGAAGTTGAGATACAGTTCCCACTGGAAAAAACACGAAATATTCAAAGGTATAGTCTGCAGTATCAAATCGCATATTGGATGAATAGGGAAGAGCAATAGAACACACTGTACCGATACCAGGCATTTTATAGGATCCACATCCACCGTTAGGAAGTGCTCCTTGAAGTCCTCTTCCATACCCAAATGCTCCACCGCATACAGAAGACACTTGTGGCATCTTTTACTTAGAAACTAGAAATAGCTTGCGTACTGAGCTAACGCAGTCCACGCAGAGTTCAAATAGTATAGAGATACAGACTGAACATCAATACGAGTGCTCACTGGAACAGGAACAATACCATCAGACCATTTCATGGAAACACTGAGACCTGCAATTTGTAAAACACTTGCATAGAAGGATGTACTTACATTTTGTTGCAGAATGAAGACTGCTACATAGGACGTTCCGTTGGTAGCAGGAAGATTCGTTATATTTGCTGTGAAATTTCCAGTCATACTGCTCACGTAAAAGACTGAACCAAGATTCCAATCAAAGAGAGCTGTTCCAGTAGGGCCGAGGACAGGGGAGAGATATTCTACAGAGAACCGTTGTCCTGTAGGACCTGTTCGACCCGTCGTACCGGTTGGACCTGTTGTACCAGTGTTGGTTGCACTACCAGGAGGCCCTGTCGTGCCGGTAGGACCTGTTCTTCCTGTTGCACCTGTGTTCGCAGCAGTACCTGCAATTCCTTGAGCACCTGTTGGACCTGTTCGACCTGTCGGACCTATTGCACCTGTATTCGAAGCAATACCGTCTACACCAGAAGGTCCTGTAAAGCCAATAGGACCTGTCATACCTGTTGCACCCGTGTTAGAGGCAGATCCTGCAGGTCCTGTGAAGCCTGTTGGTCCTTCAGGACCTGTCGCACCGTCATTTCCTTGATATCCTGTTGGACCTGAAGGACCTGTTTCTCCTGTATTTCCTGGACCACCTTGTTGTCCTGTGGGACCTGTTGCAGAATTTGCTAAAAGAGTTGTATGCATATGACTGATCGTGGTGGCCCTGAATTGAATTGTGAGAGAGGGTGTGCCTGCACCAAGGAAAACGGCATAGACCTTGATACGAATTCTGTAAGTGATATCAGGGAGGGTTGTTTGAGGAACATAGAGAGAATAGGAGTAGAGTCCTGGAGTTGTATAGACCGATGTGGCAGAACTAGAAGATCCTGCTGAAAGAAGAGTTTCTGTTACACCATTTGCGGTGACATAGTATGCAGTAAAATAGAGTTTTACATTGTCCAAATCATCATCAGAAAATGCAAAGAGATTGATATCCCAGAGTCCTTGTAAAATGGTGGTAGAATCGGTTGCATTTGCTTGACTTGTAAATGTACCACAGAGGAACGCATTGTTCGCAGATTGTGCACCAGTTGTGAGAACTGTTTGTGTAGATGTATCAGGTACTTCTAGGAGTTGATCCGTTACAGGAGCACTTTGCGAAGATGCTAGATCTAAGAAAAGAGTGAGACCACCAGAAATTCCATCTTTCCCAACAAACCCTGTAGGACCCATAGGCCCAGTCTGTCCAGTAGGTCCTGTTCCTATATCTCCCGTGGGCCCTGTAGAGCCTGTTTCTCCAGAAGCACCAGTATTGGTGGCAGTTCCATCTAGACCAGGACTTCCTGCAGGTCCTGTATCGCCAGTGGGACCTGTATCTCCGCTTACTCCTGTATAGCCATCAGAACCACTCGGACCTGTATCTCCTGTACGACCATCTGCACCAGAATATCCATTCAGACCTGTGACACCAGGTGCACCTGTTGGACCACGATCTCCAGGAGCTCCTAGATCACCAGTAGGACCTGTGTTTCCTTGTTGGCCTACAGAACCACTAGGACCAGTAGGCCCTGTTCCTATAGGACCTGTGTCACCTGTTGGACCTGTGTCTCCTGTTGGGCCTGTGTCACCTGTTGGGCCTGTTCCTAGTGGACCTGTGTCTCCTGTTGGGCCTGTGTCTCCTGTCTGTCCTAATCCTGTAGGTCCTGTGTCACCTGTTGGACCTGTGTCTCCTGTCTGTCCTAATCCTGTTGGACCTGTGTCTCCTGTGGGACCTGTTTCACCTGTAGGTCCTGTTCCTAGTGGACCTGTAGGACCTGTATCTCCTGTGGGTCCAACTGAACCGCTTGCACCTGTTTGTCCTAATCCTGTTGGACCTGTGTTTCCTGTGGGACCGCTTGGACCTGTATTTCCTACGGAACCAGTCTCACCAATTGCACCAGTGGCTCCTGTCGTGCCCGATGGGCCTGTGGCCCCTTGGCTACCAGTCATACCTGTAGAACCTGTGTTTCCTACGGATCCAGTCACGCCAGTCACGCCAGTCGGTCCATCGACGCCTTGGTATCCTGATGGACCAGTGACCCCTGTCGCCCCTGTCATACCTGCGGAACCAGTAGCTCCTGTAGGACCTGTAGAACCAGAAGGACCTGTAGAACCTGTGACCCCTGTAGAACCTGTAGAACCTGTGACCCCTGTAGAACCTGTAGAACCTGTAGGACCTGTAGAACCTGTAGAACCTGTAGAACCTGTAGAACCTGTAGGACCTGTAGAACCTGTAGAACCTGTAGAACCTGTAGAACCTGTAGGACCTGTAGGACCTGTAGAACCTGTAGAACCTGTAGAACCTGTAGAACCTGTCATACCAGTCATACCAGTCACGCCAGTCGGTCCAGTAGCTCCTGCAGGACCCACTGCACCAGAGGACAAATACCCCAAAGATCCCAAGCCAATCACAGTCGATGTAAGAGAGGGTGTTGAGACATATCCAACAGTTCCTAGACCTGTAATGGTGGATGTAAGAGAGGTTGTGGAGATATACCCGCTTTCAGACAATCCTGCAACAGTAGAATACAGAGACGTTGTAGAGACATACCCAACAGTTCCTAGACCTGTAATGGTGGATGTAAGAGAGGTTGTGGAGATGTATCCCAGAGTCCCTAGGCCCCTGTTTGTAGATGTTAGACCGCTTGTAGAGACATACCCGCTTTCAGACAATCCTGCGACAGTCGAGTACAGAGACGTTGTAGAGACATACCCAGCAGTTCCTAGACCTGTTACTGTGGATGTTAGACCAGTTGTGGAAAGATAGCCAAGTTGAGCTAAGCCATCCAGAGTAGAATTGAGCGAGAGAGACGAAACATATCCAAGTTGAGCTAAGCCATCCAAACTCGACGCAAGATTCGTGGCAAGTCCAGAAGAAGAGACATACCCAATTCTTCCTAGACCACCAATGGTGGATGTAAGAGAAAGAGTTGATACATATCCTAAACGAGCCAAACCATCTATGGTAGAATTCAGAGACAGAGAAGAAATATAGCCAAGTTGAGCTAAACCATCCAAACTACTTGTAACAATATTCGTCGTAGATTTATACATTGTACTGAACGTTGTCGAAGTGTAATTCGAAAGAGCAAGATTTGCATTGTTTTGAGAATTCGACAATGTCGTAATCCTTGTTGTAAGATTCGACGTTGTACTCACAAGATTTTGAGTAAAGACTACACTGCTGTAGATCGACGTGCTGTTGACAAATAAAATGGAGGAAGAAAGAGAAACTGGAACAGTCGACCGATATCCATAATCATACAATCCAAGAGTCTGCAAATTAATTTGCCCTGTATCCAAACGATTCGTGGAAATCGTGGAGAACTGTGCATAAGTAATATCAACTTGATTAATTGTAATATTGTTTGCTAAAAGAACATCTGTACTAATGTATTTCATAAAAGAGGATGCAACGACTTGTCGATCACTTGTTTGAGATCTTGAAAAAACAGTCCCAGCATTCAATGTATTTGTACAAATGAAGATGCTTGACATTGTAGGAACAATCATGGTGCTTATGGTTGCAGATCTGAGGAGTGCAGATACACCTTCATAAGAGTTTGCTTTCACAGTGGTAATGACACTTAGACTGCTTACAACAATGGAACCACCATGGAGCCAAGTCCCAGCCTCTAGATTCAGACTTCCATACGTCTGCATTGCATTCCAAGGAATAGAATACGGTGCATATTGATTGGATGGAATAGGACCAGACATATTTCCATAGGAAAGATTGGAAAGAGCAGATCCATCTCCTTCCAAGGAATCTGCATAGAGGTCGGTTGTACTCAAAGTCCGGGCATACAAGAGTCCTGTAGACTGAACATTGACGGAAATACTACTGGCAGTGATAGCACCAGAAGAAATGGTGTTATACTGTGCCGCCATCTATCTATGACACATGAACAATGAAAAATCCAGTGACAAGCGTACAAATTGGAAAACAATGTTCTGATTCTTCCACAGAATACAGTACTATGGAGACACCTGGAATGACACGATATCCCTCAGATCAAAGTATAGTCGTAAAACCGTTTCTCACTTCCCAGAATTGGCCTAGATCACTGCAAGAAAAGAAAGTGATTCTCCTAGCAACTGCAGCCATTACACAAGACAATCTTTTTACAAATGGATTGTTTCAGAATGTCTATGTTCTCTATCGTATGTTTGAATCTATGCAGTATATACCCATGCTTGTTGTGAATAAGAAAGCAGAAGAGACTCAAGTCATTCCATGGTATATGAAAAACCTTCGATCTGTTGTTCTAGAAGATCTAGTGAAACATCCAATCCCTATATGTATGTATCTCGAGATTGGTATGAGTATTGAGCCAAATGTTCGAAGATTCTTCAAAACATGTGGTGCAAAAGTCTCAAAATTGTATTTAGGCAATATTTTGAACATTGATATTGAAACACCGATGTTTTATCCAAGTATTCATTTTTCCCATCATGTTATAGGGGAGTTGGATGAGATCTGGGTTTCACCACACTATTACCAACATGCCGAATATGCGAGAGCGATGAACCATGTGGATGTTGAAAAAGAAACTCCAATGGTGGCACCGTATGTCTGGGATCCAGAAATCTTGTTAGATGGTGGGAAACGATTCTTTCAATGGAGAGCACCTGAGACAGTCGAAGACGATGTGTTTTTACTTTTAGAACCAAATATCAGTTTTCAAAAGTGTTCTCTTGTTCCTCTTTTAGCAATTGAAGCATGGTATAGAAAGAATCCAGACTGGAAAGGACGTGTAGAAGTTGTAAATGGAGAGAGACTTCTTCTCATTCCTTTTTTCAAAGAAACGATTTGGCCAAGCTTGGATCTCGTGAAACACAAGAAATTGACCATGGGTCCGCGATGTGACATTCTCACACTTTTACAAAAATTTCCTTCTGCAATTCCTATTTGTCATCAATGGAACAACGAATACAATTATATGGTTTTGGAATACTTTTGGACAGGATATCCAGTCCTTCATAATGCATCAGATTGGAAAGAGTATGGATATTGCTATGAGGGATCGAGTATTCTATCAGCAGTCAAACAGATTGAACATGTTCGAGCCAACCACGCAGCGTCCTTAGAGACATATAAAGCACACGCTCGTGCACTTGCATGGAGACATTCTCCCTATAATCCGGATGTACAGAAGCAATGGAATGCTTTATGCGGCTAAAGAGATAGAATACGAATCTGGAGACGGGTAGCAATGCGTATTGGAGTCACTACAAACTTCCAATTCAGTTTTTTCAGCGGAGGCTCTTCCCAGAGTTCTCTAGGAATTGCGGAAGTGTTTCGTCTGCAAGGCCATACTGTGACAATGCTTTCGGTGGGAAGTGAGAATCTGTGGTGGACAGATTTGAGTGGATTGAAGTCGGAATGGAATGTGAAAAAGGTAGATTCGAAGGAGACGTATGATCTTGTCATTGAAGTGGGTGGATCTCTATTGACGCCAAGTCAGAGGTCTTCTATGGGAACATGTGTATGGTTCTGCAGAAAGCCAGCACTTTTACATGATATTGAAGCTTCCTTGTTTCCACATCATACCCCAGAGAGGAATTTAGAAGGTGTAAAAGAGGTGTGGATTCAGGATATTCAAACTACGGAGGATGATAGGCAATATTTAGAAGTCTTGACAAGAAAATCTGTGCAGACTGTTCCATTTGTCTGGACCCCTATTGGAATAGAAGTGCATCGTAAAGAATCGAATAGTCCAACCTGGCCTCAGATTGTGAATCTAGAAGAAGTAAAAGGAAAGCCATGGTCCATTCATATTTGTGAGACAAACACGAGTGCAGCATCAAGTCTAACGATTCCTTTATTTACTATCCGCGAAATTCTCAAAAAAACCACCATACCTCTTGCAGTAGAAATAAAGATACATAACGCACAGCATATACAGGCCTCTGAATTCTATAAGAAAAATGTAGAGTGCCATGTTTTCTCAGACATATCGGGTGTGAAGCCAGAATACATTGGACGTCAACGAACGATCGATGCCGTATACGATCCTATGTCGGTATTTCTTTGTCATTCGCGGTTTCTCACGATCCGCCCCTATCTGTTAGATGCGTTTTGGGTAGGAGTCCCTTGTCTCCACAATTCGTTAGAGCTTCACAAGAGTTTTCCAGAGTTGGAAGGCTATTATCCAGACAACAGTATTCATCAAGGGCGTCTATCGATGGAAGCTCTTGTCAAAGCATGGCCCAAGAGAACTGTAGAACATCTTATGGAAGTTCGAAAGAAGATGCTAGAACTCTACACACCCTATTCACAAAAGGTTCAGAAAGGATGGATGGATGCAGTATCACGTGTCACACAATCTTCTGGTTCTATGGCACAGATGGTTCCTATTCAGAGAAACCTTCCAGAGAAAGTTCTTCGCATTGGATTTTGTGATCTGTGGGATGGTTTTGATCCATCCTACAATGTGTTTGTGCATATGTTAGAGGCAACAGGAGTGGTTCGCGTAGAAGGATTTGCAGTCAATTTGAAGAATTGTAAAGATGCAGATGTTGTCTTGTTTGGACCCTTTGGTTCATCCTGGAAAGAATTTCCTAAAGAACTTCCTAAAATTCATTACACAGGAGAAAATACACTACCTGTGGAAAGCGATGGTGTGAAATTGAATCTAGGATATGTACACTATAACAACAATCCTGGTGACTATATTCGTCTTCCACTCTGGATGCTCTCCATCAATTGGTTTGATGCAGATCCAGAAAGGCTTGGAAATCCAAAACCCATACCTGTGGAGCGTGTGACTCGTGTCTATCCAGAAGAAATTGCTAGGAAAACAAAATTCTGTGCATTTGTGGTAAGCAATCCTATTCAACCTCTTCGAAACAATTCATTTCATTGGATAAATAGCTATAAAAACGTCGATTCGGCAGGGTTGTTGTTCAATACAACAGGAAAAAGTATTTTCAATACAGAAAAAGGAGGTGGGGGAGAACTGATGAAACATGAATTTCTGAAAGACTATAAGTTCTCTATCACATATGAAAATGCAGCAGCGTCAGGATATACAACAGAAAAACTCCTGCATGCAAAAGCATCAGGATGTATTCCTATTTACTGGGGAGATCCAAAGGTCGAGCGTGATTTTGACATCGATGGATGTATTGACGCAAGACATATAAGCACCAAAGAAGAACTTGTGAACCTTGTAAAAGAGGTGGATACAAATCCAAGTCTCTGGTTGAAGAAATACAGTATCCCTGCGTTGGATGAAGTGAAATGTGATCTTGTTCGAAGAACACTATCCCATGTGGCTTGTAAAATTCTTTCGATTGCGTTTCCTTCCTTTGATACAAAGGATGTTCCAAAGTTTTTAGGGAGATCTGGAAAGGAAGAAGAAAGATCTGTAAAGCAAGAAGAAGCTCCTGTGAAGCAAGAAGCTGTTGTAAAGCAAGAGCCATTTGTTAGAGATCCATCCATTCCTCTTCCATCAGAAACAACTGTAACATTTGACTCTACAATCTTTGTAACAGCAGTCTCCAATGCATATCTAGGAGTTCTTCAGCCTTGGTTAGAATCTATTCTTGCACAAAAGGCTGTTGCAACAGATCTTCAAATTCGTGTGTATTTCATGAGCGATGTGAAAAAGGATGTAGAGGTGAAGTTGAAGGAAGTCTTTCCTACCGTCGACTTTCGTAGATTCCCCACAGAAACTCCTGAAGACTTTCCAGACTTTTGGGAAGCGAAACATTATGCGTGGAAACTCTGGATTCTTTCAACACTCTGTGAGGATGTAGCATATAAGAATATTCCAATTTTTTACATGGATTGTGGAATGCTCATGTGTCGTTGGCCTCGTCCTTGGCTGCAAAGAATTCGTGAAACAGGCATATGTCTCTTAGAAGATCCGCGTATAAAAAATGGAAATACATGTCACCAAACCTTCCAAAAAGAATTACAAATGACGAAAGAAGACCTTCTGGGACAACAAATATGGGCAGGAGCAATGTGTTTCATTGGAGGACACCCATTAGCAACAAAACTCTTTACAGATGCATATGTCTATGGAAAGAAGAAGTCTGTGATTGCAGGTGACAAATGGGAAACGAATGTACAGAATGGTTTTATAGGACATCGTCATGATCAGAGTATCTTATCGGTCTTGTCGCAGAGATATGGAGTTCCTAGATATCCACTTGACTCCATGTATTGTGATATAAGTTTGAGAGCAACCTTTCTAAAGAAAGCCTATTTGTATGTGCATCGAGGGGGGTTCAAGATCCACGAGCCTCTGTTAGATGGGATTGATGATGCGTGGGTCATTCATTTAGATAGACGCAAGGATCGTTTGGAGAAGTTTGAATCGCATGCTCCTCACGCCTCATTGCTCCAGAGATATCTTCGACTTCCTGCCTTTGATGGAAGAACTTTGAAGCTTACACCGAAACTCGCGAGACTCTTTGCACCACACGATTTCAAGTGGAAAAAGTCTGTTATGGGATGTGCGTTGAGCCATTTGGCATTGTGGGAGCAATTGGTTCGAGAAAAACCTGATATCAATTCCTATTTGATTCTAGAGGATGATGTGCGATTGAAAGAGGGATGGCAAGAAGCTTGGAAGAAGACCTATAAAAATTTGCCGAAGGATTGGGATCTTGTGTATTTAGGTGGAATCTTACCACCCAATCGTGCAGGATTTGAGAAAGAAGGAATAGATGCGGTGAATGATCATGTAGGACAAGTTGCATCAAATACCTTTTTCGGACAAGTTGTTCCAAATCGCTATTTTCATTTTTGTGCATATTCCTATGTACTTACGAAGCAAGGTGCGATGAAGGTGTTAGAGGTGATGAAATCGAGGGGTGGATATTGGACAAGTGCAGATCATATGATGTGCAACATTTATTCCGTGTTGAACATCTATTTTCCTACACCTCTTGTTGCTGGATGTTACCAAGATGATGATCCAGTGTATTGTTCCAGTGCATTCAATGATTTCTCTCGAAAGGATACCTTTGATAGTGATTTGTGGAACAACACGGAGTGTTTTTCAGAGGAGGAAGTGAAACAAGTACTGCGTATGGAAGATCCTTTGGATACACTGGGAGCCTTAGAAGACGCTCGATCCTGTGAATCTTCAACACAGATTTCTACACCAACAACATTGTTTTCCACAGGAATTTCAATGTCAGCACCTAGTACAAAACGAAGGTTTGTAACAGTTGCTGGACCACCTCTTGTATGTTCAGAACTCTATGAATTTCATTGGTTCAAGCAGATCTTTGGAGAAAATGCAGGACTTTCTCTAGAGATTGATCGAATTCCTGACGAGGTCATACCAGATGATACACCAATTGTTGTAGTCCAGAGACCGTATGTGGAGAAAACGAGATCTGTGTTAGAGGGGTGGGCAGCAAAGAATAAGACTTTCTTTGTATTGCATATCAGTGATGAATTCGGTCAAGATCTGATTGATTTCTACAATTGGCCAGCATGTCTAGGAGTTATACGTAATTATGTAAGAAAAGATCTTGTGGAAAGTAGCAAAGTCTGTGTCATTCCTCTAGGATTTCACTGGGCAATACCGAATGGAGAACCAGACATCCATACCCCACGTCCACCGTTTCGAGAGTATGCTTGGTCGTTTGTTGGAACACGATGGAAGAGTCGTGAAGAAAAACTACAACATTTCTTGAAGCTTTCTTTGAAGAACAATTGGTTTTTCACAGACGAATGGAATTCGAGTGAGATGCGTGGAAAGGAAGAGACATTGTCGATTCTGTTGAACAGTTGGTGGGTTCCTTGTCCCATGGGGATGCATGCAGAAACATTTCGTTTCTATGAAGCACTGGAAGCTGGGGCGATGCCGATCCTTGTGAAAGAGCCTGGGATGGATGAGTATCTAGAGTATTTGTCTCGTTGGTTCCCACTGCTTGTTGCGACGAACTGGGCTCATGCAGCAGAAGTTGTACAGAAATTCAAAGAGTCTCCAAAGATGTATGAAGAATATCGCACCAATATTCTACGATCGTGGGAATCTCTGAAACTGTATACAAAAAGTTCTGTGAAGCGTCTGTTCCAAGTCTAAAGTATATTCTATACGCAGACTCCAAGTATAGGCTTATCAGCCAAGCAAGTCTAAAGCAAGTGTAAGAGGTGGTGTGTAGAGATGAGTACCACCGAATATTTGAAAAATTTAGAGAATTTACTTGGATCTTCTTTCTCTTCGATACAATCCACGATCGTTGATGTCAAAGAGATTGTTCCAAGGAAGTTGAAGCTCTTGTTTGTAAGCACACATTGTCATCAATATACAGGATACAGTAAAGTTTCCTGGGGGATTTTGAAAGAGTTATCAAAGATTCCATATCTTGATGTAACACATTTTGGATTCCAGAAATTTCCTAGCCAGACATTTCCTGAAAACTATCGCACCTATCCTTCCTCTATTTCTGTGATTGACGCATCATCCCTCGAGAAACCATTAGAACAAGGATTTGGATTCAAGGTCTTACCAGATATTGTTCGAAAGGTGAAGCCAGATATTGTGTTTGTCTACAATGACATGTCTGTGATTGCACGATTTCTTGGAGAACTCGAGAAGTCTGGAGTTCCACGCACCTATCGTATGTGGGCCTATGTAGACCAAGTCTACACATCGCAGTTGCAAGGGTATTTGGATTTATTGAATATGAAGGTAGAACGTATTTTCACATTTACACCATACTGGAAGCAATGTTTGAAGGATCAAGGAGTAACACGACCGATCGATGTACTTCTCCATGGATTTGAAGAGGATATGTACAAGCCTTTGCCACGTACAGAGGTTCGAAAGCAGATGAAATTGCCAGAGAATGCATTTCTGTATTTGTGTGTAAATCGAAATCAACCGCGAAAGAGATATGATATTTTGATCATGGCCTTTGTCGAGTTGCTTGTCAAGTATCCAACGAAGCCTATTTTCTTGATGTGTATTTGTGACAAGGGTGAAAAAGGGGGATGGTGGTTGTTTGAACTCTTTCAACGAGAATTGAAGATGCGAGGTGTTCCTGTTGAGCCTTATGCAGGGCGTTTGATGATTTCTACACAAGATATGGTATTCAAGGATGAAGATATCAATCTCTTTTACAATGTTGCAGATGTAGGAGTGAGTACAGCAGAGGGAGAAGGATGGGGATTGTGTAATTTTGAGCAGATGGGTGTAGGAATTCCCCAAGTTGTACCAAACATTGGGGGATTCAAGGAGTATTGCACGTCAGAGAATTCTGTGTTGATTGAAGCAAACAATCGGTATTATCTTCCAACCGTGTTTTCTCCTGTAGGAGGAGAAGCTGCATCTGTAGACCCTCATGCGTTTTGTTTAGGAATGGAGACCTATTTGTTAGACAGTGAGAAGAGGAAGACTCATGGAGAAAACGCGAGAAAGACGGTGATGGGCTACACGTGGAAGAAGGCTGTGGAACCTTTTTTAAGAAGACTTCGACAGGAAAAAGAGGATATTGATGCAGAAGCAGAAGCAGAGGGAGATCTAAACAATGCGTAAGGAATACACTCTACTAGTATAGAATGAATCTAGACATATCAGGTATCCCTTATACAATATATACAACAGATGTCTCTGGTAGGTTAGTACAAATAGAAAAAGATGTATCAGGTGCTTTTGTACAAAGAGATATGTCTGGTGTACATATTGATATACCAGGTCTTTGTATCAATGGAGACAAAGAAAGTGCAAAGGTACTTTCATCAAACAGCTGGCCTGTAGCAAAAGACTCTGTGAAAGAATCTATGCAATCTATTCTAGAAACTCTTCTAGAACCTCCTACAAAACTGCACGAAATTGTTCTTGCAGCTCCTGCAGCTCCTGTACTTGCAGTAGAAGTCTCGAAACCAACAAAGAAATCCAGATGCACTATTGTTTAGAGAACAGGAAAGGGTTTCGGATGGACCCATTTCGTAAAGATCCACTTGTTCCCTTTTTTCACTTCACAACCTTTGTGCATAGATTGTTCAATAATTTCATGATCGTCATAGGTCGATTGAAAGAAAATTCCTTTTCCAGCCTTTGGTTTGATTTTCACACCAATGTTTACAAATTCTGTTTCTCCTTCTTCATACTCATCGTTTAAATAAATTAAGAGCGTGTATCGTCGTTGCTCTGCACCACGATTCATTTTCTTACAAAACTCTGGATCTTCTTTGATTTGAGCACACGGATCAAAATGTGGAACAAACATTCCACCAGGTTCATACACGACAATTTGTGTTTCTTCTTGATGATCTATGGGAAATTTTGTGATGCTTTTGGTGAACTCTGCAGTTCTTTGAAGAAGAGGATGTACATCATCTCTTAACCAGACCTGTTTGCTTTTTCTCGCATCTTTATCAACATTTGAGTCTTTTCCATAGGAATTTACAAGAACTTCACTTTGCATCATATCACGAGATTTTGCAAGTTCAATCAATGTTTTACATTCTTCTGGTGTAAATATATTGGAATATTCTACAATTGTATATCCTTTCTTGGTAATCAAGGTCTTGCTTGGAGAAAACGATGTTGTTCTAGGAAAGAAAAAACTGTATGCAACAATCACAAATAGAATACATAGAATAGGTAAAATAAAACGTTTCATTCTACAATCCATGAACAGAGAAACAGGATGGAAGAAACCGAGACGCTCATGGATCTCAGTGGAAACGACTTGAGTGGAAACGACTTGAGTGGATGTGTCTTGAGTCCAAGTACTGAAACAATCGAAGTATCCGACATAGAATTCATAGAACTCCCTTTGACAAAACGATATACACGACGTGCAACAGACCCTCCAAGAAAATCCAAAGTGAAACCTTCCAGAAGAGCTCGATCTCCACCACCGATGCAACGCCACAAAACACCAAGAAAGCTGCGTAAAAACAAAGACTCTTGTTAGAGGAAAAGCAGATGAGAGGCTGTGGATGTGGATTGAAATTTCTAGGAGGAGGCAAAAAGAGGAAGACCATGTGCAGAAAGAATAAGAAATCTAAGAAAACTCGTAAGAATCGTAGGAACTAAGTAGATGCAAAAGACACGGAAAGTATGTAGGTATGCGGCAACTTCAAAGGATCGTAAGATACTTCGAAGATACCGGGCAGGAAAGTCCATTGGCTTTACAATGCGGAGTAGTTTGAAAGCAAAAGGAATGCTTCCTAGAACGAGTCGGAAAAATCGCGGAAAGTATATTGTCAGTGACAAATACTGTGGGAGATAGAAGATGGCATTCCTTAGTACAAGAGCTCCCATTTTACAAACAGAACGAACCTATGGAGAAAAAGAGGATACCCGACCTCGTACACGATGTGGATATCTTGTACCAGAAGCCTATCACTGTTACGAACAATCGTTAGGAGAAACAGGGGCAATTGCGAGTGGAAAACTTCTTCACTACACTGCAGATCTTATATGCAGTGGTGGTCTTGATCTCTGGATTCGTGGAGCATATTCGTATTGTATCCAACACATCGGTCTTGCAAATCCAAGAATCTTTGTCTATCTACGACAACGTATTTCAGATGTTGATAAGAAAGCAGAAGTTCTTCCACAAGAATCTTTTTACAGTCATCCAGATGTACAATCTGCTATCGCAGAATGTGTATTAGTGATGCAACTTTGTCCAAGAAGAGCAAAGGTTCCTTGGCCAAAGCTAGGAGAGGATACCAAGAGGGATGGATGGCTTCGAGGTGTTGCAAATTCTCCAGAGACACGAGCTGTTCGTGCTGTCTGGTCTTCTGATGGAGACATGCCACCGCTGTATCTTGTAGGAAACGAGTTGTGTCGTGCGATCCAGGAAGGAAGAACAGAACAGAGTTTGTTCTGGGTGAAATGGTTGTTAGAGGAGGATGCAAGGATTCGAAAAGAGACGAAAGGACATGGATTAAGTACAAAAGAGAGAGGTGTTGGTGTTGGATCTTCAAAGAGTCGAACCGATGCATCGTATTTTGTGGGAGAACTTCTGGTCGAAGTCTACAAGGAATTCTCTTCCAAAGGAATGATTCGTATGGGAGAAGAATTTGCAGAACTCTATCGATTGTTCCGTGGAGGAGAATCTCGAATGGCTGCGAGAGGAAGGAGAGAGTGTCTAGGATGGATGGTTCTCCTCTGTTGTGAAGTTCCTCGTTGGAAAGTTCCAGCCGCTCCCACTCTTGTCGAAGATCCCATGCGTCTTTCTCGTGCTGTTTCCCAATCGTCTGCATTTTTCCGAGAAGTCTTGAGCAATCCAGCTCTCCCTGTTACATCTCAAATCAAGGCGTCTATGGCTCGTGTAGCGAAAGAGAAAAAGAAGAAAGGTACAAAACCGTGTGAGACTGTGGAAGAACACTTTGCTGCATACGATGAAGCTCTGAATGCATATCTCAGTCGCAAATGAAAAAAATTGATGTCCCAAGTTGGGACTAGAAGCAGTCCCCACAATGACGACAACCTGGTCAGAACGTTCGCTCGACGAGATTCTTGCACTTTTGCAAAAGGCGAATTGGATCTATCGGAATACTGATACAATCCTCTTAACGGATCAAGACTATGATAAAGGAGTGGAAGAAGTGAGAAGGAGATCTCCCTCCCATCCTTTTCTGAAGATGCTAGGTGCAGCTTCAGAAGAGGGAACCAAAACAACAATTCTTCCCTATGTCATGGGATCTCTGGATAAGATGTTAAAGGGGTCGGGAGGAGTTGAGCGTTGGGAGAAGCGAATGCAGGACAGGGAGCGAATGCAGGACAGGGAGCGAATGCAGGACAGGGGGCGTATGAAACAAAAGACGTATATTCTATCAGACAAACTCGATGGACTTTCAGCAATGCTAACAGTCCAAAAGGGGACCAAACATTTGTATTTACAAGGCGATGGTGTAAGAGGAGTGGATGTATCCAGAGCTCTTTCCAAGATTTCTATACCAGCAACCCTAGAACATCCTTGTATGCTTCGTGGAGAACTCGTCTTATCGAAGGAAAAGACACCTGCCGGGAGTATTGGGAGATCGTTGGTCAATGGATGGTTGCATCGAACCTTGGATGAAGGCAAAGAAGTTCCAGCAGAACTTTCCAATGTTCGCTTTGTCGCCTACCAAGTCTTGGAGCCAACTGGAATGGCGAGAGCAGTCCAAATGGATTGGTTGAAGAAACAAGGATGCGAAGTTCCTTGGTATGAAATCCTAGAAGCTTCCAAGATTACAGAAACAGAACTTGAGAAATATCTTTTGAAACGAGTGAAAGAGGGAGTGTATCCAATCGATGGACTTGTGGTCGGAGTGAATTCGATTCCTCTTCCCATTGCTGGAGGGGAGGACGCAAATCCAAAAGATTCAATTGCCTTCAAGGCCGAGATGGAAGAACAGAAAGCAAAAACAGAAGTGGTTCGTGTGGAATGGAATGCAAGTCGTACAGGCACTTTAATTCCCAGAATTGAGATTCAACCAGTTACAATTGGAGGAGCAACCATACAGTGGTTGTCGGGACACAATGCCGGTCTTATGTATGCAAAATGTGTAGGCGTTGGAGCAAAGATTGTCGTGCGAAGAAGTGGAGATGTGATTCCAACATTAGACGAAGTGTTAGAGGAGAGTGCTATTGATAGACTTCCACCGGACGTTCCAGCATGGAAATGGGATTCCAATCATGTCCATGCAGTTCTTTTGGAAGATTCTGCAATCGTGGAGAAGGCGATCCTCCACGCACTCCAGACTCTTGGAGTGGAGGGAGTCGGTCCTGGGTTGGTGAAAAAGTGTGTGGAAGGAGGGATTCGATCGATGAAAGACTTGTGGGCAGCAACGCCTGAGACTCTTGGAAAATGGATTGGAGCAGGAAGAGGACCATCCCTTCATGCTTCTCTCCGAAGTTGTGTGGCAAAAGCAGACACTTCAGAACTCTTTCGTGCAAGCAATTTGCTTCCCAGAGGAGTGGGGGAGAGGAAACTCCGCACGTTGTTTGAAAAAGAAGGGAATGCCAAACTCTGGCCAAAGACCTTTGCAACATGTGTCCCTGAAGGATGGGGCAAGGAGAGTATTGACGAAGTCATAGAGTCTTTAGACAAAATCTGGGATTGGATTGCAACTTCGTTCCCCACCAAAGAAGTTGCTGGTGCTGGTGCTTCTGCACCATCCTCTGGACCATCCTCTGGACCATCCTCTGGACCTGTGGAAAGACCTGGACCTGCAGCAAAAGGTTCCATTGTATTCACAGGGGTTCGAGACAAAGACTTGGAGGTTCTTTTGGAGAAAGATGGCTGGAAGATCGAAGATACTGTAAAAAAGACAACAAGCTATGTCATTGTCCCGAGCAGCGGTGTAAAACCAACTGGAAAGGTGAAAAAGGCGATGGAGCTTCAAGTTCCTATTCTAACGCTTTCGGAAGCACACAAACAATTCCATCCATAGACAGAGGATGGGGGCTGTACTCAGTTTCTTCAAACAGTTAGGAACAGAAGTTGGAACTGCAATTGGAACAGGGCAAGTGAGAAACTTATCAGTCTTTCAACATCTAATGCAACTCTTGATCATGATGGTCCTCATTGTAGGACTTTCTTTTTACGTGTATTATGTGATTAAAGACTGTGCGAAAGAACCAAGAACATCACAACCAGCGGTAGCGTTAGCCATTCAAAATCGTACAGTGAAATACGTGGGATCAGGAAAAGATGTCTTTTGGGAAGGTGCAAAAGGATGGAACGGGCTCTTATCACAATTACAAGGTCGACAGAACTATTTGATTAATCTTTGTCCTCTAACAATGCATCTCGCAGGATACATGGGACCCTTTGACAATGGAATTTTTCAACCTGCACTCTTTCTTCAAAAAGCTCTCCGAGCAGGATGTAGGAGTTTTGTTCTTCCTATAAGCACATACAAGGATGATAACAAGCGTCCACCTATTTGGCCTTACTCAGGAAAGCCAGCGATTGTCTGTCGAAACACGACAGGAAATATTGTGAGTATGAACGGAATTTCTGTCTTTGATTTCACCAAAGCACTGTCTCAGTATTATACTGCAAACGGTGCTCAAGCCAAAGAACCTCTCTTACTCTTTCTCCATCAAGTGGATCCATATGTCCCAGACCCTGTAAAAGAGGAGAGGCAGTATGCAATGTTCATGCATCAAATTGCATTAGATTTAGAACCAATTCGGAATCGTTGTTTAAAAACCATTGGACAACTTGGGTCAGTTGTAGGAGCAACAAAGGAGAATGACTTGTTGACGAATGTAGAATTAAGTCAATTTGTAGATAAAATTATTATATTTACGAATTTTAATATTAAGATTTGTGTGAAAGATGCATATGCAGGACTTACACCATCCTTGTATGAATACGCAAATTTCAACTATCTTCCTGTCGTAGAATCACAAGTGACGCAAGGAATTACAGTAGGATCAAGAATGCTTCGAATGACTGATATTAGTGGTAGCAAAGTGAACTGGACAGATCAATCAAGAGCAGTGTGGCACTCCACACTCTTAGACGATCCGTCGATCGTACCATCACCAGCACAAGCATTTAACGCAATGCTGACTGGAATTCAATGTGTTCCTATTAGTTATTTTTCAAATGTTGAATACACAAAACCAATCTGGGAAACATGGGATGGATATGCGTGGAAATTGAAAGAACCTGCGACACGATTTACAAAACCTGATTCCATTGTACCTGCAAAACCAGGAGAACAGATGAATGCTCGTGCATCACCCGAACTTCAACCAGGTCAAGTAAAAATAGGAGAATAAAAGAGATGGAACAAGATGCTGAGGAGATTTTGAGTCCGTTGTTGAGTCGACAACAGATTCAGAATCAGTTTGAACGACTGGAGAAAGTTGTTGACGAGGCAAAAAAAAGAATTGATTATACAATTGCCCATGATGAAGATATTCTCAAAGCAATTGAAGTTGTCGAACGATTTCTAAGAAAAAAGAAACGTGTCTGCTATGGAGGACAAGCGATTAATTCTTTGTTACCAAAGAAACGTCAGTTTTACGATATGTCGTATATGATTCCAGACTATGATTTTTTCACACCAGACGCTTCTGGAGATGTGAATGATTTATTAGAGATTCTGAAAAAGGAGGGATTTGAAGATATTAGTAAAAAAGTAGGTGTTCATGATGGTACAATCAAAGTCTATGTGAATTATATTCCTGTGGCGGATTGTTCCGAGATTCACCCAAAACTCTTTACGATCTTGCAAAAACGTGCAAAAGATGTGGATGGGATTCTGTTTGCAGATCCTGATTTCTTACGTATGATGATGTATTTAGAGTTATCTCGTCCTCGTGGAGAAGTCGATCGATGGAAGAAAGTGTATGAACGATTGACGTTGTTGAACCATGAATTTCCTATAGGAACTTGTTCAGAACAGATCAAGACTCTGGATGAACCGAGTGAAAAGGAGCGAGAGATTCTATTGAAATTTTGTATACGAAACAAAAGAGTCTTTGTTGGACCTGATGTGATTTTGTTTTTTGAAAAAGAGTTGCATCAGAAACAACTTGGATTCGAAGAGTTTCTAAGGTTCGGTGGGCCAGTCTTAGCATTGAGTTCTCAAGCACGTATCGATGGAGAAGATATCCAAGACATTCTTGGAACAAGAGGGATTCAAGTCGAAGTTGTGGAAGCAATGACGGATGGATTCTTTGATTGTGTACAAGTGCGAAAGGGGAAGAAACCACTTGCACTTTTTTTCCAAGAATCTGCATGTCACTCCTATAGTCCTGTGAAGCTTCGTGATGGAACAGAGTGTCGATTTGGAACCCCAGATCTTCTCTTGCATATGTACTATGCACTCATCATAGCAGGGAAAAAGGAAAAGGAATTTTTCGAGACAAATCTCAATTGTCTTGTACAGAAACTCCACGCAATTCAAGAGAAAGGGAGAAACCATCCATCGGCAGTATTGCCTGCATTTGGACTTCGTTGCAGTGGACATCAAAAGGGATTAGCGACACTTTTGAAGGAAAAAGCAGAACGAACGGAAAAGATTAAGAAAACACAGGCAGGAGGAAGAAGAAAAGGGAGGAAAACCAGAAGAGTCTAATCACAAGCATTATAGATAAGCTCTGGAACTTGGTATGGAAAGTATTTCATTTGTTTCATTTTCTGATCGATTTTTCTAGAGTATACCTTACCAATTTCTAAGAAAGGTTGTAGTTTGATTGCACGATATATTGGATATTCATTCCTGATAAAAGGGAGTGTTTTAATATAATTTACCATAAATTGCACATAACTTGTTGCTATTATATATGCATATCCTTTAATTCTATTTAGATTTTCATCTGAAAAACCTTTAAGCATAGTTTGATTTATATTGTTACGAGCATCTTGTACATCTTTTGACATTGCATAAAGCTCCTTTAGCATTTGTAGTACCATAAGCATTTGTTTCTTCTTCCAAACTTTTACTAAGCGAAGTGCCATCCCTTCATTTTCAATGAGTTTCAGATTTTGAGAATTGTTTAATATTTGTTCCAATATAGCTTCGTATTCTGGATCATCTAAATTGTCATCATTAAAGAACCCTTCGAGAAATGACGCTGGCATACTCTCAGAAATATCTTTTCCTGGAGGAAGAGGAATTGCTTCTTTCAAATCTACTTTGGAAATTGCAACATCAATCTGTTCATCCTCTTTCTGTAATTTATACGCAGCATAGAGTGACATAAACATAGCACTTGAAGCGAAATGAATAGGGATTTGTATCATAAAAACAATCCAATCGAAAAAATAGAGAGATAAGGGATATTGTAAAAGTCTTCCACCATCTGTGCACGTTTTCAGATCAGGTATAGTGCATACAAGAAGACCACGAGGGACTTTCGTTGCAAAATATGCTTCTACTCTATCTTTGGTTTCTTTGTCTGTAAGATCTCGCAAATTCTCTGCTTTCGCATTCTTCAGATCAATGGCAACTTGTTGTATTTTTTCACGAGCATATTGTCTCCTCCGCATACCAGTATATAGTAAACATATATCTGGAAGATCAAAAAAGGAAAGAAATTCTCGTATTGCAGCTTCTGTAGCACATTGGTATTTTTTAGGATCATGTACGGAATTCGTAGCAGGATTCATTAAATCAAGATAACTCGTATCACTTTCAAAAGGAGGATATTCTTCTCTTGCTGCTTTATTAAATGTATCGAGATCTTTTCCTATATCGGCTAATGCTCCTTTGATTTCATCAACACTTCCACCTCCAATAGAAAGAAATCCCTCTGTTCTTGTGTGTATCTTCCAACGATTTTGTACATGCAATACGATAATAACAATGCATGCGACTATAATACAAAAGGAGACAAATCTCATCTAATTCTATAGTACGAAATTAGAAGTATGCCCATACTACAAGATAGAGCAAAATCACAACCGACATGTTCGTATAGTCCGATGAATGGTGTTGGAAGTAGACTGACGGAAGGAGCTCGCATCAATTCTCTTGTAAGAGGGACATCCTTTCCATCGGTAGGAACAGACTCTTGTAGTTCGTGCCCTCCATACCCGAGTGTTGCACCGCCTATAACGCCAGCAGAAAGTTCCTATATAAACTCTTTTACAGTCGTGCAAGATGGCATGACAAAACGATGTGAGACAAATGTTGTAACACAAGATCGTGCAAAAGAACTTCTTGCGGCATCTCGCCTCAAACGACAGTTTGGATCGGAGTCGGTGCGAATTCAGAATGTGATCGATGTCACAGAAAGTTGTCAACCGCCTATACAATTTTACAGTCCTATTATCATACCTGTTTGTCCAATTACTCCAGCTCCACCAGCACCCCCTGCTCGTGCCTGTCCTCTTTCCAAAGATCAAAAACTTTCCTAAACCTTTGTAGAAGATGTTGACAGTTCGTGATGCCTCTCTCGTAACCAAGAGAAATCAAGGAAAAGCGGTGAACAGTTACTACAACGACTGGAAGGCTGCTACGGTCACTGCGGCACCTGCCGCAATGAATGCGAGTTTGAAAGCTCCTGGGATCACAGGTGCTGAGAGTTTGATCGACAATCGTATCGGCTGTAATGCGTGCACAGTCTATGCCAATGAATTGAAGAAGCAGACCAATCCTGCTGATACTACGATTGATGCAAACATGGCGTTGTATCCTGCAAACCCTAGCTCAGGGTCTGGCGGTATTAATAGCATGGGTCCGAGCTAAAGCTACTGCCCGGTTCTATGATAAGTAGATTGCATATGGAAGATTCCTTTATTATTCGTTTACCAGGTGTAAAAGAGGAACAAGAAGACGAAGATCATGAAGAAGCAGCAGTTGCAATAGAATCTCAAACATCCGTTATAAGAACAGACTATTTTCTTATAACATTAAATATAGTTATACTTCTTGGGTTTGCTGTTGGAATAACATATTTAGTACTAAAAATCTTAGAATAATACACGAAAAAAGTCTGTTTACATCTAGTCTATTTCTTGTTCATTTACTTCTTAGCTGCTGTGACAATCTTCTTCTTTGTCACAATAGTTTTCTTGGGAACAGGTGCTGGGGCAGTCACCTCTTCGTCTTCGTCATCATCCACGAGAGCAGGCTGGGAAGGAATAGGCTCTTCCTCTTGCTCCTCCTCCTCTTCTTCCTCCTGCACAGGCTTCTGCTTGAAGAGAGATGCAGTGGTAGGCTTTGTCTCAGAAGTTTCACCCTCATCTTCCACGAATCCATATCCTCGAATTCCTTCAGGGACCCGATCGAGACGGATCTGAACGGCCTTCCAGCTGACACCGAACTTTCCACCAGCAAACCAGACACCCGTGCACTGGATCAAAGCAGTGCACTCCACACGCTTGACCAGCATCTCTTCAATAGGAATTCCACTCAAGGGCTTTGCATTTGGATCTGCCTTTGATGCTGCATCAAAGAACTTGCATTCGAAGTCAGTTCCATCTCTGTTCTTTTTCAATTGAATCTTGATGTTGGGAGGATAAGGAGTCTGATTGCCATCCTTGTCACGACCGAACTTTACACATGGCGTGTAGAAGGCCGAAACCACCTCACGCTTCATATCACTCTTAAACCATACTTTGCTGTTCTTGACTCCTTGGTCAATCATAAATTCGTCTAGTGCACCAAGTGCTGAATAGAATGCTTGTACTTTCTGGTTATCTTGGTATCCTCGCATAGCAAGGTCAATGGAATACTTTGGGGGGCCTGCCTTGTCGAAGACATTGAGGCCAAAGGGACTTGGAAGACTTGGGGTCTGGATGAGAAGGTTCTTCGAGTCGTAATTCAAGTATGACATCTTTCCACCCGAGTCTAAGACTTTGGGGGGAGTGATGACAACTTTCGAGACTTGGAACGAAGAAGGCTGGACAACTGGCGAGCTCATATTGGTTTGGACTTGCCAGTTGGTGGGGGCGACGCAATCAACTTTTTTTGCCAGGCGAACTATGAAAGAAGAGTCTTACAAAGAAGGACTCTCTTGCCTAATGTATTTTATTTTGAATGAAATATACAGAATGAACTATGGAGAGTATATGAGAAGACAAACGAAACTCCAAAGCAGACTCATTGGATTCCAGAACGGTCAAGACGCTTCCCAAGTAACTCTCAAAGCACAAGCACTTTCTGCATCCGTCGAGAGAGCTGTTCCTGTAGAGACAAGTTTCTCCAAACCAGGAGGATCTATCGCAAACATTCTGGAGAAGAATCAAAGTACTGCGTATGAAACAAATTGCAACAGCAGTCCTTCAGGAGGTGCAAGAGGGGTTGCGAATGCAATTCAGAATGTAGACACTGCGAGTCCTCTGATCGCAGCACAACATTGTGCAGTTTGTTCAGACGCTAAGAGTTCAGAACCATACTCCATCTTGATCAAACTCCCTCTGACAGAAGTCTTCGATGCGAATGGAAATTCTCTAGGATTACAACAACTTGCGTGTGGTACTTACACCGATTATGTGTATAATAAACCAAGTACTGTAAAGTGTTGTTCCAACGATCCGTCTCAACTCTATAGAAACAATTCAGAATTGATTGCGAATCAAGGAAGACAAGAAACTCTGAGGAAACAATACAATTTACCCAGCAAACTCCAAGGGCTTCGAGGACCTATCGTAACGAATCGCTAGAGTCTTTCGATAAACATTCATTCAGACTCAAAAATTCTTTGTAACAGAGTATTTTTGATCCATCCGTCCATTGCACATCTGATACTGTGTTTGTATATCGTTCACAATTGGAAAATTCTTGTATAAGAGTGTGACATGGATTTTTTTTCTGTTGAAACAAGGAAAGAAACTCTACAAGAAAAGGCATTCGAACTTCTAGAGATTCTTTGGAAAGGAGTTTATATCAATGTAAAAGATAAGGAAATGCTTCTGCGGCTTTTGGATGAGTCTGAACTAAGGCTGTGAGAACATAGAGAGCTCCACATCCTCTCATTTCTTTCTCATTCGCTCTTGTGAGAAAGGTATTCATGAGATTCAGAGTTTGTTTCCTCCACCATTTCAACGTATAGGTTTTTCCTTGGAGGGCTCTTGGATGCCAACGAAACACAGGAAATCTTCCAGACATGTGTCCAGGAATCAATTTCTCTCTCTCGGTGTTGGTCAATCCAATACTATCATTCCAGAGGAAATAGAGATTTTTATAAAAGAGTTCGTGTCCAGGAACAGACAATGATTCAAACCATTGAATATTTGCACTATATCCATGTATGTGGAGTTTTAAAAAGACATCTAATACCTTTTGATTCCAAAGTTGTTCTGGAGTAAGAGAATCAGACTCTAGATAGACAATGGGTTGTTTCGCTTTTTGAAGGCGTTCTGCGAGAGATTGTAAACGGTCTTTCACAGAAGAAGGTATATTTTCTTGAGTAAAAGGATTCTTTAATTCATTTCCATAATTCAAGCTATATAGAAGAAATCGTAGATCAAAGACCCATAGAAGTTTTTTGGAATCTATATAACTGAAATGATAGGTAAATGGAATTGTTAGAATAGAATCCATAGAATAAATATCTTTATCATTCTGTGAACGTTCTATGCAGTAAAGACCAGGTCCATGAATTCTTCTTAGAGATCTTCGAACAAACGTGTAAAAGAAGGATGAAATCTTTTTCCCTGCGGCATGTTCTTTTTTTGAGAATATACTATGCTTTTGTCCTTGCCAATGTACTTTTGTTCTTATATGACGAGCACACCACTCTCCCTTGGAGGCAGAGTTCGGACATCTCAAATGAGGATTCTTCTTTGATTTGATACTAGCACAAAGAACATTGCTAGAAGAGTCAGATGACATCCTTCTACTTTGTCGGGGGGTGTGAAAGAAGACAAAACTATATGGATTGTTCTATGGAAAGTTTTTTTCTAAATGTAGACGCAATTAGCTCACGACTTCAAAATAAAACGAACGCACCAGACAAAATAGCCGAGTCCGGTCATAAGGGAGTTGTTGTAGAATTGGAGTTTTGACCAAAAGTTGAATGCTTTGCCTGCAGAAATGATAAGTCCTGCGTAAAATGTCGTCTAATTCAACCTCCTCCAGTAATATAATGAGCTCTGCCGTTGCAACCCCTGCGAAGTCTGTCAAGCGTGTGACCAAGAAGACTGATGAAGTTCCTGCAGCCGTTGCTGCCCCCGCGGCCGCCGCGGCCACCACCACCAAGGCTTCTGCCAAGGCCGCCGCCGCTGCCCCTGCAGCTGCTGCTGCTCCTGCTCCTGCAGCGAAGGCATCTCGCCCTCGTTCCACCACCCCTGTTGTGGCCGCGGGAGTTGTCCCTGTCCCTGCAGCGGCCGCCACGGAGGAGGCTGCCCCTGTTGAGGAGGTTCGTCTCGAGACCCGTGCCCGTGCAATTACGGCCGGTCTTCTGGCTCTTCGCGAGACTCTCTCTGAGCTGATCTCGGAGTCCAAGCGTTTGGAGAAGATTTCTGCCAAGACCCAGAAGATGGCTGACAAGCGTCGCCGTCGCAAGGCCCCTGTTGAGGGCGAGGAGGGCAAGCCTGTTCGTGTGAGCATCTTCCAGATCCCCACCAACATCAGCCCTGAGCTCTGCTCCTTCTTGGGCCGCCCTTCTGGCAGCCAGGAGAGCCGCTCCAATGTCACCAAGTTCATCACGAACTACGTGAAGGAGAACAACCTGAAGAACAAGCATGACATCAACGCCGATGCCAAGCTGTTGAAGCTTCTTGGCCTGAAGGAGGGTGACAAGCTGACCTACTTCAACCTCCAGAAGTACTTGAATGTGCACTACATCAAGAATGTCGTTTCTGCGTAAGAAACTATACCATACAACCCAGAGTATATGAAACTAGAACCTATAGAAAGAAGGAGAAATCTCTTCTTTTTTCTATGCGTTTTGAAGAGACTATAAGAAAAACAAAGACAAAGAAATGGAGTATCTCTATGCTTTTTTAGGAGGATCTGTCGCAAAAGTCTACGATGATTGTTTCGTAGACAATGTTCTTTACAAAGAGCCTTACGCAAAAGAATTGTTCCAAGGATTGGAATGGACGTTGTTAACAATGATGTCTATGAAAGATTTCAATACATCTCTTGTTCTCTACGCACTTGCTTCATTCAATAAATTTGCAAATCCCCTCGCCTACAACAAACAGTATGAACAAGCCTTGATGTATTTGTATCCAATTCTTCTCTTTTGCACATTTCCGGAAAGAGAAACCTTTAGTGCATTTGATGTTCTCTTTCTCGTGATTTCTTCTATGAATGTCTTGAAAGAACCTGGTGCTGTGCAAGAGGAGATTAGTATTCGAAAATGTATGATACGAATTGCAGCAGCTATTGTACAAGCGTGCGTCTTAGTACTAGGATACTTTCTAGGATTTTCTCGAATGATTCAGAAAGTGCTTCTGTATTCGTTTGGATACACACTCTTCTCTGCATTCTTTCAAGTCTATTCGATTGCAACAGGAACAACGTATAAAGAAAAACAAGATACTACGTTTCAAACAACCGAATAAAAACACACTTTCCTACTAATGGAGTCTTTGTACGCGGTTGTAGGAGGAACTGCCGCAAAACTCTTTGATGATCTTGTCGCAGACAATCCTGTGATACAAGAGGATCTTTGGAAAGAAGTGTTAAAGGGTGTGGAGTGGAGTATGCTCGCAATTCTTTCTATACAAGATTTCAATTTCACCTTGATTCTTTACACAATATGTTGTTTGCATTACTCCTTTGATGCGGAAGAAGGTTGGAGTCTTCCGTATGAAAAAGCATTGCTCCTCGTATATCCCTTTTTTCTTGTCTTGAGTTACCCAACACGTCAATGGTTTACAGTGTTCGATTGTCTTCTTTTTGTTGGAGGACTTTGTTTAATTTGTATTGATTCTGTTTTTCTACCAAAGCAAGAAGAAGGAAGTCTTGAAAAATGTTTGATTCGTTTTAGCGGTTCATTCGTCTTTCTATGTATTTTGTTCGTAACACATCTCGATTTCTTTCCTATATCGAAGAGTGTTGTGAAACTACTGTGGTATGCAGCAGCTTATGTATTCTGTTCTTTCCTCTTTCAGTGTATTTGTGTATACAAGAAGGAATGTCAAAAAGAACTATCTCCGCAGCCGCGGCCTTTGCCGCTGCCGCAGCTGCGGAAACAGGAAAAGGAAAAAAAGTCTCCTTCTGAGAAATGGAGTATCTCTACGCAGCCCTAGGAGGAGCTGCTGCAAAAATCTACGATGATCTTGTCGCAGACAATGATATACTTCAAGACAAATTTTTAAAAGAATATTTGAAAGGCATGGAATGGATGATGCTCGCCGCTCTTTCTATGAATGATTTCAATTTCAGTCTTATTGTGTTTCTCATATCCTATACAAGTTTCTACTTTTCTCCTGAGGAAGCATGGGGACTTCCGTATGAAAGAGCACTTCTTACAGTCTATCCTTTCTTTAGTCTACTGAGTTTTCATACAAGACATTGGTTCAATCTCTTCGATATAGGACTCTTATGTATTGTGTTTTTCTGTATTGTCATGGAACCTAAAACATACACAGAAGAGGTGAGTTTGAAAAAATGTGTGATTCGTAGTATTGCAAGTTTTATGTTTGTATGTACGATTGGTATACTTTGTTTTTTGCCTATTTCAAAGAGTCTTATGAAATTGATGGTATATGGTGCGTTGTATCATATTTGTTCAGCACTCTTCCAGATCTTTTGTCTTGTTACAGGGATCGATATTCGAAATCGTCATATCAAAGATACGACTACAGAGTCTATCAAAGATACGACTACAAAGTCTACCAAAGAGTCGACTAAAGAGACCAGCAGCCACCAGGAGATCGCATCGTCGCAAACGTCTCCAGATCCTTCTGAGTCACCTTCTCAGGAAACTTCTCATGCACTTTCTGAAGACTCCCATAAAACCGTAGCCAGCTCACAGCAGTCGCAAACGGAACAAGACTCCGAGGTTGAACATCACACCCAGCAAGATAAGCAAGTTCAAACAGTCGATCTGCCCCAGCAAGACCAACAAACCGACGAAAGTCCATCCCACGAAGTTCTGTGTGCTGAATCCCAACCCCTCGAGGAATCCATAGAGTCTCCACTCCAAGAATGAGTAAATCTGAATCAGAACTTACTACAACAGAATACTGTCCTTGTTTCGCACCTTTTGCAAGTGCTTCATCTGCTTCTCCTTCAGCCCATACAAGAGGAATTTGAAGGGTCTGAAGCATTTCTTTTAACCATGTCATATGGGCTGTTGTCATATGCCATGCATTTCTCTGGGTCTGTTCTAATTTCTTCTCAACCGCTTCTTTCTGTGACGGGTCAAGTGCTTCAAAGAGTTCTGAGGAGAGAAAGGATCGAAGTTCTTGAGCTTCTTCTTCTGCCTGATCACGAGCTTCTCTTCTTTGATTCATCACTTGTTTCTTTTCATCTGACGCTTTACAATCCATGACAAAGGTCAGTGTATGACGCAATGCTTGTAGATTTCGTAAATACTGTTCAAAGGCATGTGTCTTGTCTTTGAAGGTATAGAGTAAACAATACCCGTCCAAGCCAATCGATAGATGTTTCTGTTTCATATCAGCATATTTCTTCAAAGAATGTATATATGTCATTAAACCTCGGACCCCCATAGGTAGCTTTGTGTATACCTTCCCATACACAAGAAGCAAAATCAATTTTTAGAAAGTGTCTGAATAGATATGAGTCAACCATACCCTGTCTACGGATCCACTCTTTTTCTAAAAGACGAAACAACTGCTCTCACAAGTGCAGATCTAGAGCTGTTAGGAAATGCTATGAATATGGCGTTGAATACCTTTTGCAACGATTGGAAATCACAGCCTGTGAAAGTATTTCCTGTTGAAAAAAATCAGCCTGTTCCTACACCTACACCTGGTTCAACGACAGTTCTAGGTACAGTCTTTTTACAGAATTACACAGATGTCTCTGGAGTGTTTGGCTATCATACGAATGTGAATGGTGTAAAAGAGGGGAAGGTGTTTGTTCAATCGATTCTCGATATAGGAGGAGGACTCTTCTATTCAACCATGAATGCTCCCAATCAGCAACTCCCTTGTGTCTCAGAAATCTTGTCCCATGAAATCTTTGAACTTGTTACAAGTGTGTTGACAAACACATGGTGGTTGACGAATTCAGATGGAACCTTCTATGCTGCAGAAGTCTGTGATCCTGTACAAGGAAATACATTTCCTATCGTGAACAAATATATAACAAACAATCAAGTTGTTACGATATGTGACTATATTCTTCCAGCATGGTGTAAACAAGGAATGCCAGCTCCTTACAACAAGACAAAGACACTCCAGCAACCTCTTACAGTGGATTCCTATGGCTACGCAATTACAGTGAATTCCGGATCTGTATGGTACACATACGGAAGTTCTATGCCTGAATCTCAAAAGGTGCAATTGAATGCAAGTCTCCATGCAGATCCTCGCTTTTCTTCCATGACGATTCTTGATAAAAATGATGATTAAATACATGTGAATCGAGACGATCCTCCAAGCTCTGTAAGAGGGTTGCGGCTGGGGTTTGGAAGTGAAATTCCAAGAGTTTCTAGAAACGATCGACGACTCACCGTATATCTCCACGCATAATCGCTCGGAACATTGACATTGTTCCTTTTTCGTAGAACAGCTTCTTGGTTTGCAATCCAACGAGCTTGACGATTCCAAAGACCTGCTGCTTTCTTCAAACTCCCTCTAGCACGAATCGCGACTAGAAAGAGTTCAGCCCAGGTTTCTGTGAGACATTCTCGTATCTCTTCTGGCTGTGTCATATCATCTGTGCAAGAGGCATGGAGGAGTTCATGAATCAATACACGATCACATTCTTCAAGACGATAGACAACTACACAGGAAGGATCACAGGGGTATGTATATCCACCATTGATGTGTTTCGAAGAGACTTCTTCTCCTTCGGATGGAAGAGTTCTTTGAATTGGATTTGCGAAGAAAAAGACTCTCCAAAACTCTTTTGTCATTGGTGGACCGAACGCTTGAAAAATACGAGAAAATGTATCCCATGGAACAACATCTCCTGGTCTCACGAGAGCGATCACTTTTGCAAATGGACCACGTTTACAAACAAGTTCTATTTCATCTCGAAGCATTCCTTCGTACATGGTACGACGAAGTTTCAGAGGATCAAAGTTCGAATCACCAAAAGCTTCCTTTTTCAAAAGATCTAGATCTTCCTCGGTCGGTTCGTCCTCCACCCAGGGGAATGGGTCCATACTCTTGACTTTCGTATCCACCGATTGTACAAGAGTTTCAAGAACAAGTGGGAGCATCTTTCGAGACTCCTTTGCCTTTTCTGGAGGTAATTTTTTTAGGAGGCTTTGTGATGTTGTCTGAGGCAGAGTCAGATTCTTTCAAAGGAGCAAGAGCTTGTCTCAGACATAGGAGATAGTTTTCCCAGAGAATAGGGATTCGATACGAAGGAACGGTTTGTCCAGGGCCTGTAAAAGGTTGGCGAATACAGACATCTGCGACACGAGCTTTTTGGTCCAGTGTAAGAGGAAGAGAATCGAGAGCAAACATCCAGTGATGAAATCCATCGGTCCATCGAATGTTTCGATGGAGAAGTCCATAGACAACGGAACGTATTTTTTTCACATCTGACAGAGTTGGTGGAGATTCCATCCAGAGTTTGTAAATTTCTACAATCTCTTCTTGAATCGTTGGAATCCCTGGAGTGAATTGGAGTTTCTCGAGATTTCTATCAATCTTCGAACCAACAGGGAGTTCAATACACCAGTCTGCGAGACGCGGTGGGAGAGGATGTTCACTCGTCATCCATAGAATTGTGTCGTGACAATTCTCTTCCAAAAAGGCTTGTAAGAAGAGAATCGATTCACTGCTCAAGAGATGTGCGTGGTAGAGAACAAGACAGCGTGCAGAATGTCCAGAATTTGCTAAGACTTGACTTCCACGACCCCAACGAAGTAAAATGCTTTTGATATATTGTTTGTCTTGCAGAGACATACGAGCTACATCAAAGCCCCAGTGTAGAATAGAGACTTCCATCGGTAGGAGAGCTTTTTCATCACTCGATACCTCATCACCATCCTCTTGCATTTCTCCTCCTTGCAAGGGGGCGTCCCAGAATTGTCGTTTCAAAACATAGAGTTGTCCCATCGATTTTGCCCAGAGTTGTAGTTGTGTTTGAAGTGCATGACGTTTTCCTGAACCGGGGGGACCTCTCCAACAAATGGAGTGTCCTAAGGAGGATTGTGTCGAATTCATTACATTCACACTTGTTGGAATTGTTTAGACTTGCAAAGAAAAAGCAAGTATACCTAGACCAATGGGCATTTGAAATGCCCATTTGCCGCCGACCGCTGAACATTTCTAAACAAAATTCAAGCCTATTTTGCTGAATGCAGTCCTTTGCTTTGAAATGTCCAGCGGTCTAAAACATTGCATTGTGTATATGGTATACATGGGTATTGATGAAATTGGTCTTGAAACACTCTTAGTTTCTCAAACATATATACAAACGAAAAAACGATGTCTCATGCTGGGACGCCAACAGATTTTTCAAACCACACATTCTATAAATAGAATACTCGACAAATATGGTTTTAAGAAATTGACACATAGATATAAAAAAAATGAGTTTATAGAACAATTGTTACAGGATCTAGGGTTTGAGGAAGTAGATTCTCTTGATTATTCAAAGTTTGAAGGGGCTACTATTCTCCATGATATGAATAAGCCTATACAACTTGAGAAACGATATGATTTTATTATAGATTGTGGAACAACGGAACATATCTTTCATGTGCCACAAGTGTTTGAAACTATACAGACCTTGTTAGAGGTGGGTGGAGTGTTTTGCAGTGTTGTTCCAAACAATAATATGTCTGGTCATGGGATGTATCAATTTAGTCCTGAATTCTTTTTATCAATCTTTACAGAGAAATATGGGATGGAACTGAAAGAGTTATATATAGCTGTAAATCCTTCACCAAAAGATATGTGGATCGATGTAAATCATCGACAAGGGCATGGGTCAAGGAATTGTTCAAGTTTTCCTACACAAGAACAAATCTATTGTATTGCGATTGCAAAAAAGATATCAAACAATCGAAAAAGTCTATTAACAGAGTCTCCCTTTCAATACAGTTATGAACAAGTAGATTGGAAAGAAGGTATGGTCTAAACAAGGAGTCTTAGAGAGGTTGTAGGAGTGTGTAAGATGGAGTGGCAGTTACCAATACAAAAAGTAGAGATCGGGAATATGAATATAGGAAATCCTTGGGCAAGAAAAGAGTCTACACAAAAACCAATGGCACCGTTGTCCTATTTCGGAACACACTTTCGCCTACCGTATGTATCTCTCTTGTTTCCACCTCTGACAGTTATAGAGTACAACATCCATACTGGGAAACTTGTGTTAGATATGTCAGAGACGAGTCTAGCGTGTATTAAGTTGAGTACACTTCAAGAAACATTGGTAGGTGCGATTGTATATCATCAATATGGCTGGTTCAAGACTGATTTTACGACACAGGAAGTGAGACAAGGATTCCAACCGATTTTCCAGGACAATCAATTGCTTTTGCATTGTCCTTTGGGAACACCTCCAAGTCGGAGTAGGGGAGAAGGAGGGCGAGGGTTTGGACAAAAACCTCCCATGTATGAATCTGGGAAAGGGTGGAGAGAGACAACGCCAGAGGATTTGAAACCAGGAAAACGTTTGAGGGTCGCGGTGAAGTTTCATGGAATTTCGTTTTTGAATCGTTCGGATCAGAAGGATGAGTCTTCAGAGATGGTTTGGAGTGGGAAGTGTAGAATTCAACACAGGATTCAAGGAATGTTGTGTATGAATAGTTAGTTGTTAGACGTTAGTCGTTCGCTCTAAAACGAATTCGAAGACAGCAGAGGTATCCTGCAAGAATACTTACAAGAATTCCTCCACCAGAAGTGACAACGATTATGTTACTCATTTTCACTTCATCCGTCGAATTGTAGAGTATAAGTGCATAGGACATTCCTATGAAAAGTAATAAGATTTGACTAGGAAGTATGACTTGAGATGCATAGTCGCGATTCTCAAGAGAATTATAGGATGCTCTATATTTACTAATACTCAAATACATGTAAATGAGAATAGCTACGAAACAAACTCCTGTAAAAACAAGTGGTAACGACTCATACGCCATTCCTCTATTGTACTGTGAGATTCACCTGATATAAGGAAAACAAGAGAGCAAACATGGATATAAAATAGGAAGAAAATGCGAGAAGAAACGTTACAGAAAATTTATGTTCATTGACAGATAAACTGACCCAAAGAACAAATCCAATAATCATAATGATCACACCTGTCAAAGCAGGCCATAGAACACGTTTCAGGTTTTCATCAATCACAATCTGACCACTTGAACCATGGTTCATGAGGAAGAAATTTACAATTGTACTTCCTGTAACACAAACAATACCAATGACTGCAATAATAAGTCCAAATAGATCAGTGCCCATTCTATCAGCTATCTACTAGGTCTCTAGAGTCCTAACGGTCGGACATAAATAGAATTTTTTGAAACGGAGTTCAACGATTTACTTACAGAAGATGCGTTCAAATGTTTTCTTACATCGGGTCGATCCACGTACATATATATGAACGTCACACCTGCTAGAAAAAGAACGATTAAATTAATAAGAAAAGGTATGTATAACTTACTGTCTTTTTTAAAGGTTCTTCGAACAGGATTTTGTGAATCGAGTTCTGCAGGGACATCACACGTACCAAAGACAGAAGAATTGGGAAGAGGAGAGGACGATGGAGAATTGGATGCCGCATTCATTGTCGCTGGTGTTATAGTTTGATTCGCAACTCTAGGAGTAGGTACAGAAGTACTCAAGGCAGAGCCCATCTAATTGAAAGGATTGTAAAACATAGGTAGAAGGATGAAGAACTCCTCGAGAAGAGTTCGAACAACAAAAAAACGAAACAAGGTGCAAAAGGGTGGATCTTTCAAGGCAAAAAAAAATATCTATCCTGGTCCAGAGCAATGTCATCCACGTGTAGGAGATACAAAGCCTGAAGGGGGGTGTTTACCTCTTGAGACTATGAAAGAAGCTGCGACAACGCTTGGTATAGAACATACATCTCTTGATCCCAAAGAACTCTTAGAAGAGGTTGCAAAGAAAGTCGATGTAGATCCAAAACATCAGAGAAGTCTGCTGGAAGCTCTTCCTTTTTCAGAAGAAAAGAGAAAAGAACTCAGTCGTCTCTGGCTCAGACCTGCTCAACCATCCTCTTGGAAAAAAGATCCCGATATGTGGCTAGACAGCACAAACATTCGAGATGTTATGAAACAATATGAAGAAGCTCGAGAGGACTTTCGGTTTCTCGGGCCATATCCAATTGATTTTGCTGCACAAGATCCGTATGATACAAAAGACAACAAAGAGAAAAAATGTCTGATTGGTGAAATGTGTGCTTTGGATTTAGAAAAAGAAATTGTAAAAGGAAAAGTGCATATTGGAATTATATTCAACCTCGATCCTCATTACAAAGACGGATCCCATTGGGTTGGATTATATATTCATATTACAAAGAAACGTTGTTATTATTTTGATTCGTATGGATTGAAACCTCCAAAGCAGATTTACAATTTCATGCAATGGCTTTCTCTTCAAGAACCATCCATTGAACTTGGATGGAATGGTCGAAAGTTCCAATTTAGTAATTCAGAATGTGGAATGTATTCCATGTATTTCATTGACCGGATGATTTCAGGGGAGCCGTTTTTACACTTTTGTCGTCGTGCTCCTCCCGACAGTTTCATGCTTGATATGCGTGATTGGATCTATTCAACATAACTTCCGTATTCGTATTCGTATAGATGTTTCCTCTTCCAATGACAATAGAATGAATCGACCTGGTGCAAATGATGCATTTCTTCATCCGAAGAATGAAGCAATGATTCAGCGAGTTCTATACAATGATATATGTCGTAGGATTGGAGGTGACTTGAATGAGAGGCAGGCGACGAGACTTATGAAAACTGTGAAACACTACATGGGAGAGGTGTACCGTGTAAAAGGGGAGGATGCACCTGTCAAGGCGATGAATGCAGAAGTCCTTCAAGTCGTATTGCCTGATTATTTGATGTACTTGAAACGTATGCAGACGAGTGGAGGACGGTCTGCAGTGGATGACATTGAACAAGGCCCTGTCAAGAGAACTCCAACTGTTATTGTTGCTTCAATCGAGGATGCTCCTCAAGACAGAGAGCGTATGGATGTAGGAACTGCATTCAGTGCACTGCAAGCATCGAGACAAGATGTAAAAGCACGTGTTCCAGAGGTCAAGGATTTCCGCATTTCTTTGCACGATGAACCTCCTGTATCGATGGACATGTTCCAGAGAATCAAGGAAGAGCGAGAAACGGAAGCTCGGAGGGCGGAAGAATTTCGAGCACTCCAAGCCTCTCAAGCGTCCCCTCAAGCATCTGGAAAACTCCTCGAACAATCCCTCAATGGATTCGCAGAAGCAACAGAAGTCTTTTCTCGTCAACGCAGAGTTGCAGAAGAAGAGGCAGAGAATGCCTTTGCAGAACGTGAACGAAGACGTCTTGAAGCTCGAGCCATCTCTACGCAAGAAAGTAGCACAATTGGTTTGCCGGAACCACCTGATATGCGTTCCTTGTACATTGGAAATCAAACGACTCTTTCCAGAAGTCCTGGAAATGAAGCTGCAGGAAGTATTACCAACATTCTTCCATCGTCTCAAAGAATGCGTGACGGTGGTCTTCAACAAATGATTATTACTCCTGAGCCAGATACGATGAAATACAAGGAAACGGAGCTAAACTTGTTTGTCTATAGTGCAGATCGTGATTGGGTTTCGAATAGTAGTGAGACACGCTACAATTTCACGGTGAATTTCGATCCTTCCAATCTTCCAACAGGTCTACGTCTTGGTCCCACATCGACTGTGAAGTTTCGCAATATTGTTCGAATTGAACTTGTAAAAGCAATTATGCCTGGAGAAAGTCTCGATATTCTTGTCACAAAGACAAGTGCAACCGCGTATAGTTCTGCAATCAATATGAATCTTTTATCCTTTCCTTATATTCAAGTTCGTATTCCAGAGTTGGAAAACAACAACCATGGTACGAATTTGTCAGTCAATACATCGTTTGGATTGTTACAG
>Ga0214921_10000411_pt1 | contig 81331 bp, 46 predicted proteins | sample LL1505_MetaG_FD_177992 | JGI IMG/M metagenome (GOLD analysis project Ga0214921, IMG submission 177992) | Freshwater microbial communities from Lake Lanier, Atlanta, Georgia, United States - LL-1505 | ecosystem: Environmental > Aquatic > Freshwater > Lake | place: USA: Georgia | collected... | reverse complement strand
TGTTCGCATGACCGCATGGCCAGTCCACGGCCGGATCGACGGCCCCATCGTGATGATCGGCTTTGGGTCGATCGGCCGCGGCACGCTGCCGCTGCTCGAGCGGCACTTCGAGTTCGACCGCTCCCGGCTCGTGGTCATCGACCCCGACGACGCCAGCCGAGAGATCCTCGACCGCCACGGGGTGCGGTTCGTCCACCAGGCCGTGACCCGCGACCGCTATCGCCATCTGCTCGAGCCACTGCTCACCAGCGGCGGCCAGGGCTTCTGCGTAAACCTCTCGGTCGACACCTCCTCGCTCGACATCATGCGGCTCTGCCGCGAACTCGGATCGCTCTATATAGACACCGTGGTCGAGCCGTGGCCGGGCTTCTATTTCGATCGCAGCGCCGGGCCGGAAGCCCGCACCAACAACGCCCTGCGGACCACGGTCCGCGAGGAGAAGGCCCGGCATCCGGGGGGCACGACGGCCGTGTCCTGCTGCGGGGCCAATCCCGGCATGGTGTCGTGGTTCGTCAAGCAGGCGCTCGTGAATCTCGCCCGCGACCTGGGCCGCTCGTCGCCCGCGCCGGCTCCCGGCGATCAGCCGGGCTGGGCCCGGATGATGCGCGACCTGGGCGTGAAGGGGATTCACATCGCCGAGCGCGACACCCAGCGGTCGCGACACCCCAAGCCGATGAATACCTTCGTCAACACGTGGAGTGTCGAGGGCTTCCTTTCCGAAGGCATGCAGCCGGCGGAACTCGGCTGGGGCACCCACGAGAAGTGGCTGCCCGACAACGGCCGCCTGGAGACGATCGGCACCCGGGCCGGCGCCTATCTGCTGCAGCCTGGGGCCAACACCCGCGTGCGGTCGTGGTGCCCGACCCCGGGCCCGCAGTATGGCTTCCTCGTCACGCACAACGAGTCGATCTCGATCGCCGATTATTTCACCGTGCGCGACGACAAGGCCGGCGTCACCTACCGGCCCACCTGCCACTACGCCTACCATCCCGCCGACGGCGCCGTGCTGTCACTGCACGAGCTCTTCGGCCGGGGCGGCATCCGCCAGGAGCAGATCCACATCCTCGACGAGCATGAGATCGTGGATGGGATCGACGAACTGGGCGTCTTGCTCTACGGCCACGAGAAAAACGCCTACTGGTATGGCTCGCAACTCTCCATCGCCGAGACCCGCGACCTCGCTCCCTACCAAAACGCCACCGGCCTGCAGGTCTCCTCGGCCGTGCTCGCGGGAATGGTGTGGGCGATCGAGAACCCGACGGCGGGAATCGTGGAGGCCGACGAGATGGACTTCGAGCGGTGCCTCCAGGTGCAGCGTCCCTACCTCGGGCCCGTCACCGGCCACTACACCGACTGGACTCCGCTCACCGGCCGCCCCGGCCTATTCAGCGAGCCCATCGACGACAGCGACCCCTGGCAGTTTAAAAACGTGCTCGTTCACGATGCGTAGGCGGAGGCCGTGGCCGACCTGGCGAGGTCTGCCTCGAGCGGCCTGTGCGGCGGAATGCCGAGCGCCGCGAGTTCGCCGTGATAGGCCCGCACGCCTTCGTCTGAGCCGAGGTCACCGTCGGCGACGGCCCGCAGGATCTTCACGAAGGCGAGCTGGTGTTCGGCGGCGTTGATCTTGCGGCCGAAGAGCGCCACGCGGGCGCCGTGCTTCTTCGCCTCGGCGACGAGCCCGAAAGCATCGTGCGTCGTGCCCGCCCCGCCTCCGAGGATGCCGACGACGACGGAGCGGTCGTAGGCCGCCAGTTGCTCCGTGACCTCGGGCCCGAGGAACGGAATCTTGAGGAAGATCGGCCGGCCGGCCCGCGGCACGCCAGCCAGGCAGCGGGCCACGTGGTCGGCGAGGAAGCGGGCCACATCCTTGGGCTTGTCGCCCGCAGGCCGCCCCGGCACCCGGTCGAGCGCGTTCGGAAAGAACACCTCGAGAAAATGCCGAAAGCCTGCCTGCTCGGCCTCGATCCGAAAGGTCTTGTACGCCTCGAGCATCGCGCGGTCGAGCACGGCGTCGTCGTTGAGCGTGAGCGAAAAGAGGCCGAGATTCGCGCCGCGGCCGGGCTCGGCATGCGAGCCGTCGACGCGGCCGGTACGGGCCTGGGCGATCGTCGTCGTGGAGAAGGGCAGGGCTGGCTGTTTCGCGTAGCTGCCTGTGCCCGCAGCGAGCCAGATGTCGGTCGTGTCGTTCATGCGCACGGCGGGTGTGACGGCCGTGCCGGCGAAGATGTTTTCCTCGATCGCCAGCACCTCGTTCGTGCTCGCGCTCATGAGCATGATGTCGACGAGCCCCTGCTTCGTGAGGGCTCGGATGTTGTCGCGGTAGGCGCTGATCGAATGAAACGGTCCGTGGCCGGCGGCGCCGCCGGGGGCGAGCCCCGGAGCGGCGAGCCCAAAGGCCATGTCGGCGTCCTTGGCGTCGGCGAGGATGAAGTCGCGGCAGCCAGGGTCGGCCACGATTCGGGCGAGCTTGAGATCGAGCGATTTCTGGAGGGGTTTCATGGGCGTCATGCTAACGATTTCCGCAGAATAATCGCGGCAGGCGTATGGTAAAGCGTAAATGTTTTACGTTAAGTGGTAACTCCGGGCGGGTACGGTGATGGCTGGTGGCGGACGCTCCGCCACGTCACCACTTCGCGCAAGGACTCGTCGCATGGCAACTTCGTCGTACCGCTTCTCGATTGGCCCCTGGAACCTCGGGCAGGGGGGCGACCCCTTTGGCCCGCCGGTGCGGCCCGCCGTGCCGTTCGACGCGGTACTCGACACAGCCGTGAACCTTGGCTTCGAGGGCATCCAGTTTCACGACGACGACGCCGTGCCGGACCTCGAAAAGCTGGCGCCGGCGGAGGTCGTGAAGCAGGCCGAGGCGATGCGCAGAAAACTCGCCGACAAGGGGCTCGTGGCGGAGTTCGTGGCGCCCCGTCTGTGGGAGCACGCCCACGGCATCGACGGCGGCTACACCTCGAACGACTCTAGCGCCCGGACCTGGGCGATCGAGCGGTCGAAGCGGGCGGTGGACGTGGCCATGGCCCTCGGCACCGACTTGATTGTGATGTGGCCGGCCCGCGAGGGCACAGCCGTGCGCGAGAGCAAAAATCCGATCGAGGCCTCGCGGCAGATGCTCGCGGCGATCGACGCGATTCTCGGTGCCCACCCGAAGATCAGAATCGCGATCGAGCCCAAGCCCAATGAACCGGTGGACCATGCGTTTGTCCCGACGATCGGCCATGCGCTCGCGCTCGGTGCCCGCTCGGCCGACCCGGCTCGAGTGGGTGTGCTCATCGAGAGCGCCCACGCGATTCTGGCGGGCCTCGACCCCTCCGACGAGATGGGGTTTGCCCTCGCCGCGGGAAAACTCTGGAGCGTGCACTTGAACGACCAGAACGGCCTCAAGTTCGACCAAGACAAGGTGTTTGGTGCGGCGAACCTGCGCGGCGCCTTCGACCAGGTGCGGGTGCTCGAGGCCGCGGGCTACGCCGCCACGGGGGCCTTCGTGGGCTTCGACGTCAAAGCCCACCGCACGCAGCCGGCTGACAAGGCCACTGCCCACCTCGCCACGAGCAAGGCGATCTTCTTGAAGCTCGTCGAGAAGGCCCGCTCGTATCCCGTGAAGGTGGCCGAGCAGTGCATCGCCTCCCGAGACTACGAAGCCCTCGAGCGGCTCGTCCTCGAGCACCTGCTCTCCGCATAGGACGCCAACCATGAAGGCCAGGGACGTGCCGACCGTCGCCGAGCCGCCGCTCGTGGCGGTGATCCTCGACGCCGCGCGGCCGTACGACCGGCTGATCATCGGCGGCGTCGCCCAATACGCCCGTGAGCACGGGCGGTGGAGCCTCTACGTGGAGGAAGACCCGCTCGAAAAACTCCCCGATCTGAAGCGCTGGCACGGGCAGGGGATCATCGCCAACTTCGACGACCAGAAGGTCGCTGCCGCGATCCGTGGCCTGAACGTTCCCGTCGTCGGCGTGGGGGGCGGCTATGGGTGGTATGACGAAGCCTCCGGCATCCCCTACGTGTACACCGACAACCGCGCCATCGGCCGGCTCGGAGCCGAGCACCTGCTCGCGTGCGGCTTCGAGCAGTTGGCGTTCTGCGGCTTTCCCAAGTCTGCAATCGGCGGCTGGTCGGCAGAGCGGGCAGCCGCGTTCGAGGCGGTGGCTTCTGAGTCTCGCCGTGCCTGCCACGTGTTCACCGGGCGGATCGGGATGGCCCGCCGCTGGGACGACCTGCAGGCGGAACTGCAAGCCTGGCTCCGCGGCCTGCCCACGCCTGTCGGCCTCATGGCCTGCAATGACGTCCGTGCCCGGCACGTGCTCGAGGCCTGCCGCGCCCTCGGCCTGCGGGTGCCGCACGACGTGGCCGTGATCGGCGTCGACAACGATTCCGTGATCTGCGACCTCACCGATCCACCCCTCTCGAGCATCGATCAGTCGGCCCGGCGGATCGGGTATGCGGCGGCCGAGATGCTCGACCGCCTCATGCAGGGGGGCGACGAGGCGACGAGGCGCGTGGTGGTGCCGCCGATCGGTGTGGTGGCCAGGGCCTCCACCGACACCCTGGCCACCGACGACGCCGAAGTGGTGCAGACGCTCCACGCGCTCCGGATTGATCCCTGGCACAAGCCTCGGGCCGACGAGCTCGCCGCGGCGGTCGGCATGTCACGGTCGAGCCTCGAGCACCGGTTTCGGGCGGCGGTCGGCCGCTCGATCCACGAGGAGCACGTGCGGCTGCGGCTGGCCGCCACGCGGAAGCTGATCGTGGAGACCGACCTGCCGCTGAAGGCTGTTGCCATGCGGGCGGGCTTTCCGTCGCTGCAATACATGACGACGTTCGTGCGGCGGCACACCGGCCTCACCCCGGCAAGGCTGCGTGCCGTCGAGCGGGCGCGGTGACGAGGCGGGCGGCCTGCCGCGCAACCTGCAACTCACTTCGTCGGCCAGCCGTGTAGTCGACCGGCGGTGTCACCGGCGAGGACGGTGGCGCCGTCGGCCGAGATCGCCACCCGCGTCGGCAGGAGCTTCACGCCCGCAGGGGGCGTGGCATCGGCCGGCGTGTCGTCTCCAATGGAAAACTTCGTAGTCTCCCTTCCATCGGCCGACCAGAGTTTCACGAGGCCGTCACGGCCGCAGGTGGCAAGCTCGCCCTGCGGGCCGAAGCGGCAGTCGAGTGCGCCGCCGGGGTGGGCATCGGGCTTGTTCATGAGCGGCCAGCCATCGCGCACGTCCCACCACACGACCTTGCCGTCCTCGCCGCAGGAGGCGACCACGCCGGAGTCGCTCCGCCACGAGAGCGCCCGCACCGCCTGCTTGTGCTCGGAGAGCGGCAGGATCACGCCGCCGGAGGGGCCGTCCCAGAGATGGATGTTGCCGATCCGGTCGCCCGTAGCCAAGTACTTGCCGTCGGGCGAGAAGGCCACGGCCGTGACCCAGTCGGTGTGCTTGTCGATCGTCGCCTTCAGGCTGCCGTCTTCCGTCGAATGGAGCTTCACCTTGCGGCTCGTGCAGCCGATCGCGACCAGTTTTTCATCGGGTGAGATGTCGGCCGCGATGATCGCGTCGGCCTCGTCCCCGACGCTCGCGAGCCGCTTGCCCGTGGCCACGTCGAAGAGCACCACCGCTCCGCTCTGCACCGGCTTGCCGCCGGCCGCCAGAAGAAGCCGTCCCGAGCGGCTGAAGGCGAGCACGAGCGGCTCCCCCTCCGGAAACTCGATCGCCCCCAGCGGGCTGCGGGTGGCCGGGTCGAACAGGTCGATCGCGGCGTAGCCGCTCGCCGCCCCGACCGGCGCCCGCGGGCTCGCCGCGAGCGCGAGCACGGGATAGGCCCGCCGCGTGGCCGCCCGCGTGAAGGAGACGAGGTCGGCCGGCACCACCCCCGGGCCTTCTGCCGCGGCAGGGGCCGCGGCCGTGAAGCCGAGCGTGCGGATCGCCGCCGCCGAGCTGCCGGCGTTCTCCCGCAGGCCGGTGTCGATCCACTTCTGGATCATCGCCACGGCCTCGCGGGGCACGCGGTCGCCCTCGGGGGGCATGCGATCGCCGTCATCGGGGGCGGTGATCACTTCGACGAGCCGGCTGCCGCCTGAGCGGCCCGCCACCACGATCTCGCCGCCGCCGCTGCCCTTCATCAGGCCCGCAAAACTCGCAAGGTTGAGGTCTCCCTCCTGTTTGCCGTCGCCGTGGCAGGCGGCACAGTGCTTCTTGAGGATTCCCGCCACGTGGTCTTCGTAGGTGATCGGCTCCTCGGCCGCGGCCCCGCTGAGGACCGCGAGGGCCAAAAGCGTGAACAGGCACAACGGGTGACGCATTGTGGAAACCTCTTGCATGGCAAGCCTCCCGGCGCGTGAGGGATACATTTAGCGGTTGAAGAGAAACTCATTTGACGCGAGCAGGCCTGCGAAGATGTCTTCGTAGACGGCCGGGGCCTGGTTCGTTCCGACGAGCTGGAGCATCGCCTCCATCTCGCCCGACGTGGGCCGCCGCGACAGCACGCGGATGAAGATCGCATCGACCACGCCCTCGGGCGTCGAGTGGTCGTCGACGATCTTCTTGAGCACGCCGCTCGTGGCCGCCGTATGCACCCGCGGGCCCACCGTGTCGCCCACGAGCAGGTGCATCACCTGCGAGAGCGAGGGATCGGTCTTCGTGTCACAGGCGCAGACCGACTTGCGGGCCGACTGACCGAACGTATCGAGCACGAAGTCGCCAGTTGCGTTATCCGGCGTGCGGTTGATGTAGTTGATCGCCTTAGTGCCGGCCGGGAACCGGGGCAGTGACCGGGGCACGCCGGTGACCGCCACGATCGAGTCGAGCAGTACGTCGGCCCGCAGCCGCCGCACGCGGGCATGCGAGAACTGCCGCAGGTCAGCGGCGTTCGACGGGGTCGGCGCGACCGAAAGCTGGTAGACCCGCGAGGTGCAGATGTCGCGGATGATCGGCCGCAGCCGGCGGCCATGCTCGGTGAAGCGGGCCGCGAGGGCCTCGAGCAGCGGGCCGTTGGCGGGCGGATTCGTGGCCCGGAAGTCGTCCACCGGTTCGACGATCCCCACGCCCAAGAGGTGCGCCCAGAGCCGGTTGACGATGTTGCGATTGAAGAGGTCGTTGTCCCGGGCCCGAATCCAGGCCGCGAGCGCGCGGCGCGGGTCGCCCTCCGCGTTGACGGCTTCGACCGCACCGAGCAGCTTTGCCGGCACCGGCCGGCCGTCCACCAAATGCTTCGCGGGGGCCGCGTCGGGATCGTAGATCACCCGCCGGTCGCGGCCGTCGCTGCCCGGCTTCCGCTTCACGCAGGTGAAGAAGCTCACCAGGCCGTAGTAGTCGTCCATCGTCCAGCGGTCGAACGGGTTGTTGTGGCACTCGGCGCACTGCATCCGTATGCCCAAGAACAGCTGCGAGTAGTCGGCCGCCATCACCTTGGGGTCGAGCTTGTAGTCTTTGATGAGCATCGTGTAGAGGCCCGTCTGGCCGTCCACGTTCGTGCTGCCGACGGCGGTCGTCATGTCGGCCACGACCTCGTCGAACGGCCGATCGGCCGCCACCTGTTCCCGCAGCCAGTTCATGAAGGCATTGGCCGGCTTGTGCGAGTCGCCCCGCCCCGTGTAGTCGATGCTCTTGGCCCGGAACAGCTCGCCCCACAGTGCCGTCATGGAGTCGGTGAAGTCGTCGCTGGCCAGCAGGGCGTCGATTTGCTTCGCCCGCTTGTCGGGAGCGTCGTCGGCCATGAAGGCCGCGTATTCCTCGGGCGTGGGCACTCGGGCTGCGAGGTCGAGCGTCAAGCGGCGCAGGAAGGTCTCGTCGTCACAGAGCTCCGAGGGCGCAATCCGCAGCTTTTCGAGCCGCTGGAAGACGAGCTTGTCGATAAAGTTGTGCTCCGGCGGATTTGGCCAGGCGAAGCCCTCGGCCGGCGGCAGCACGATCACCTCGGCGCCGACCGTAAACCTGTTGAAACGGGCGAACACCGTTGTGTCGCCCGGCCCCTGGGCGGTGACCCGGCCATGCTCGTCGATCTTGGCCACGCTCGGGTTGTTGGTGCCAAAGAGAGCCAGCGCCGTGACGTCGCGGGTGGAGCCGTCGGCATACGTCGCCGTGACCCGCAGGCTCTCACCCTCGCCGGCCTTGTCGAAGACCATGGCCGGATGCGACACGGCGATCGCGGCGACGTCGGGTACGCTGCCGACGTCGTCTGGAGCCCCGGCCGCGATCCACGCGAGGATCGTCTTGGAGAGGTCGCTGTCTTTCTCAAACCGCTTGCCTCCGGTGTGGGGCACGCCGCCAATGGCCTTGAGCAGGAGCAGGCTCTCCTCCGGCACGGCCGTATTCACGCGGCGGCCCGGCATCTCCTCGACCGTGCGGCGATAGTCGCCGGCGGTGTCGTAGCCGAAGAGCGAGAGCATGTAGCCGTCCTTGCCCCGGGCGGAGCCGTGGCAGGTGCCGGCATTGCAGCCCGCCCGGAAGAAAACCGGCATCACGTCGCGGCGCCAGCTCGGCGCGGCCAGGATATCGCTCGGCGCGGAGTTGGCGGCTGGCTCGTCGGCCCGCGTTACCGATGTGATCGCCGCCAGGCCCGCGGCCACGAGCATGGCTAACATCTGCTTGGTCATCATGGTTCCAACCTCGGGTCGATTCGCAGTTTTCCATTGCCGGTCCGAAGACTGATCCTCTCGCCGGCGACGGTGAGCCCCACCTCACACGACAGATCGCTCACCAGGCCCAGCAGGGCGTCGTCGGTGGCCGTAAGCTCCACGACCACCTCGGTCGAGTCCTTGTCGATCGTGGGCTCCGGGCCGACGGCGGTGAGGCCGACCGGTAGGCCGAGCATGCGGACGGTCGCCCGCCCCTCGAAGGGCCGGATCTGCTTCACGCTCCAGCGATAGGCCACCCGCTGCCCTCGGCGAACGCTCTGCGGCTCTGTCGAGAGCGCGACGACGGGCTCGGCGACCTCGAGGTTCACAACCTCCGACGAGACCCTCACCCGCTCGGAGCCGCGGGCCGTGTCGCCTCCGCCGTGGCCGCCCCGGGGCTGCGTCGTGGAGACCAACACATACAGGAGCCCGTTGCCGAGCGCGGCGCTCGCGTCGGCCGAGAGGGCCAGACTCGCCTGGGTCTCCCCCGACGGAATCAATTCGGCCGGTGGCGTGCCGACGCCCGGGGGCGCGAGCTCGCACTGCAGCTCGAGCGGCTCGTCGAACCCGGGCTGCCGCACGATCTTCACGGGAATGGTGAGCTCCGCCCCGCGCATCAGCGGCTGCTTCGGGGCCTCGAGTTCAACCGCGAATCCGGCCGGCTCGGTCACCGCCGCCGCAAACCGGTCCACCCGGATGCTCCGCCAGGGATAGTGCGAATACCTCACCCGCAACAGGTTTTGCTGGTTGACCGTCGCGAACGGCTCGCCGCCGGCCGCCGGCCGGCCTTCGATCCGGATGAACGAGGCCGCAGAAGGGGCATCGGCTGCGGCGATGAATGTCATCGGCCAGACCGACTGCATGCCCGGAAGCCTGGGCGAGAGCATCTTCACCCCCGCCGGCAGACCCTCGACGGCCAGGTCGAACGGTCCCTTGATGCTGCTTCCCTGGCCGGGATAGAGCGAGAGCCTGACGGTCCAGCGGCCGCCCCGGGGCACCGAGAGCGACGTCTTCCGCGGCCTCTCCGGCCAATATTCCTCCTGATGGAGGCCGACATGGAGCGTGTTGACCGGCGGGGCGATCTCGACGCGATACACCGACGTCGGGCCCCCGGCGCCGCGGGTATCGGCGATCTCGAGCAGGTAGTCGCCGTCCTGCTTCGGCGTCCAGATCACCGACGGATCGAACGTCTCGGGGAAGTCGCCCTGCGCGCCGAAGATGTCGCGGTCTTGGAGCGAGGCGTCGTCGGCGGTGAGCTCGAGCGGACCGGCCGCCCCCGCCGCATCGACTGGCCGCAGCTTGATCACCGGATCGACCGGAAATCCGAGCCCGCTCGACCAGACCCGCACCTGCAGCGGCTCTCCCTTCTGCACCGTGAGGCGGAAGCGGTCGGTCTCATCCGGCTGCGAAAGGATCCCGTTGATCGCGACGGGCGTCGTCGGCACCTTCGTCACGGCCTGCCCCGGCTCTTCGAGCAGGTTGGGAAACGGGCTCGACCGCAGGAGGAGCGGCAGCGGCGCCTCGCCCGCATGCGGAAACGTGCCGGCCATCTGAGGCACCGCCACCGTCTGGGACACCGGGCCGAGTGGGTCGCCGAGCAGCTGCACCTCGACCGGCTGCCCGGCCGGGCCGCCAGCGGGGTACGCGGCCAGCGGCCGGAAGAACCGGCCGATGTGGATCGCATACTCCCGGTTGTGCGGCACGAACATCGACCGCTGCAGCACGACGGTGTAGTCGCCGTCGACGGGCAGCCTCACGGAGACGAGCGGATCCTGGCGGTTGAGCGGTGAGTCGTCGTTGGCGGCAATCCGCTTGCCGGATGGATCGAGGATCTCGACCGCCGAGTCGTAGCCCTCGGGCAGGGGCTGCCACTGAAGGTCGTCGCCGAGCTTCACCATGTCGACTTCGACAGAGAGCCGCTCGCCGGCCTTGCCCGCCACAAGGAAGCAGTCGATGTCGGCAGCCGCGCTCTCCGAGAGTGTGCCGCGCACGGTCACGTTGGGCTCGACTCGCAGGGCCGTCTCAGGCGTGTCGTTGGTATTGGGCTTCGTCTCCTCCTCGTCGATCACCGGGAACGGGCCGACGTACACCGCGGCCATCGACGAGAGCCCCACCGGGGTGAGCACGCGGAAGGGATGCTCGCCGGGCCGGCACTCCGCCGCGACTTCGAATTGACAGACGAGCCGCTGCTTCTCCGCGTCGAACTGCGTGCCCACGCAGCGGATGCCGGGCGGCCCACCAGGGCTCGGATCGGCCGCCGTCGACGGGGCGAACGTCGCCGGCGGGTAGAACACGATCTCGGTCGCCTCGTGGTGCCACGGCGCCACCACGATCTCGCCCGTCGTGCCGCGGCCGAGGAGCCGCGGCTTCACGCCGCTCTCGATCCATGGATCGGCCGCCGCGGGGGCGGCGAGGAACGCGGCGAGCATGGCCGCCGACGCGAGCAGGAACCGACTGAACACGCGCATCGCAGGGACTCCGACGGGAGAATGATCGACCCGGCCCTAGCCGAGCAGCGATCTGACGACCTCGGCGTCTTTGACGATCTCGATCGGCCGGGTGCCGAAGGCGACGAGCTCTTTGTTGGCGTCGATCCCCATCTGGTAGTAGATCGTGGCCATCAGGTTTTCGAGCGTCACCGCGTCGCGGGCCGGCTCGCCGCCGGTCGCATCGCTGGCGCCGTGGATGAGGCCCGGCTTGAACCCGCCGCCGGCGAGCAGCATCGAATAGACGCGGGCCCAGTGGTCGCGGCCGCTGTCCTTGTTGACCTTCGGCGTGCGACCAAACTCCGTCGTCACCCAGACGAGGGTCGAGTCGAGGAGCCCGCGCCGCTCGAGGTCGAGCACGAGCCCCTTGATCGCGTGGTCAAAGGGCCGCATCTGGTCGAGGCAGGCCAGCTTCACGTCTTGGTGGCAATCCCAGGAGCCGTACTCGAGCGTCACGAATCGCACGCCCGCCTCCACGAGCCGGCGGGCGATGATCAGCCGCTCGGCGAGCCCCTTGGGATGGAACCTGTTGTCGGGCCCCTTGATGTCGCCGGTCACCTCGCTGCCATAGAGTGCGAACGTCTCGTCGGTCTCGCCGTCGAACGAGAACGCTTTCTGGGCGTCGTTCGAGGTGAGGAGGGAGTAGGCCCGGGCGTGAAACTCGTCCATCGTGTCGAGAAGGACGGGGCTCGCCTCGAGCTCGCGAATCCGTTTGTCGACCACGTCGCGGACCCCACGGCGGCGGTCGAGCTGCTCCCGGGACAGGCCGGCCGGCAGCGAGAAGTCGCGGACCTTGAACCCCTTCTTCTGCGTGGCCGGGTCGCCGCCGGTCTCGAAGGGCCCGTAGACGCTCGGCAGAAACCCGGTGCCGCCGGCGAAGGAGTTCTTCGCCGGGATGGCGATGTAGCTGGGCAACTCGCTCCGGGCCCCGAGCTCGTGCGACACGATCGATCCCATCTGCGGATAGTCGATCACCGGCGTCGGCGTGTAGCCGGTGTGGAGGTGATACGTGGCGAGGGCATGGTCGGGGATTTTGCCGACGACGCTGCGGACGATCGTGAGCTTGTCGGCGATGCCCGCCAGCTGTGGCAGATTGTCACTGAACACGTCGCCCGTGTTTGTCTTCACGACGCCGAACGACCCGCGATATTCGACCGGAGCCTCGGGCTTGGGATCCAACGACTCGTGATGCGGAAAGCCGCCAGGGAGGTTGATCTGGATGACGCTCTTGATCCGCTGCGGCAGGCCCTCGAGGCCGGCGGCACCGCCGGTGATCGAGGCCTCGCCGCGAGCCGCCTGAAGGCTCAGAAAATCGCCCAGCGACAGGCCAAGGGCGCCGAAGCTGCCGGCCCGGAGCGCCGCCCGCCGTGACACCCGGCGGAAGCCCGGGCACCCCCGGGCATCGGGACGGCCTGAAGTAGAAGGACGACGGTCAGCAGATGGCATGGAAGTGGCTCTAGGGAAGGCGGCTTGGTATCGGGCACGCACGAAAGCGAGGCCGAACTGTCATGGCACTCATTCCAGGCTATCACTGAAAACGTCCCGTTCGCAACCGTGATCCGATCGCACATTTTTACGTTTGACGGGTGCTGCGCCATGTCGCCGACCAAGGCCCGCTGCCTGATTGGCGGGAGTCAATGAAGCTGGCTGCCCGTCGCCCCGCCGTGTTCTTAAACCCTGTTTTTCACGAAAATTCAACAATTTTTGGGGTTTGGTCGTTAGTTTTTGCCAAGTCCGGGAGGATATATCGGTGCGGGGAACTTTTCCGGCTCTTGCGGGTTCCTGTTCAGTCCATTTCGGTCCACTGGCCTCTCGTAGTAAACGATCGCATGGGCAGCGTCATCGATTCCGATGCACTCGTGGCGGAACTCGTCCGTCATCAGCGGCGGATCTACATCTTCATTGCGTCGCTCCTGCCGAATCCGGCCGACGTGGAAGACGTTTACCAGCAGACCTGCATGGCCCTGTGGAAGAAGCGGGACGAACTCGGCGACGTCCGCGACTTCTTTTCTTTTGCCTGCGGTTTCGCCCGCAACGAGGCCCTGCACCAGCTCCGCCGCAACGCCCGCAAGGGGGCCGTGCAGCTCAACGAGCGGCTCGTTTCGACGCTCGCCGACGAGTTTGAGCGCGACGCCGAGCCGGAGGCTTATATCGAAGCCCTCGGCGGCTGCCTTGCGAAACTGCAGTCGAAGCAGCGCGACCTCCTCCAGCGGCGGTATACCGGCCTGGAGACGGTGAAGGAGATCGCCTCCGACCTTCGCGTGTCGACCGCCGCGCTCACGATGCGGCTGCAGCGGATCCGCCACGCACTGATCAAGTGTGTCGAAAACACTCTCGCGGCGGAGGGCGATGCATGACCGCCGGCCTTCGCTGGAATCCTGCTCAGGAGCTCGTCGACGGCCTGCCCCGTCCCGACTCGGAGCTTGCGCGGCTCGCAGGCGGGCTGCACGACGGTTCGCTCACGCGGCCCGATCGCGATCGCCTCGAAACATTGCTCGAACACCCCGATGCCAGGCGGGCGTTTCGCAAGCTCTCAAACCTGCATGCCAATCTTCTCTGCCTGTGGCATGAGACGGCGCAGGCCCAGGGCGACGGTGGCCCGCAGGAGCAGGGCGGCTCTTCGGCAGCTGCAGGCTCCGGGCGCGGGCGACCGCGACGCAATGCCGACCTCTCCAATCGGTTTGCGGCGGCAGTGGCTGTGGTGGCCCGCGGAGCACTCGGCTGGCTGCGGAAGCTCGGCCGCCCCGTGCCGCTCGCCTGCCTCGTGGCCGGCGCCGTGCTCACCGCCGGCCTGACGGCGTTTGCCCTGGTGCGGATCGATGCCGCGGCGCATGCCCGAATCAGCGCCGCGCCCACGGCCCACTCGGTGGCGTTCATCGCCGATGTCCATGACGCGCGTTGGGGAAGGGGCCCAGCCGCCGCCGACGTGGGCGATTTCCTCGCGTCCGGTGCCCGGCTCGAGATCCGGGCGGGTCTCGTCGAGGTGATGTATTTTGGCGGGGCGAAGGTCGTGGTCGAGGGGCCGGCGTCGTTCGTCGTGACGGGGCCCGCGGCGGGCCGGCTCATTGCGGGCCGGCTCGTGGCCAAGACAGACCATCCGGCTCAGGCCCCGGCCGCGGTGAAGAAGTCGCTGTTCACCGTACACACGCCCCGCGGTGTGATCGACGACCTCGGCACGGAGTTTGGCGTGGAGGTGCCCCGCGAGGGCGACGAGTCGGTGCACGTGTTCGAAGGGCTTGTCGCGGTCGCGGCCGGTGATGCCCGGCCGGCGGAATCGGGCTTTACGGTCGAGGCGGGGCGATCCGCGGCGATCGACGGCGACCTCACGGTTCGGCGGATCTCGTCCGCCGCGTCACGCCGGTTCACGAGGGCGTTGCCGCAGGTGCAGTCGAGGAAGCCGCTTGTCCAGCAGCCTGCCAGCGGGCCGCGGCCGGCCGTGTGGCACGGAGAGAACGTCGAGGTGTTCGCCCCAATCAAGGCCCGCTACGTCCGATTCGCTGCGCTGGAGACCACCAACGGGCAAGCGCCGTGCCTCGACGAACTCGAGATCTTTGCGACCGATGGTCGCAACGTCGGCCGCGAAGGCGCTGCGACCGCTTCGGGAACGATCCCAAGGCATGCGATCCACGCGGCGGCCCACGTCAACGACGGCCTCTACGGCAACGATCACTCGTGGGTCTCCGACGCACCCCGCGGCTGGATCCAGATCGAGCTGCCCGCGGAAGCCGAGATCGACCGCATCGTCTGGAGCCGCGACCGCACGGCCTCGCCACCGTACGTCGATCGCGTGCCCACGAAATACGTCGTCAGCGTGTCTCTCGACGGCAAGCTCTGGCGGCACGTGGCGGCAAGCGGCAACAGGTTGCCGTTCGGCTCACCACGACCCGCCCCCGAGTCGCAGGGAGCGCCCGCCCCATGAATTTTCAGCGTCATTTTTATGCACATTCGGATGCCCACGTTGTGATGCTCAAGGGAGATCGAGCCATGTGTGTTCGCACTTCTGCCATCGTCGCCGCCATTCTCATGCTCGCAGCGTTCTGCCCCGCGCCGGCGTTGGCCCAGACGATTTCATCCGGATCGGGCTACTCGATCACGTTCAACGGCAATCAGCAGGCCTTTTTCTCGAACACCTGGGACGGGTCGTCGCAGCAGGCTCCAAACAACATCGCGCTCTCCGGCCAAGGCTCGACGGCGTTCGGATCTTCGCAATACGGTAGCCCTCACTTGATCACCCAAGTCAACGACGGCGTCTACGGCAACAACCGTAGCTGGCTTTCCAACTTGACCGGGGCACAAGCCTCGATCGGCATCGCTTTTTCGACCGCCCAGTCATTGTCGAGCATCGCCTGGGGCCGCGATAACGGCCGCAACAGCACGGCTACGCCAACCGGTGGCGGCGATACGAACCAAGGCGATGGCCAGTTCACCGATCGTGTCTCGGGCGCGTACACGCTCCAATTCACGACGGTCGCCAGCCCGGGCACTGCCACCCTCGATAACCAATGGACCACCATCGGCACGATCACGCTGTCGTCAACCGCGTCGGGCAGTTTCAGCCCTTGGTTTCGCCACGAATATGTTGTCGGAACGTCCGGGGGGCAGCCGCTTTCCGGGGTGACCGGCGTGCGGATTCTGGCCCCTTCGGCAGATATCGTGGATGAACTCGAGGTCTACAGGAACGCGTGGTGGACTGGCGGCTCGGCCGTGTGGTCATCGACGACTGCGTGGCAGACGGCGGCGAGCGGTGGCGTGAGCACGACGCCGTTCGCCGGCGACTCGCTCGCCTTCGCCCAGGCGACGTCGAGCCCACAGGCCGTCACGCTCGGTGCGGCCGACCGCTCGACGCGAGCGCTCTCGTTCACGACCGCTGACGCCGTGTCCCTGTCGGCGGGCGGCACCAACCGCACGCTCTCGCTCGGCTGGGCGGGCGACCTCACGACGTCATCCACGACGACGATGCCCACACTTTCGGTGGGCTCTTCGGCAGGCGCCGTCACGATCGGTTCGCAGACCGCCGGCGAGCAGGTGGCCCTCGCCCTCAACGCCTCGCAGACCTGGACAAACGATTCGGCAAACGCCCTCACCGTGAACAACGCCGTCTCCCGCGTGGCATCCGACACAACCAGCCGCACGCTTACGATCACCGGTTCCGGCAACTCTTCGATCGGCGGCATCGCCGACGGCGGATCGGCCGGGTCGCTCGGCCTCACGAAGTCGGGCGCCGGGGCGCTCACGCTGATTGGCGCAAACTCCTACACGGGGGCCTCGGCGTTCAATTCCGGGACGGTCGCCTTCAACACCTCGGCAAACCAGACGCTGTCGGGGGCCCTCAGCGGCTCGGCCGCGATCGTCAAGCAGGGGGCCGGCACGCTCGCCTTCACCGGGGCGAGCACGCACAGCGGCAGCTTCGCGATCAGTTCGGGAACCGTGCAGTTCGGCAACACGGGGCAGTCGGCCCGCAGCCTGGTTGATCTGGCGAACGTCGCCGGGGCCGCGCTCGCCCTCACGGGCAGCGAGGCTACGATCGGCTTGCTGAAAGGCGGTGGAGCGAACGGCGGCAACGTGCAACTCAACGGGGCGACACTTCGAGTCGCACCACAATCTGATACCGGTTCCGTTTACAGTGGAGTTATTTCCGGATCGGGACATGTCGCAGTCGGTGCCTTGGGCACCGGAGGCGCGCTGCGGCTCAACGCGGTGCAAACCTTCACCGGATCCGCATCGGTGAGCTCGGGGTATCTCATCCTGCAGGTCGATAACACGCTCGTCTCGACCGTGCCTGTGACCATCACCGGGGGCGCTCTCGACATCAGCAACCGATCCCAGACGATCGCCGGCCTCGCGGGCAGCGGGGGCCGGGTCTACAGCTACGGCGGCAGCGGAGGCGTGCTCCAGTTCAATGTCGCCAGCGGCACAACCTTCACCTACGGCGGCCAACTCGGCCCCAGCGCTGAAAACCCAAGCTTTTCAATCGCGAAGTCGGGCTCCGGCACGCAGGTCCTCACCGGCTCCAATAACTTCACTGGCAACTCGACGGTAACCGCCGGCACGCTCGCATTTGCCGCCAACGCGCTGGGATCGACGGGCACGGTCGCCCTCAATGGCGGCACGCTCCGCTGGGAATCGGGGAACACGCAAGACATTTCGAGCAGGCTGACGATTGCGTCGGGCAGCGCGGCCACGATCGATATCGGTGCGAATGACGTGACGTTCGCGAGCAACTTTGGCGCCGGCTCGACCGGCAGCCTCACGAAAACGGGCGCGGGCCGACTCACTCTCACCGGCGCCGCAGGCTACACGGGCGCCACCACGATCTCGTCGGGCACGCTCCAGGTCGGCGCTGGTGGCACGAGCGGCGCTCTCACCGGCAACGTCGTCAACAATGGCGTCCTAGTCCTCAACCGCTCCGACACCGTGGCGCTTCCCGGCACGTTGAGTGGCAGTGGAGCCTTCGTTCAGGCCGGGGCGGGTACGGTCGTGTTCGGCGGCTCGAGTAGTTTGAGCGGCGGCATGACGATCGACGCTGGAGCCGTTACTGCGCGCAACGCTTCGGCCCTGGGCTCGGGCGCCGTGTCCGTGAACGCCGGCGGCCGGCTCAACGCGAACGCCGCGGGCGTGGCGGTTGGCAACGACCTGACGCTCGGCGGCGGCACCGTCTCGTCCCTCGTGGCGACGAGCGCATCGGGCGGCAGTTTTTCGACGACGCCCGACGGCCTGTACGGGCTCAACACCTTCACGGCGGGTTCCGATTCGTTCAGCGGCTACACGGGTAACGTGGACGTGCTCGTGGTGGGCGGCGGCGGTGGCGGCGGGTCGCGGTTCGGCGGCGGCGGTGGCGCCGGTGGCGTGATCTACCAGCAGGGAATCAGCGTTGCGAGCACGATGGCGGTCACCGTAGGGGCAGGCGGTGCGGGCGGCGTCGCGACCGGCGGGGCGGGCACCAGCGGCGCGGGCCCCGGCGGAAATGGCCAAAACTCGGTCTTTGGCAGCCTCGTCGCCTTCGGCGGCGGCGGTGGTGGCCGGGGCGATACTGGCAACGGCCTCGCGGGCGGCTCGGGCGGCGGTGCCGCGGGACGGTTTGCCGGCACGGGTGGCAGTGGCACAAGTTCGCAAGGGAACGCCGGTGGATCGTCCAGCGGAAGCGGGGGCTACCGCGGAGCGGGTGGCGGCGGCGCCGGCGGCGCCGGCGGCGCGTCCGGCACGAGCGCGGGCACGAACGGCTCGGGCGGCATTGGGCAACTCATCTCGATCACCGGCAGCAGCGTGTATTACGGCGGCGGCGGTGGCGGTGGTGGCAGCGGCGACGGGGCTGCGCTCGCGACCGGCGGCACCGGCGGCCTCGGCGGCGGTGGCGCCGGCGGCAACTACACCGGTACGCCGGCGGCCACGGCGGGCTTGGCAAATACGGGCGGCGGCGGCGGTGGCGGTGCCTTTCTCGCAAATCAAACGAACCAGGCCGGGGCCGCGGGTGGCTCCGGCATCGTGATCGTGCGGTATGCGCTGTCGTCGATCGTCAACGACCTCCAAACGTTCTCCGGCGGCGTGACGCTCAACGCCACATCGACGCTCGACGCAATCCGCGGCAGCGGCGGGCTCCAGTTCACCGGGGCGATGTCCGGCGCGGGCGGCCTCACGATCGCGTCCACGGGATCGGGCGCTGCAGCCAAGGTGATCTTCGACGGCGCGGCCAAGTCGTACGCGGGATCGACCACGGTGAACTCCGGGGCTGATCTCCGCGTCAACTCCGACAATTCGCTCGCCACCGGCGCCGTCACGGTGAACGGCCGGCTCGGCGGCTCGGGCGCCCTCGGCGGGGCCGTGACGATCACATCCGGCGGCGTGCTCGCCCCCGGCAACAGCATCGAGAGCCTCACAACCGGAGCGCTGTCGTTTGCCGGAGGCTCGACCTACGAATACGAGATTGATTCGAGTGTGCCGCTTTCCGTGGGCGCCGACTTCACGAAGGCCCTCGGCAACCTATCGCTCTCGGGTACGGTGGGCCTGTCGCTCCTGAATCTTGCAACGAGCCCGACGGCGTTCGCCGACGGCACGACGTTTTCACTTGTGAACTACACCGGCTCGTGGAACAACGGCCTGTTCTCCGTGGGCGGCACACAGGTGAGCGACGGGGCCACGTTCGAGTTCGGCTCGAACACCTGGCGGCTCAACTACGCCGCCACCAGCGGCGGCTCGAACTTCACCAGCGACTACACAGCCGGGAAGTTCGTGAACATCGTCGTCGTGCCCGAGCCGGGAGCGCTCGCTCTGGCCGGCTTGGGTGTGGCTCTGGCTGCGTGGGCCGCGCGGAGACGACAAAAAGCGAGCCGTTCATGAACCGCCGCACGGGGTTCACGTTGGTTGAACTTCTGGTGGTGATCGCGATCATCGGGGTGCTCGTAGCGCTCCTCTTGCCCGCGGTACAGGCAACGCGGGAGTCGGCCCGCCGGAGCCAGTGCCGCAATAACCTGAAGCAACTCGGGCTCGGATTGCATGGTTACGGCCACATCAACCGCAAGTTTCCCCCCGGCGCGGACCACCGCGCGCCCTACCGCTTTGGTTCGCTCTATCCGGGACGCATGGGAAGCTTTCTCGTGTTCGCGCTGCCATTCATCGAGCAGCAGGCGGTGTTCGACCGCTGCGACCGCACTGTCGACACCGTGATGCAGAGCACGCTGGGAGACGGCCGGCTCGTGGCGACGGTGCGGATCCCGACGTTCGGCTGCCCGAGCGATGTCCGCGGCGCGCCGCTTGATGGAAATCCCTTCTATAACGGCTCGCCGGTATCGATGAAGGGCCGCGACCCGGCGCCCGCGAACTATGCCGCGAGCATGGGCAGCCAGCTGTTCGCCGGGCCCTACCCGGGCAACATGTTCGGGACCGGTGGCGACATGCATGGCGACTCCCCAAACCCCGCTAGCATCTCGGGGATCTTCGGTCACACCGAATTTGGGGCGAAGTTCACCGAGGTGACCGATGGCCTCAGCAAGACGATCGCCGTCGGCGAGATGCGGCCTGACTGTTCGTGGCACGCCGCCGATGGCTGGATGCACTACAACAGCCTCTGGAACGCCACGAGCGCACCGATCAACTATCCGTCGTGCCCCGGGGAGCCAGGCTACGATGCCGTGCTCTCGAACAACATGTGGGGCGGAAAGTGGGCAATCGAGCAGGCGTTTCGCTCGCGGCACGACGGCGGCGCGCATGTCGGCATGGGCGACGGCAGCGTCCACTTCCTGAGCGACGCGATCGACTACATGACCTACCAGCGGCTCGGCGATCGCCGCGACGGCGGCTCGACGTCGATTGTCGGGCCGTGACCCCGCCCGCTGACCGCTTGAGATGCCCGATGACACCGCCGCACACCCCTCGATCCAGGCTGCATCGGCCCGCGGTCGGCCCCGTTGCCGCGCTCGTGGCGGCCGTCCTCATCGGGCTCGTGCTTGCAGCAGGCTGCGGCAGGCCGCCCTCGCGGCATACCGTGTCGGGCAGCGTGTTTTTCGAGGGCCGGCCAGCGCAGGGTGCGGGGGTGCTCTTCTGCCGCGACGGGGCTCGGTCGGCCGCCGCCGTCACGGACGACGCCGGCACGTTCGTGCTCCGGACCTGGCAGGACGGCGATGGGGCGGCAGCCGGTGAGCACGTGGTCTGCGTGAGCAAGTTCGTTCCGCTCGAGGGCAAAGACGCGGGCAAAGACGGGTCGGCGTACGCCGACTCACGAAACGCCCTCCCCAACCGCTACGCCTCCCCGCTGACGTCGCCACTCCGGGCCGACGTCAGCCCCGACGGTGAGAACCACTTTCGTTTCGACCTCGAGCCGTAGGCGGCGAATGAGGTCGTCGCGACCGTCACCATGACGTCGCTCGAGATCACTCGACGCGTAAAGCATTAAAAAATTGCCATAAACCTTACTGGCGGTGCGCCGCGGGCCGGAGCCTATACTTCTAGTTATGAGTCAGTTCTTTGGCCGAGCACGACGATTCGGTTGGTGGAGCGGCTTGATCGCACCGTTGCTGGTGGTTCGCGCCATTGCCTGCAATGCCACCGAGGCTGCGGGGGCGGCGCCTGGGCCGCAGGCTGCGGTTTTTCGCGACCAAGTGGCGCCCCTTTTGGCTGGCAAGTGCGGGGCCTGCCACGGGCCCGACGCGGCCGAGAGCGGGTTTCGGATCGACGACCGGGACAAGGCGACCGCCGGGGGTGACTCCGGCTCCGTGGGCATCGTGCCCGGCAAGCCGGAAGAGAGCGAACTCTTCGTTCGCATCTCGACCGCCGACAAGGAATCGCGGATGCCCGCCGACGGCGAGCCGCTCACGGCCGACGAGCAAACGCTCTTGAAGGAGTGGATCGCGGCTGGCGCCGTCTGGCCCGACGACATGCAGTCGCTCGCCGATCTCATCCCGAAAGAGGGGCCGAAGCCGCAGAAGGGGCAAAACCACTGGGCGTTTCAGCCGCTCGTGCGGCCGCCTGTGCCAGCCGCCGCGCCGGGCACCGCGCCGATCGACGCTTTCCTCACCGAAAAACTCGCCGCCGCCGGCCTCGCCATGAATCCCGAGGCCGACCCGCGCACGCTCATCCGCCGGGTGTCGTTCGATCTCGTAGGCCTGCCGCCGAGCCCCGAGGAGATCGGCGCGTTCGAGGATGCCTGCCGCGCCGCGGGCAGCGTCGATGGTCCGTATCGCGAACTCGTCGATCGCCTGCTCGCCTCGCCGCACTACGGCGAACGCTGGGCGCGGCACTGGCTCGACGTCGTGCGGTTCGCCGAGAGCCACGGCTTCGAGATGAACAGGGCCCGGCCCAACGCCTGGCCGTATCGCGACTGGGTGATCGAATCGCTCAATGCCGACAAGCCCTACGACTCCTTTCTGAAAGAGCAACTCTGCGGCGACAAGTTGGGCGCCGACGCCGCCACGGGCTTCATCGTGGGCGGGCCGAAGGACGAGGTCGGCTCGCCCGACCCGGTGCTCACGGCCAACCAGCGGGCCGACGAACTGCACGACATGGTGGGCACCACGGGCTCGGCCCTGCTCGGCCTCACCGTCGGCTGCGCCCGCTGCCACGACCACAAGTTTGATCCCATTCCGCAGGCGGACTATTACGCGATGAAAGCCGTCTTCGAGGGCGTGAAGCACGGTGACCGCGATGTTCTGCCACCAGACAACGATGAGCGTGTGAAGAAGGTCGCGGCCTTGCAGGCCGAACTCGCGCCGCTCCGGCGAAGGATGGCGGAACTGCAGCCGGCGGCCCGCCTGCGCCGCACGATCGTGATCGACGACCTCACCAAGGATCAGACAGCGAAGCTCGTCGATCCGAAGGGAATCGCCGACCATACGAAAGGCACGGAGCGGGGCCACGCCTCCGAGCCGGGTGACATCCGCTCGCTGCCCAACCTCGGCAAACAATACCACTGGTGGTCTGCCACGCCCGGCGAGGCCGTCTTCGCCTTTGCGCCGAAGGCGGCCGGCGTGTTTCGCATCTGGCTCTCGTGGGGCGCGGGCTGGCACTCCCACGCCCGCGACGCCCGCTACATGCTCGACGCCGACGGCGACCCGGCGACGACCGCCGACCAGAAGGAGATCGCGGTCGTCGACCAGCGGCTCTTTGCGGACGGTGCCGGCGACCCGCCGCCGGATCAGGCGCGCTGGAGCGGCTTCCGCGATGCGGGCGTGCATCCGATCACCGAGCAGACGCGGCTGCTCGTGATGGGCGGCGCGAGCCCAGCAGCGGTCACGGCCGATGTCGTGATCTTCGAGGAGCGGGCGTCGGCCGACGATTCTGGCGGCCGCGTAGCCCACCTGCGCAGCCGCGTGACCGCCGGCGAAAACGTCGATGCCTTTTCGCCGACGCGGGCGAAGTTCGTGCGGTTCACGGTGCTGGAGACCAAATCTGCGGAGCCGTGCATCGACGAGCTGGAAGTGCTCACGGTAGACGGCCGCAACGTTGCCCGCGGCGCGACTCCATCGTCGTCGGGCGACTACGCCCAGGGCGACCTGCACAAGCTCGCATACATCAACGACGGCAAGTACGGCAACAAGCGGTCGTGGATTTCAAACCAGATCGGCGGCGGCTGGGTGCAGCTGGAACTGCCCGAGGCGGAGGAGATCAGCCGCGTCGTCTGGAGCCGCGACCGCAGCCCCAAGCCCGAGTACACCGATCGCCTGGCGACGAAGTATGAAATCGCCGTGTCGCTCGACGGCAAGGAGTGGATGCCAGTCGCCGCCCAGGTCGATCGCCTGCCGCCCGACTACGTGCACGCCGACTCGATCGGCCCGATCATGGCCGCCGCCGAACTGTCGCCCAATGAGATTGCCGAGCTCGACACGCTCACGGAAAACGCTGCAGTGCTCACGAAACAGCTCGAGGCCCTCACTGCGCTGCCCAAGGCCTACGCGGGCCAGTTTGTCACACCCGGGAAGACCCACCGGTTCTTCCGTGGCGATCCGATGGCGCCGCGCGAGGAGGTTGCCCCGGGCGGCCTGACGGGATTCGGCGCGACCTGGCAACTGCCTGCCGACGCCCCGGAGCGGGACCGCCGCCGGGCGCTCGCCGACTGGATCGCCTCGCCGACAAACCCGCTCACGGCCCGCGTGATCGTGAACCGGCTCTGGCACCACCACTTCGGCACTGGCATCGTCGACACGCCGAGCGATTTTGGTGTCAACGGCGGATCGCCGAGCCATCCGGCGCTGCTTGACTGGCTGGCGAGCGAACTCGTCGACCCTGCAAACCCCGCCGACCGCTGGCGGCTCAAGCGCTTCCACTGCTTGATCGTCACGAGCCGGGCCTACCGGCAGACAAGCACCGCCCGGCCCGACGCCCTCGCCGCCGATTCGGGGTCGCGGCTCCTCTGGCGGTATCCGCCGCGGCGGCTGGAGGCCGAGCCGCTCCGCGACGCGATCCTGGCCGTGAGCGGCAGCCTCAACCGCAAGATGGGCGGGCCGGGCTTCGACCTCTTCGAGCCGAACACGAACTACGTGAAGGTCTACACCACGAAGACGACGTTCACCGACGAAGAGTTTCGGCGGATGGTCTATCAAAGCAAGCCGCGGGCCGAGCTCGACAGCTTCTTCGGCGCCTTCGACTGCCCCGACGCCGGCCAAGTGCAGCCCAAGCGCACGAGCAGCACGACTCCGCTGCAGGCGCTGAACATGCTCAACGGCGACTTCCTGCTCGATCAGGCCAGCCGGCTCGCAAAGCGCGTCGAGCGCGAGGCAGGGAGCGATCCCGGCCTCCAGGTGGCCCGCGCGATCGAACTCGCGTTTGGCCGCCAGGCCAGCGACCGCGAGCTTGCCGCCGGCCGCGACCTCGTGGCCGCCCACGGCCTCCCGATCCTCTGCCGCAGCCTCTACAACGCCAGCGAATTCCTCACCATTTATTGAGGCTTGCATGCGACACGCACTCTCTCATGCCGGCCGCCGGATGCTCGATCGTCGGGACTTCCTCCAGTGGGGCGGCACGGGCCTGTCTGGCATCGCGCTTGCGGCGCTGCTTCACGAGCAGCGGCTCCTCGCCGGCGAGCCGCCGATCCGGCCGGCGATCGACCCGGCCCAGCCGTATGCCCCGCGGGCACCGCACTTCCCGGCGAAGGCGAAGAACGTGCTCATGATCTTCTGCTCGGGCGCCCTCTCGCACGTCGACACGTTCGACTACAAGCCCGAGCTCGTGCGGCTCCACGACACGCCGATGCCCACGGCCAGTGGCGAGAAACTGATCACGTTTCAGGGGGAGCAGGGGAACCTCATCAAGCCGCTCTGGGAGTTCAAGCCGCGGGGCGAGAGCGGCACGATGACGAGCGACCTCCTGCCGCACCTCGGCGAACTGGCCGACGAGATGTGCTTCATCCACTCGATGACGGCCAAGAGCAACACCCACGGTCCGGCCGAAAGCCAGATGTCCACCGGCTTCACGCTCGACGGCTTCCCGAGCATCGGCGCCTGGACGACCTACGCCCTCGGCAGCGACTGCCGCGACCTGCCGGCCTTCGTGGCGATCCCCGACCCCCGCGGCGTGCCGCAAAACGGGCCGCGGCACTGGCAGAGTGCGTTTCTGCCGGCCGTGTTCCAGGGCACGGCGTTCAATGCCGACCGGCCGATCCCAAACCTCGCCCGGCCGGCGTCGATCCCGGAAAGCGCCGACCTCGCCACCCGCGACTTCCTCCGGATGCTCAACGAGGATCACCTCGCCCGGCATCCCGGCGACACTGACCTCGCGGCCCGCATCTCCGCCTACGAGCTCGCCGCCAAGATGCAGCTCTCGGCAGCGAAGGTGGCCGACCTTTCCGACGAGTCGGCCGAGACGCTCAAACTCTACGGCGCCGACGACACGAAAAACTCACTCAAGGCCCGGTTTGCCCGCAACTGCATTCTCGCGCGGCGGCTCGTGGAAAAGGGTGTGCGGTTCGTGCAGCTCTTCAACGGCGGCTACGCGATGGGGGAGGGGGTGGGCAACTGGGACGGCCACAAGAAGATCGTCGACCAATACGCCGTCCACGGCCCGATCCTCGACCAACCGGTCGCGGGCCTGCTCCGCGACCTCAAGAACCGCGGCCTTCTGGCTGACACGCTCGTGGCGTTCGTCACGGAGTTTGGCCGGATGCCCACGTTCCAGAAGGGGGCCAACGGCCGTGATCACAATCCTTCGGGCTTCACCGTGTGGCTCGCCGGTGCGGGCGTAAAGCGGGCGTTTCACCACGGCGCCACCGACGACTTCGGCTACAAGGCTATCGAGAACGTGGCCACGATCTACGACCTGCACGCCACGATCCTTCACCTCCTCGGCCTCGATCACACGCGGCTGTCGTTCTACAACAACGGCATCGAGCGCCGCCTCACCGACGTGCACGGCCACGTGATCGAGCCGATTTTGGCCTGACCGTTCTGGCCGGCGCGTTCCCCGTGACGGCGGGGCGAGCGACAGATCGCCGTTGGCGAAACCTTGCCGCGTGGCACAGACGATCGCATCACCCGCGCTTGTACAAACCGTGTTGTACAAAAGGTGGCTGTCACCGTTTTCGCTTCAGCCCACGGCGCGGTTGCGGCCGAGGTGGGCCCGCTCCTGCCAGCGGAGGGCAAGGATCGTGATCAGCGTCGCCACCACGATCTGCGTGGCGAGCGCTGCGATCGGAATCCAGATGGCCGGGTCGTAGTCGCCGAGATTCTGCCAGAAGACCGGCACCCCCTGTCCCTCGCTCCGGCAGCCACGGTGGGCCCAGTAGAGCGGCGAGAAGAGCATCGCGAGGACTTTGAGCACCCCGCCCGTGATCGGCAGGATCGTGGCCCCGAGCAGGATCTGCGGCGTGATCAAGAGCGGCACCGCCAGCACGCCCTTGTCGGTCGAGCGGACGCAGGTTGAAACGATGAGGCCGATCGCCGCGCAGGCCACCGCCGCGAGCCAATTGCAAAACGCGGAGACGGCCGGCCCACGCCGGTAGATCTCGGCCGGCCCCTCGCCTCCAAACGCCTCGCGGATCAGGAACCCCAGCTCGACGGTGGTCCTGAAGATCGCGACCTGTACGGCGAGCACGACAGCCAGCGCCGCGACCTTCGCGATCACATAGGCGGCGAACCGCAGGCCGTGCCGCCGCTCAAGGTCGAGCATCGGTCGCTCCTTGACGATCTCCCGGAAGCCGGTCACGAACCCGAGGATCACCATGCAGATGCTCATGAGCGAGAGCCACTTGAACGTACCGCCCGGGTCGATGATCTCCCGTTCCGGCGCGACGGCGACTGTGTCGGTCAGCGAATCGCGAACGATCCGGGCGGTGGACGGCTCCCGCAGGTGGGCGAGCAGTTTCGGCTGACTGTCGAGGAACACCCGGATCTGACCGGGGATGCTGGCATCCTGCTCGGCGACCGTCTCGGTGGCGATCGCCTCCGCCACCTCCCCCCACACATCGGCTAGCACCTGCTTCTCGCCAGGGTCGAGAAGCCGCGTCAGCATGAGCGGATTTCGGAATTTCGTGGCGGAAAAACCGGCGAGCACGACCGCGGCGAGTGCCAGCGGCAGGAGCATGCCCATGCGCAGGCCCACGCGGTCGCGGGCAACTGTTTCGATCTCGCGGCAGAAGAACGTGGTGACCTGCCGGCTGAAGCCGGGAATCGACAACGCCGCGAGCGCCGCCACCTGCTCCGCCGCCGCACCGGTAGCCACGCGGCCCGCATGCTTCGGCTCCGCCACAAGGCGGTCTTCGGCTTGCCGCTCACGCCACCGGGCGGACCAAAAGCCGGGCGGCCGGTCCTCGATGGCCACGTAGACATCGGCGAGCCGCTGCACCCCGAAGTGCTCGATGGCCTCCACGCGGGAGCCAAACCAGACCACCTCCCCGTGGCCGAGGATCAGCAACTTGTCAGCCTCATCCACGTTGTCGAGGTGATGCGTGACGGCGACCACGGTCGTGCCCGCCCGGGCCCGATCGGCGAGGAGCGCCATGATTCGGGCCTCCGTGGCCGGATCGAGGCTGGAGGTCGCCTCGTCGAGCACGAGCAGGCCCGGAGCAGCGAGCATTTCAGCCGCCAGGCTCGCCCGCTTCATCTCGCCCCCTGAGAGCGTGCCGATCGGCTGGTGCCGAACGCTCTCGAGGCCCACTTCGGCCACCACCCGATCGATCGCCGACTGCCGCTCAGCGACGGTCGCGTGTGACGGCAGCCTCACCGCCGACGCATAGTGCAGCGCCCGCTCCACCGGCAGGGCGTCGGGGTTGATGTCCCGCTGGGGCACGTAGCCGATCGCACCGCGAAGGGTGTCAGCTTCACGAAACCCGTCGTGCCCGCCGACGAGCAGGCTGCCGGCGGAGATCGGTCGGTCTCCCAGCATCGCGCGAACGAGCGTGCTCTTGCCCGCCCCGCTGGGGCCGAGCACGCACACGAACTCACCCGGTTCGATCCGGAAGCTGACGTTCTCCAGAAGCGCCTTGTGCTCGCCGCCGCCGCGGCCATCCGGCACCGACACCCCCATGCCCTCGGCCACGACCGAGAGACCTGCCTTCGCTGCGAGCGTCATGCTGGCAAGATCCTTCGTATCTGTGGCCGCCGCACCCGTCCAATCGGGTCGGTGCCGGCATCGTAGCGGTGGGCATCGATCGAGGGGCAAGATACCATCAGAACCCGACACCTTCCCAGTGCCGGCCGCCGGCTTGTCTCATGACGCAGCGACGCACCGATCTCGACGCCCTGCGCAGCTTCGCCATGCTGCTGGGGGTCGCGCTGCATACTTCGCTGAGCTTCTTTGCCGATCCATGGCCCGTGCACGACACACGGCGCAGCGATCTGCTGCCGCTGTTTTACGTGTTGGTGCACGGCTTCCGGATGCCGCTCTTCTTCCTGCTCAGCGGCTATTTCACGATGCTCGTCTATCGTCGCCGCGGGCTGAAGTGCCTGCTCGAGCAACGGTTCACGCGGATCTTCCTGCCGCTGGTGATCGCGGCTTCGACGATCGTGCCGCTCGACACGGCGCTCAAGGGATTCGCGCATCGTGTGATCCGTCCGGAACCGGCCATCGCGGAGATCCTCTCCGGCGACGAGGCGGCCGTGCGCTGCCGGCTCGCGACGGAGGGAGCAGCCGGCACGAAAGACGCCTTCTACGGCCGCACGCCGCTCGGCTGGGCCACGCTGCGGGGCGACCCGGCGATCGTGGCTGCGGTGCTCGATGCCGGCGCTGATGCCAACGAGCATGACGGCAGCGGGAACACTGCCCTCCATGTGGTCGCCTTGTTTGGCCACGACGCGGCCGGCCGGGTGCTCCTGGAGCGGGGGGCGGATCCACTCGCCCAGAACGTCGTCGGCCGGCTGCCGGGGGCGATCATGGCGCTCCCGGCCGACGTCGCCGCCGAGTTCGCGCCGCTCATCGGCCTGAATCCGCTCAGCGTGGACGACGTCCTGCGCGGACGCGAGCGGCTCCGCGATCTCCTCCCGACGGGCCCAAACGCGGAAGGCACGCTCGGCGGCCCGCTCGACCGCTTGATGCTCGCCTGGTTGCGGGCGTTGTCGTCGGAGCAGCTGCGCGTGCGCGTCGGCTCGTGGTCGGTCCACCTCGTCCAGACGAACATCTTCGACCACCTCTGGTTCCTGTGGTTTCTCTGCTGGCTCGTGGTCATCTTCGCGCTGCTCGCCGTCACGGGCCTCCTGCCATCGGGCCGCGGACGCTGGTGGCTCGTGGCGGCGTCATGCCTCCCGCAGATGGTGATCGGCATGTCGCTGGCAGGGTTCTACGGGCCCGACACGTCTCTGGGCCTGCTGCCGACGCCGCACATGCTTGCCTTCTACGCCTGCTTCTACTTCTTCGGCGTCGCTACGTTCGCGGCGGAGGGGATCGATACGCACCTCGGCCGACACTGGAAGCTCCTGCTGCCGGCAGCGGTGGCGATCGGTGGCGTCGGGCTCGCCACGATGAACGACCGCGCGCTCGCCACCGTGCTCCAGCCCGCCTACGCCTGGACGATGTCGCTGGGGCTCATCGGTGCGTTTCGCCGATTCTTCAGGAACCCCAGCCCCACGGTTTCGTGGCTGGCCGATGCCTCGTATTGGATGTATCTCATCCACGTGCCGCTGATCATGGTGGCCCAGCTGCTCGTGCGGCAGTGGCCGTTGCCCGCGAACGCGAAGTTCCTCCTGATCCTGGCGATGGTGACGCCGATCATGCTGGCGACCTACCGGTGGTGCGTCCGCTTCACGCCGATCGGCAGCCTACTCAACGGGCCACGCGATTTCGCCACGGCCAACCAGGGTCGTTAGTACCGGTGGTCGTCGGGGTCGTAGTCGGGCGATAGAACGACGTTCCCATCCGGATCGGCGGCAAACTTGAACCGCTGGTCCACCAGCCGCCGGAGCAGCCGCGACCGCACGATCGTGAAGTAGAACTTCTTGAACGATTCGCCCTTGCTGTCGAGCGGCCTCTCGGACGCGAACGTGAACATGGGCAGCAGCATCTCGTCGTGAATGGTCTCGTTGTGCCAGACGTTCTGAGGCGGAGCAAACGGGTTTCGCGGATTGGCGGCGGAGTTGTCGTAGGAAACCTCCGCGTCAAACCGCGTGCCGGCCGGAAACCGGCGGGGCTGCGTGAGGTTGTAGGGTGCCTGCCAGTTGTAGTCCCACTGGGGCACTCGCAGGAGCAGGAGCGACTGCTTCTCGCCCGGCAGGGTGGCCCTGAGTTCGATCCAGCGGGCCAGTTGGTGCGCGTGCGGCACGACGCCCACGAAATCGGCGTCCAGGGGAAGCGTGTAGCTGCCGCGGACGCGGAAGTCGGTGACGCCCGGCGGCACCACCAAAAACTCGCCACTGAGGTAGATCATGTTCATCACCTTGCGCGGCGGCTGCTTCTCGAGCCAGATGCCGATCCGGCTCGAATCGGTTTCCAGCTTTCCGGTGCGAACGTAGTGCACCTGAGCCGTGATGTCGCAGCCCGCTGGAATCACCCCAGCCGCATCGGCCGGGGCGACCGTCGCCCGCACCCCGGGCACGAAGCCGCTCACGAACGCGGCCCGCGGCTGCCCGTCGTCACGAATCGGCGGCACCCGAAACCCGATGCCGTGCGAATCCTGAAAGCCACCGGCCCGGTCGTCCGGGTGGCTGAAGCCGTCGCGGCCGCCGTGCTCGCGAATGGCCTGTTCCACCGTCTCCCGCGGCAGATGGCCGATCAGCGCGTGGTGCACGAGCTTGCGATTGCCCGGGAGAAACTGGATCGCGCGGAGCCGGAGATCTTCGGCGCGGCTCAGCGGAAACACGATGTTGCGGTAGACGTTGTTGCCGTGGGAGCCGAGCTGCGTCGGCTCGGATTGCTCGAGGACGATGTCGGGGGGCCCGAGATCCTCCTGAAAGCCTGAGTAGTCCGGCAGTGGCGCGAGCGCGGGTGCATCGGCGGGATTTCCCTCCGGCTTGCCGGCGGCCACCCATGCCCGCAGCATGGCGATCTCCACGGCGTTGGGAGGCTTCGTCCCCTGATAGTCGAGGTCGCTCTCGATCTGCGCTGGCGGCATCCGCCGGGCTTCGATCTCCTCGAGCCCGATCTCGACCCACTCCACCGCATCGTCGTAGGAGAGGAGGCTGAACGGGCCGGCCTGCCCCGGGCTGTGGCACTTTTGGCACTGGGCATGGAGAAAAGGGAGGACATCCCTCCAGAACACCGGTGCGGCCGGGGCAACCATCGCTGCAGCCGCGGGCCGTTCCGGCCGGTCGAGTGGGCAGCCGGCGGCCTCCGTCCGAGGTTCGCGGATCTCGCGACCGGCGATGAGATCCCCGATCGCGGTCGCGAGTTCGGGCTCGGCATCGCCGGGCGTCATCACACCGCGGATCTTGTAGCGGTCGTCGATCCGGCCTTGATAGCGGACCTGCCGGTCGCGGTCCACGAGGACCACCTCGGGCGTGACGGTCGCATCGAGGGCCTCGGCCAGCGCGAAACCGGTGTCGAAATGGATCGGAAACGTGATGCCGAACTTCGTGCGGTAGGCCTCGACCTCCGCGGGGTCGTCGGCATCGCAGACCACGCCTACGAAGCGAATGCCGTCCTTGGCGAATCCTGCGGCCAAATCGCTGAGCACGGCAGCATATTCCTGGGCCATCGGGCAGGCGGGATGGAGAAACGCGAAGCAGACAGCCCGCCCGTCGCCGAGAAGTTCGTCGAACCCGTGCGCCGTTCCGTCGAGCCCCGAGACTTTCAACTGCTCCTGCGGCACGACCACGAGCGCCGCCGGCGAAGCGCCCGCCGAGTCCGCGGCACACACCGATACGATCGCGAGCGGCCCACACGCAATTGCCAGCATCGCCAGCCGGCAGAGGCGGCCACGGCGGGCAGTCTTCATCAGGAATGCCATCTCACTCCCTTGTATACCGCGACGTGGCTCAGAGGCACTTCAAAAACTCAAGCACCGCGAGCCGCTGCTCCTCGGTGAGGTCGTCTCCGCAGGTGTGACCGGTGTTGAGCATGCCCGTGTACAGTACCAGCTTCGTGGGATCGACCTCCAAGGATAGGGCTGCCACTGGCCCGTGAGACCCGTAGCCTATCCTCCTGACCAGTTTGTCGCAGCGCGTGGATGTCGATCGCTGACCATCCGCTACGGCCAGGCCCCCGAGTGAATCCGTTAGGCCCCAGCCATCCGTCATGACCATCCGGCCGAGTTGCGCGCACGACTCCTATGCCAGGACGTCGTGCACGACGGTCCCGTGCACATCGGTGAGCCGGAAGTCGCGGCCGGCATGGCGGAAGGTGAGCCGCTCGTGGTCGAACCCGAGCAGATGGAGGATCGTGGCGTGCAGGTCGTGCACCGTGACGGGGTTCTCCGCCACCGAGAGGCCGACGTCGTCGGTCGTGCCGTGCACGTGGCCTCCCTTCACCCCACCGCCGGCGAGCCACACGGTGAAGCCGTCGTGGTGATGGTCTCGGCCTGGAGCCTTGCCAAGCGGCAGTTGCACAGTGGGCGTGCGGCCCATCTCGCCGCCCCAGATCACGAGCGTGTCGTCGAGCATGTCGCGGTCCTTGAGATCCTGGAGCAGCGCGGCGATCGGCGCATCACTCTCGCGGCAGAGTTTTTTGTGGGCGTCGTTGACGTTCTGATGGCTGTCCCAGGGCTGGCCCGCGCCGTGGTACACCTGCACGTAGCGCACGCCCCGCTCGGCGAGCCGCCGTGCAATGAGCAGCTGTCGGCCCTGCACGTGGTTGCCATATCGCTCCCGCACCGCCTCCGGCTCACGTGAGACGTCGAATGCCTCACCCGCCTCGCGTTGCATGCGGAAGGCCAACTCGAGCGAGTGGATGCGGGCTTCGAGCTGGGCGTCATCGGGCCGGGCCTGGCGGTGAAGTTCGTTCAGCTGCTGGATATAGTCGAGCTGCCGCCGCTGCTGGCCCGGCAGGATGCGGTCGTTGGAGATGTTGGCCACGAGCCGGTCGGGGCTCGACTCCTGCGAGTCGATGGAAGTGCCCTGGTAGATCCCCGGCAGGAAGGCGCTTCGCCAGTTGCTCCCTTGGGCCGTCGGCAGCCCGGCCGGGCACATCACCACGAACCCAGGCAGGCTCTGGTTTTCGGTGCCGAGGCCGTACAGCGTCCAGGAGCCCATGCTCGGCACCATGCGGCTGATGTCGCCGCAGTTCATCATGAGCAGGCCCGGCTCGTGGTTCGGCACCGGAGTCTGCATCGAGCGGATCACGCACAGGTCGTCGGCATGCCGGGCGATGTTCGGCAACAGTTCACTGATCTCGATGCCCGATTGCCCGTGCTTCGCGAAGGCGAATGGCGACGGCAGCCCGACGCCCCCGACCCGCTTGTCGGCCTTGAGATCATCCTTGAGCACCTTGCCTTCGTACTTCTTCAAGAGTGGCTTGGGGTCGAAGAGGTCGATCTGCGACGGGCCGCCGTTCATGAACAGGTGAATGATCCGCACGGCCCGCGGCTTGAAGTGGGGCGGCCTGGGGCCGAGCGCCGACGTGGGTGCAGCCGGGCTGGCCGACTCACCCGCCGCCGGCTTGCAGAGCAGGCCCGCGAGCGCCACGCCACCGATCCCCATCCCTGAGCGAGTGAGCAGTTGACGACGAGAGACCATCGGGAGTGGCGACATGCTGGTGGGCCTCGGGATCAATCGATGAACCAAAACTCGTTCGTGAGTAAAAGCGCCTGGGCGCACTGCTCCCAGGGCGTGAGCAGCGGCGGCGGCGGGCCGGCGAAGTCGGCCTGGGCGTTCCACGTCGTGGCCGTCGCGCCCGCCTTCGCGACCGTGGTCACGACGGGCGCCCACGAGAACGAGTCGGCCATCGTGGTTTCCCGGCAATCGACGGCGAAGTCGAGCACATCTCCCTTTTTCACGGGCACCTCGGCGACGGCCGCGTCGATCCGCTCATTGACCGCCGTCCACTCGCCGAGCACCGTGCCGTCGCCACGCACGATCTGGCCGCGGACACCGTCCCCCTTGTCGGAGAGATGCTGCAGTTGCCCCGCGATCGCGACGATGCCGTCCGCCGGCGACACCCAGCGGCGGATCACGGCATTGCCACGCGAACCGGGGTGGCCGCCGGTCTTCAGCAGCATGGCGTGCCCACGATGGGGATCCGGGAACACCGGTCCCGCCTGGTATCGCTGCCCGTCGAAGTGCGCGAGCGGCGAAAACCGCTCCGAACTGCCTGCCGCCGCGGCCGGATCGCCGCACCCATATCGCCACACGCCGCGGTCGTCCTCGCCGCCGCGCGGCGTCGAGCGCACGAACTCCGTCGCCAGGAGCATCTCACGCTGCGTCGGCGGCCGCTGGAAGAGGGCCCGATAGAGCAGCCCGGCCTTCGCCGCATCGTCGCCCGCCCGGAAGGCTTTCCCGGCGCACACTGCCCGCGCCCGCTCGATCACGAACGGGTGGTTCATGGCGAAGAGTGCCTGCTGCGGCACCATGGTGGTGGACCGCTCGGCGGCGGTGACGTCGGGAGAAGCGAAGTCGAACGTGGAAAACATGGGATCGAGATTCAGCCGGTCGATGTGGCCGTAGAGCGTGCGCCGGCCGGTGAAGGGCTCTGCCGAGAGATCGACGGGCCGGCCGCCGACCGTGGCATCAAGGCCGCCGGTCGTCGCGAGCATCGCGTCGCGCATGCTCTCGAAGTCGAGCCGGCGGCGGTTGGCGTGGGCGAGTAGCCGGTTGTCGGGATCGGGAGTTTCGGCCGGCGCAGCCGCGTCGCCGCGCGGCTCCTCGCTCCGCAGCCGGTAGGTGTTCGAGAGCACGATCCGCCGGTGCAGCGCCTTTACCGACCAGCCTTCCTCCACGAAGGTGGCGGCCAGCCAGTCGAGCAGTTCGGGATGGCTCGGCCGATTCGCCCGAAATCCAAAGTCGCTCGGCGTGTCCACGAGCCCCTTGCCGAAGTGGTGGGCCCAGACGCGGTTCACGAACACCCGCGCGGTGAGCGGGTTCGACGGGCTGGCGATCGCCTCGGCGAGTTCCTTGCGTCCGCTGCCCTGCGTGAAGGCCGCGCCGCCCCCGAGCACGGTGAGGAAGTGCCGCGACACCTTCGGCCCCTTTCGCTGCGGGTCACCGCGGAGAAACACCACCGGCTCCACCGGCTTGGGCTTGTCGACGAGCACGAACGATCGTGGTGGCGCGCCGGGGTGCGTCGCGTCCACTTCCCTGATGGCGCTGTCGAGAGCGGCGAGTTTGGTGCGGGCCTTCCCGAGCAGGTTCGCCGCCCTGATGCACTGCGCTCCAGTGATCGCGAACGGCGACCGCGCGGCGGCGTTCGCCGGTGCGTGGAGCACGAGCCGCACGGCCTCCCAGGCCGGGTCGTCGAGCGCATCGGCTGCGGCAGCCGACTGCCGCGCCTCCTGCCAGCGGTTCTCGACGTCTGCGAAGAGCCTGCCGTAGAGGACGAGCATCGCCCGCGCATCGGCCGGGGGCTCGGCCCGCAGCCGCGCGAGCACGAGCGGGTTCACTCTCACGATCGTCGGCTTGCGAATCGGGATCACACCCGACTCGATCAGTGGCGGAATCAGCCGCTGGAATTCATCGGGGTTTCCGGTGAGCGCGAGGAGCAGCGGGCCGAGCACGGGATCGCGGCGGGCTTCCACCGTCCGCTTTAGCCTGTCGAGATTGTCGGCCAGCGGCGCAATGGCCGCCTCGTCGAGCTTGCGAACGTCGATCAGGCTGCTCACCGACTGCGTCTTCGAGATCGCGAGGTCGTGATAGCCGAGCAGGTAGTCCGCGGGGCGTATTCGGAGGTCGGCCAGCGCCCTCTCGCGGAGACCGTCGCCGTAGGCCGTGCGGGCGGCCACCTTCGCAGCCCGGGCCTTTTCGTAGGCGGCGACGAGATCGGCGGACGGTGTGGGCCCCGCGATCCGCGGCAGTTCCTGCGGCTCCTCGCAGCTGGCGAACACGCCGTAGAGCCCGTAATAGTCGGCCGTAGGAATAGGGTCGTATTTATGGTCGTGGCAGCGGGCGCAGGAGATCGTCAGGCCGAGGAAGCCGCGGCCGATCACGTCGATCCGGTCGGCCATCTGTTCGTCTGTCTTGTTGATAAAGCGCGGGCCGACCGTCAGCATGCCGAGCGCCGCAAGGTCGGGAGAGTCCGGCGACGCCACCCACGCATCGGCGGCGATCTGCAGCCTGAGGAAGCGGTCGAATGGCATGTCGTCGTTGAACGCCTTCACGACCCAATCGCGGTAGGTCCAGGCAAAGGGGTACGTCCGGTCAGCACCAGCGGGGAGAAAATCTCGCGTGTCGGCGTAGCGGGCCACGTCGAGCCAGTGGCGGCCCCAACGCTCGCCGTAGTGGGGCGACGCAAGAAATTTCTCGACGAGGTCCCGCCACACCCGCTCGCGGTGCTCGGCCCGGGCCCGCTTTTGCGCGGGGCTCGGCTCGGCGACGTCGGAAAACGGCGCCCGCTCCAAGTCGGCCACGAACTCGTCGACCTCCTCGGGAGAGGGCGGCAAGCCGCGGAGATCGAACGACAGCCGGCGGATGAGCGTGCGCGGCGTGGCTCGCGGTGCCTGCTCGATCCCAGCCGCGGCGAGTTTCTCCAGGATGAACGCGTCGATCGGCGTCGCCACGCCCCCCTTGGCAACCTTCGGCACCGCCGGCTTCCGCACCGGCTGCAACGCCCAGTGCGACTTCGCCTGCTCGAAAAGAACCTTCTGGTCGCCGAGCACGACGCCGTCGCCCGAGCCCATCGTGGTCCAGGCGGCACCGTCGCGCACCCACTGTTCGATCGCGGCGATCTCGTCGTCGCCGAGTTTTCCATCGGGGGGCATCTCGCGGCCGTCGTACCGCACGGCCTGCACGAGCAGGCTCTCATCGGGCATGCCGGGCACGACGGCCGGCCCGCTCTGGCCGCCCGCGAGCAGGGCCTCGCGCGACACGAGCGCAAACCCCGACTCCTGCTTCTCCGGCCCGTGGCACTCCTGGCAGTGCGCGACGAGAATCGGCCGGATGCGGTTTTCGAAGAATTCCGTGCGGGCGCGGTCTGCCCCCCCGTCGTCGGCCGCGGGAGCCGCGGTGGCAACGAGCCACGCGATCCCCGCGAGGGCCAACGCGATCCATCCAGAGGGTGCACGTCGAGATCCGTTCATCACAGCCATTGTTGTAGATCGGCCGACGCTGCCGCCGAACTCCGGCCGAACCCGCTGTGATCGATCCAGATCGTCGCTACTTGCGGCGGCCGCGAATCCAGGCTGCCGCCGCGATGCCGAGGCCGGCGAGGGCCAGGGCCCCCGGCTCGGGCACGATCACGAGTTGGCCGGTCGCCTGGTTGAACTCGACCGTCTGGCTGCCGGCCGCGGTGCTCGTCCAGAGGTTGTTCACGCGGGTGAACGTCAGGCCGTTGTACGCGGAGCCGACGCTCGTGATCGTGGCAAAGTTGCCGCTGAACGACGAGCCGAAGCCCTCGAAGAGATTGAAAGTGGTGTTGTCACTGAACGTCTGGCTCAGGTTGAGCTGCAGCGCGCCGTCGTAGGCGATCGAGCCGCCCGAAAGGATGCTGACCTGGTCGTACTGCGTGCCCGCCGTCGTGCCGTCGATCTCCATCAGCACTGTGCTCGAAGCATTGAGTACGAGCGACGCCACGGAGAGATCCCCGGGGCTGTTGCCGGGAGAGAGGAGGCCATCGACGGTGACGGCTCCGCCGATCACACCCGAGCCTCCGAGCGTGGCGCCGGACGCCACGCTGACCGCCCCGGTGCCGAGTTGGCCACTGACCAAGAGTTTGCCGACGTTGACGGCGGTCGTGCCGGCGTAGGTATTCACGCCGCTGAGGGTCGTCGTGCCGCTGCCGACCTTCACGAGGCTGCCCGCACCGGAGAGGGCGCCGGCGTAGGTCGTGGACGCGTTGTTGGCGCCCACCGTGAGGGCGACGGCGGCCGACGAGCCGTTTTGCAGGGCGAGGCCGCCCGCGCCCTTCAAGCCGCCGAACGTGGCGGCGGTCATCGAGCCGAACGAGAGCGTGCCCTCGCCATCGCTGTCGAACGTGCTGCCCGCGAGGGCCAGCGACGTGGTGCCCACGGCCGTCGAGAGCGTGAGGGTGCCGCCGTTCACGCGGGTGTCACCCGTGAACGTGTTGGTGCCGCTCACGAACGTGTTCGAGCCGCTCGTGGTGATGAACACCGGCACGAGCGTGAGGTTGCCGGCGCCCGCCTTCGTGAAGGCGAGGTTGCCTGTGATCAGGCCGGCGTAGGTGCCGCTCGCCGCCTGGTTGACCGTGAACGTCTTCGCCGCGCCGCCGGCGGAGTTGGTCACGTAGGCGTTGGCGTAGCCGGCGGTGCCGCTGAGAACGTTGGCCTGGCCGCTGCTCACGAGGCCCGCCACGGTCTGGTTGAAGCCGTTGAGGTCGAACGTCCCGGCCTGCGGGCTATTCGCCAACGCCGAGTTGAACACGTCGAGAGTCGTGCTACTTGGAAGGGCGTCGTCGACGCCGATCTTGAGCCTGCCGCGGACGATGTTCGTCGTCCCGGTGTAGGTCGCCTGGGCGGCGATCGTGACCGAATTGGGGCCCGAGTTGATGTTGGTGTCGCCGTAGCCGCTGATCCAGGGGGCGGTGCCGCTCACCGTTCCCGTGATCACGAGGTTGCCTCCGTCGTAGCCCATGCGGCCCTGGCCGCTCGTCACGTAGTTGCCGGCCCACGTGCCGGTGCCGGACTGCACGGTGAGTCCGCCTGAGAGCCTGCTGCCAGACCCGGCGTTCGCCCCGCCTGCAGACCCCACCGCCAGCGTCATGCCCGAGCCTGCCGTGATGCCGCTGCCGATCACCATCGCACCGCGGCTGACGGTGCCCGACGTCGACTGACCGAGCGCGAAGGGGTGGTTGACCACCAGTGTCGCGTCGATTTGCGTCGCATCGGCATTGACAACCACGGGGCCTGAAAATGCGTTCGACGCCGAAAGAATGAGCGACCCGATGGTGCCCGACCGAATGAGGCCACCAGTGTTCGAACTGTCGATGCTGGTGGCCCAGGTGATGGTCTGGCTGTTCGTGCTGATGTTGATCGCCGACCCGCTGTTGACGATTTGGCTCGCCAGGTCGGCCTGGTTCCCCGCCGAGTAGCGGAGCGTGCCGCCGGAGAACGTGACGTTGCCGCCGCCGGCGAGGGCGTTTGCGCTGCTGAGCTGCAGGATGCCTCCTGAAATCGTCGTGGTGCCCGTGTAGGTGTTCGAACCTGAGAACACCTGTGTGCCGGCCCCGGCCTTAACCACCGCCAGATTGTTGTCATTGGTGCCGGCCCCGCCGATGCCGCCAGCGTAGGTGGACGTGCCGGACGCCACGTTGAGAGTCAGCGTGGAGAGCGTGGTGGTGCCGCCGGTCACGACATTCGCGAACGCAGTCGTTCCGGAGCCGCCGGGCGTCCCGCCGGCGAGGCCGGCAAGAGTCTGACTGAAGCCGCCGAGCCTGTAGTTCAAGACCGTGCCGGCGGCATTGGCGCCAGACGGATTGGTGGCATTCAGGGTGAGCACGGTCGCGGCCGGCAGGGCGTTGTTGGTGCCGTTTTGGACGATCATCGACGCTACACGGTCAGTCGCGAACGTGGTATTGCCGGCGTAGGACGACTGGCCATTGAGCGTCCACACACTGCCGCCAGGGCCGTTGGAGAACGAGCGAATCGTGAGGTCGCCGGTGCCGGCGATACCGTTGCTGACGGTCACGTTTCGAGTGCCAGCGCCGTAGTCGGCCATGGTGGCACCGTTGTCGAGCGTGATCGTGCCGCTGAACGTCTGGGTGGCACTGTTGGACCAGATGCTCAGGGCGCCATTGGTCTGGTTCGTCGCACCTCTCCCCGTGCCGCTGATCGTGAAGTTTTCGGCGACGGAGATGGTCTGGCTGCTTGCCTGGAATTGAACTTGCGCACCGCTCGAGACCACGGTGGCGCCGACAGTCGATCCGAGGCCGCTGGCGCTCGACACGGCCAACCTCCCGGCCGTGACGCTGGTGCTGCCGTCGTAGGTGTTGTTGCCGGCGAGCGTCCAATCGCCCGTACCGACCTTGCTGATCGAAATCTCACGGCCCGCCGCGCCGCTGATGGTGCCGGAGATCGCAGAATTCGTTCCGCTCGTGCTGGTGCCACCGAGAGTGAGCAACACGGGGGTACTTACGGAGTTGACGTTGCCGACGACCGAGACTGTGCCGGACGTGCTGTTCGTCCAGGTCTGGGAGCCGCTGAGGAGCAGGTTCACCGCCGAGCCACCGACGCCGATCGTCGCGCCGCCGGCGGTGCTATTCACCGTGATGCCGCTGGTGCCGAGCGTCAGGGTGCGGGCCGTCGCACTGTCCGACCGCAAGGTCGTCGTCCCGGTGCTGAACGTCATGCCGAGCACGCTCGTGTCGGCCCCGAGCCGGACCGTGACGGCGTTCGTTCCAGCGCCCGCACCGCTGAAGAACGCCGGGTCGGTCGCCGACGCCGCGGTGCCGCCAACCCAGCTCGTCGTGGTGCCCCACGTGCCGTTCGTGACGTTCCAGGTGCGCGTCGTCTGCGCGGCGGCCGGCGCAGCGGTGACCGCCAGCAGCGCGACCGCCGCGATCGTCAGCGTTGCGATGAACCCGACTCGTGCCAGTGGCTGGGATCGCGACATTGGGAAGACCCCCGGGGAACTCTCTGACCTCCCCAAAGACTAGGTCCTGCCCCGGCCTGCATCATGTCGCAGTTTATGTGATAAGGCTTTTTTTTGGGCAGAAACGACTGTGCGGGCACTTCCACCATGCAGGAGCGGCGACTCCGTGGCATCATAGCGAGGAGGTCAGGGACCGGACGCGACAGGATACCACCCATGAGACGGGGGAGCTGCGATGCCGTTGGACGGCGTTATGCCGCGGCTCTCGCCGCGCTCGTGATCGCGTCGCTGCCCGCCGCAGCGGCCCTCGCCGCCGGCTCGAAACTCGATCCCTCAGGTGGCTACGCCATCCGCTGGTGGACCGTCGAGGATGGCCTCGCCGCGATGTCGCCTGTGGGCGTCGCTGTGGCTGCCGATGACGCCGTGTGGTGCGTGAGCCCATGGCACCTCATGCGTTTCGACGGCCGCCGGTTCGATGCGCTCCCCGACCCCGTCGCCGCCTCGATCCGCGGCCGCATCGGTGGTTTTCGCAGCGTGGGCATCGCCCCTGACGGCCGCCTGTGGCTCGTCGGCGCGAACGGCGCGGCGGTGACCATGCCGACTGCCGCCATCGACCGCTCCACGCCGGAAGACTGGACGGTGTATCCCTATCGCCGCAGTGATTTTCGCGACGTCGCGTTCCCTCCGGCTGGCCCTCCGCTGGTCTACGGGATGAACACGGTCGTCGATTTCAACGGCACGACCTTCGTTCCCCATCCGCTGCCGCGCCCGAAGCCGCCGTTCGACTATCTGCAGGCGATCATCGATCGGCGCACGTCCGACCTGTGGCTGTGGGGATACGGCGGCGTGCAGCGGATCCGCGACGGCGTGGCCCACACCACCGACAGCCTGGTCGCCAAGAGAATGACTCACCTCTGGGCCGGCAACTCGGGGGTCTGGACCGGGCTCATCGATCCCGACACCCTCACCGTCGAGGGGGCGGCCGTGTATCGCGACGACGCGTGGCACGAATACCCCATGACCACGAAGCCCAAAACCGCCACCCGCGCCGGCAGGATCTGCGAAGGCCCCGACGGCACGGTGTGGCTGGCAACCCACGCCGCCATGCACGTGCTGCGCGACGGTTCATGGCAGACGATCATCGAGGGGCTCAACGACTTCTCCCTCACCACCCACCGCTTCGCCGCTGACCGCCAGGGCGGGCTCTGGGCCGCGTGTTCCGGTGGGCTCTTGTCGATCAGCCAGACGTCGCTTCAGCCGGCGCCGCTGCCACCCTGCGGCGTCGTGTGCACGCGGCGCGACGGATCGCTCGTGGGGGGCGTCACCGGGGCGATCGTCCGGCTCGAGCCGGCACCTGCGGGCGAGGAGGGGGACTCGTGGCGACACCACGTGATCGCGGGGCTTTCCGCGGAGGTCGTCCCGTCGGCGATCACGGAGACGGCCGACGGCACGCTCTTTGTCGGCACCCGCGACTCATACGTCCACGTCGTCCGCAGCGGCTCGTCGGAGCTGGTCGTCCAGACACCCAACCTCCGGCGCGAGCTGCGCAACGTCACCTCTCTGGCCTGCGACGCCGCCGACGCGGTGTGGGCCGGCACCTTGACCGGCCTGGCCCGCTACAACCGAAAGCAAAACTGCTTCGACTTCGTCGACCCGTTTCTTCCCCAGAGCAACCTGCCGCCCGTGCTCGGCCTGCTCGCCGAACGCGACGGCAGCCTGCTCGTCGCCGCCCAAGGACAGGGAATCCTGCGGCTGGGGGCCGATGGCAGCATCGAGCAGGAACTGCCGGCGGCTCTCATGCCCGGAAAACGGATCGTGCGATTCCTGCGCACGCCCGACGAAACGCTCTGGGCGGCCGGCGACACCGGCCTCCTGCGCCGCGACTCGAGCGGCCACGCAGCGCTCTTCGACACGCGGCATGGGCTCGCCGAGCGGGCGATCGTGGAGTTGGCCGCCGACGATGCGGGCCGGCTGTGGCTCGCATTTCGTGACGGCTATCTGCAGGGAATCCGCATCAATGACCTTGCCGACCTCGCCGCCGGCCGCCGCAGTTTCGTCCGCGGCATCGTGCTCGGCCCGCTCGACGGGCTCGGCGACACGGAGCTGCTCGGCGGCTTGGTCAACGTGCCGGGCCGGGGGCTGCTTGCCACGACGTCCGCCGGGATCGTGACGGTCGATCCGGCGCGACTCTCGATGCCTGACACGGCCTCCCGGCCCGCGATCACCGTGGAGCACCGGCTCGTCGACGCGCAGTCGCATTTCCGGTGGGCCGACGTCACGACGCACGAGTTCGATCCGCCGCTCTACCAGACCCGGCTCATCGGCGTCGATGCCGACTGGTCCCTGCCCGCTCGCAACAACGAACGCACGTACGCCTCGATCCCTTCGGGCCAGCATCGTTTCGAGGTGCGGCATCTCCAGGGCGACGCGGTCGAAGATGCCCCAGCCGGAGCGGTCCAGATCACGATCCCCACGCCGTTCTGGAAGACAACCTGGTTCCTCGTGGCGGCGGGCATGGGCGTCGCGGCGCTCGCCGCTGCGGGCGGCACGGCCGTAAGCCGGGCGCTGGCCAGACGGCGGATCGTCGAACTCGAACGCGAACAGGAGCGACAGCGCGACCGGGCGCGAATCGCCCGCGACATCCACGATGGTCTCGGGGCAGGCCTCGCTCAGATGGCGATGTTGAGCGACATCATGCGACGCAGTTCCACAGGTGAATCGCAAGTCAGCGTCGGCAGCAACCCACAGCTCGACGAGGCACTCGAAGAGATGTTTCGCAGTGCCCAGGGGCTGACGCGGGCCGTGGACGAGATCGTATGGGCGGTCAATCCCGCCAACGACACGCTCCAGCGGCTGTTCACGTTTCTCGCCCACGATGTCGAGGAACTGGCCCGCACCGGTGATCTGGAACTGTCGATCCAGGTCGAAGACGACGTACACGACGTCGGGCTGCCTTCCACGGTTCGACACCATCTCTGCATGCTCGTGCGGGAAGCGGTGGCGAACGTACTCAAGCACGCCCGCGCGACGACGCTCGATGTCTCGCTGAAGTGTCACGGGAACGCGATCGACATCTCGATCGCCGACGACGGCTGCGGCTTCGCACCCATGGCACCGGCCCGTGACGGCCACGACGGCCTCGCGAATATGCGGGCGAGGGTAGCCGAGCTTGGCGGCTCGCTTTCGATCGACTCGAGCCCCGGCTGTGGCACCCGCGTGGCCATTCACGTGCCGCTCCCCGCTCAGGCTCACGTGCCCATCGTCCGGCCGCGGCTGCGGCTGGCCGGCGACACCGACCACGATGCCCGGAGGACTGGATGACGGCGAACATCGCGAAGGACCGAAAAACAATCCACATCGCCCTCGTGGAGGACGACGACGGCACGCTGCGAAATCTCCGCCGCATGCTCGCAAGCGACGAAGGCTGTCTCTGCGTGGGCGGGTTTCGGACGGTCCAGGAAGCCACCGATGCGATTCCCCGACTTCAGCCCGACGTGGTGCTTGTGGATGTCAACCTTCCCGACGGCACTGGTGTGGACGCCGTGCGGACGCTCGCGCCCATGCTGCCCGAGACGGAGTTTGTGATGCTCACGATCTATCAGGACGGCGACATCCTCTTCGACGCCCTCTCGGCCGGAGCCCACGGCTACCTGATCAAGCCCGTCCGTACCGAGCAGCTCCTGGCAGCTATCCACGACGTGCTCGAAGGGGGCGCGCCGATGTCGAACGTGGTAGCGCGCAGGATCGTGCGGTCGTTCGAGCCCGACAAGTCGCTGCCGCCCCCCGAGCCACTCGGGCCGCGCGAGCGTGAGGTGCTGGAGATGCTGGCCGCCGGAGCCATGTACAAGCAGGTGGCGCGGAAGCTCGACATCAGCATGAACACGGTGCTGACGTACGTGCGCCGCATCTATAAGAAGCTGCACGTCAACTCCCGCCATGCCGCCGTGGACCGCTATAAGAGGATGCGGTAGCGATGGTGCCGGCCGGGCGTCGACGCCGAGCGTTTTCACATAAACTGCGACATGCTCGGAGCCGGAGGTGGGACGTATGATCGGCAAAAGTCGCGACTTGCCGAAGGGTTGTTCCAAGGTCGCGATACGAATGTGGTTCCACGCTCCAGTCCGATGACCTGCCCCCCTTAAACGAGGCCAGTTCGGCAGCGAGAATTCCGAGTGGCCGACACCGACGTCGTCAGCATGGTGCGCTACGTGCGGGATCCCGCCTGCGACGGGCTGAGGGTGGGGGCATGGTGAAAATAGCTGGGCTTCTCTCGGCGGCCGTGGGGATCGATCCGTCGTGCGACGCATCGATGCGCGTCGTGCAACCGGCGACTGTAAGAAATCGATAGCGTCATGACGACTTGTCTCATCACGGGCGGTGCCGGCAACCTCGCGTGCCAGCTCACGTGGTCGCTGGCAGACCGCTTCGACAGGGTCGTGCTCCTCGACGTCGCTCCCGGGCCGATCGGCCCGATTTCGCCGGCCGCCGTCTTCGAACGGGGCGACCTCCTCGACGCCCGTGGGCTCGAGTCCGTGTTCGAACGGCACGAGCCGGCGGCCGTGATTCACCTCGCGTCGTTGCTCTCGGGAAGCTGCGAGCAGGACCGCGGCCGGGCCTGGCAGGTCAATATGGATGGCACCTTCGGCCTCTTCGAGGCGGCCATCGCCAACGGCAATCCCACCGTGCTGTTCACGAGCAGCGTGGCTGCGTTTGGCGGACGGCTCCCCGAGGTGCTCACCGACGACACGCCGCAATGGCCGGGCACGCTGTACGGCGTCACGAAAATGGCGGCCGAGCGGCTGGGGGCCTACTACCACGAGCGGCACGGCCTCGACTTTCGCTGCCTGCGGCTGCCGATCACGATCTCGCGGCACGCGCCGGCGGGGGCCGCGAGCGCGCTCGCATCGCATGCGTTTCTCGAAGCAGTGAAACACGGCCGGTTTACGTTCGCAGCCCGGCCCGACACGAAGCTTGCGGCGATCTACGTGCGCGACGTGCTGCTGGCGTTCGTCGGCTTGCTCGCGGCGCCTGGGGCATGCCTGACCCGCCGGGTCTACAACATCGGCGGCTTCACGACCACGCCCCGCGAGATCGCGGCGGCCATTCAAACCCGAGTTCCGGAGGCCGCGCTCGAATTTGCCCCGGATGACTCGGTCGACCGCGTGCTCGCGGCCTGGCCGGGCGTGATCGACGACGAGACCGCGCGGCGCGACTGGCAGTGGCGGCCCGAATGGAACCTCGACCGCACGGCCGATGATTTTCTGGCGACGCTGCGGGCCGCGGCGGGGGTGGCGGGATGATCGACACCGGGCCGGCGCGCCCCCTGCGGATGCATCCGAATTACGCGCGGCTCGTCGCGGTTGCCGCGGACAGCCACGCCCGCGGCCGTGATCCCTTTGCGGCGACCGCGCGCGACATCGCACTCGCCCGGCTCTACAGCCACGCATTCCGCCGGCACGTGATCGGGGCGTTTCACGCCACGCGGCGGGAGCTTTCCGGCATCGACTGGGCCGGTGGGAAGGCCGCCGATCGGCTGGCAACGCTTCAGGTCTCCCGTGCGAGCGACGCGCTCGCTGATCTTGCGAATCGCTCGATGGACGCCGTGGAACGCGATGGGCGGGCGGTCGTCTCGACGTTTCACTTCTACGCGACCCAGGTGGCCCGGGTCGTTGCCGCACTCGACGGCGCCTGCAGCCTGATGGGCACGCCTTCGTTGCAGACGATCCGCGACCGGTTCGTCGAGCACATGGAGGCGATCACCGCCGGCAACGGCCTGTCGCTCACGCGAGACACGGACGCGCCCGCGCAGGGATGCTTCCAGGTGCCGAACCTCGGGATCACGATCGTGCCGCTCGTCTACGGCGACCACCATTCGTGGAATCTCGCCTGGCTCGACGGCGCGCGGTCCGACGTGCCCTGCCACCTCCACCGCGAGGGCGTGGAGATCCATCTCGGCTATGGTCCGCTCCACGGCCACACGATCCTCGGCGAGGCAAAGGCCGAGGTGACGGAGGGCTACGCGATGCCGATCCCGCCCGGCACGCGGCACGGCTACACCAATATCGGCAGCAGCACGCACCACGTGCCGTTCATCTTCGGGTCGATCGTGCTCGGCGGCTGGGGCGTGTTTCTCGACGTCGATGCCCGGCCGACAACGCCGGACGATCTTATCGACCTGCCGGTGACGGCCCCGGAGCTCAACGGCACCGTGTTTCTCGAGCGCGAGATCGCGCGGGCGGCCGCTGCCGCGGTGACCACACGTTGGCCAATCATTCCCGCGGCGCGGACGGACCGCGACGGCGTCGGCGGCATCGAGCTCTCGATCGCGCGGGTCGCCGCCGGGCCGCTCAGCCTCGAGTCGGACCGCTTTCGGGCCGTGTCGGTGGTGCGCGGCCACGGACGGCTCACGCTCGCCGGCGAGGAGGCGAGGATCGCCCCGCACGACCACTTCGGAATTCCGGCGGAACTCGCCGCCGTGATCGAATCAGCGCCAGGGCCCGGCGAAGAGCCGCTCGTCATCCTCGACGCCGTCCTGCGGCCTGCCGAATCGGGAGCAGGGCCGTGAGCGAGCGGCGGTTTCCGGCGTCGAACGTGCCTGCGAGCCGCGTCCGGTATGGCGTACTCGCCTTCGCCTGCACGCTCTCGATGGTGACGTATCTCGACCGCGTGGCCGTCGCGAGCGCTGCCGGTGACATCGTGAGCGCGCTCGGCCTCAAGAGCGTTGCCGACATCAAGTGGGCGTTCACGGCGTTCGCGCTGGCCTACGCGCTCTTCGAGGTGCCCACCGGCTGGATGGGCGACACCTTCGGCCCCCGGAAGTCGCTCCTGCGGATCGTCCTCTGGTGGTCGGTGTTCACGCTGCTCACCGCCGCCGTCGGGCTGCAGCTTGGCCCCCTGACGGCTGGACTCGGGTTCCTCGTCGTCGTGCGGTTTCTGTTCGGCATCGGCGAGGCCGGGGCCTATCCCAACATCGGCCGCGCCCTTCACAACTGGCTCCCGCTCGAGGAGCGCGGGCTGGGGCAGGGGCTCGTCTGGTTTTCCGGAAAGTTCATGGCGGGCATTACGCCGTTTCTCTGGACGGTGCTGGTGGTGGGAACGGGGCTGACTCCGCCGCTGCTCGGCTGGCGGGCCGCGTTTTGCGTGTTTGCGATCCTGGGAGTGCTCTGGTGCCTGCTCTTCGGATGGTGGTTTCGCGACACGCCCGCGGAGCATCCGGCCGTGAATGCGGCCGAGCTCGCGATCATCCGCCGGGGTGCGGACGGAGCCGGCGAGCACTCGCATCGCGGCGTGCCCTGGGGGGCGATCCTCGCCAACCGGTCGTTTCTCGCGCTCTGCCTGATGTACGCCGCCCAGGGCTACGGCTGGTGGTTCAACATCACCTACCTGCCGCAGTTTCTCGAGCACCATTACGGGATGCCCAACAGCAGCCTGTTGGGCGCCCTCTACAAAGGCGGCCCGTTGTGGATGGGCGCGATCGGCAGCCTGCTCGGCGGCCTGATCACCGACCGGATCGTGCGCCGCACCGGAAACCTCCGCCTTGGCCGTCGGCTCTGCGGGTTTGCCGGCCATGCGGTCTGCGTGGTGTGTTTCCTCGCGTGCCCGTTCGCCCCGAACGCCTTTCTGTTTTTCCTGGCCGTGTCGCTCGCCGCATTCTCCACCGATCTCTCCGTGCCAAGCGCCTGGGCCACCTGCCAGGACATCGGCGGCCGCTTTTCGGCGGTCGTGGGCGCCTTCATGAACATGGCGGCGGGGATCAGCGGCGCCATCGCGGGCGCGGTCACTGGGCTCGTGCTCGAGCGGTCGGTCGCCCAGCGGGCTCTCGAATTGGGCGTGGCCGCGGCGGACCTGACGGCGGAGCAGACGACCGCCGCGATGCTCCGCGGCTACCACTGGAATTTTTACTCGTTCGCGGCGTTGTATGCCGTCGCGTTCCTCTGCTGGTTCCGCATCGATCCCACGAAGAAAATCTCCCCATGAAGCAACTCCACGGCATCGTCGCGGCGATGGTCACTCCCTACGACGCGCACGACCACATCGATCTCGCGGCACTCGACAGGCTTACCGACTTCCTCGTCGCCGCGGGCATCCACTGCCTCTATCCCCTCGGCACGACCGGCGAGATGCACCTGCTTTCCGTCGAGGAGCGGAAGCGAGTCGCCGAGGCGGTGATCGCGCGCAACGCGGGGCGGGCGACGGTCTATATCCACGTGGCGGCGATGACGCTCGCCGATTCCATGACGCTCGCCCGGCATGCTCACGCGGCGGGCGCCGACGGGATCGCGGCTGTGACGCCATCATATTTCGGCGTGACGGACCGGGAGATGGAGGAGTGGTTCGTGGCGATCGCCGGGAGCGTGCCGGCGGACTACCCCGTCTACCTCTACAACATTCCGCAACTTGCGGTGAACGACCTCACGCCGGCGGTGATCGAGCGGGTGGTTGCCCGCTGTCCGAATGTCGTCGGCATCAAGTACAGCGGCATGGACTTCATCCGCATGAGCGACTACCTGAAGATCCGGCAGGACAATTTCTCCGTCGTAATCGGGGGTGACCGGCTGGCGATCGCCGGGGCCGCGATGGGCTGCGACGGCGTCGTCACGGGCACGTGCTGCGCGGTGCCAGAGCTCTACGTGCGGCTGTGGAACGCCATCCAAAAGGGTGACGTGGCCGAAGCGGCCCGGCTGCAGCGGGCGCAGCAGGAGTATTCGGCGCTCGTGAAGCACGGCGGCAGCATGCCGCTCATCAAGCAGGCACTTATGCTGCGGGGTGTGTTTCAAGACGTATTCACGCGGCCGCCGCTCCTGCCTCCTTCGCCTCAGGAGGCCGCCGACTTCACCCGGGCTTTCAACGCCTGGCGGTTAACATCCAGCCCGGCCAGTCCCGGCTGTTGCTCCTCGTGATCCACCCCGCTCGGCCGACGCTTGCCGAAGTGCCATTGGCCGACCTATCCTTGACACCATCATGATTCTTCTGGAGACGAGCCGATGAACCGCGTGCCCTTCATACGCATGAGCCCGGTGTTCGCGCTCGGGGCGATCGCGTTGCTCTTCCTCGTGCCGGCGGGCCTCCTGCCGGCCGCATCGCCGGAGGCGCTCAGCGCGTTCGCTCCGCCGCGGCACTGTGCCCCGCCCGGCAAGGAACATGCGGTCACGAACCGGGCGTTCACCGGTATCCCGAGCGTCGCCGTCGCCCCGCAGGGCAGGCTGTGGGCCACCTGGTATGCCGGCGTGACGCCGGGGGAGGATCTCAACAACTACGCCGTGCTTGCCACGAGCGACGACGGCGGCGCCACTTGGCGGGAAGTGCTTGTCGTCGATCCCGATGCCGGTGGGCCGCTGCGTGCCTTCGACCCGGAGCTCTGGCTCGCGCCCGACGGCCGCCTGTTTTTCTTCTGGGCGCAGATGGACCGAACGCGCCGCGATACCGAACACGGCGTGTGGTGTATCGAAACCCCCACTCCCGACGCCGCGGAGCCCGAGTGGTCGCCTCCGCGCCGCATCCACGACGGCGTGATGATGTGCAAGCCGATCGTGCTCTCGAGCGGCGAGTGGGCGCTGCCGATCTCGCGCTGGGGGATGGAGGAGAGTGCGGAGATCGTCGTCTCGCTCGACGCGGGGAAGACGTTCACGCGGCGCGGCGCATGCAGCGTGCCCGAGGATGTCCGGGAGTTCGACGAGCACATGCTCGTCGAGCGGCAGGATGGGTCGCTGTGGATGCTCGTGCGCACCCGATACGGCATCGGCGAGAGCGTTTCCACCGACCGGGGCATGACCTGGCCGAAACTCGCGCCCTCGAGCATCCTTCACACACGATCGCGGTTTTTTATTCACCGGCTGGCTTCGGGCAACCTGCTGCTCGTGAAGCACGGGTCCCTCGATCAGCCTTCCGGCCGCTCTCTTCTCACGGCCTACGTTTCCAAGGACGACGGAACGACCTGGGAAGGGGGGCTCCTGCTCGACGAGCGCAGTGGCATCTCGTATCCCGACGGCCACCAGGGCCGCGACGGCCTGATTCGCGTCGTCTATGACCACGACCGCCGTGGAGACCGCGAAATCCTCATGGCGACGTTTCGCGAAGACGACGTCATGGCCGGCCCGCCCGCGAGCGGTGAGGCGCTGCTCCGGCAGCTCGTCAGCAAGGGCAGCGGAGGTGTCGAGCAGCCGAAACGTGCCACCCGTGCAGCCAGCCGCAAACGGGTATCCAGCGAAGCAGCGCCCACCGGGCTGTCGCCCCGCTGAAATCTCTTACACCCGCCTGCACAACACCGTCGCACTCTCTGCGATGAGCGCCTCTTCGGCTCCAGACGTTTATGCCCGCCTGCGCCGCACCGGCGTAGTCGCCGTGCGTTTTCACATAAACTGCGACATGCTCGGAGCCGGAGGCGGGACGTATGATCCACGATGTCGAGTTTTCCAGCGGGGCGTTCCAAGGTCGCGATACGAATGTGGTTCCACGCTCAAGTCCGATGCACAGTTCCGGGCCCATCGGCCGGGCGAATGCCACGACATCTTCCCGGCTTTACGCTCTTCGGCACCCTGCTGCTCGCGCCGCTGGCTTTCTTGCAGGCAGCGGAGACTAAGCCGCCCAACGTCGTGCTGATCCTCGCCGATGATCTCGGCGCCCGAGACCTGGGCTGTTTCGGCAGCAGTTACTACGAAACGCCGAACCTCGACCGCTTGGCATCGCGGGGCGTGCGGCTGACCAACGCGTATGCCGCCAGCCCGCTCTGCTCACCCACGCGTGCGAGCATCATGACCGGGCAGAACCCCGCGCGTACCGGTATCACGGCCCCGGGCTGCCACCTCACGAAAGTGACGCTTAAGAAGCGGCTCTTGTCGGGCAGCGATCGCGTACACGTCGCGAACTCGGTCACGCGCTTGAAGCCCGATTACCACACCCTCGCCGAGGCGCTCAAGGCCGCTGGCTACGCCACCGGCCATTTCGGAAAGTGGCACCTCGGGCACAACATGGCGCCCGGCGACGCCTACGAACCGCAGGACCAGGGTTTCGACGTGGACTGGCCCCACGTGCCCAGGGCGCCCGGCCCAAGCGGAGGCTACCTGGCGCCGTGGAACTTCATCACCGACCCCGCGATCACCGACGAGGCCGGCCGCCACGTGGACGAGCGCATGGCCGACGAGGCCGGCGCGTTCATCCGCGCGAGTAAGGGCCGGCCGTTCTTCGTCAACTTCTGGCTGTTCTCCGTCCACTCGCCCTGGAACGCGCGGGCGGATTTCATCGAGCACTTCCGGCAGAAGACCGACCCCGCCGATCCGCAAAAGAACCCACTCTACGCCGCCATGGTGAAGAGCATGGACGAGGCCGTGGGCCGCCTCCTGCGGCATATCGAGGAATCGGGCGAGGCCGATAACACCATCACTGTGTTCTGGTCGGACAACGGCGGCTACGCCTACCCGCCCAAGACGACCGACCCCGAGGGCTACACCGAGATTCCCGCCACCAGCAACCTGCCCTTCCGTAGCGGCAAGGCCTCGCTCTACGAGGGCGGCACGCGCGTGCCCGGCATCGTCGTCTGGCCCGGCAAGGCGAAGCCTGGCACGACCGCCGACTTCCTCATGCAGTCCACTGACATCTACCCGACGATCCTTGGGGCTTGCGGCGTGGCGCCCACGTCCGACCAGAAGGTCGACGGCTTCGACCAGACCACAGCGCTCACGGGCGGATCGTCTCCACGCACGCAGATCTTCTGCCACTTCCCACACGGCGACGCCCAGCGCGGCGCCGTCATGGACGGCTTCTACGCGGGTTCCTCCATCCGTGAGGGCGACCTCAAGCTCATCCGCTTCTACGCGCGAGCTGACGACGGCTCCGACGAACTCGAACTCTACAACCTCGCCCAGGACCCTGGGGAGCGCCACAACCTCGCCACAGAGAGGCCCGAGATCGCCTCGCGGCTCAACAAGCTGCTGCAGCGTCAACTGGCGGACAACAAGTCGATCATCCCGAGGCTCAATCCCGACTTTGAGAAACCGTGACTCTGGAAGTGCTCGAAACCGGCTTTTTCACATAAACTGCGACAAGCCGAAGGCCGCGGGCGGAGCGTATCCTTGGGTTTTTCCTGGGTTCTCCGTGGGGTTTCCAAAGGGTCGCGACGCAAATGTGGTTCCAACCTGTGAGCCGATGCACCGCTCCGGGGCTGGCAGCCGGAAAAATGCCTCGGCGGCTCCACGGGTTCACGCTCGTTGAACTCTTGGTGGTAATCGCCATCATCGGCCTGCTCATCGGGCTCCTGCTCCCGGCTGTGCAGGCGGTGCGAGAGGCCGGGCGGAGAATGTCCTGCTCGAACAACTTGAAGCAGCAGGCGATCGGGATCCACAACTTCACCGACGCGAACCGAGGCCGGTTTCCGGCGGCGACGGCTCGCGGTGATTCGTACAGCTTCGGACATGGATCGTCGCTGTGGCTGCGGCTCATGCCATTCGTCGAATATGCGGACCTTTTCTCCCGGGTCAGCCCTGACGGAAATCTGTGGCTGAAGACAGGTGGCTTCAATCAGACCGACGCGCACGTTCGGGCCCTCTCCGGAATGCGCGTACCGGCGTATTCGTGCGCATCGTCGCAGGTCGACAGCACGCTGCTGAACGACACACGCACGGGAGGGACTCCCACCACCTATTCGGCCCAGCGGGGCAGCTACGTGCCTATCTGTGGCGCGATCGACGGCACGCCTCGGGACAACACGAATGCCGACGGTCCCGTCGCCGGGTCGGGTGTCTTCGGGCCGGTCAGTCTCGATGGCTCCAACCGAAACACCGGCAGACGGACGAAGGACATCACCGACGGCCTGAGCAAGACGCTCATGCTGGGCGAGCAGTCAGATTTTTCGGTGAACAAGCAGGATCAGATCCGGACACACTCCGGCCGCGCGATCTGGATGGGCAAGAATTTCAATGCCGTCGTGACTGGCAATGGGACGTACACCGTGGACGTCGCGAGTGCCGGCACGAAAGTGTCCGGTGACACCCGCTGCTTCGGCATGACGACGATCGGGTTCGCGATCAACATGAAGGGGCTGATCAATGCGTCGAGCGGCAGCCCCGGCACGAATGGGTCTGCCGCCAACTGCAACACCCCAATCCAGTCGTCCCACCCCGGCGGCGCGATGGTGTCGTTCGCCGACGGTGCGGTGGTGTTTCTCAACGAAAACCTAGCCCTGCAGACGCTCTTCGATCTGGCCAACGGCAATGATGGAAATGCCACGAATGCCACGCCCTGATTTCCGGAGCACGCACGGCATCGTTCTCGCCGGGCTGGTCATCCTCGGCATCCTTGTCACCGGGTGCGGAAAGGGGAAGCCGCTCGGGACCGTGCGCGGAACCGTGCACTTTCGCGGCGTGCCCGTCACGAAGGGCATCGTGATGCTCTATTGCGCGGCGGTGGGCTACGGCAATCAGCGCGAGATCGACTCCGACGGCTCGTTTGCCGTCGACGGCCTACCCTACGGCCCTTATCAGATTGCCGTCGGCCCGCCCATGGTGATGGAGGAATACGGTGGGAAATCTGCTCCGACACTGCGGGTCATCGAGGTGGACAACATCCCGAAGCGTTACCACAACCCGTCGACGAGCGGGTTTTTTTGCGATGTGACGGAGCCAAGCGTCATTGTTGATCTCCGCATGGACTGACGACGCGACCTATACTGCGACACGATTGTGACGCGTGAATCATCAGACAGGAGTCGAGCGTCGATGCGCGGAGCCTGGATCTCGCTTGCCGTCGTTGGAGTGCTGAGCGCGGTCGCCTGCTCGCCGGCGGCTGCCACCGAGCCCCGGCCGAACGTGCTCTGGATCTACCTCGAGGACGTGAGCGGTTGGTTTTCCTGCTACGGCGAACGCCTGATCGAGACGCCCAATATCGACCGGCTTGCGGCCCGGGGCACGCGGTTTACGCGGTTCTACACGTCGGCCGGCGTCTGCTCCGCCACGCGGTCGGCCGTGATGCTCGGGGCGATGCAGACCACGCATGGCGTCCACCACCACCGCAGCTCACGGAACAACGCGCAGGGCACGAAGCACGACGGCATCGGGATGATCCATCTGCCGGAGGGCGTCGTGCCGCTGCCGCAGTGGTGCCGGCAGCACGGCGTGTGGACGTTTAACGAGGGCCGCGGCAAGGATGACTTCAACTTCGTCTTCTCCCCTGATGACTTCTACGACTACTGCCCAAAGGGCCAGGGCTGGGGCCCGGAGCTCACCGTGGCGGGCGACTGCTGGCGGGGGCGGAAGCCAGGCCAGCCCTTTTTCGGCCAGGTGCAACTCGCCGGCGGGAAGTTCGGCCTCACCCGCAACAGCCGGCCGCCGAGGCGGGTGGTCGATCGCGCGGCCGTGCCCGTGCCCCCCTACTATCCCGACATCCCGGACGTCCGCGAGGAGATCGCCCGCCACTACGACTGCCTGCTCGAGACAGACGCCCAGGTGGGCGAGATCATGGCGGCGCTCGAGCGCGACGGCCTTGCCGAGTCGACCGTCGTGATCCTTTTTTCCGACCACGGCCACGGCCTCCACCGGCACAAGCAGTTTCTCTACGAGGGAGGCATCCACATGCCGCTCATCGTGGCCGGCCCGGGCATCCCGGCAGCAGCCGTGCGCGATGACCTCGCCTCGTCGATCGACATCGCTCCCACCACGCTCGGCATCCTCGGCCTGCCGGCACAGAAGCACTTCGAGGGACGCGACCTGTTCGCGGCGGGCTCCACGCCCCGCGAATTCATCGTCGCGGCCCGCGACCGCTGCGACTACACGATCGAGAAGATCCGCGCGATCGTCACCGCCAAATACAAGTATCTGCGCAACTATCTCACCGACCGGCCCTACATGCAGCCGAGCTACAAGGATCCCTGGCCGGTCTCGATCCGCCTGCGCGAGATGATGACAAACGGTGAGATGAACGCCGTTCAAAAGATCTTCTTCGGCGACTCGAAGCCGGCCGAAGAGCTCTACGACCTCGAAAACGACCCCCACGAGATTCACAACCTCGCGGCCGACCCCGCCCACGCGGCGGAGCTCGCCCGGCACCGAAAACTGCTCGCCGACTGGATCGCAGCCACCGGCGACAAGGGGCAGGCGCCGGAGGACGACGCGGGGTTGATCCAGGTGCTCTACGAATGGGGCGAGAAGTGCGTGAACCCGGAGTATGAGCGGCTTCGCGGTGTGATCGAGCCCAAGCCCAAGGCCCCGGCAAAAAACCCTCGCGCCGCCGGTGACGACAAAAGTCGGCGCCGGCCGAACATCCTCTTCATCCTCACCGACGACCAGCCCTAGGAGCCTCAGGAGCCCGTCATGCATCGCTTATGTCTCACACTCCTCACGCTCGCTCTTGCCCTCGCGACGGTCTCGACCGCTGCGGCGGCCGACCGCCCCAACATCCTCATCCTCTATGCCGACGACCTCGGCTACGCCGATCTCGGCGTCACCGGCAATCACGACGTCCCGACGCCCAATATCGACTCGCTCGCGACGAATGGCGTGCGGTTCACGACGAGCTACGTGTCGGGCTGCGTCTGCAGCCCCAGCCGTGCCGGGCTGATGACCGGCCGCTACCAGCAGCGGTTCGGCTTCGACGCCAACGCCGAGGGCGTAGGCAAGCCGGGGGAAAAACCGAGGGGCCTCGACCTCGCCGAGCGCACGTTCGCCGACCGCTTCAGGGACCTCGGCTACGCGACGGGCATCGTCGGAAAGTGGCATCTCGGCTCCGAGACGCCGGAATATCTGCCCAACGCCCGCGGCTTCGACGAGTTTTACGGCCTGCTGCCCCACGGCATCAGCAAGAAGAAGGAGGGTAAGCCCGTGCCGATGTACCGCAACGCCACGGAGGTTGAGCAGCCTGCCGACCACACGCTGGCATTCGGCAAGGAGGCGGAGGCGTTCATCGGCCGCCACAAGGAGAAGCCGTGGATGCTGTACTGCGCGTTCACGGCCGTGCATGGGCCATACGTGGCGCCCACGGCCTACGATCGCCGTGTGGCAAGCGTGTCGCCGCCGGGGCGGCGGGCGTATCTGGCCATGCTCGCCTGCCTCGACGACGTCATCGGCGGGATCCTGAAATCGCTCCGCGACCACGGCCTCGAGGAGAACACGCTCGTGTTCTTCGCCAGCGACAACGGTGGGACGGACGGTGCGACCGACAATGGCGTGTTTCGCGGCACGAAATGGACGCTCTGGGAGGGGGGGGTGCGGTCGCCAATCCTCGTGCAATGGAAAGGGAAGATTCCCGGCGGCCGGACGCTCGCCGATCCGTCGCTGCAGATCGACTGGCTCCCCACGGCGCTCGCCGCCGCGGGCGCCAAGGTCGATCCCGCCTGGAAGCTCGACGGCGTCGATCTCCTGCCGTTGCTCACGGGCAAGGTCGACGCACTTCCCGCGCGGCCGCTCTTCTGGAGGTTCGGCGTGCAATACGCCGTGCGGCAGGGGGATTGGAAGCTCGTGAAGGCGGCCGCCGACATGCAGCCCGCTCTCTTCAATCTCGCGGATGATCCCGGTGAAAAGCGAGATCTCGCCGCGAGCGAGCCCGCGAGGCTCGGGGAACTTCAGGCACTCTGGGATTCCTGGAACAACGCCAACGAGCCGCCCCGCTGGATCGATAATCGCTGGAACAGTCTGGAACAAAAAAAAGTCCGCAAGCAGAATCGGAAGCCGGAGCGCACATGATGACTCGCTTTCTCACCATCGTCCTCGCGATGACTGCGACGCCCCTCGCGGCGGCCACGCTCGAACTCGGCACGCCGTTTCGCGACCATATGGTGCTCCAGCGCGACAAGCCCGTGCCGGTGTGGGGCTGGGCGGATGCCGGCGATGACGTGGCCGTTGAATTTGCCGGGCAGCGCAAGACGGCGCAGGCCAATCCCGACGGAACATGGATGGTGCGGCTCGACCCACTCGCCACGAATGCGAACCCCGCGACGCTCACCGTGAAGTCTGCCCGCAGCGGCGGCCCCCTCACCGTGGCCGACGTGCTCGTCGGCGAAGTGTGGCTGGGTTCGGGCCAATCGAACATGAAGATGATGGTGAAGAGTTCGGCCAGCTTCGCGCAGGAAAGAGCCGCCGCCGATCTGCCGCTCGTGCGGATGTTCATCGAGACGTCGAACGCCGCGCCAGAGCCGCAGGTGCGAGGGGCGGGGAAGTGGCACGTCTGCTCACCGGCCACGGTGGGTGACTTCTCAGCCACGCTGTTTTTCTTCGGCCGCGAACTCCATCGCGCGCTCGGCGTCCCTGTCGGGCTCGTCAACTCATCGTGGGGAGGCACGCCGATCCAGTCGTGGACCGACGAATCGGCGCAGCGAAACGCGGCCGCACTTGCCCCCTATGTCGCCGGGCTCGATCGCGACGCTGCCGCGTTCAATCGCGAGGCCGCCCGAGTGAAGTATGAAAAGGCCCTTGCGGCCTGGCCCGAAAAGGAGCGGAAGGCACGCGAAGCCGGCAAGCCCGCTCCGCGCCGTCCGACCGACACGGTGGAGCAGCACGACCGCAACTCGATCGGCCGGCTCTTCAACGGCAAGATCGCGCCGCTGATTCCCTACGCGATCCGCGGCGCGGTCTGGTATCAGGGCGAGGGAAACACTCGTGGCGAAAGTGCCATGTTCTACCGTCACCAATTGCCGCTCCTTGTCACCGACTGGCGCGGGCGGTGGGGCGATGAATTTCCGTTTGCGTGGGTGCAGTTGCCGAACTATGCCCCGGGAAGCGACGGCTGGATGCTCGTGCGCGAAGCGATGCTCGAGTCGCTCCGCCTCCCCAAGACCGGCATGGCGATCACCGTTGACATCGGCGAGCCCACGGACATTCATCCCAAGAACAAGCAGGACGTGGGCCGGCGCCTGGCGGCTTGGGCCCTTGCCGACGTCTACGGCAAGCCCGTATCGGCCCGCAGCGGGCCGCTTCCGGCCGGCAACGAGGTGCGTGGCACGGAAATCGTCTGCCGGTTCACCGAGGCGGAGGGCCTCCGCGATCGCGATGGTGGCGAGATCGACGGCTTCGTGATCGCCGGGCCGGAGCGGCAGTGGAGAACGGCCAAGGCACGGATCGACGGCACGAGCGTGGTGGTGTCGGCGGCCGACGTGCCCCAGCCGACTGCCGCGCGGTACGGCTGGGCTGCGAACCCGAAGTGCGACCTGGTGAACGCGGCAGGCTTGCCGGCCTCGCCCTTCCGCACCGACACGTGGCACATCAACGAGACGCCCGCCTCCCCAGCGCCAGGTGAATGAATTCGCCTCCCCGTTTCGAAACGCTGGCTGCATCCCAGCCTGCTGCCACAGTGTTCAATCGCGGTGATACGCGGCACCGGAGCCTTTCGCCGAACGGCTTCCTCGCCGACCGGCTCCAGCGTCGTCGCAACCGGGGCGGGGATCGGCCGTTGAAGGGATGATCACCGTGGATCCGGCGACCAGGCCTCGCGACATGAACCGCCTCTCCCGATGCGTGCTGCTCACCACACTGTGGCTCGCGCTGCCGCTTTCCGCGGCCTTCGCGGCCGACATCGGGCCGGCGATCCGGGTCGTGCGGGACATCGCATATTCGGCCGCGTCAGCGGAGCCGGGGCAAACGCTCGATCTCTACCTTTCTGAACAGGAACCCGGCGACCGACGGCCTCGGCCCGTGGTTCTCTTCGTTCACGGGGGAGCATGGCGCAAGGGTGATAAGTCGATGGTCGGCGACAAGCCCGCCGCGTTCGTCGGCCAGGGGCACGCCTTCGCGAGCGCGAACTACCGGCTTGCCGACACGGTGTCGCCGCGGGAGCAGGCCCAGGACGTGGCCGAGGCCATCCGCTGGCTGCATGAGCACGGCGGGGAGCACGGCTGTGACCCGCACACGATCTTCCTCATGGGGCACTCCGCCGGGGCACACCTCGTCGCGCTCGCGTCGACCGACGAGACGCTGCTGAAGGGCTGTGATCTGGACCTCGCGGCGATCGCGGGCACAATCCTGCTCGACGGCGCGGGCTATGACGTGCCCCGCCAGCTGCAGCTCGCCCGGCTACCCGCCATGCGGGAGATGTACGTGCGGGTGTTCGGCGCCGACGTGGGCGCCCAGCGGCGGGCGTCGCCGATCGAGCATGTCGGGGCCGGCAAATCGATTCCGCCCTTTCTGCTGTTTCACGTCGGCCTGCGGGCCGACAGCCGCGAGCAGGCCGAGGCCCTCGCCACCAAGCTCCGCGACGCGGGTGTGCCGGCGGAGGTGGTGCATGCGGCCGACAAGAACCACCTCACACTGAACCGGGAGTTGGGGGTGGCCGGCGACGAACCGACGAACAAAATCCTGGCCTGGCTGCGGGAGGCGTCGGCCACCCTATCAGCGGCCGAGCGATAAAACGTACAAGTTTCACAACGCTGGGCCCATTCCCGCCCGCTGCCACCGCCCTGAATACTGGTGGTCCGGAGATCATCCCAGCCATCCCGACGCACCATCATGCCTCACCAGCCAGTCGACTGCATCGTCTGCGGCACCTGCACCGCCGACATTCTCGTCAAGCCGGTCGGGCTCTCCGCGCCGATCGGGGGCGGGCGGCTGTTCCACGTCGATCCGATCGACGTCACGACCGGCGGGATCGTCTGCAACTCCGGGATCGCGATGCGTCGGCTCGGCATGCGGGTCGCGGCCGCGGCAATCGTCGGTGACGACCTCTGGGGCGGCGCCGTCCGACGCCAGCTCGACGCCGAGGGAGTCGCCACCGAGGCGATCGAGGCACACCCGTCGCTCGCCACGAGTTCCACGGCGGTGCTCATCGATCCGGACGGCGAGCGCAGCTTTGCCCATCACGTGGGGGTCTGCGGAGCGCTCGATGCCGCGTTTCTTCGTCGCCAGGAAGCGCACTTCGCCCGGGCTCGATTCGTGCTCGTGGGCTACTTCGGACTGCTGCCCGCCCTCGAACCGACGATCGGTGAGGCGGTGGCCATGCTGCGGGGCCTTGGCTGCCAGGTGGCCCTCGAGACGGGCGGCAGCGGCGGCACGCTCGCCGCGATCGCTCCGGCGTTGCCGCACGTGGATCTCTACGTGCCGAGCCTCGACGAGGCGGTGCACCAGACGGGCCTCGCCGACCCGCGAGCGATCATCGACTGCTACCGCGCGCACGGGGCAGGGGGCATCGTGGGCGTGAAGCTGGGGTCGCACGGCACGCTGTTGAGCCCGCGGGCAGGGGAGTTTCTCGAGATCCCGTGCATCCCGGCGCCCGGCCCCGTGGCCGACACGACCGGTGCCGGCGACTCGCTGCTCGCCGGGCTCATCACCGGCATGCTGCGCGGGATGCCGCTCGAGCAGGCCGGCCGGCTCGGGGCCGCCACCGCAGCCTGCTGCGTGACGGGCGTGGGTGCCACCGACGGCCTGCGCTCGTTCGACGAGACGATGCGGCTTCTCTAGCCAAACACCCGTATTCGGCTCCACGTGATCGACTGATCCTCGACCGGCGTGCGGCACGCTAGGCCAGCACCTCGGAGTATCCAAACCTGAGGAAGTCTTCGCGATACCGCTCTCGGATGAGTTCGGCGTCCTCGCCTCGGTAGAACGCCTGATACGCGGTTCCTGGCTCGATGCTCTTGTTGGCTCGGCCCAAAGGCACGCCGGGAATGCCGAGACGCTCCGCGATCAGCGGCCACCTCGTCTCCAATTCCTCCACCTTGAAGACCTCCCGCACCAACTGACGTCCCTGCGGATCGCAAAGCTGCGACGTCATCGTGGCATAGCCCTCCCAGCCCTCCAAATGTGGCGACCGGATGAATTCCGAGAATGACGTGTGCTCATCGCGTGCCGCGAGCAGGGCCCTTACGCCGGGGTAGTTCCAAGGCCACACCTGGGAATCAACGGGCGAGGCCTCGCTTACCGCGTCGGGACCGGCATGCTCCCGCTGCTTTCGCCTGTATCGTCTCAGCACCTGCACGGCATGCGTATAGAGCGACACCGCCACAGCATACGGATTTCGCACGGTCGAAAATGTGTAGTATGCATCCCACGTCTCACGGCCCACGACCGCACACACCTCCGCGGCACTACTGTGCTTCGCCAGGCCGAACAGCGACTGATAGACGCCCTGCAGCCTCTCACCCTCCAGGGTGCTTCCCAGGAGGATGTCGTTCCACGCGATCGTCTTCGCACACGCTCTCTCGATGCTCGTTCCGGCACACTTGTGAAGATGGATGTAGATGAACCTCTTGGAATTCGAGACCAGCATGCCGGACTCCGCGACGGTACGGTTGAATCAGGTGTATCCGAGCCTCTCGCAGGCATCGCCGAATTTTTCCTTGAACGCTGCATGCAGCGATTCGTCGAAATAGCTCTGCCAGGCCTCGACCACCCGGCTCCGAATATGCGGACTATCGGGATGCGAGGGATTGAAAACGCTTTTCTTGTAGGCCACATCGAGGGCATCCGTGAGCAGGTCCCCTTCGAATCCCAGATGTCGAAACATCTTCGTATACGTTTTCATCCCGTCATCAGTCATCAGGTCCTCCAGCTTCACGTTCATGCACCATGGGTAGCCCTTGGCGACCCACTGAACCATGCCGTTGATAGCAGTGGCAGAGAAGTCCATCTCCAACAGAAACCGCTCGCGGTCCGACCCTAACGACCGGATCTTTTGCTGGTAGGTGAGCCCGCCAAACTCCGGCCGCGGTTTCTGCAGCCACTTCTCGGATGCATGCATGTGGTAGAGCGCGGCGGAGGCGACGACCATCCGTGGATCTCGGATGAGATGCACTCCGACGAGGGGCATTCCCAGGGAACACACATCGAGCTGGGATTGAGCATCGAAGAGAATGTCCCATTGGCCCGCGACGGGCATTCCTCTCGACACGTTGAGGAAGCGAAGTCCGCGCTGGTCCGCGAGACCCTCGAAAATGCCCTTTGCCAAAACGGTGCCGGTCTTGTGATGGGTGCCTACGAAAATCGGAATGGCAAGCGGGCTTGTCCGGATGGCTGGCGCCCGTCGAAGTGCTTCATGATCGCGAACGGGGGCATGCCGAACTGCCTGCCTCGGAGCGAGGAGCACCGCGCGCACCGTGTCACGAAATCGCGGAAAGTCGCTGACTGCCGTCGAGAGCTCCAGGGCCTGCACGCGTGCGCGGTTCCAGGCCGACTGGTCTGTCAGGAGTTCTTGAGCCCGTCGGGCGAGTGCTGAAGCCGAATCCGAAACGAATACCGCATCGCACGGTTCGAGGATCGTTCCCTCGAGGGCTGCCGGGGTGGCCACGATGGGCGTGCCGGCAACAAGGCTGTCGAAAACCTTCGTCTTCACACCGACTCCGCTGACCACGGGAACCATGTGTACGCGGTACTCGGACAACGTTCCGATAAAGCTCGGCACCTCACCCACGACGCGGACTCGACTCCAGCATGAATCCTGGCTCGGAGGTTGAATGATGACCTGTTCGGTCTCGCTGCCGAACACATGCAATTCGGCCCCGGGTGTGCTGGCGGCGATCCTGGGCCATAGCTGAGTGACGCCAAACTCGATCGCGCGCTTGTTGTGGGGATGGGCGGAGCCGGCAAGGCACACGGCGGCCCGCCTCCCGGCAAAGCCTGCGATCGTGCCGTGCGGCGGGCATTCGTGGAATGATGCGATGACACGCGTCTTCTCAGGGTCCACGCCATACAGCTCGATGGCACGATTTTTTTCCTTCTCGCTCACCCAGACGCACACATCGGCCACGCGCAACAAACCACTCTCCAGAGCCTTGACTTCCTCCAGCTGAGTCTCGTCGAGCATGCCCTTCGCTGTGGCGTCATCGAACAAGACATCCGAAAGATCGGCGACAATAAGCCAGCCGGCTCCGGAGGCCGCCAGGCTTTCAGCGCAGTGCAGTCCCGCTCGTAACGCTTTGATCGACCAAAGATCGGACAGCCAGAAGACGCCCCGGTCGTTGAAATTCACCTCGACGGTGCTCGAGTGCGTGAATCGCCGACACGATCTCGCCAGTGCGTCCAGTCGTGGTGTCGCGATCTTCTTCTGGATCAACTGCGCGTTGTGGACTCTGCAGCCGAGGTCACAGAGCGCTCGAATCGTGTGAAATGCTCTGGTTCGACAACCGGTCGCCGGTTCCGCGGCCAGTCCGGTGACGAAGACCACCTTGGGCGCGGCACCGCTGGAGACCGATACTGAAATCGCTTCGCTGGATGTCATCGCACTATGCCATCAGGGTCCATACCTGGCGGTTGCAAAAAATGTGCGGTTGCACGCTGTAGTTCGGCGTAATTTCTGATGAAGGCGGCGTGGTTGTCGGGCAGTATTTTCAGCCCTCGCTCGAGGCATCGCCTGTCCACAGAGATGCCCAGCGCCTGCTCGAGCGATACCAGATCAGTTGGATCGTCGCTGAATACGTTCTCATACGTGATCGTGCACAGGGCAGCAGCCTGCCTCCGTGCGTACTCGAGGGCGAAAGCACGGAGACTCTCCTGCCTTCCCCATGACTTAGCGTATGCAGCCGCGAATGTAGCCGGATCGATATGCACGCCACCGTCGACGCTGGCCCTGATCACGCCTGCGTCAGCGTCGTCACGGCTGCCGGGGTAGACGCCGAAATGCCCGCATATCAGCCGCGATATCGTCGTTGGCCAGGGGTCCCTTAGCAATAGGAGGACGAGCCGCTGATAGACATCGTCGTCGGAAAATCTCCAGAAGTCCAGCCCGACGCCCTTCCGCTTATAAGGGTTCAGCGTGAACCCTCGGATCGGGGTCTTGGCCTCCGAAAGAATGTGATCGATGTACGCCTGTGACGACCCGTGCGTGGCGGGATTCCAGTCATTCAGGATCTCGTTCCTGCAGAAAGACACCGTGGTGTTCAGCGCTTTCCCGAGCGATGAAGAGCCGGTGCGTGCCAGTTTGAGGAGAGCGAAGCAGGTCCGTTGCAAAGGCCACCGCCTCTCCTAGCTGCGGAGGAAATAGTGGAACGAGTCGGCGAGCGCGAGCCAGCTGGCCTCGATCACGTTTTCGCTGACGCCCACGGTGCCCCAGACGCGGTCGCCGTCGGTGCTCTCGATTGACACTCGCACCTTGGCCGCCGTGCCTTCCTGGGCATTGATCACGCGTACCTTGTAGTCGAGCAGGTGCATCTGTTCGACGGCCGGATAGGTGGCGGCCAGCGCCTTGCGCAGGGCCGCGTCGAGGGCATTCACCGGGCCGTCGCCCTCGGCTACTTCGTGCCGCAGCCCGCCGGCCACATGGAGCTTCACGGTGGCGAGTGTGCGGACATCTCCCTCGCCGCGGCTCTCGACATCCACGTTGTAGCTGTCGCGAACGAACGCCGGCATGAACGTGCCCGCGATGCGATCGACGAGCAGATCAAACGACGCCCCGGCCGCCTCGAACTGCCAGCCCTCGTTCTCCAGCCGGCAGACCTCCGCCAAAACCGTGTCGAGCAGGGCACGGTCGTTCTTCACGTCGGCCCGGGTCACGAGCGCTGCGATGTTCGAGCGGCCCGAGAGCTCGCTCACGAGAATCCGTCGCGAGTTGCCGACCGCCTCGGGAGCGATGTGTTCGTACGACTCGGTCGCCTTCGCCACGGCATGGACGTGCATGCCGCCCTTGTGGGCGAAGGCACTCGCGCCGACAAACGGCTGGCCGGGGCGATAGCTCATGTTCGCCGTTTCGTAGACGAACCGCGAGAGCTCGGTGAGGTGCGCCCCGCCGTTGCCGCCGAGCACCGCGTAGCCCGGAAGCTTCAGGGCCAGGTTCGCCACCACCGAGATCAGATCGGCATTGCCACAGCGTTCGCCAATCCCGTTGATCGTGCCCTGCACCTGCACCGCACCGGCGGCGACGGCGGTGAGCGAGTTCGCCACGGCGAGGTCGCAGTCGTTGTGGCAGTGGATCGCCAGGGGACGCTCGCTGCCAGCAGCTTTGAGCGCCGCAGCCGCTTCGCCGAGAATACGGGTGATCTCGTCGGGCAGGGTGCCGCCGTTGGTGTCGCAGCAGACGATCCGCGTGGCTCCCGCCCGGGCGGCGGCCACAATCGTCTGCGCGGAATAGTCGGCATCCAGCTTCCAGCCATCGAAGAAGTGCTCGGCGTCGTAAAATACCTCGCGGCCAGCCTGGGTGAGATAGCCCACCGTGTCGGCGATCATGGCGAGGTTTTCCTCGCGCGAGACGCCGAGCACCTCGCTGACGTGAAAGGCCGACGTCTTGCCCACGATCGTCACGACAGGCGTGCCGGCGTCGAGCAGGGCCTTCATGCCGGGATCGGCGGCGGCCGTCATGCCGCGGCGCCGGGTCATGCCAAACCCGCACACCCGCGAGTGCCGGAGGTTCAGCCCCCGCACCCGCTCGAAATACTGCGCATCCTTCGGGTTTGAGAGTGGGTAGCCACCCTCGACGTAGTCCACGCCCGCCTCGTCGAGCCGGCGCGTGATCGCCAGCTTGTCTTCCAGGGAAAAGTTGACCCCTTCCCCCTGGCTGCCGTCGCGGAGCGTGGTGTCGTAGATTTCGATCGTGCGCATGCTGCTAGCGTAGTCGGAACCTGCCAGGTCTGAAAATCGCGGGGATTTCGAGCCCGTTCTGCGGCAGAGCGCTCGGTGCAGACTGCCAGTCTGCACCTACAGGTCGGAGTCGTCGTCTGCCTCGTCGTCGGCGTATTCATCGCCGTCGGCGTCCTCGTCGGTCAGATCGTCTTCATCGAGGTCGTCCTCGAAGGCTTCCTCGCGGTCGGCGTCCTCATCCTCGTCGATGACGGCCCGGGCTGCGTGCGGCTGAATCTTGAGCTTGCCGCGGGGGGTTGGGTCGGCCGGCACGGGCTGCGTGCCGTTGCGCTCGGCCCACTGTTCGAGCGTGAGGAGCACTTCGCGGGCCTGCGAGCCAGCGTATTGGCCCACGACGCCGTCCTCGGCCATGAAGTCGATGAGCCGGGCCCCACGGCCGTAGCCAACGCCGAGTGCACGCTGGAGGAGCGACACGCTGCCGCGGCCCTCGCGAATCACCACCTCGACGGCCGCTTCGTAGAGGTCGTCCTTGTCCTTCGGGCTGGGGCCGCCCTTGGCCGCATCGCCCGACGGCGCGGGCTGGAGGTTGACGAGTTCCTCCGCATACTGCGGCTTGTCGGTGCCGACGGCCGCCATCACGCGGCCGATCTCGTCGTCGGAGAGATAGGTGCCCTGACCGCGCAGGATCTGGCTCGTGCCCGGTGAGAGGAAGAGCATGTCGCCATTGCCGAGGAGCCGCTCTGCGCCCATTTCGTCGAGCACCACGCGGCTGTCGGTGCGGCTGGCCACCTGGAAGGCGATTCGGGCCGGCAGGTTGCTCTTGATGAGGCCGGTGATCACGTCGACCGTCGGCTTCTGCGTGGCGAGCACGAGGTGGATGCCCACCGCCCGGCTCTTCTGGGCGAGACGGATGATGTGCTGCTCGATCTCCTTGCCCGCCGTCATCATCATGTCGGCGATCTCATCCGCGATGATCACGATGTAGGGCATCGTGGTCGGGATGGCGGCAGCTTCATCCTCGTGCTCGGGCTTCATCTTCTCGAGGATCGCATCGCGGCCCAGGGCGTTGAATTGCGAGAGATGCCGCACGCCCACCTTCGCGAGGAGGGCATACCGCTCCTCCATCTTCTCCACAGCCCAGGCGAGGATCGCCTCGGCCTTTCGCATGTCGGTGACCACCGGATGCATGAGGTGCGGCAGCGACTTGTAGGGCGTGAGCTCGACCATCTTGGGGTCGATCATCAGCATCCGCACCTCGTCGGGCCGACGGGTCATGAGCATCGAGACAATCAGCGAATTCAAGCACACGCTCTTGCCCGTGCCGGTGCGGCCCGCGATCAAGAGGTGGGGCATGCTCGCCATGTCGACGACCATCGGATTGCCCGCCACGTCTTTCCCGAGGAAGATTGGGATCTTCATCGTGCGGCTCTTGGCCTGTGTCTCCTCGATCACCTCGCGGAGCCGCACCATCTGCCGGTCGGTGTTGGGCACTTCGATGCCCACGGAGTTTTTGCCGGGGATCGGGGCCACGATCCGCACGCTCGGCACGCGGAGGGCGATCGCGATGTCGTCGGCCAGGTTGGCGATCTTCGCCAGCCGCAGACCCGCCTCGAGCTCGATCTCGTATTGCGAAATGACCGGGCCGGTTTCGACTTCAACCACGCGCACCTTGAAGCCAAAGTCGGCGAACGTCTTCTCGAGCACTTTGGCCCGCTCGCGCACTTCCTGCTCCTGGGCCTCCAGCTGGAGCTGCTCCGCGGGGAGGAGCAGGTCGATCGAAGGCAGTTCGTACTCCGCCGCGGGATCGGGTGCCAGTTCGAGCACGGGGGCGGGCTTGCGGCGATTCGCCAGTGAGCGAATGGGCACGGGGCGTTCTGCCGGAGCCTCGTCGTCGGCCGACGCATCCACACCGTCTGAGTCCTCGGCATCGATGGCTTCCACATCGGCGTCGAACGAAGAGTCGTCGTCCTCTACGAGTTCGACCTCTCGGCGACGGACCTTGATCGTGGGGCCATCAGCATCGGCATCCTCGTCGTCTTCGGCGTCGCGGAGCGCGACACGCGAGGCGCCACGGAGGCGGGCAGTGAAGGGATTGAGGTCGTCGCGTTCATCGCCGAGCCCATCGGCTGCCGGGTGCGTCGCGAGGCGGGCCCGGACAGCGCCCGCACCCGTTCCGATCAAGGCGGTCAGCTGCATGACGCCGGCCAGGCACGCGCCTCCGAGTTGCACGAGCAAGGCATCGCATACGAGAAACAGACCGGCTGCAGTGACGCCGGCAGCCACGATCGCAGCGCCGGCTGTGGCCAGATAGCTCTGCGCGAGTACGGTGCCAAGCGCCCCCGCGGAGCCGCCGGGCCCCCACAGCGGTCGCGCGACCCCGGCCGGCAGGAACATCGCGAGCAGCGTGCATACCCCGCCCGTCGCGAGCACGGCGCCGACGGTTTTGAGGGGAAGATCGGCCAAGTCGCGGCGGCGCAAGAGGGCGACATCGAGTCCGACAAGCAGAGCGGTGACGAACCACGCGCCAAGGCCGAGCCACTCATAGAGCATGCCGGCCGTGGCGGAACCGATGAAGCCGCAGGCGTTGACGGCCCGCGCATGCGGTGGGAAGGCCCGTGCACCCGGCGGATCGGCCGGATGGTAGGTGGCCAGCGACGCGACGAGGAAGAGAACGCCGGCGAGCAGCGCAAGCGCGGTCAGATCGCGCAGCCTGTCACGAGGCGCGTCCGTTGGGAGCGTCGGCTCTAGCGCGGGCGGCCGGCTCTTGGCGGCTCCGAAGCGGCCGTGGGGAAACGACGATTCAAACGAGCGATCGATCGAGGCCATGGGGGAATCCTTTCCTCCTGAACTCTACAGGCCGATTCCGTGAGCGGCGGCCGGGGCCGGCACGCCCCGCAGCGAAGCACCTTCAAAGGGGAGCGGCTGTGCCGGCTGTGCCGATCGTGCAGGCCGCGGGTATTCTCCACGTCCCCCACAGGATGCCCCGCCGATGGCCCGTCCGTCTCCGAGTCAGTTCACCCGCCAGGCCGTAGAGACGGTCGCGATCCTGGTCGTGGCGGGAATCGTGCACGAGATCTGGCGGGCTGGCGTCATGCCGTCGACCGCCGTGGCATGGCTCGTGGTCGGGATCGCGCTTGCCAAGACGGCGTTCTTCTTCGCCGAGAACCTCCAGCACATCCTGCTCGCGACTGCCCACGAGATTCCCTACCACCGGTTTCTCGGCCTGATGGGCGTGAACATGGCCCAGATCACGATGTCGTTCGCGCTCGATTTCTTCCTGCTCGAGGCGGCGGAAGAGGGAAGCCTGAGCGGGTTCGCGACAGGCCTTGGCGAGCCACGGATCCTGTTCGATTGCTTCTTCTACAGCGTACTGAACTTCACGTTCTTCGGGTTCGGCGATATCACGCCGCAGTCGATCCCCGCGAAGCTGGTGACGCTCATGGAGGTGACGCTCGCCTTTTTCACCGTGATCTTTCTGCTCTCCGACTTTATCAGCCTCAAAGACTCGCTGCGCCGCAGTTCCACCGAGACGCGCCCGCCGGATCGACCAGCCGCATGATCGCTCCCCTCGCCGCCGGCACCACGTGGCTCGGCATCGTCGCCGGCCTGTTCTCCGGTGCCTGCATGTCGTTTTCGTATCTGCTCTCGCGGCACCATGCGCTCGGGCACCCGGCTGAAGCCAGGCAGGGGGCGGCGCTCGGGCTGCTCGTCCGGTCGCACGTCGTCATGGGCCTGGTGGCCACGGCAGGCATCATCCTCCTGCAGCCGTTGGCGTTGCCGCCACTCGCCCGGTTCATCGGGCCGCTCGTTGGGGCGGCAGGGTTCTATCTGCTCGGCAACATTATCATTTTCGGCCTGCTCCGGACACTCGAAGCGTCGCGGCTGACGCCGTTTCTCGGGCTGAAGGTGTTCATCCTCGCGGTCATCGTCGCGATCTACCTTCGCGAGCCCCTATCGGCGACGCAGTGGCTCGCCGTCGGCCTCTCGGTCGCGGCGACGGCGCTGCTGCAAGGCACCGCCGGAGGCCTGCCCAGGGCGGCGCTCGGCCGCGTGCTCTTCGTCTGCCTGTGCTTCGCGCTCTCCGATCTCTTTATCGTGCGGCTTATCGACGCCCTCCACGCATCGGGCGCGGGCCCATCCGGCAGGCTATTCGCCGCCTTCGTAGGGATGCTGCTGAACTATGTCGCCTGCGGTCTTGCCTGCGGGCCGATCGTGCTCGCGGGGTGGTGCCGCCGCCCAGCGGCAGGAATGGCGTGGCCCGCATGGCGAACGCCGGTGGCCTATGCCTGCACGTGGCTCCTGGCGATGGCGTCGCTCTACGCCTGCTTCGCGCTCGTGGGGGCCGTATTCGGCAACGTCGTGCAGTCGACCAGAGGCATCATGTCGGTCGTGATCGGTGCGGTGCTCGCCCATCTGGGCTGGCACGAACTCGAGCAGCAGGTGGACCGGGCCACGCTCGTGCGCCGCATCGGCGCAGCATGCCTGATGACGGCCGCGATCGCGTTGTACGTGCTGTAGCGTGACGTAGGACAGGCTTCAGCCTGTCTATGAATCGTGTGACAGGCTGAAGCCTGTCCTACGGGTCAGGCGAGGATGCCTTTGACCACTTTCCCGTGGACGTCGGTCAACCGATACCGGCGGCCCTGGAATTTGTAGGTGAGCCGCTCGTGGTCGATGCCGAGGAGGTGCAGCATCGTGGCGTGGAAGTCGTGCACGTGCACGCCATCCTTCACGATGTTGTAGCCGTAGTCGTCGGTCTCGCCGTAGGTCGTGCCGGGCTTGATGCCGCCGCCGGCCATCCAGATCGTGAAACAGCGCGGATGGTGATCGCGGCCGAAGTCCTGCCCCGGCTTGTAGAGCCCCTGGCAGTAGTTCGTGCGGCCGAATTCGCCGCCCCACACCACGAGCGTGTCGTCGAGCATGCCGCGCTGAGCCAAGTCCTGCACGAGCGCCGCGGCGGGCTGGTCGGTCTGCTTCGCCTCGCTGGCGATGCCGCCCCTGAGGCCGCCGTGATGGTCCCAGTCTTGATGGTAGAGCTGGATGAACCGCACGCCGCGTTCAGCCAGCCGGCGAGCGAGCAGGCAGTTGGCCGCGAACGTGCCGGGGTCCTTGGCGTCGGGGCCGTAGAGATCGAGCACGCTTTGTGGCTCGTCGGCGAAGTTCGTCACGTCGGGCACGCTGGCCTGCATCCGGAAGGCCATCTCGTAGTTGGCGATCCGGGCCGTGATCTCGGCGTCGGGCGTGCCGGCGAACTGGTGCTCGTGCAGCTGCCGCAGGCCATCAAGCACCTGCCGCCGGCTCTCGGGCGACACGCCCGGCGGGTTGTTGACGTAGAGCACGGGATCCGCTCCTGAGCGGAACCGCACGGCCTGGTGCTTCGTCGGCAGAAATCCGGCGCCCCAGAGGTGGCTCATGAGCGGCTGGCCGCCCTTGTTCTTCGTGATCAGGACGACGAACGAGGGGAGGTCTTCGTGCTCGTTGCCGAGACCGTAGTCAAGCCAGGCGCCGATGCTCGGCCGGCCGGGGATCTGATTGCCGCTCTGCATGAACGTCACGCCGGGGCCGTGATTGATGCTCTCGGTGTACATCGTGCGCACGAAGCAGAGCTTGTCGGCTACCTTCGCCGTGTGGGGCAGCAGTTCGCTGATCCAGGCGCCGCTCTCGCCGTACTGGGCGAAGGAGAACGGCGACCCGACGAGCGGAATCGAACTCTGGTTGCCGGACATGCCGGTGAGCCGCTGACCGCCGCGGACGCTGTCCGGCAGCTGCTCCCCCGTCTTTTCGACGAGCAGCGGCTTGCGGTCGTAGAGATCGAGTTGCGACGGCCCGCCCGACTGAAACAGATAGATCACCCGCTTCGCCGTCGGCGGGAAGTGAAACCCGCCGAGCACGCCACCGGCTCCTTCCGCCGCCGTCGCCGAGCGGCCGAGCATCTCGGCCAGCGCGATGCCTCCGAACCCCATGCCGAACGATCCGAGCAACTCGCGCCTGTTCATCGGAGAGCAGTTCATCGCTTCACCACGCTTTCGTCGTAGTTCATCAAGGCGTTGATCACGCTGGCGAGCGCTGCCACGTCGACCACCGGCAGCGACTCGTCGCGCTTGCGGTCGCCGATCGCCACGAGTTTCGCCGCATCGTCCGGATGGCCGGCGTACCACTCGCGCTGGGCCGCATGCATCCGCCGCACGATCTGTTTTTCTTCATCGTCTGGCTGGCGGCTGGTGAGCAAGCAAAACGCCCGGTCGAGCGCACGATCGGCCTGGCCGTCATACTCCACGAGCATCCTCTCGGAGAGCACCCGGGCCGCCTCCACGAACTGCGGCCCGTTCATGAGCACGAAGGCATGCAGCGGCGTGTTCGTGGTGTCGCGCTTGGCCACGCAGACCACCCGCTTCGGCACGTCGAAGCTCTCGAGCATCGGCCCCGGGCCGGTTCGCCGCCAAAACGTGTAGAGGCTGCGGCGGTAGAGCGCCGAGCCCGTGTCGGCCTTCTCAGGCTTGAACGACTCCGGCATGTCGTAGGTCTTGACCGGCGGGCCGCCCACTTTCTCCACGAGCAGCCCGCAGGCGGCGAGCGCTCCGTCGCGGATCATCTCGGCGGGCAGCCGGTGCCGCGGCCCGCGGGCGAGCCACACGTTGAGCGGATCGTCGGCCATTGTCTTGGGGTCGGCGATGCTCCGCTGCCGGTAGGTCTGCGAGAGCATGATCGTCTTCACGAGCTGCTTCATGTCCCAGCCGAGCCCCCCCTCGGCCACTGGATGGGAAAACCTCCACGACAGCAGATCGAGCACCTCGGGATACTCGGGTCGTGTCGACTGGCTCCCGAGATCCTCCGGGCTCTGCACGAGGCCGAGGCCGAAGAGCGACTGCCAGAGCCGGTTCACCGTCACCCGCGCGAGCAGTGGATGGTCGGGCTCGACGAGCCAGCGGGCGAGGCCGAGGCGGTTCTTGGGCTGGTCGGCAGGGAAGGGGGGCAGCGACGCCGGCGTGTCGGGCTCGACGGCCGCGCCGCGCTTGTCGTAATCGCCACGCTCGAGCACGTAGGCCATCTTCGGCTGCGGAGCATCCCGCATCACCATGATCTCCGGCGGCCGTTCGGCGAGGTCGTCGCGGCCGCGCCGCGCCTCTTCCAAGGCCTGACGCCGCCGCGCGGCGGTTTCGTCGAAGACGGCAAGATAGTCACCGAGCAGTTCGGCCGACGCCTTGGCGTCGATCGCGGCGCGGATGGCCCCCGGCGAGAACGTATCGCGGATCTCCAGTGGCGAGAGTGTTCGATCGAACACCCGGAAGTCGTCGACCAGACCGTCCTTGAAGCCGTGATCACGCATTCGTTCGCCGATCCGGATGTGGTCGCCGCCGCCGCCGGTGATCTCCCGAGTGAGGCTGTCGCGCACGATCTCAGTGGCGACAGGGTGACCGTTCACGAAGATCTTCAGCCCGCTCGCCCGGCCGGAGCCGTCGCTCGACACGGCCACGTGCACCCATTCTCCCACGGGTAGTGGCTCGGCGGCCCGCACGCTCGCCGCATCCCCCGGCCAAAAGTGGATCAGCGACCAGCGGAGATGGCCGTCTGCGACGAGCAGTTCGTAGCCCCGGCTCGCGGCGTCGGTCCAGGCTTGCGAACGGTGAAACACCACGGCCCGCTCGTACGCTGTCGGGGCGTGCATCCAGAGCGACACCGTAAACGGATGGCTGCGACGGAAGTTGCCCACCGGGGTCTGCACCGGATGGTCGCCAGTGAGCTTGATCGCCTGGCCGAAGCGGCCCTCGACGAGCACGTTTTCATCCGGCGACGTGGCCGTATCTTTCGACCCGAGCGCATCGGCGAACACGCCCTTATCGGTGCGTTCATCGAACGCGTAGCGGACGATCTCTCCGGGACTCGTCCCGGCCGGCTCACCGGCAAGCAGGTCGGGCATCGGGCTCGTGCCGGCGATCCAGTTTGCCACAGCCTTACGCACGGCCGCCTCATGGTCGGCCAGTTCGGCTGCCCTTTCGCCACAGGTTTCGTCGGCCTTGGCCAGCGCGGCGGCCGTAACGCCGTCGAGGAGGCGCGTCTTCGGCGTCGGCACCGCCGGCGTGAAGTGGGAGTAGAGCCCCGCCTCGTCGATGTCGTCGAAGAACGCGAACAGCGAATAGAAGTCCTTCTGGGAGAGCGGGTCGAATTTGTGGTCGTGGCAGCGGCAGCATTCGAACGTCAGGCCGAGAAACGCCGTGCCGAACGTGGTCACCCGGTCATTGACGTAGTTGACACGATACTCCTCCTCGACCGAGCCGCCCTCGCTCTCCTGCTGATGGAGGCGATTGAACGCCGTGGCGAGCACCTGCTCGTCGGTCGCGCCCGGCAACAGATCGCCCGCCACCTGCCAGAGCGTGAACTTGTCCCACGGCAGGTTGTCGTTGAAAGCCTTGATCACCCAGTCGCGCCACGGCCACATGTCGGGCCGCGGCCGATCGACCTGGAAGCCGTAGCTGTCGGAGTAGCGGGCGAGATCCATCCAGTCGGCTGCCATCCGCTCGCCATACCGGGGGCTCGCGAGCAGACGATCGAGCAGTTTTTCATACGCATCGGGCGCGGTGTCGGCGACGAAGGCCTCGACCTCGGCGGGCGTCGGAGGCAGGCCCGTGATGTCGAAGCTCGCGCGGCGGATGAGCGTGGCCCGGTCGGCCTCGGGCTGGAGGGCTAGGCCGCGGTTCGCAAGTCTCTCCGCCACGCTCACATCGATCGGATGCCGTGTGGCATTCGCATCGGCGACGGCCGGCATGGCAGGCTTCACTGGCGACACGAGTGCCCAATGCGGCTCGTACTTCGCCCCCTCGGCGATCCATCGCTTCAGCGTCTCGACCTGCTCTGGAGAGAGCCTGCCAATCTTCGCCTCGGGGGGCGGCATGACCGAGTCGGGATCGTCCGACACGACGCGGGCGAGCAGCTCGCTGGCGTCGAGGTCTTCAGGGACGATCGCCCGCGTGCCGCTGTCGAGCTCGGCCGTGGCCATGTCGAACGTGTCGAGCCGCAGGCCAGCTTGGCGGTTGGCGTTGTCGGGGCCGTGGCAGGCGAAGCAGTTTTCCGAGAGGATCGGCCGGATGTCACGGTTGAAAGACAGCCGGGCCGGGGCACCGGCGGGCGCGGCTCCCGCAGTGACCGCAAGCCACGGGCATGCCACCGTGGCGCATACAAAAGCGAGGGCACGTTTCGAGCAACCCATACGCCCAAGTCCTCGAGAGGTCCTGTGAGGGTCACCCGCGTCGCCGATTCAGGGCGGAACGCCCGAATCGCGGACCAGTGCGGTCGATCGGCGGGACCGCACCATTGTATATCGGCTGCCCGCCATCAGCCACTCGACTTCGACGCCCGGCAGGATCTCAGCCGCGGGCTGGCCGCCGCCACTCGACGAAACGCGAGCAGTGACAGAAGGGTGCCGAATCGCCGTCGGCTGCCCTTTTCTTGATTTCTCAGCGCCAGATCCGCTGGAAGGGCTGATAGATGCGGACCGCGAGTATCAGTTCGCTAGCACTGAAGGCTGACGTGTAGGTGCCCGCCGCCGCGCCATCCGCCAGAGTCAGCGGCATCGAGGCGGTTCCAAGGTCGTAAAACCGGTAGCCGAGATCGAGCGTCATCTGCGGTCCGATCGTGTAGGTGATACCGCCGCCCGCCTGCCAGGCGAAGACGCCCGCGGCGGTGCCGCCTGAGGCCACGAGATCGTCAGCCGTCACCCTGTAGCCGCCGCCACCGATGCCGCCACCAGCGTAGATGCCGATTCGCTCGGTGAGAAAAATATCCCGCCAGACGTTGGCCATCACCGACCAGCCGTCGGTGGCCTGGACGGCATACGTGAAAGGCTCGAACACGCTATTGGTCTGGCCGACCAGGGCGTCACGGCCGCGGCCCTCGATCTCTAGCCGCAGCAGGCCGCCGTCGCGGTCGAGCGCCACACCGAGCGCGCCGCCAGCCGTGAACAAATCCTGATCAACTGCCCCGGTGTTGGCGACGGGCTGGCCGCTGGCGGTGTTCGTGCCACCGCTCGTGAGCGTGGCGAACGAGGCGCCGACGATGCCGGAGAGGTAGAACCGCTGTCCATTCGACTCAGGGCCTCCGGGCCCCACCGGCAGCCCGTCCTCCGGGACGGGATCGGTGGCCCCGGCGACCGCCGAGCCGCCGAAAAAGGCCGACATGTCGAGCGCCGGAACCGCATCCGCGGCAGGTGTGGCCGCGTTTCCCAGGAGCAGCAAGCCCAGTGCCGTTATCACGGCGCACACGTGTCGCACGGCATCTTCCTTGACGAACGCCGACTCAAGGCCATCCATCGCCTGCTATCGGAAGAAGAATCGTCATCATGCCGCAGCAGGCGTGGATGAATACGCGGCACCGGCAGGACCGTTCGAGCCGCTATGGTTGCCACCTGCACAGCCTTCCCAATCGGTCGATCCTTGGGCGCCGTAAGTGTGACTTCGATCAGTACGGCAGGGTGAGTGGGCACGGATCAAGACACGGGACGCGGGCACTTGGAAGTGAACCCCATGCGGGCCGATTTTGAGGCCTCATCGACTGGAATCACCTGGACTCGGGCGTTTCATCCGGCCGAAGAGTTGAATGCCGACCAATTTGTTGTGGCGACCCTCAAGCCTAATTAGCATTTGGTTGTCGTCGGTGTAGGCACAACATCCTGCGGCATCACGCCCGCCCCCGGAAATCGGTTGTTTTTTTGAACCTCTTTTTTCCGGGGCGGCGGAGCCGCCGCCCCACCGGGCGATCGCCCGTGCGACGGACCGTTCCCCGCAGCCGGCTCTCCGGCGTGGAGCCGCTCGAAGCCCGGCGGGTGCTCGCCACGATCACCGTCGATTCACTCGCCGACAACACGACGAGCGACGCCTTCACGACGCTCCGCGAGGCGATCACGACGGCCAACGCGTCGGCCGACAACGACACGATCGTGTTCGCGTCGTCGCTGTTCACCGGCGGCCCGGGCACGATCACGCTTGGCTCCGCACTGCCCAGCGTCGTGACGACGACGACCGGCGGCACGCTCACGATCACCGGCCCCGGCGCCGCGACGCTCACGCTCACCGCCAACAACGGCAACTACAACGTGCTCACGGTCAGCACCGGCGGCAATGCCTCGCTCTCGGGCGTGACGGTGACCGGCGTGAACAGCAGGTACAATTACGGTGCACTCCGGAACTCCGGCACGCTCGCGATCGACGGAGTCACCGTGGCGAACAACTACGCCGACTACGGCGGCGCCGGCGTCTACAACAATTCCGTCGGCATTCTCACGGTCTCCAACTCCCTGATTTCCGGCAACACGAGCCCCGGGTACGGCGGCGGGATCCGCTCAGAGAATCAGACGGCGATCACCAACACCGTGATCGTCGGAAACTCAGCCGGCTCAGAGGGAGGCGGCGGGGTGTTTTTCACGGGTTCGAGCCCGTCCACGATCTCGAACTCCACGATCCGCGGCAATACTGCCAGTTATGGCGGTGGGATCAGGTCAAACGCCAGCGGAAAGGTGACGATCGACGCGAGCGAGATTTCCGACAATGCCTCGAACATCGATGGCGGGGGCATCTACGGTGGCGGGAGTATGGACGTATCCGTCACCAACTCCACCATCTCGGGAAATCGAGCCCAGGGGACGGGGGGTGGCATCTTCAACAAGCGGCTGTTGTCGTTGACCAACGTCACGCTGGCAAACAACGCGGCCGCGGCTGTCGGCGGCCTCTACAACTCGTACATCGAGAGCACGGTCACGGTCGTCAACACCATCCTGGGTGACAACGCGGGCGGCGATTTCGGATATCAGCCCGGCGGCGGCGGCACCGGGCCGGGCACGAACGCTGCATCGACGAACAACCTCGTGACCCAGGGCTCGTTCGCCTGGGCCACGACCGTGACAAGCGGGCAGCTGAACCTCGGCGTGCTGCAGAACAACGGCGGCCCGACGCGGACACAGGCGCTCGTGACCGGCAGCGCCGCCATCAGCAGCACCGTGCTCGGCACGCCCACGCTCGACCAACGGGGCTTCACCCGCACCACGGCCGACGTCGGTGCCTACTCCTACAACTACACCGGGGCCGGCGGGATCGTCGTCAGCCAGGACAACGAGAAGCAGGTCGTGCTCACACTGCCGGCCACGGCGAGCCTCTCCGACCTGCAGGTGGCCTACGACTCGACGGCAAAGACCGTCACGATCACGCCCGTCGCCTCTGGCTTCTCGGGCAGCACGACGTTCGTGCCCTCTGGCGGGATCGCAGGCATCACGGCCGGCACGTCGGGCGGCAACAACACGGTGGTGGTGGACCTTACCACGCAGACCGCGTTCGGCGGGATCGCCGTGGTCGCCACGTCGGGCACGGGAACGACGACCCTCTCCGGGGCGATCGACCTGAGCGTGATCACGGCGGGGGCGGCGAATCAGTCGATCACCCTGAGCACGATCGGCGGCGCGAGCAGCACGAGCAGCCTGTCGTTCTCGAACGCCATCAAGGCCAAGGGCTCGGGCAGCATCACGCTGGGGGCCGGCTCCATCAGCGGCTCCACCACGCTCGTGGCAAGCAGCCTGAGCGCGAACGCGGCCACCGGGATGACGCTCGCCACCCAGGCAACCGCGTTCGGCCGCATCGGCAACCTGGCGTCAGGGACGGTGACGATCGCCCAAACCGGGGCGGCGGTGCTGTCGTCGGTCGTGGTCAAGGGCGACCTTTCGCTCACCTCATCGGGCGCGATGACGCAGGCCAGCGGCGGCGCCGTGTCGGTGACCGGGACGAGCGTGTTCGACGCCGGCGGGGCCGCGGTGACGCTCAACAGCGCAGTCAACGACTTCGGCGGCGGCGTGACCGTGAAGTCCTCGGCATCGTCGGTCACGATCCGGGACGTCAACGCCCTGACAGTCGCGTCGCTGTCGCTCGCCACGAACGCAAGCCTCACGGTCGTCGCCGGGACCACGCTGGCGATGCCGTCTGGCGGCGTCAGCACCGGTTCGGGCAACATCGACCTCCAGGTCTACGGCAGCGCGCTTTCTCCATCAGGGCCGCTCACCACGACCAGCGGCTCGGTGTCGCTCTACGGTGCCAGCGGCGTCACGATCGCCAGCAACATCACCAGCACGTCGGGGGCGATCTCGCTGAGCGGAAGCGCGTCGGGCTCCGGCATCGGGATCAACGCCGGCGTCACCGTCGATGCGGGCAGCGGCACGATCCTCCTCGACGGCAACGACGGAGCGATCTCGTTCGCCGGGTCGCTGACGACCACGAGCAACGCCGCGACTGCCGTCGTGATCCAGGACGCCACGACCGTGTCGCTCGGTGCGGTCACGACCGGCGCCACCGGCACGCTGCGGCTCGGCTACGGCGACATCTACGACCCAAACAATGCAGATCGGATCAGCGGCCTTGTCACGCAGACTGGCATCCTCACGGTGGGCACGCTCACAGGCTGCGTCGCCGCGGGAGCGACACTCACGGCAAACAATGCCATCACCTCGATCAGCAACCTGACCAGTAGCACCGGTGGCTCGGGAAGCTTCGTGCTCAACGATATCGGCGGGATCACGCTGAACTCGTTCACGAACTACTACGGTGCATCGTCGTTCACGACGACCGGACAACTGCAGTTCGTCTATTTCGACACGACGACCAAGGACATCACTCTGAATGGCGTCGGCGTGACCAATGTTCTGGGCAACGCGTTTTACGCCAGGAACGTGACCGTCAACGCCGGGGCCGGTGCGATCGCCCTCGGAACAAATAACAAGATGAGCGGCACGCTCTCCCTGAGCAACACGGGGGCCAACAACGTGACGGCGGGGGTCTCGAGCGGATATCCCGGTGATGGGTGGATGCGCCTGGGCGCGTCGAGCATCGGCGGCAATCTGACGCTTTCCGGACATGGCATTACGCAGTCGGGCATTCTCACCGTCGGCGGCAATGCGACGTTCACGACGAACGTGTCGGGCTACGACATCGATCTCGGCTCCTACGCCAACGATCTCGCCGGCACCGTGACGGTGAACTCGGCCGGCAACCTCCGCGACTTCAAGCTCCGCAACGTGAACGCGACGGCCGGGGCGGTCACGAACCTGACGAATGCCGCGGCCACGCAACTGCGTGACCTATCGATCCTCTATCCCAATGCCGCGTACTCCCTGCCTTCACTGCGGCAGTCGACGCTGCGGAACATCGTGGTCTCGGCGGGCGGTGCGATCACGCAGGCCAGCGGCGGGATCACGCCGACCGGCACGGCGAGCTTCACGACCGGCGGCTATGCGATCACCCTCACCGACGCCGCCAACAACTTCGGCGGCGGCGTGTCGCTCGCGAACACCGGGGCCAACGACATCGCGATCGCCGACGTCGATGATTTCCTCCTGGCCGCGTCGAGCGTGGGCAGTGGAACGCTCTCCGTGACGGCCGTGGGAATCACGCAGTCCGGCGCGATCATGCAGGCGGCTGGCGCCGGCACCGCGACGTTCAATGCCAGCGCCGGTGCGATCCTGCTGACGCAGGCCGGCAACGAGTTCACCGGTGCGGTGAGCCTCACCACCACCGGGGCCAACGACGCGTCGGTGACCGATGCCACGGCGCTGGTTTTGGGCACGTCGTCGGTCGGCCAAAACTTCTCGGCCGCGGCGACCGGGTTCAGCCAGACGGGGGCACTCACCGTCGCTGGCACCACCACGCTGACGGCGGCCGCGGCGGCCACCGACATCGACCTGGCCACGCAGGCCAACGATCTCGCCGGCACCGTGACGGTGAGCTCCGCCGCCAACGTCCGCGACTTCAAGCTTCGCAACGTGAACGCCGCGGCCGGGGCGATCACGAACCTCACGAACGCCGCGGCCACGAGCCTGCGCGACCTGTCGATCGTGTACGACGCGGCGGCGTACGCGATCCCGTCCCTGCGACAGGCGACGCTGCGGAACGTCGTCGTCTCGGCGGGCGGCGCGATCACGCAGGCGAGCGGCGGCATCACGCCGACGGGCACGGCGAGCTTCACGACGGGCGGCTTCGCGATCACGCTCGATGATGCCGCCAACGATTTCGCCGGCGCCGTCACGCTCTCGAACACCGGCTTGAATGCCGTCGCGATCCGCGACGCCGACGACCTTCAGTTGGCGGCGTCGAGCGTGGGCAGCGGAGCGCTGACAGTCACGGCCGTGGGGATCACGCAATCCGGAGCCCTGACGCAGGCGGCAGGCGGCGGCACCGCGACGTTCAATGCCGGCGCCGGTGCGATCCTGCTGACGCAGGCCGGCAACGAGTTCACCGGTGCGGTGAGCCTCACCACCACCGGGGCCAACGACGCGTCGGTGACCGATGCCACGGCGCTGGTTTTGGGCACGTCGTCGGT
>Ga0214921_10000410_pt1 | contig 81431 bp, 60 predicted proteins | sample LL1505_MetaG_FD_177992 | JGI IMG/M metagenome (GOLD analysis project Ga0214921, IMG submission 177992) | Freshwater microbial communities from Lake Lanier, Atlanta, Georgia, United States - LL-1505 | ecosystem: Environmental > Aquatic > Freshwater > Lake | place: USA: Georgia | collected... | reverse complement strand
GCAGTTTCCGTGGTTTCGTGACGCCAGTATCGAGGAGATTTCGGTCGTTGAGCGTCAGACCGCCGACCATCTGTACTGGTCCCTCCTCGATATCGACTTGTCTGTTGAGTCGATTCGCAATCCTGCCGCGTTTCCCCTCGTTGCCAGGAGGCAGCGATGAGCATGTCGATCTGCCGTTGCCGCAAGCCAACGGCTATGACCACGGATACATGGTGGTCCGGATCGTGGGGCTGACAGCCTTTCGCCTCCGGGCTATTCTCTCGCGACAAGTACGGATCATTCGCGCAACAAATTGCCATCACGACGTATGACAGCGCCTTCCTCGCCGGGATGCGTGGCGTGGGAGAGGTTCTATCCGTCCAACGACACGTTCACATATTGTGAATCCGTCCGATTCGTCGACCGAACACCGGACAAAAGCTGGGGGCAGCGTCAGCCGCACGCTAATTAAGCTTCGAGGCGATACGTCAGCCGGGGGAAGCGTTATAGGCGGTGGCGTTCTTGCTGCAGGTGGATACGGCCTTGCAACAGCTGGGGCATCAGTGGCGGCGTCAATCGCAGCTTCGAATGCTGCTGCCTTAGCAGCTCATACGGCCGCCACTGGTAGTGCAGCTACATCGGCATCCTTGTTAGGGCTAGCGGGAATGGCGGCCGACGCCGTGGCCTCGTCGCCGGCGGATTCTGCTACAGGATGCTCTTGGACGAATCATGCATCGCTCGTGAGTCGCAGAATTCACCGGCTCCTGCGCGTGCCTCCGACCGGCTCCACACCGTTCGGATATGCTGTCAGCAATCGACACGGTTCGCAGGGAATGTCTCATGAAAATCGTCATCCACGAGGATCGGGCGGCCATGGGTAGGGCGGCGGCTGCCGAGGCGGCCATCACCCTCAAGGCGGCGTGCGATCGCAAGGGGTCGGCCACCCTCGTCGTCGCCACGGGCTCGTCGCAGTTCGAGGTGCTGGCGGCGCTTGGCACCACGGCGGGCATCCCATGGGATGTCATCACCTTCTATCACCTCGACGAATATGTCGGCCTCTCACCCGACCATCCGGCGAGCTTCCGCCGCTACCTGCGGGAGCGGTTCATCGACCGGCTGCCCATCCGGCCCAAGGCTTTTCATGAGGTTGGCGTCGAGGCCGATCCGGTGGCCGAATGCCGCCGGCTCGCCGCACTCGTGCCGCCGGACGATTTTGATGTGTCGATGATCGGCATCGGCGAAAATGCCCACGTGGCATTTAACGATCCGCCCGCCGACTTCGAGACGACGGCACCGTATCTGGTCGTGTCGCTCGACGAACCGTGCCGACGACAGCAGGTGGGGGAAGGCTGGTTTCCGTCGCTCGAGAGCGTGCCCACGCAGGCGCTGTCGATGTCGATCCGCCGGATTCTCGCCAGCCGCTCGATCGTTTGTTCCGTGCCCGATCAGCGGAAGGCCGAGGCGGTGCGGGCTGCCGTCGAGGGACCGCTCACTCCCAGCGTGCCCGGCTCAATCCTGCGAACGCACCCACATTGCAGCCTGCACCTCGACCGCGAAGCGGCGTCGCTGTTGTCGGACTTTCATCGCGGCCAGGCTGCATCGGCCTGAAGCCCGCGACCGTGCATGGCTTTGCACGACGGAACATATTCATGACACATCCCCTCGACCTTCAGCTCAACGGCTTCAAGGGCGTCGACTTCAACTCCAACGATCTCGGTCTCGACCTCATGCGGCAGGCCTGCGCCGCGGTGCGCCGTGACGGTGGCGGCCGGATGCTCGCCACCATCATCACCGATCGGCTCGACCGGATGACGGCGAGAATCGAAAGGCTCGCGGCACTGCACGCCGAGGACGAGTCGGTTTGCGAGGTGATGGCAGGCATCCACATCGAGGGGCCGTTCATCAGCCCGCTGCCCGGCTTTGTGGGCGCCCATCCGCACAAGCACGTCCTGCCGGCGAGCGTCGATGCCGCGAAGCGGCTGGTCGATGCGGGCCGTGGACTCGTGAGGCTCGTGACGCTCGCGCCCGAGCACGATGCGGGCCACGCCACCACCCGGTGGCTTGCCCAGCAGGGCATTCTCGTGTCGGCCGGTCATTGCGATCCGTCACTGGCCGTACTGAACGACGCCATCGATGCCGGGCTCTCCTGCTTCACGCATCTGGGCAATGGCTGCCCGCTCATGCTCCATCGCCACGACAACGTCATCCAGCGTGTGCTGGCTGCCGATCGATTGCGTTGGGTGATGGTGATCGCAGACGGCGTGCACCTGCCGCCGATGGTTCTACGAACCATCATCCGCCACGTAGGGATCGATCGCATGATCGCCGTGACCGATGCCACGGCCGCTGCCAGCATGGGGACGGGCCGTTATCTGTTGGCGGGGCAGGACGTCGTGGTGGGTGAGGAAGGGGCGGCGTGGGCTCCGGATCGGTCGCACCTCGTCGGGTCGACGGCGACGATGGCGGATATCCGTGGCGTGTTGTGCCATGCCGTCGGTCTCAGTGACTCCGACGTGGATCGACTCACGGTCGAAAACCCGATGCGGGCGATCAGTGTTGAGGCAAGCATGTCGTGAGAGTGGCTCTGAGTACCGTCACTTCGTCGTGATGTCGATGTCGAAAACGGTGCCGCTCCGCGGCACGTCGCATGTCAGCGTGGAACTGCCCGTGCGATACTCCTTGGGGATTGTGATGCCCGCCAGCACCGGCGGCAGCATGACATTGCTGGTGCCCTCGTCACCGGGCAACGCAATGGACACCCCGTATATGCCTTTGGGGATGCCCTTCATGCCCGGCTTGAGGTACATCACGTACAGTCCCTGATCATTCGTGACGCCGACGCAGGGCGTCGAATCCGCTCCTTGAGGCGTGAACTTCGCCAAACCAGCACCAATCCCCGAAGACGCCCCAATGATGACGGCGGACTGGCCCACGACTCGTTCCCTTTTACCCGACGACACCCGAGTTATGGGGTTGGAATGGGGTTGGCACTTTGTCCTCTCCCGCAATCATCAAAAACCACTAGGCCCGGTGTGATTCGAACACACGACCAAGGGATTATGAGTCCGGACAGCCTGAAGAATAGGCCACGGTCGTATCGGGGTCATACGAATTCTTCGGGAACGGTCGAACTCCACGGGATCGAGTCCACGTATCTTGGAAAGCCGGTCGAGCGTGAAGTTCCTGGCCAGTGCGTGCGCCCATTCGTGGCAGAGCACCTCGACGGCCTGCGGCTCACCAAGATCGCGGTTGAGTTGGACCACGAACCGCTCGCCGCCGTCGCTGCGGCACTGCCCTCCCGCCCGACGTGACTGGCTTTCTGTCTGGCTCTTCTGTCCGCCACAGCAGCCAGCTTGGCCCTATTTCGCCCAGCTTTCCTGATTGACTCGTCTCGGCGGATCGTGCGATCATGCTCGGCTAGGAACATCGGGATCTGGTCTGCCAGGATCGCAGACCAGGAGCGAAGGCTAGGCCCGTAGACATGCCCGACGAATGCTTGCTGCGTGAAATGGAGTTCACCGCATGCCGATGTGGCACCACGCCCTGACGCGAATGCTGACGGCTATCACGCTAGCCGGGGCGTCGCTGGCTCTCACGCTCGTCGCGGTGGCCGCGCCGCCCGGTGGCACTCCGCCGGCCTTGCATTCACCTGTCCCCGTCCGCGTCGCCCGCGAACTCCCCGTGCCACTGCCGCCGGTCGAACCCGCCAACCCATTACCGCTGGCCGAGGAAAACCTCGGGCCCGATCTCTCCGGCCAAACCCCCGCGGCCGCTGCGGCCAAGAGCCAGGGCTGCATCTCCTGCCACACCGGTGTCGGCGACATGCACCGCAGCCCGAATGTCCACCTCGGCTGCACCGATTGCCACGGCGGCAATGCCGACGCCCTCACCAAGCAGGCCGCCCACATCCACCCAAAGGAATGCGACGCCTGGCCCGGCTCCGCCAATCCGGTGCGGTCATACACGCTCCTCAACCACGAGTCGCCCGAATTCATTCGCTTCGTCAATCCAGGCGACCTCCGCGTGGCCCCCATCGCCTGCGGCGGCTGCCATTCGTCGATCGTGCTGCAGGTGCAGAAGAGCATGATGACCCACGGCTGCATGCTCTGGAACGCCGCCCTCTACAACAACGGATCGATCCCCAACAAGCGGTCCGCCTTCGGCGAAAGCTACAGCATGCATGGCGTCAGCCAGCGGCTGCAGACGGTGCCAATGCCGACCGAATACGAGATGAACTACGAGGCCGTGGTCGCGGCCCTCGATCCCCTGCCCCGATTCGAGCGATCACAGCCCGGCAACGTGCTGCGAATCTTCGAACGCGGCGGCCGCTTCCGACCCGAGGTGGGCAACCCCGAACGGCTCGAGGAGAACGGCCGGCCCCGCACGCGGCTGAGCAACCGCGGCCTCGGCACCGAAAACCGCACCGACCCCGTCTTCGTCGGTCTCACAAAGACACGGCTGCTCGATCCCACGCTCAACTTCCTGGGCACCAACGACCATCCCGGCGACTACCGTTCGAGCGGCTGCACCGGCTGCCACGTCGTCTACGCCAACGACCGCTCGCCGGTCCACTCCGGCCCCTACGCCCAGTTCGGCAACCGTGGCGAAAGTTTTTCGACCGACCCCACGATCCCCAAGCAGGAGAGCGGCCACCCCATCCACCACCAGTTCGCTCCTGGCAACGGCATCCCCACCAGCCAGTGCATCGTCTGCCATATCCACCCCGGCACGAACGTGATGAACAGCTACATCGGCTACATGTGGTGGGACGAGGAGAGCGACAGCGAACTCGTCTATCCGCAAAAACAAAAATATCCGACGTCGGAGGAGGTGATCAACGCCGCGTTCTCGAATCCCAACGAGTCGTCCGCCAGAAACCTTCTCTCCGACCCCGAGTTTCTCGCCAACCTGAGCGATCTGAACGACCGCACGAAACACACGCAGTTTGGCGACTTCCACGGCCACGGCTGGGCCTACCGGGCCGTCTTCAAGCACGATCGCCGCGGCAACCTCCTCGACCATCAGGGCAACATCGTCGCCGACACCGGCAACGCGGCCCAGCGGGCGGCGGTGAAGATGCCGGAACGGATCAAGGAGATCTACCGCGGCGCCGACCAAAAGACGCCCGAGCAGATCCATCAGGAAGAAGTGGCCGTGGCGCACGAACGAGATGGCCTCCCCGTGCACATGCTCGACATCCACATGGAGCGGGGGATGCACTGCATCGACTGCCACTTCATCCAGGACATGCACGGCAACACAAAGCTCTACGGCGAGGTCCGCGCGGCGATCGAGATCACCTGCGTCGACTGTCACGGCACGGCCGAACAGCTTGCCACCCTCAAAACCAGCGGGCCGGCCTCCGATACATCGAGCCCCGAGGGAGGCCGCGACCTCCGCACGCTCCGCACCCCATCAGGGAAGAAACGGTTTGTGGTCGAGGGCAACCGCATCTATCAAAACTCGATGGTCGAGGAGAACCTCACCTGGGAGATCAAGCAGACCAAGGCCACCATCGATCCGCAGAGCCCCCACTACAACGCCAAGTCGGCCTTCGCCAAGACGGTCCGCGTGGGCGATGACGGGGTGCTGGAATGGGGTGCGCTCCCCGGCGACACGCGTCCCTGCGCCCACAAGAACGACTCGATGAGTTGCATCTCCTGCCATAGCTCGTGGAATCCCAGTTGCTTCGGCTGCCACCTCCCCCAGCGGGCCAACAAGAAGGCGCCGGTGCTGCACTCCGAGGGCGAGATAACGCGAAACCTCACCGCCTACAACTTTCAGACGCTCCGCGACGACGTCTACATGCTGGCCCGCGATGGTAACGCCACCGGCAACCGCATCGGCCCGGCACGCTCGAGCTGCGCCATCCACGTCGGCTCCTACAACAACAACCGCGAGTCGATCTACGTGCAGCAGCAGACGATCTCGGCCGAGGGCCTGAGCGGCATCGCCTTCAGCACGAACGTGCCCCACACCGTCCGCGGCGGCCCGGTCCGCGACGGTAGCCCGATCGACTACGCCACTCCCCGCCCCGGCACCCACGAGACCAAGATGTGCACCGACTGCCACGTCTCGAGGGCTAACGACAACAACGCCATCATGGCCCAGCTCCTGATGCAGGGCACCAATTACACGAATTTCATCGGCCGCTACGCCTGGGTGGGCATGGGCACGGGCGGCCTAACGGGCGTGGTCGTCACCGAACAGCAGGAACCGCAGGCGGTGATCGGCAGCGAATTCCACCGAATCGCGTTTCCGGATGATTTTGGCAAGCACATCGCCAACGACGGCGTGCTGCAGGTGGCCCACCACCATCAGGCAGCCGACGTGGGCGAGAAGCTTCTGCATCCCCTCAAGCGGCGTGAGGTGCTGCAGGTGCAGATGCGGGGCGAGTATCTCTACGCCGCATGCGGCGCCGACGGCCTCCGCGTCTTCGACGTGGCCTTCATCGACGACAAGGGCTTTTCCCAGCGGATCACGACCGCACCGGTGTCACCGCTGGGCCAGCAGTTCTACGTCAAAACTCCCTACGCAACCGGCGTCGCCGCGCCAGCGACCACGGCTCCCGATCCTACGCGGACGCACGCTCCGGAGAACTTCGAGCAGCCAGTGCACGCGATGTATGGCTATCTCTACGTCACCGACCTCGAGGAGGGCCTCGTGATGGTGGGCGCTGGCACGCTGCTCGACGGCAATCCACTCAACAACTTCCTGAAGAAAGACGTCACGTTCAATCCGAACGGCATCCTCAAGGGGGCCCGAAGCATCACGATTGCGGGCACGCGGGCCTGGATCTGCTGCAACGCTGGCGTCGTGGTGGTCTCGATCGAAAATCCGACCTGCCCGGAGGTGGTGGCCGTCATCCCCTCGCCTCAGGTCTTCGATCCCCGCTCCATCGCGATCCAGTTCCGCTACGCATTCATCTGCGACCGCGAGGGGCTCAAGACGTTCGACATCACCGATCCCACCGCTCCTGAACTCGTCTCCACCGTGCCGCTGCCGCAGGCCAATGCCGTCTACGTGGCCCGCACGTATGCCTACGTGGCCAGCGGGCCGCAGGGGCTCGTGATCGTGGATGTCACCGATCCGCACGCCCCCTTCATCGACCAGATCTTCGACGCCGGCGGCTGCATGAACGACGCCCGCGACGTGAAGCTCGGCATCACCTACGTGAGCGAGTTTGCCTATGTCGCCGACGGCGCCAACGGGCTGCGGGTTGTCCAGCTGACCACGCCCAACACGCCAGGCAACGTCGGCTTCAGCCCGCGGCCGCAGCCGCAGATCGTGGCCACCTATCCCGTCACGAAGGGCGGCCTGGCCCTCTCCGTCTCGGAGGGGGTCGATCGCGACCGCGCGGTCGATGAAACCGGCAACCAGCTCTCCGTATTTGGCCGGATCGGTGCCCGGCCGTTCAACCGCGAAGAGTTGGAGCGGATGTATCTCCGCGACGGGAAGGCGTGGAAGGTGAGCGACAATCCGTTCGACGCCGAGCTCTACCGCGTGATCGGCCCGCAGCCACGTCCCGCCCAGCCGACCATACAGCCGCTCCCACCACCGGGCCGGTGAACCGCGAGTCATGCAGATCCCATCGCTTGTGCTCCGGGCTTGTATGGAGCATCACACATCCGTGAGGGGCTGCCCATGTCCCGAGAGCCGGCGTTGCTGACCAGCGCAGGCAGGATTCCGAAGCGCAGTCAGCATCGAGTGAGCGAAGGCCATGGATGGCCGTAGCGAACGTCCGGCGACGGGGCATGGGCAGCCCCGAACCGTCGCATGATTCACTGGGCCGGCTTCGGTGAGGCTTTCAGAAACGCCGCGCGGATCGCGGCCATGTCGGCATCTCGCGCCGCCGAGAGCGATGTCTGCCAGAACGGTTTTTCCAGCGACGGTGGCTGCGGATAGGCCGGCGACGGAAAGCCAAGTCCGAGTGACGACTCGAGGGCGGCGATCGCTGCAGCCCGCCGATCCTCCGGCCACGACGCATCCTCCCGCAGGGCCGCGATCATCACCCACCCGAGCAACCGCGCCGTTTCGAGATCGCCACACCGGGCCCCTGCAGCGGAGAGCGACGCAATCCGTTCGCGGCTGCGTGCCGCGGACTGGGCATCACCGCCAGCAACGTCGCGTGGCACAGCCGCCAATGCCGTGATGGCCTGGTCGATGCGTGCCAGATGGTCACGCGACTCCGAGGCCGCCCGCAGATCGGCCGCCTCGCCGAACGGCCGGACGTTGAGGGCGGCCATCCATGGAGCGACGAGTGCATCGACGTTGGTCGGCATGCCGGCCTCTGTGAAGACCACGCCGGCCAGACCGCGAGGCCACCGCACGAGCGAGGGCCTGCCCGGCACGAGTCCACCGTAGCCCACCTCCTGCCGGGTGCTTGGCACACGCAGTTCATGGTGGCAGGCCTGGCAGTCGTAGAGGGCAAGCTCCGGCCATGGGCGCTCCGTTGAAACGTCTCTCGCGGCCGACGCATAGTCGTCGACCAGTTTCGTCGATTGCCGCAGGGCCACCAGCCCGCCGATGAGGGATCGCTGCGACTCGCTCGCAGCCTCGGTGCGGTAGCCGGCCTCCGCCGCCTGCTGCTGGATCGACGGCGACTTCTCCCAGACCCGCTTCCAGTGTGGCCCCATGGCCTTGCCAAATGACTCGATCTCGAAGGCGGGCAGCGGCGGATGCCCGGCCGCATACATGGCATGCGTGACCACCTTCCCGGAAGCCACGTCGCCGAGGTGGCACGACAGACAGTTCTCAGCCTTGCGAACGGGATTGCGCAGGTCGTGCATGCCGAGCGCCTCCTTCTCCGAGGAGGAGAGAAACCGCCACCGCTTCTCCATGTGGGGCTCAAAATATCCCGAGCCGGCTCCGTGGCAGGTCTCGCAACTGATGCCCGCATGGACGACAGCCGTCTCCTCGTCGACCTCCGGCTCACCGGACGGATGCGTGTGGCAGGCGATGCATGCGGCGGTGCTGGCGGCCTTGATCCCGAGCACCGCCTCCATGCCGCGGGTCCGCGGATTGTCGGGGAAAAGGGCCAGGTGCGCGCGGCTGTGGGCGTCGTGCCGCCAGGTCGCGGTCGTGGAAGCATCGACCCACGCGGACTGCTCGCTGCGATGGCACCGCACGCAGAGGTCGGTTCCCTTGGCGGCGAACACCTGTTTCGGCCCGCTGCCCGCAGGCGCGGGCAGCAGTTGGAGTTCCTCACCGGCCGCAGCAGCCGCACAGGGAACGAGCCAGAGCGTCACCAAGAACGCGATAGGCAGGAGCGACGCGATCATGCGAGCAATGGGCATGGATGGCTTTTTCAACGGACAGCCAGGGAGGTCTTGGGTGGTGATCATGGTACTCCCCGCCTCGCCCGCTGAAAGTTGCGATGATCGAATGGCCCCGGCGTGTCTGCAGCCGGCGGAAACCGCAGGCTGGCGCGGAGATCGTCGAGCGACCGCCGCGACGCTGAGGTGGACACGACAACGGCCGGCTGATGGCCGCTCCGCCAGACGCCGATCGTCGCCGGCCCGCCCTGCCGACCAGCCTCCATCGCCAGGTAGGTCTGCACGGCCGCGTCCCAGGTCTCCCAATCGGCCGGATGCGTCGCCGTGATCGCATCGAGCGTGGCGTCGGAGGCGTCCACGGCAATCAGCGTCCGGCCGTTGATGTCGGCGGCATTACGGCGGGCCGCGACGGCGAGCCCTCGCGCCTCCATGAGCACCCGGCTGAGCCGCTCGCGATCCGCAGCGGCCCACTGGGTGTCGAGCAGGGTCTGGATGTCGACGGCGCTGCGTTCCAGATCCGTCGCAGCGGTCCCGGCGATCGGAGTGCCCCCTTCCATCCCGGCCCGCAGCAGTCGCGCTCCCGCCACCTGCCAGGGCTGCCACGACGGCTGGCCCGGCCGCGGCCTCCGCAGCGCGGGCTCGCGGCTTGCGGCGTTCGTATCGGTGCCGAGCGTCCGATGACACGAATAGCAGTCGAACTCGGCGAACTCGGGCCACCGATGAGCATTGCCAGATCCAACGGCATCGTGGGCCCGCTCGGCCCGCGTGGCCAACAGGTCGGCCACCGCCGCGAGCGTGGCGGCCTGACCGACCGACCATGATCGCGCCGTGAAGTCGGCCGACGCTTCGGCCTTGCCCTGCGGGCTCCAGTGCCGGGGCTCCAGTCGTTGATAGGCCGCGAACTCGAAGAACAGCCGCGGATGCCCGGCGGCGATGAGATCGTGGTTCACCTCGTGCTGGGCGTCGCCCACGTGGCATCGCACGCAGGTCTGCACCCGATCGAGCGGCGTGCTCAGATCGCGATAGCCAAGCTTTACCCGCGACTCGCGCGGCAGTGTCTTCCATTCGGGCAGCATGTGCACCGGCTGCCAGTGGGTCGCATCGCCGTGGCAGGCCGCGCAGCCGACGCCGTCGGCGAGCACCTCCTGTGGAAGCCGCGTGGGTGCCATGTCCTGCACCGAATGGCAGACCAGGCACTGCTGCGCCCGGTGCGGCGGGCCGATGCCCAAGAGCCTGGCCATCCGCTGCGACCGTTCACTGTGCAACACCTCGTAGGCACGGGCATGTCGATCGTGCGATGCCCAGATCGTGGCGGCGAACGATTGGACGTCACGGTTGCCAGACAGCGGGCCACCGTGGCAGCTCACCGTCGCACACGATGCCACGCCGAGTGCCGCCACGGATCGGTCAGGCACCATGCCGGCATACGGCTCGAGCTGGCCATCCTGCCGGGGCCCATGCGGCCCCACGATGCAAACATCATCGGGCAGCGACACTACCGGTTGAGTCACTGGCGGGGGCAGTTCTTCCGGCATCGCCGCGGCGACTAGCCAGCCGTGCGCAGCCGTCGGCAGCAGCGCTGCCGCGAGCATCCAGGCACGCGTTTTCGGCACCACCATGCCGGCCTTCCCTTCGGCTCTCTCCTCGGCAGATTGCGGCATGCACATGGAGCCCGGAACTATTTCGTGCCACCGGCACCGCATCCCGCGGGGTTTTCCATGAGACGGGCGTCGCTCTGGCCGTGCCCGCGACCGTGGCTGCCGACCTGCACTATGAGGGGGAATATCGCGGTTAGTACATTCAGGTAGCGTGGGACATCCGAAACGTCCCTCGACCCATCGTGCGACCCGAGCGATCCCTGGCACTCGATGCAGGGATCAGCTTGAGAGATCAGCTTCAAGCGACATGGTTGCAGGGTTTTGATTGCAGGGATTTGGAGGCACGAGTGCTCATCGGTGGCAAGACATGGCCGAAAGACAGGCGGTGGATCATCGCGATCTGCGTTGCAACGGTAGCGACCGCGGCCGCGTATGCCTCCGAATGGGCTCATGACGGCCGTTTGCCGGGCGGCAGCAGTCGCACCGGTCTGGCCGCGGGCATCGTGGGCGGCCTGATCATCGGCTTCGAACTGCTGCTCTGGCCACGAAAACGGGTCCGCTCGTGGCGGCTGGGCTCGGCGCAGTCGTGGCTGCGGGCGCATATCTGGCTGGGCATCCTGGCCGTGCCGCTCGTGCTCATGCATGCCCGGCTGCTGTTCATCGGCGGCCTGCTCAACTGGGCGCTTATGGTGCTCTTCTTCCTGGTGATCGCCAGCGGCATCTGGGGGCTCGTGCTGCAGCAATACCTGCCGCAGGCCATGCTCGACCACGTGCCGGCAGAGACGATTTACGAACAGATCGGACACGTCTCCCGGCAGCAGTGCCGTGATGCCGAAAAACTCGTCGACGCGTTGTGCGAGCACGACCCTGCCGTCCATGCCACAGACCACGCGAGTCGGCATGGTCCTCCGGACGACGAAGATGAAGATGATGACGAACATGCCGTCATCACCGGCTTCCGGTCAATGACAGGCATTCAAGGCAAGGTGGTCGAAACGTTGGCACTCTATGCGGCCATCCCCGGAACACTGCCGATCCGCCGCGCCTTCGCCACGGAGATTCGGCCTTACCTGCTCGACGGTGTTGCCTCTGGCGCGGCGATCGCGCAGCCGCACGCGGCGGCACGGACATTCGCCTCGCTGCGGGCGGCGAGCCCTGCGTCAGCGGCGCATCTGATCGACCGGCTGGAACAGGCCTGCGAGCGACGTCGCCAGTTTGATCTGCAGGCTCGGCTCCACCATTGGCTCCACGGCTGGCTGCTCGTGCACGTGCCCCTGTCGGTTGCCCTGGGCGTACTCCTGGCGATCCACATTCCCGTCGCCCTCTGGTATTGGTGAGCCATGCCAGAGTTCTCCGGATCGGCACCCATTCGGCAGACGTCGCGCGGCCAAGTCTCGCGGATCGATCGGTCGTATTTCCAACGCCGCAGCCGGTTTCAGCAGGCCCGCTGGTGGCTGATCGTCGCCTGCCTCGCGCTCGGTGCGGCCTGGGCCGTGTGGGGCGCGTTCGACAACCGGCTCCACCATTCGCCCGGCGACGTTGCCGCGGTGCACGCGAAGTGGGAAACGGACTGCAACGCCTGCCACGTCCCCTTCTCGCCAATCAAGGACAACACCTGGCTGTCGACAGCGGCGACGCGGCAGGCGATGGATGGCAAGTGCGAGGCGTGTCACCGTGGGCCGGCGCACCACCCCCTGCAGATGTCGGCCGAGGTGGGCTCGTGTGCATCGTGCCATGCCGATCATCGTGGTCGCGGCGCCGACATCACACGGGTCGCCGATCAGACCTGCACGGCCTGTCATGCCAACATTTCAGCTCACCGCCTCGTGGATGCCGCGGTGCCGTCGTCGAGGGTCACGATACCGATCACCCGCTTCGACAATGAGCATCATCCCGCCTTCGCCAGCCTCGCCACCGACCCGGGCCGGCTGAAGTTTTCACACGGCCGCCACATGCGGGCGGGCCTCACCTTTGGCCCAACGACCACCGGCACGGGAGCCGCCGGACCATGGACCTATGGCATGCTCGCCGCCGCCGACCGCAGCCGCTATCAGACGACGGGAGCGAGCGAGCATGACCTCGTTCAACTCTCGTGCGCATCGTGTCATGAGTTTGGCTCGTCGCTGTCGTCGACCTCAGTGCGGACGGTGAGCGCGGCCCTGGCCGCAGCCCCGCCCGGAGCCTACAGCATGCCGGTCGAGTTCGAGCGGCACTGTGCCGCCTGCCACCAACTGCCATTCGAAGGCGTGGCAGGCGAGAAGGGCACCGCCGCCGGCAATGGCGATGCCACAGCGGAAATGGTGACGGTCAAACCGAGTGCGGTGCTGCCGCACGGCCTTGACGCCTCGGACATGGTCACGTTTATCGAATCACGCTATCTCCAAGATGCGTTGGCAGGCGACGCGTCTCTGCTCGACGAACCACCCGTGCGTCGCCCGCTGCCCGCCGCGCGACCTTCCGAGACCGCCGGCGCCAGCATGCGGTCGCTCGTCGAGACCCAGGTGAGCCGGGCTCTGACGTTCACGCGTGGGACCTGCGAGAAATGCCACGATCTGCGCGATGCGTCGCCGGCCGATGCGGCCCGCCTGCTCCCGGCCGCGGCATCCGGCGCCGCTGCACGACTCCCCTGGTTCGGTATCGTGCCGACCCGCGTGCCCGACATCTGGCTCACGAAGGCCCGATTCGACCACGGGCCGCACCGTTTGTTCGACTGCCGCGAGTGCCATGCCGCAGCCTACCCCGACGAGGTCGACGCCGCGGACGCCGGTCGCGACAGCGTTGCCGGACTGCCCGTCGGGTCACCGCTCGACAACGGCGCCGTAATGATCGCGGGCCGGGAATCGTGCACGACATGCCACGCGCCGGCAGCGCATGACAAGGCGACCGGCAATCCGATCGGCGGCGCCCGATTCGACTGCGTGGAGTGTCACGGCTATCACGGGCTCGGGCCGCATCAGGCCATCACCACGGCGGCTCCTGCCAGCAGTGCTGCCAAGCAGCGGCCAGGAGGCGTGTCTCATGGCCTCCCCGACTGATCATTCCCAACGACAGGACGCATGGCGTCGGCCAGACACCGCCCGGAGCTCGCCGCCATTCATCGCTGCCGTGCTGGTAGCGGCCGCCCTCGCGGGTCTCGTTCTGCTGGCGATGCGGTTGCGAGGCTCCGCTGAACGCCCTTCTGCCGGAAGCCCTGATACGGCGGCTAGCAATCCAACCCGGCCCGTGCAGCCACCGCGGTCACTACTCGGGGGCGGCAGTTGCACATCGTCAGGCTGCCATGCCTCCGCGGTCGAAGGGCATGCGGCCTGGCAGAGCAGCTATACGGTCTGGGCCACCCGTGATCCGCACGCGCGGGCCGAACGGGTGCTCCACGAGCCGCTCGCCGCACAGATCATGAAGCTGCTTGCCGCCGGCGATCCCGCCCGGCCCGCGGTGCCCGCCCACGAACACACCGCCTGCATCGGCTGCCACGCAACTGGCCGCGGCCCACTGGCACATGAAGGCGTCAGCTGCGAGTCGTGTCATGGGCCGGCCGGAGACTGGCTGGTGGCACACACGCTGCCCGGCTGGCACGCGGCTGGCAACACGCTCGCCATGGTCAATCTCGCCGATCCATTTGTGTGCGCGCAGCAGTGCGCGGGCTGCCATGTGGGCGGCCAACCCGCGGCCGATGGCTCTCCCCGGGAGGTGAACCACGACATGATCGCCGCGGGCCACCCCCGGCTGGCCTTCGAACTGCGTTCCTTCAAGCAGGCAGAGCCACCCCACTGGCGAGATCGCTTTGCTGCTGGCCCCGCGGCATCCGCGCCGGGCTCTCCAGAGTTGGATCCGCTCGACGAATGGGCACTCGGCCGGCTGGGCGCGGTTCATGCATTTCTCGGCCAGATCGCGCGGCAGGCCGGCGCGTCCACGCGACCGCGGTCCGGCACGACAGCCGACATCTGGCCAGAGTTCGCGGCCTTCGACTGCTACAGCTGCCATCGGCCACCGGTCGCCGCGGTCGATCGCGGTGAGACGGTGGGCGGTGCGGACCGGCCGACTCCACTGGGCACGCCGAGACTGGAGCCGCTCCACTGGTCGCTGCTTGATCTTGTGGTGCAGGGCGATACCGCGGCGAGACTGACGTCGCTTCGCCGTGACATCGAACACCGCTGGTGGGAACGGCCCGACGCCGTGACGATATCGGCCTGCCTCGATGCGATCGACGCCGCGCGGGCCCACGTGCAACCGGCGCTCGCCGGCATGTCGGCCGGCACCGTCGCCAAACGCATGGTCAGGCAGATCGACCCGGCCAATTGGGACGAGGCGACCGCAGCCCATGCGGCGCTCGAGGCGGTGGTCGCCCGTGCTGCTGCCCAAGGCGTGCCTGCGGAATCGCTCGCGGCTGCCGTGGCCCGGCTGAATGCGCTCCGCGGGCTGCTGGAATTCCCTGGCGATACCGCCGGCGGCCAGAGACGGTTCGACAGCCCGCATGACTACGATGCCAAAGCCGTGGCCGCGGAGCTCAGGGCCATCGCCACCGCACTGGATGCGGTCTGGTAGTTCGAACGTGCCCACCTGCACGATCCCGCATGGGCATGGTCGCACTGATCCGCCGCAAACCGGTGTCCCCCGGCTTCCGCCGGGGGCTTTTATTCCAACGGTCCGCATCGCCAACGAGGATCCAACTCCCGCATATCAAAGCCCGGAGCGGAAGCGATGGGACTCCGTGTGCATGCCGCCACTCAGGCCACCATCGCGCACGACTCATCATCGCCATCCTGCATTCCCGCAGTTCTGCACTGCGACGCTTTTAGCGCATCTCCGCCTCGCGGCGGCTCGACACGATCCGCAGCAGGTCCTGGCCACTCATCCGGAAGGCCGCGTTGTGGGGGCAGGCGTAGACACAGCTGGGATCGTCTTCGGGCCCGACCAGATCGCGGCACAGATCGCAGGTGGTCGCCACCCGTCCCTCCGGCTCCTGATGCATCGAGATGTTGCCGTAGGGACAGTTCGTGGAGCAGAGCCCACAGCCAATGCAGTGGTCCTCGATCACGATCTCGACGGCGCCGGGATGATTTTCCCGCGGCTTGCGGTGGATCGCATCGACGGGACAGCCGACGAGGCAGTAGGGGTCGAGGCAGGAGCGGCAGGAACTGGCGACGAGGAAGTTCTCGAACCGAAGCCCCTCGCGGATGAGCCGCGTGACGCCCTCGTGCGTGTCGGAGCAGGCCCGCGTGCACTCGTCACACCGCGTGCAACTCTCCAGGTCGAGCACGAGCAGCTTCTGGGCGCTGTAGAGTCCATTCTCCAGAAAACTTCCGAGTTCCCCCGTGGTCGCGGCCGGTGTCTTGACGTCGCGTTGCAGGAGCCGTCTCGCCTCGACCACCAGACCATCCCGCACCTCCGGGAACCGCGCAAGAATCTCCTCGAAGTCCTCTCTCTCGATCTCGACCAGTTGCACGTCGTCGAGTGCCGTGCAGCTCGCGGTCCGCAGGCCCTGGACCATTCCCCGAGCCGCCATCTCCGGTCCCAGCCCGGCAGCCACGTCCTCCATGGCTGAGATCAAGCCGATCTCGCCAAACGTCCGGCCCGGTCCCAGGTAGTCGAGCACCCGATCCTGCCCACCCATCCGCTGCGTGACTTTCACGAAGCCGACGCGAACCTTGAAAAAGTTTGTCGCTCGGTCTCCTTGCCGAAAGATCGGCTGCCCCTTGTCAACCTGCACCAGCTTGGCGGCCCGCTCCAACATGCCGGCGGCGAACACCCGATCGGGCTCCGCCAGCCCGCGAAACATCGAGAGCTCCGCGATCTCCCGCTTCAACGTGTGCGCCCGGTAGGCGTTGTCGAGGATCGTGCGGGACGCCTCGTTCCGCTGCAGCATGTGGAGCACGTTCTTGCCGATCTCAAACAGCTCCGTGTCTTCGATCGCCACGATCGTGGCCGATCGCGGATAGTGGTTGAGACAGCTCATGATCCCAAAGATCACGTCTGCAGGCGTCATCTCGTCGACCCATCGGCCGTCGGCGAGCGTGAGCGGCCGGCCGCCATCGACGTGCACCTTTTCGTTCTGCGTTAACCGTCTGCCTTGTCGTGCACCGGCGGTGCCCTGCAGCCAACTCGTGGCAGATCGCACGAAGGCCTTCAGCGTCCCCTCACCCCGGGCTCGGTCCGCGCGGCCGCGGTCGCCGCCCACCGACACGCCAACCCGACCCTGAATGATGATGAAGGCGGTCGATGCGTATTCCCCCTCGCGGCAGACGACCTCTCCCGACCGGTAGATGTGGCGGCGGATCGAGTTGCTGTTCCACTCCAGGAACTTGGAGGGAATGCCGGCGAAGATCGGATACGTTTTGAGTTCCTCCGCCGTCAACGTGGAGCCCCTGCCCACGTCGTCCGCGTCTGCGACCCGCTGGTTGAAAACGAGGGCTCCCGTTGGGCAGTTGACCATGCATTCGCCGCAGGACACACAGCTCGACTTCCCCATCGGATCGTCGAGATCGAAACCGATGTGGGTGGCATAGCCTTTCCCGCTCCGGCCGATGACGTAGTTTTCCTTGACGTCGGTGCAGGACCTGACGCACCGATCGCAGAGAATGCACTGGTCGTGGTCGACGTCGATCCGTGGCGATGAATGGTCCTGGCCTCGCTCGAGTGCCCGCGGCCCGATCGGCTGGCTGCCGGTGAGCGGCCACTTCGCCTCGATGGCGGCGGGGTCGGCCGCGGGATCGGCGGCACGTTCGAGCGCCCGGGCTTCGAGGGCCAGATCGTCGAATCGCTCGGTGAGCCGACCGAGTTCGTTGGCTGGCAGCCGGGCCTTCCAGTCGACAGGGAGATGGTCGGCCGCCAGCAGATTGACGAGCGTCCGCACGTTCGCGTCGACCCGCTTACGAGCCGCGAGGTCCGGCGAACGGATCGTCTGCACCTCCATGGTCTCCTCGACACGGTGGTGGCAGGCGGGCAGCAGTTTTCGTTCGCGCTGCATGCTGCCACGCTTCACCTTGGCGATTTCGACGCAACAGACACGGCAGACTCCGACCGGCTCGAGGTGCTCCTGATGGCAGAGAACCGGGATCGGGTTGCCGGCGGGATCGTCGGCGTAGGCTCTGGTAGCGGCGTCGTAGATCGTGGTGGCGCGGGGAATCGGCCGGCCTTCGGCATCACGAAGAATCTTGCCCTGGGCGTCGGTGACCGGCACGGCCTTGGGAACCGTCACCTCGCGGCCGTCCACCTTGATCGTGATCTGCTTCTCGAAGTCGGCCGCCGTGACCTTGTCCATGCGGACGAGCTGGCCGTCGATATCGCGGGAGAAGAGGCCGTCTTCTTCGGTGAGCACGAGCCGATGACGAAAGCTGTCTTCCAATGGCCGCGCCGCGCCGTCCGGTGATGCTGTGCTCATCTCATGCCTTTCGCAGGTGCCGCTGCATGTCGTCGGGGAAGAGCGCCAGGGCCGACTCGAGCGGCTTGGCCGCCACCATCCCCAGTCCGCAGATGCTCGTCATCTCCATCGCCCGCGTCAGCTCATTGACCAGCTGCTGTCGCGACCGGAAGGCCTCGGTGTCGAGACGGCCGGCCACGATCTGTTCGCCCATCTCTACGATCTTTTCCGAGCCGATCCGGCAGGGTACGCACTTGCCGCACGACTCATCGCGGAAGAACTGGGCGCAGTTGAGCCCCTCGACCACCATGTCGCGGGTGTCGTTGTAGACGACCAGACCCGCCCCGATCGCCAGCCCGAGGTCGCGGAACCGCTGCAGGTCGAGCTGCAGGTCGAGGATGTCGATATGCGTGCCGCCGGTGGCCGCCACCTTCTCGACGAGCTCCGCCGGGGCCCGCTTCTCCCAACCGCGAGGCAGGGACTTCACCGATAGGAGCGACGGCAGGAAGCCGCCCGAGGGGCCTGACGGAGCAAACGCCTTGAGCCTGCCGACCGGACCGCCGCAGAGGTCTTGGAGGAGCGTCCGCAGCGTGATGCCATTGGGCACCTCGTAGACACCCGGCCGCACGAGGTCACCGGAGATCGAGAAGAAGCGGCGTCCCTTGCAGCCGTTGGTGCCTTGGTCGGCATACCACTGCCCGCCCTTGATCATGATGGCCGGCGCCCAGGCGAACGTCTCTACGTTGCTGACGAGCGTCGGCTTATCGTAGAGCCCGTTCGTTTCGAGCTGCGGCGGCTTGTTGCGGGGCTGACCGCGACGGTCCTCCATCGCCTCGATCAAAGCGCTCTGCTCGCCGCAGATGTAGCCGCCAGGGCTGGCGAACACCTCCACCGGGAAGGTCCGCCCGCTGCCGAAGACGTTCTGGCCACAGGACCCGACCGCCTCGGCGCGGGCGATTTCTCGTCGCATGATGGCGATCTGCTCGGCATACTCGTGACGAATGTAGATCCAGCCCCGCGTGGCGCCGGTCACCAGTCCGGCAAGGATCACGCCCTCGAGCACGAGGTGCGGATGCCGCGTGAGGAGTTCCCGATCCTTGAACGTGCCAGGCTCGCTCTCGTCGGCATTGCAGACGATGTACTTGGCATCGCCCGTCGCCTTCCAGACGTCGCTCCACTTCTGGTGGGCGGGCACGCCGGCGCCTCCCATGCCGCGCAGGTCGGAGGCCTTCAATTGGTCGATGACTGTCATCTGGTCGCCCGAGGCGACGAAGGCCCGTACGGCGTCGTAGGTCGATGGCCCCACGTAGGGATCGATCCGCCAGGGGCGGTTCGAATGGGGCTCATACCCGCTGTCGAGGTCGGCTGGGGGCTGGCGGCCGGCGAGCGCATCGCGGGCCAGCTCCACGATCTGTCCGGCCGATCGGGCGGCATAAAACTGGTCGTTGACCATGGCCGCCACGGGACGATCGCAGCGGCCCAGGCACGAGGCATAGCGGACGGCCACCCGGCCGGCGGCGATGTCGATGGCCAGCAATTGCTCCACCTCCTGCTTCAGCCGGGTACAGCCGCCCTGATGACAGGCCATGTCGTGGCAGACGTGCAATTCGACGGCTGGCGGCGGCTCGAGCTTGAAGTGCGGGAAGAAGCTGGCGACCTCCTGAAGGCGGTAGAGCGGCGTGCCTGTCCGTTCGGCGAGCTTGCGCAGTTCCTGCTCGGGCAGATAGCGATGCCGATGCTGGATGTGGTGGAGTTCCTGAACGATCATGGGAATTCAGCCAGCGTGATGCGGTGCCCTTTTCCATTGGCTAGGCTACTTTTCGAATCGGCTGGCTGGCAATGTCGAGATCCGTTGGCGGCCGTCTGATCCTCGAAATGATCTCCAGTTTGAGTCTGGTGGCTTCACCGCAACTCGTCGATGAGATTGTCCGCTATCGCTGTCCAACCGGTCTGATGACTCGCCCCCAGTCCGGCGGCCGTGTCGTCATGGAAGTATTCATAGAAGAACAGTTCGTCCCGCCACTGCGGGTCATCGCGAAATCTCGGCGTGTCACCCCACACGGGCTGGTAGCCTGAGGCATCCAGAGACTCGTTTGGGTCATGCAGCGGGCCAGACGGCTGCGTGAGGCCGAACAACCGATCCTTGAGGTGCGTAGATTCAGTTCAGAAGGTCGGCGCGCGGCAGAGCAGCTGTAACCCGTTCGCAGATCCCGGCGATGCCGTCCTCGCCCCATCGGCAGGCCTTGGAGCGCGACAATCCATAAGGGAGATACCGCCAAGCGTCGCCGTCGGCCGAGGAGTCCTCCCGGAGCGTGCCTGAGGACCTATCGGAGAGATAAGGCCCCCCCCGTCGCCAGCCATCGGAATCGTCGGTGACCGTGCGGAGCCGGGCCGCCTCGGGACTGGGCTCTGGATTGGGCTCTGATGGCATGGATCGGACGGAAATTCAGGGCCGGAAGGAGGCTGGTGTAGTCGTGACAAAGGTACGAGTTGCACCGCATCGGCCACCGAAACCGGCCGACCCCGCCGCTGGCGACCGATCAACCGTAAGGATAGCGTGGAATCGAACGCGCGGAGTTGGCAGCCGATGATCGGTTGGTTTCGAAAGCAGCGGTTTTTCCTCCGGCGGCCACACGTGGCCCGCCCCAGGCAGGCCTTTGGCCATGGGCTGGAACCGCTCGAAGCACGCTCGATGATGGCCGCGGCCCAGCTCTCCACCACCGAGGTCGAGGCACTGCTCGACCGCGCCAGCGCCGCCACCCCGAGCAATGACGCGATCATCGCCGTGGTCGACACCCGCGGGCGGATTCTCGGCGCGCGGACGGAGTCGGCCTTCGCCGGCATGTCGCCGGCCGATCTGGCGTTCGCCATCGACGGTGCTGTCGCCAAGGCGCGAACGGGTGCTTTCTTTTCCAACAATCAGGCGATCCTGACGTCGCGCACGGTCAGCCACATCAGCCAGAGCACGATCACGCAGCGCGAGATGCAGGCAGACCCGGCGAGCGCTGATCCGACGACGCAGGGGCCGGGCTACGTCGCCCCCGTCGGCATCGGCGGCGAGTTTCCTCCGGGAATCCTCCGGCAGCCGTTGGTCGACCTATTCGCGATCGAGCACACCAACCGTGTCAGCGTGTTCGTCAACGAGGGCGGAACCGAGGTCATCAACCGCGACTCCTACGGGGTTCAGTCGGGCACGGCACCGGGCACCGTCTCCCGCGGCATCTCCACGATGCCGGGCGGTCTGGGGATTTATCGGCTGGGCTCGAACGAGGTGATCGGCGGCATCGGCGTGTTCTTCCCCGGACGTCCCGGCACACCACAGTTCGGCACTGCCAGCTTCGAGCAGGCCTTCGTGGCGAACCCGAACCAGACGCGGACCAAAAGGCTCAATGCCCCGAAGGCCCTCGAAGCCGAGGTGATCGCACTCAAGACGCTGCTGCCGATCACTGTGGCCTCCCTCCCACCACTCACCGCCACGCTCACCCCACAACTGATCCTCGCCCGAGCCGGTGGCCTGGGCGGGCCGCTGCCGCTGACGGTGCCGCAGGCACAGAACCTCGTGAACCGGGTCAATGCCGCGGCCCGAATCAACCTGGGGGGCATCGCCTTGCAGAGCTTCGGCCCGCAGGCGGGGCCGCTCGGGGTGCAGACGCTGTTCACCATCATCAACACCCTCGGCAACGGCACGACCAACGGCACCGACCAACCAGTGGCCCCCGGCGGAGTGCTGCTGCTTCCGGGGCAGGCGCAGGCGGAGGGCTGGCTTGTCGCGCCGACCGGCAGCAGCTTTGCCGGCGGGCTGACCGCGGCGCAGGTTGAGCGGCTCATCGTGCAGGGCATCAACCAAGCGAACCGGACGCGGGCACAGATCCGCGTGCAACCGACGTCGACCAAGATGGTCTTCGCTGTGGCCGACAAGGACGGCAGTCTGTTGGGCGTCTACCGAATGCCGGGAGCGACGGTGTTCTCGATCGACGTGGCGATCGCCAAGTCACGCAACACCGCCTACTACGCCTCAGCCGACTTGCAGCCGCAGGATCACGTCGCGGGCATCCCCTACGGCACAGCCTTCACCAACCGCACGTTCCGGTATCTCGCGGTGCCGAAATATCCGTCGGGCTCGAGCAACGCCCCGCCGGCCCCCTTCTCGATCCTCAACACCAAGGGCATCAACCCGACCACCGGGCTCAACGTGGGCGTGCCGCTACCGTCGTCGGCATTGAACGCGACGGTCCTCGGATACGACTCCTTCAACCCCGGCACGAATTTCCGGGCGACCACGCCGGCTGGGAACCAGAACGGGGTGGTGTTCTTCCCAGGCAGCACGGCGGTGTATGTCGGCAACTCGCTCAAGGGCGGGTTTGGTGTCAGCGGTGACGGCGTCGACCAGGACGATGTGGTGACATTCTTCGGCGCCAAGGGCTTCTCGGCACCGCTGGCGACCCAGGCAGTGCAGTTCTACGTCCGCGGCATCCGCCTGCCCTACATCAAGTTCTCCCGCAATGCGATGGCGGGCGTGTAGGCCGGCCAGACGGCACGCCGTCACCGTACGACCGAACGCGGCGTGAACACCGGCCCGGTGTGACTGGCCAGAGCCTGCACGACTGTCGGCGGTGGATCCACCAGCCCCGTGAGCGACAGATCGCCGCGATGAGCGGCCAGTGCGAGGGCCACCGGCTCGGAAATCGCCTGGAGACCGTTGAGCGACAGGTCTCCTCGGTGTGCAGCAAGTGCCGTGGCAGTCGCCTCACTGACCGATTCCAGTCCGTTCAGAAATAGCGTGCCATCGAGGCCCGCCAGCACGGCGGCAGCCTCCGGGGACACCTCGCGCAGGCGACCGAACTCGCGTCGGCCGTCCGCGACGAGCTTCCTCGCCAATTCGACCGACGAAAGCTGTTCGATCCCTTCGAGCAGCAGTTCTCCTTCGTGCCGAGCAACCGTCTGCTCCACGATCCCGGGCATGCAGATGACTCCGCCGAGGTCGAGCCTTCCCCGTTGGTTGAGGAGCGCCGCTGCCGCCTCGGGTGACAGATCGGTGACTCCCGCCAGCGACAGGTCCCCCTCGTGGGTCGACAATGCGATCGCCGTCCGCTCCGAAATACTGCCGACCTGCCCGAGGTGGAGCGGCCCGTCATGCCGTGCCAACAGGCGTGCCTGGAGATCGGAAACCGTCGTCTGATTCCGGGCTGCTGCCACGAGACGGGCCAGCGAGAGCGGACGGTCGTGTCCGGCCAACACGGTGGCAGCGGCATCAGACAGCGACTCAATGGCATCGAAGTTGGTCCGGCCATCGGCCAACAGCCGTGTCGCCAACGCGGCGGTACTGAGGGTCGTCAGGCCGCGAAGGTCGAGCCGCGCGGCCGTGCGGGCGCACTCATCCTCCACGTCGGGCGCCAGTGTACGAAGCCTGGAAAAATCGGTGCGGCCATCCGCCAACAGCCGGGCCGCGAGCGGACGGCTCTCGAGCGAATCGAGGTCTGGCATCGGGAGCGGCCCGGAGTGCAACACGAGCAGAGCGGACAGTGGACCATCGATGACTGGCAGGCATGCTGCCATCCGCGCCAGGGCTGTGAGCCCCAGCGGCCCGGCGTGCTGGCCGAGTACGGCGAGAACGTCGGGTTCCATTGCCTCGAGCCCGTCGAGCGAAAGCGGACCAGCATGCCCAGCCATCTGCGTCGCGGCCTCCACAGACAGCCGCGTTACGGCCGAGAAATCCCGGCGTCCCTCGCGCAGCAGCCGCGCTGCCAGCGGTCCGGACTCGATCGCCACGAGGCCGGCGACTACGAGTGGTCCGCGGTGCGATGCCAGTTCCGCGGCGGACGCGTCGGACAGTTCGCGGATCGCTGGCATTCGCAACGGGGCGGCATGCGACGCGAGCGCCGCCGCCGCCTCCGGACCGAGGACCCCCAGGCCATTCAACGTGATCGGGCCGTCGTGGTCAGCGAGAGCTGATGCCGCAGAAGCATCGAGTTCTTCCACTGCAGGGAGCGACAGGCCGCCGGAGTGCCGCGCGAGAAGACGCGCCCTGGCCGCCGTCAGCGAACGGTCGCGCTCCGCCAGCGTCACCATCGCCGCCAACCCCAATGGCCGCGGACTGCCGGCCAGCACCGCTGCCGCCGCCGGGCTGATGTCGATGACCGCGTCGAAGTTGCTCTGCCCATCGGCCAGCAGCCTTGAGGCCAACGCGGCCGCGCTGAGTTCCTCGAGCCCATCGAGCCGCAACGGGCCCGTGTGGCGGGCGAGCGCCTCGGCTGACGGTGCGGAGAGTTGGACCACCTTTGGCAGTGCCAACGGGCCCGCGTGCGGCGCGAGCGACTCGGCCACCTCTGGTGGAAGCACGACGATGCCCGCCAATTCGATCGGCCCGGGATGCCGCGCGAGCAGCCGCGCCACCGATGGCGAGATCGCGTCCGCCGCGCGACTGCGGATCACCATGCCGGCCACCGACACCGGCCCCCGGTGGCGGGCCAGCGCATCCGCGGCAGCGTCGGTGAGCGACGACACGCCATCGAGAAAGAGTGGCCCTTTATGCTGAGACAACGCCTCGGCGGCGGCAGGAGAAAGCGTGGCCAGTCCGCCAAGGTCGATCCGCCCCGGAAACCGGGCGATCTCGACGGCCCGCTCCGCGGTCAGCGCACGGACCGCTGAGAGATCGAGTCTTTTCGTCACGGACGTGCGACGGCTGGCCACCACTCCCCAGACCAGGCCGGCCACCAGCAGGCAGGCAACCAGCAGACGCAGAAGATGGGGACGGGAGCGATTTTCCGACCTCCGGCGACGAATGCTCGATGGCGTCATCAAAATCGCTCCAGTCCCCATGGTACTAAAACGCCAACTCCAGATCGACGAAGGCCGCGAACAGGTTTGCCATGGAGCCGTCGAAATTGCCGTAGAGCGCCTTGAAGCCATCGCCGGGCAGCAGTCCCGAAACGCCACCGCGGAAAATACAATTGTTGTTGAGCAACGGCCGGTGCTCCATCCCCAGGCTCAGGTCGGTGCCGATGCTCCTGGAAATATTGTCTTGAAACACCAACGCCTCGAGTGTCTGCGTCGTGTCGAAGAAGAGGAAGTTGCAGTTGGTGATCAACCGCGTCCGCTGCGTGAGTTCGAAGTCGACGCCGACGTTGTAGAGCTGCAGGCCCGGATTCACGAAGTTGGCCTGCGACTGGAACTTGTTGCTCGCCCGAAGGTCGGGATAGATGGAGAGGAGGTTCTTGAGGTTGGTCCCCAACAGCTTGATCTGCTGACGCACCCAGAAGCTGAACTCGCCGCCCGCGAACTGCGTGTTGTCGATGATCGCGTCGAAGCCGCCTCCCTTGTTGTCGTTGACGTTGTTGTCGCCTGACGCGTAGAAGGCCGAGCTTCGAAACCGTATCCAGTCGGGCGAGTAGGAGAGCTCAAGAGCGGCCATCGTGGCGCTGATGTTGACCGGCTGCAGGGCGAGCTGGTTGAGCGAGTCCCGGCCGAACGCATAGTAGAACGCGCTGGTGACATTGAGCTCGTTGATGTGGCCATCGGTGGCCAGGCCCAGATAGGCCGCGTTGACCTGATGCGGCTGGGCGATGCCGATCGGATCGGGACGCACAAGAAATCCATTCCTGTCGTAATGCAGCGTTGGGGCATCCAGGTCGTAGTGGAAGCTCGCCTGCATCGTATGGCCCGGCCAGAGGGCATCCTGCCGATAGTAGTTCGCAATGAGGATTTGCTGCTGACGGGGGTCGAACGTGTTGAGAAAGCTGTTGGTGTCCTTTTCACGCTGATCGAACACGATCAGATTGAACTGATCGCGATTGGCCTCTCGCGTGCCGAACAGGCGAATCGATCGGTTGAGATCGCTGAAGATGAAGCCGCGGAAGTCGCTGGTGAAAGGCTGCGAACCGCCGCGGATCGACATGAAGTCGTAATCGGGGCTGAGGTCGGCGATCTTCGCCTCTATGAACCACTCCTCGATGGTGGCGAACCCTCGGGACCGTCTTCGCCCTGCGGCCACATCGGGATTCACGACGCCGAGTTCGTAAACCTCCAGATAGTTGGTGTTGAACACCGGGGCGATTTTGATTCGCCAGTCATTCGGCTTGAACGCCCGGTCGCCATGGATGAGGTCGAACGCCAGCGTGTAATACTGCAGGAGGAAGAACCCGTTCGGGTTGCCATAGAAATCCTCCTGCCCGGGCGTCGGCGTCGACTCGAACGGCGTGGTGGGCGTGGGCACCTGGCGGAAGTTGGCGATGGTTCGACTGATCACGGACATGTTGAAGAACGTCTCCTGTCCGATCAGCGGATAATCCTCCTTGAGAAGGTTCTGCGTGTACGGGTTGAACCCGTTGCCGAGCGCGTAGGGATAGTCCTCCAACCGCGGATGCCCGCGGCCGTACCGATCCCATGGCTGCAGGCCGATCCGCCAGCGGTCCTCGATGGGCACGAAGTGCGACGTCTCCTGCTGCTCGCTGGGGAGCACGCTGGAACTGCCGGTGAACCCCGCGGGCGGGTACATCGGATAGCGCAGCAGCGGATCGACGACGGTCCGCTGCCCGGCCAGATCGAACGCGTTGTCGGCTGGATCCGCGAGGATGGGCGGCAACGGGACGGGCCCGGTGTCGTCCTCGTCGATCCCGACCCCAAACGAACCAGCCGGCGACGACAGCGGAAGTTCGCCCCATTCCCCCTCGTCCCGGTACCACGGCACCTCTTCGGCCGCAGACGCCGGCGAGCACACGGTGAACCACAGGCAGCAGGCGATCAACCGCAACGCGAAAGACGCGCGGAGGACAAACTCATGGATGGTCGACTGGAGGGCGCGATGTGCCCTCCAGTGTGAGTCGAACACTGCCGACACCCCACCACTGTGCTGCAGAACGGTCGATGGTCCGACGGCTGCAGACCGTCGGACGCCACCATGGAAGATTCTGCGGTTGGTATCGGTTGGGGAGGCCGGGGTGATTTCGACGTTTTTGACGATGGATCACGACGGCGGCGGAAAGATCGGCTGGATGGCAGCGTCGGGGCGATGCACACAAGACAGGCAGCCTCTGGCTCTGTGACGCTGGAAAGCAGCCATAGCCGGGGCGGGCTGGGTGGTAAGGTGCCGCCGAGGGAATTGGGGATCCGCAGCACATCTGGGCCACGCCATGAATCGCGCGTTCGCAATCAACCGTGGCCTGACCGCCGTGGCGTTCTCGGCCGTGGTATGCCTGATCGTCGTCGCCTGCACCGTCACGTCCGCCTGGGCCCACGACCTGACGCCCTCGATGGGACGGCCGGCCACCGAACGCAGACACTTTCAAGGCAACCAGTTTGATCGCGCGGGCAACCCTCAGTGCATCTCGCCACTGGCGAAGCCGACCGAATCGCCGCACGAGCAGGGCTATTACGTGGGCGGAGGTGCCCGGGTGAGGAGCCGTTGCGGTGAAGAACGGCGGGAACACGAGGGAACCTGGGGAGTGGACTACACAGGCATCATCGTCCACAAGAAGACGAACCTCGGATGGTGGCACGGCAGCCGTTACCAGGGAGGCGTCGGGGCGTACCGGACCGACGGGCCACGACTGCTCCATGCACCGCGATAGCGCAGGCCTCGTCCAGATGAACCATCGGCTGCGGTACGAAAGGCCGTCCTACTTGCCGGGCAGCCGCCACACCTTGGAGAACGTGGCCGGCTCGTTCACCATCGCATCCACGGCCCGAGACAGGAGCACGAGCGCCGGCCCGTCGCCTTGGAAACCGTCGAGCAGCCCGCCCAGCATGCGGGCGGCGTTGGAGAAATTGCCCGCCTCGAAGGCGGCCAGCGCATCCTCGTACCGTGCAAACAGCTCGTCGCGCCGAGGGGCTGTGGCGCAGTCAAGTTCGAAGAGATCCACCGGTTCGATGATGTTCACCACCGCCACAGTGCACAGTCTCCGCACGTGAAACGAATCGTCGAGCAGCCGGCGGGTCGCACCGGTGATGAGCGTGTTCACCCGCAGATACTTGGTCGCTCCCTGCACACGGCTGGCGAGGTTGACCCCGTTGCCCAGCGGCCCGTACTTGAATTTTCGAGCCGAGCCCGTGTTGCCCACACGGGCGGCAGCGGAATTGATCCCGATGCCGAAACAGGTCGGCCCACCGATCACTCCCTGCCAGCGTTCGTCGATTCCCGGCAGCGCCGCCACCATCCGCTGCGCCGTGCGGCAGGCCAGCGCCGCGTGGTCGGGCTGCACCGAGGGGGCACCCCACATCGCCATCAACTCATCCCCGACGTAGTCGACGAGCACGCCGCCCGTGCCGGCCACCTCATCGGAGAGCGGGTTGAGCACGCCGCCGATCCATTCCATCGTCTGGGCAGGGCCGAGCCGCTCGCTCACGGTGCTGAAGCCCCTGATGTCGCAGAACAGCACCGTCACCTCGGCATCGCGGCCGCGGAGCAGGTCGGGCTCCGCCTCCAGCCGGGCGGCCAGTTGCGGTGAAAAGAACTGCTCGAACTGCACCTTTTGCTGCACCGCCAGCTTTTCCTGCTCGAGCCGGGCCAGCCCCGCCGCGACACCGCAGGCGAGGGTCTCGACGAGCAGGGCCTCCAGTTGCGTGATCTCAGTACCACCGGCCGTTGCGCCCCCGCCCTCTCGATGACCGTACAAGGCCCCCAACACCGCGCCGTTGCGGTCGAGGATCGGCGCCGCGACGTAGGCATCGAGGACCGCCATACTCGAGAGCACGTCCACCTGCCGATCAACCCGGTTCCAGAACGTGCGTTTTTCGGCGAGCACCTGCGAGAGGACGTTCATGCTGGGCCGCGCGTTCGACTGCTCACTCGAGGCGATGGCCGTGGGCTGCCATGCGCCGTCCGTGCGGAGAAACACCGCGCCCAAGCTGAGGCCCACCAGATCGACGATCCCTGGGCTGCCTTGTGAAAGAAATCGTTCGAGTTGGAGGCACTCTGGAGGACCGCGATCACCTGCCTCAACCAGCGGACGACCGCCTCGACGTCCCTCCCCTGTGTGTTCGAAATCAGCGCGGTGATCAGCTGCGAGGAAGGGTTTTCACAGACCGTCACACCCCCGACCAGCGGAAGGGGCGGAGGCTGGTCGAGCGTCTGGAAGTGCGCAGCGGGCTCCGGCACCTGCGCATCGCCGCCAGCGACCTCCGCAGCTGCCGAGACCACGATGCGGCCGATCTGAAAGCTGACCGGCAGCGGATACTCCGCGATTCCCCCCGGGGCCACGTCGGCATGGCCGAAACAGCGGACGGCGATGGCCGAGCTGAGATTGGTGATGCGGACACGGCCATGGGCCAGCGGTTCCAACCGGACCTGACGCCGCGACACGTCGCTCTCGGTCGGCTCGGCGATGGCGACCCGCACGCCCCCATCGATCACGACGGGCTGAAACAGGAGGTCCTCGTGCGGCCGTGAAGGATCACGCCGGCCGAGCTCGATCGGTTCTGAAAATGCGGCGGAAAACGGCTGCCGCTCGTTGTGCCGGATCGAGAGTCGCAGACAGTCGTTCACGGCGGCTCCGGGGACATTGCATGACGGGCCAGGACGCTTGATGCGCCACCCGTTGCCGTGCGGTATGCTGAGTCATTGTTCCGGTGCCGTCAAGCTGTCTGCCAAGGCGGGAGTAGCCGTACCGGTCGCCGGCCGTTCGAGGACTCATCAATCATGGGTACGACCATGGGCACGACGTTGATCAGCCTTTCCCATCAGGCGGTGCCACGGCGCCATCGAAGGTGCCCTGGAATCATGGCCGCGGCAGGTGCCGTCATGCTCGCGGCGACGACCGTCTGGCCGGTCGATGCCGACGAGCCGCCTGTGGCGGAGGTGCGCGAGCGGAACGTGATCCGCAAGCAACTGCCGAAGAACGTCAAGTCGCTCGCGCTCGAGTACACGGTGATCTCCATCGATGACACCGGCAGGGAGCGTCACGTCGACCCCCACTCGCACACGTTCGCGGTCGGTGACTCGTTTCTCGTGCGCATTCGTCCCCAGGACGACGTGTATGTGTACGTGTTCAACGAAGGGCCGACCGGCGAACGGGCCTGCCTGCTGCCGTCCGAGGGCGAGCAGCCGCCACTGGTGAAGAGGGGAGACGAGATCGCACTGCCCGACGACGGCGGCTATTTCACGTTCTCCGAACCGGCGGGAGAGGAAAAACTCGTGGTCGTGGCATTGACCGAGCCCAACGACGATCTGCGATTGCTCACGAACGCCGTGTTCAAGAGTGGTCGGTCAGCGGCAGCGACTCTTTCGTCGCAGCAGCGTGAAGCGAAGAAGCAGGCCGACTCCGGCATGGAGTCGTTGCGACAACGCGCCGGCAAGGGCGTGCAATCGCGGGGCCCGGTCCGCAAACTGGTGGAACGCGTTGAGAGCCTCGGCGACGGCGAGCGAGTCACACACGTCGAGCCTCCGCAGGCGGGTGAAACCTCCAGCTACGGTATCGCGGTGTCGGCCGGCGAACCGGAACTCTTCCTCGACATCCCGCTCCGCTCCCAGGCACCCGCGAAGTAGGCGGCCATTCCTTCGGGTCCTTCGGGCACGACGCCATGCACGTTCTCACCGGTGCATTTTTCCGCGACAGACCACGCGCTGTGGGAACCGCGTGCGGACTCGCGACGTGGCTGTTCCTGGCAGTGGCCACGCTGGCGGACGTCGCACGCGAGACGCCGGAGCCGATCCTGCGGCTCGATCTGCCCGGCCATACATCGGAGGTGCGCAGTCTCGCCTTTCTCCAGGACGGACGCCTTGTCTCGGGGGGCCGCGACAAGGCGGCGATGATTTGGGACACTCGCGCAAACGTCGGGGGCACCCGCGACATTGCCCGCAAACGCCTTCGCGACCGCGTGATCCGCTGGCAGGTGGCCCGAGGCACCCGCGGTGTCATCCAGGCGTTGGCCGCATCTCCCGACAAGGAGTCGCTCATCGCGGTCGGCGGCAGCGGCGCACTTGGAAGCACGGGTGAGATTCTCGTCGTCGATCAGGGTGACGGCGAACTGGTGACCGTGCTCGGCGGCGGCGACCGCGCCGGCCACCGCGGCAGCGTGGTGGCGCTCGACTTCTCTCCCGACGCGGCCTGGCTCTTTTCGGCCGACGTCGATGGCCAGGTTTTCGCGTGGGAGCGAGACCGACAGGATCGTACGGCCGCCTGGAAGGCCGTGGAACTGGCCGCCCGTGAGGAGACACGGCTGCCAGCCGCCCGCTCCGACCTCCTCAGGCTGCTGCCGGCAACGCGGCCGCTGGCGGCCGTGCAGGGTGGCCGGGTCGCAATTCCCATACCGTCCCAGCCCGAACCGCAAGGGGCGGCGACCAAGCCGTCATGGCAGCTCGAACTCGTCGACCCACGCCAGCCCGCCGCGCGGCAGCGGCTGCCGTTCGAGTATCAGGGTGTGATTCTCGCCATGGACGCCACGCCAGACGGCAGGTTCCTCGCAGCCGCCGACCTTGGTGGTCGAGTCACCATCTGGGATCTTGCCGCCGCCGCTCCGCAGCCCGCGGTGCTGACGATCACCCCGGCCGCGGAATCGCTGGCGCTGTCGGCCGATGGCAGTCGGCTGATCGTGGGCGTGGCCACGAAGGCCGGCAGCGCCGCGCGTCTCGAGGTCTGGGATGCCAAGACGGCAGAGCGGCTGTCGGCGCGGGAGATGCCCGCGCCGGTCCGCGCGGTGGCGGTCGATGGCACGGGGACGCGGATGGCCGCGAGCGGTGGCTGGAATCACGAAATTCTCGTCGAAAGGATCGACGCTGGTGAGCCGCCAGCCGCGGCCCGCCGCGTCGGCCAGCGACTCGGGGGCGTGGGCCGGCGGATTGGCCGCGTGGCCTTCGCAAAACAGGATGGTCAGCGGCCGCCCGAGCGGCTGGCGTTTGGGCTACTTGCGGCCGATCCCGCCCTCGAGCCCACTCTGTCCGAGGCCTTCGATCTCGGCAACCTCGCCGTAGTGCCGGTCGGCGACCGCGCCGCCTGGGCGGCGTCAGCAGGACGGTCTGGCGCCTGGTCGCTGAATCGCGGCTCGCAGCAGCGGGATGGCGTCGAACTGTGGCAGTTGTCCCGCGGCGACCGCGCGGCGGCGGCGATCGAGCTCGATCTTTCCTGGCAGGGCCGTCTCGGGCCCGTCAAGGAATGTGTCGCCTGGCTGTCCCGCGAGGGAGCAGCCGAGCCGTGGGGCGTGGTGCTCGGCACCGACCGCGGATTGTTCGTCTATCAACTCGCCGAGCAGGGAACCTGCACGATCGTGCGCCGCTATCGCGGCCACGAAGATGGCGTCCTGTCGTTGGCGGTGTCGGAGGATGGCCGCTGGCTCGCCAGTGGCGGCAGGGATGGAATCGTCATGCTCTGGCCGTTGGCTGGGATTGGCCAGGCCAAGCCGCTCGTCGAGAGGTTTGGCGTCGGACTGCGGCTCGAGAACGGACGTGCGGTGGTCGATGAAGTCGACGAAGCCGGTCCGCTCGCAGGCCGGGATGTCCGCGTAGGCGACGTGATCGCGAAGCTCTCCTGGGCAGACGGAACGGGCCCGGACGCAAATCAGACCGAGGCAGCCGCCGGCCCCGCCGTGGTGGCAGCGCTCACCGACTGCCCTTGGCAACGGCAATTGTCGGTCGTCGTGGAACGCGACGGCAACGCTGCCGATCCCTTCCATCGACTCCCTGCTTGGGAAAACATCGCGAGTCTCTACCTGGCGGCGGACCGTGAGTGGGCCTGGTGGTCTCCCCGCGGCTATTACGCAGCGAGTGCCAACGGAGACACGCTCTTCGGCTGGCTCGTCAACCGTGGCGTCGAACGCCTACCGCGTTTTTATCGGGCCAACCAGTTTCGTCGGCGATTGGAGCGGCCCGATGTGATGTCGCGGCTTCTGGCAGCGGGCAGCCTCGGCGAGTCGTTGCGGAACGCCGGTCGCGATGTGCCGAAGTCTTCAGCCATCGTTCTGCCCGAGATGATCGTCGCCACCCCCGAGGTGAGCATCGTGTCGCCGCGTTCCGACACGCCGGCCGATGCGGCGACGATCCGCGTGACTGCGGCCATCGACGTGCCGGAGGGAGTGAAGCTCTCGCGGGTCCGGGCGTATGCAAGTGGGGTGGTCGGCCGCGGGCAGGGACAACTCCTCAAGGAGCGGCCCGCGCGGGACGACCAGCCCGCCCGCCGCACGTATGCGTGGGACCTCGCCCTGCCCGACGAATCCGAGCACCTCATCCAGGTGTTCGTCGGCACGGAGGGTGGCCCGACGGACGTCGCGGAGCTTACGGTCGCAGTTCCGGGGGCTCCTACTCCCCTGGCCAAGCCACGGCGACCGCGGATGTTTCTGCTTGCGGCTGGGGTCGATCGCTATGCCCATGCCGATCGCTTTGCCCACGTCGGCCTGACGCATCTCGAATTCGCCACCGCCGACGCTCGGGCGATCCAGGCGGCGATCGGGCAGCAGGCCGCCGCACGCTACGACATCGTGGGCAGCGTGCTTCTGGCAGATGAAGATGTCACCCGAACTCACTGGCGCGAATCGCTGGCGAAGGTGGCCGGGCAACTCGCCGACGACGTCGCCCCCGACGACGTCGTGGTGCTCTTCCTCGCCGGCCACGGCATGATCGACGAGAGCAAGGAACGCGAGTACTCCTATCTCTGCCACGATGCCGAACTTCGCGAACTCGCCAGCGGTGTGGTGCCCGACCCAACCGGCGTCATCACGTGGAAGGACTTCGACGGACTCGATGCGCTACCGTGCCGGAAGCTGGCGATCGTCGACACCTGCCACTCCGGTGGCATGGGGCCGTCCGCGCGATCCAACGCCGTTCGCGAGTTCCAGGAGAACATGATTCTCGTTCTCGCGGCAGCCTCCGATGCCGAGGCCAGCCAAGAGTCGGCATCTTGGGGACACGGCGCATTCACGACAGGACTGCTGGAGGCCCTCGCGGGCCGGGCCGACACCCGCGCCGACCCTGCGGCCAACGCCACGGGGCCCGTCGCATACTCGCCCGATGGAGTAGTCACGCTCGCCGAAATTGCGGACTATGTAGCGAAGCGAGTGCCTGAATTGACCCTCGCAGCAAGTGAACTTCCGCAACACCCGACCGTATCGCCAGCGACACTTCTGCCATTCATGACGCTGCCGCTGGCCGGGCATCTGGACAGCCGACCCGCTCCCTGACCACCAACCGTCTTCCTGACGGCACACCGCATTTCGCAGGCTTCGCATGGACACCGACGACGCCGCCAAAGAGCCACGGACAACCGTGGCCGATTTGGCCGCCACGGCGGCATTGCCAACGCTTCCGCCGCTGCGAACGGCGACGTTTCCCTACCATCCCGGTGACATCATCCTGCCCGGGTATCGGCTGACCAAGCGTCTTGGCAGCGGCGGATTCGGCGAGGTGTGGCGGGCCGAGGCGCCCGGTGGCATGGGCGTGGCGATCAAGATCCTGGCGAACCTCGGCAGACGCGAGGGGGGGCGCGAATACCGGGCCCTGCAGACGATCAAAAACATCCGTCACGCGCACATCGTGCCGTTGTTCGGCGTGTGGCTGAAGGCCAACGACGGTCGCGTGCTCAGTGAAACCGAGCTCCACGAGGCGGAAAAACGCATCCTGTCAGTGATGCCCGCCTCGGCCGAAACCCGCGACGCCGTCGATAAACCGGGCCAGTCGTCCCTCGAATCACTCGAACTGATCGTGGCCATGGGCCTTGGCGACCAGACGCTCTTCGACCGATTGCGGGAGTCGCAGCGGGCAGGCAACCGGGGACTGCCGCCCGAGGAACTTGTGCTCTGGATGCAGCAGGCGGCGCTGGCCCTCGATCACTTCAACAGCAGCAGCCGACGTTCAACGGAAAACGCCACCGCCGTCCAGCACTGCGACATCAAACCGCAGAACATGCTGCTCGTTGGCGATGTCGTGCAGGTCTGCGACTTCGGCCTGGCCCGTGCGCAGGGCGAGGTGCGGGCCACGTCCAATACGATGGCCAGTCTCGCGTACGCCGCGCCGGAAATGGTGTCGCCGCCCTACGACCCCTCCCCCGCGACCGACCAGTATTCGCTCGCTGTCAGCTACGTCGAATTGCGAACCGGACAACTGCCGTATGCGGAACTCACCCCGATCACGATCCTGCGGGCGAAACTCGACGGCCATCTCGACCTGACAGCGCTGACACCAACTGAGACCAGCGTGCTGAAACGGGCGTTGCAAGTCGATCCGAAAAAACGATGGCAATCGTGTGCGGAATTCGTCCGCGCGCTCCGCGGTAGCGTGCCTCGGTCCCACGATTCAAGGAGCCTGGATTCGCAACTCCACTCTTCACAAAACACCCGCACTCCAGCAGACGATCAGGCCACCCATCTGTCGCCAGATCCTGGGTTGGCGGAGACAAAGGCTGCCGAAAACGCCGTTTTCACTACGGCTGTGGCCCCCAGGGCAGTTGGCACAGCGGAGGCACGCACCCGAACACAAGCAGGGATCGTGGCCGCGATTGCGGCGGGCGGTCTTATCTTGATCGCCGGCGCCTACACCGCCTTCGGTCCTCGGACTCAGCCGCCGAGTCCCAGTCCCCCGACACCACCCCGCAGTGCATCGGCCGATGGCACGTCCAACGCTCCGTCCCGCACAACGACGCCCGCCGCACTCCTTGCCCGCGCGGCGGATCTAGAACAGCGAGGGGATTTCATCGCCTCGGCCCAAGACTATGGCGCGGCGCTCGCTGACGAGCCCGATAAACTGGCGGCGGTACTCTGGAGCCTGCAGACCAAGGCTGCCGATGCCAGGAGGCCAGCCGATTGCGTGCCTTTGCTCGAACGACTGGAAAAGCTCTATGCGGCGTCGCCTCAGCCGCGGGTCGCCGGCATCTCGCGATGGGACGTCGTCAACTCGCTGGCCTGGTACACCGCCACGCAGCCCACGGCGGATGCCGCAGCCGGACGGACAGCACGGATTCTGGCCGAGGAGGCACTCAACCTCGCAGGCGCCGATCCGCTGTTGCGGGCCCAGTCGCTCGACACGCTGGCCGCGTCGGTCGCCCGGGCCGGCGATACGGCCGAGGCACTGCGTCGCATCGATGATGCGCTCGGGCTCGTGCAAGACCCGGTTCAGCGGGCAGAGTTCGAAAAACGCCGTGACCGTTATCAGCGCGGGGTTCCGTGGAACGAACCCTGACCGCGGCTATCCCAACCGCGCGCCACCGCCATAGCGAAACCTGGGATTGCCCGGCGTCGAGGGCAGGAGGTCAATCGACGCATCCGCGGTCCAAGCGTTTGGACCGTTGAACAGGAACCGACGCACGGTGTTGGCGGTCTGGTTCGAGCCGCCAAGAGCGGCGAAGATCTGAGCCTTGCCGTTGGCCGCGGGCAGGCCGTTGACCACGACGACCGACAGAGGTGCGTTGAAACCCATCCCCGTCGGGCCGACGACCTCGCCCGGGGTGAAGAAATCAGGACCGCCTGTGGGCCTCCATCCCCTGCCCTGCCGGGGCGCCTGGGCGAACCGGCCGCGGGGGCCGAGTTGCTCGGCGATGGTCGCCGCAAACGATGCAGGATTCGTGATAGCCGTCCCGGCCGTCACAAACTCGTTGCCCAGCACGCGGAAATTCGCGAGGCCGTTCACCCCGGCCCCGAGCACGAGGTCGACCCGCTGGTCGCCGTCGATGTCGCCAACGCCCACCGAAGCGCCGAAGCCGAAGACGTCGACGAGCCGGCGTGACGGCCCCGATTCCACGAGGCTGCTGACGACGAATGAACGAGTGGTCTCCAAGGTGGAGCCGGCGAGGGTCGTGACCCTGGTCGTGCCCGCAGCCCGCTGCGAGGCGGTGGTCGAGGCGATCACGATATCGTCGTGGCCGCCAGTGGCGAACAGCCTGCCAACGGTCAGCGACGTTATCTCCTGTCCTGACGGCAGATCGGTCACCCGCACCGGCACGGGGTTGATCTCTGGCCGGCCCCCCTGCACGGATACGAGCAGATCGAACATCGCCACCCTGCCACCAGCGGCGACGATGAGTTCCATCACTCCGCTGCCGGGCGAGTCGTCGACGCAATCCCCCAGCGCCACGAAGTAGCCGTCGCGGGCACCGCCAGTGAACACACCGCCGACGTCGATCGAGACGGGATCCCACGCCGGGGTGACGGCGCCGTCGAAAATCGCGACGGTCGAGAGCGACGCCCCGAAGACACGAGCGAGTCTCTGAGATGGTGTCGCGGGATCAGGCCTGTCGGGCACGCCGCCCGGCGCCACGACGAGGTCGGCCCTGCCATTGCCGTTGAGATCGGCCGCCACCGCACGGAGCCCGCCCTGGAAACGTGTCACGAACGCATTCGAGTAGCCGGCCTGCGCGAGGTCGGCCGCACCGAATTCCCGCTGCTGGCTCCCGACTCCGGCCTCGACGAGCCTGGCGCCGGGCACGGCAGCCGAGCCGAGCACGAGCGTGCCCCCGCCAGGCGGTGTCAGGATCGCCCGGCTGAGCGTGACCATGACTGACCTCTGGCGGGTGTTGTAGCTGCTTCGCACGACCGTGGCCGTCTGTGACTCGCTAGCGTTCGCAGGCGTGATCGTGAGCGGCATGCGAGCCGGAAAGAAGCCGGCCTGCGCCGCCGGCAGACCGGCAACGCGGATCGTGGTGGCATTCACGACGCTGTAGACGAACTCGCGATCCCAGGCCACCGAGGACCCGGCCGTGGCCGCGGCGAATACCACTCCGACGGTGTCATCAACGACGATGCCCTCGGTGTTCGTGGAGGGCACTTCGTTTGAGATATCGACGCGGAGATCGTCGCGAATGCCGCCGGCGTTGAACGCGAACAAGCTGCCGATCAACACGGCGCCCACCTCGCCAGGCTGGACGGTGTGCCGGAACAGCAGCGAGGTCGTGCCGCTGCCGCCGGTGTATGCGGCCTGCAGCGACGCTGCCCCGATCGTGAGCGGCAGGGCCGGCACGCCCGTGACGAACACCGGCACGGCGAAGTCGACGGCGAACGTCAGCACGTCGCCCACCCGGTAGCGACCGACGGCCGGCGGAGTCACGGCGACGGCGACCGTGATGGACTGCGCGACCTGCGCCGCTGCGGAGAAGGGCGACGTGGAACCGTCGACTGCGGTGGCCGTGGCCGTGAGCCAGTCTCCTACGGCAGCCGCGGCGAGCGGGATCTCGAGGATCACCGGGCCGCTGCCGACCACGGTGGCGATGCCGACGAGCCTGCGGCCCTGGAAGACTGTCGGATCGACCGGCGAGGTGCCAGCCGCGTCAGCCTGCGTGTTGGAGAAGAGCTCCACATGAAACGTGCGGCTGTTGGCGGCCGGAATCGAGAGTCGCACGCGGGCCACGCCCGCGATCTGGTCGATGCCCACGGCCGCGATCGTCGGCGTGGCCCAACCCGCGTTGCCGCCGTCCTTCAGCCGGATGCCGGCCCCGACGGTCGGCGGAGTTCCCGAACCATTGAGGAAGATCGAGTTTCCGAGGATCTGATTGCCGACCGCCGTCGGGCCGCTCACTGTGACACCGCTCCGCAAGTTGCCGCTGATCACGTTGCCGGCCTTTCCAATGCCACCGACGAGGAGATGCGACCCCTGCACGAGAATGCCGTCCCCGCCGTTGCCGCGGATGTCGAAACCGCTGATCGTGGAGCCGGGCGACGTGCCGCCGAAGACGATGCCGGAATTTCGGAAGCCGCTGATCGAGCCGCCTGATGCGAGCGTCACCACGTTGACTGCGGGCCCGATCGTGAGGCCGTCGGATGTCGCGTTGATGGCCGTGCCGTCGAGCATGATGGCAGCGGCGGCGTGAACGCTGCCCGCGTTGGTGATGGCGAGGCCGGCCAATGCCCTCACGCCTCCCACGATGCCGACAAAGTCGACGTCCCCCGTGCCGCCGGCGATGGCGAGCGGATGGCCACCATCGACCGTGCTGCCAAACCGCACCTTGTCCACGACGAGCGTGGTCGAGGCCGTTAGGTTCACAGGATTCCTGAACTCCGCGCTGCCGGCCGTCAGTTTGCCGCCGCCAAGCTTCGTCGAGCCGACCGCGTCGATGGTGAGCCCGAGCAGCGGCGTGATGCTGCCGACGAGTGCCCTGAATGCCGTATCGCCCGTCGTCGTCGCCGTGATCGTGACGGCGCCGTCCAGCGTGGCCGCGAACACGATCGGCCCGCCACCGGCGTTGAGCGTGACGTTCGTCGCCGCCGTCGTGCTGCCGACGAACGTCACGGGATCGCCAAACACGAGGCCCTGGAGGCCGTTGGTGACCACAACGCCGCCGGCCACGCGGGTGCTGCCCAAGGCGTCGGTCGTCAGGCCCGCCAGCCCCAACTGGCCGCCCACCGGCCCGCCGAAGAATGTTTCGGCGGCCGAGCGAACCTCGAGATTGCCCGACGCGCCGTGCTGGAACCGGCCGTCACCGATGCCATCGACCGACGCCATGAACCGCACCGGCGCCGTTCGGCCATCGACCACGACATCGCCATCAAGCAGCACCTGGCCGAGGTAGACCTGCTCGCTGGCAGACCGCACGCTGTTGCCGAGCACGGTCTCCGGCGACTTCAAGAGCACGATGCCCGGGGAGTCGATCCGTCCGTAGACCGCCGTCTTCTCGACCGCCCCGTCCACCTTCAGCGGGTTTCCCACGGCCAGGTTGCCCGCAGACGCCACGGTGAAACTCTGGTTGCCGACGTCACCCGACACCGCGATGGTGGCCACATTCGCGAAGCCGAAGGCCGCCGGCGATACCAGCCCGGTGCCGGTGATCTGGTAGACGAGCTGGGGCGGGGATGTCGATGGTGCCAGGTCGGCCACCGTGAGCGTCGCCTGATCGCCATCAGCCCCGAGGCGAATGTGCAGGTCGCCCGACAACGTGTCGACGAACGCGGTCACGGCGAGCTGCTGCCGCCGCTCCAACGGCTCGGCGGCCAGCGCAGGCGACGATCTCCTTCGCATGATGCGCTGCCGCATGTCGAAAATTATCCGGGCCGTGAATGACTAGGACCTTCTAGTGAATACCTTCTGCCTGCGGGACCGTCAATGAATGGGACCGCCGGCGAGCCGACAGCCAGAGAAACCGCCCTTGGCCGGCGCCTAGAACTGGGCCCTGGTCAGACGGTTCTGGCGACCGAACCGCCAGTTCACGAATGCCCGCAATTCGCCGTCGAAGAACCGATCGAGGCCGCCGCCCAACGGCGTGACGTAGGCGAATGTCACCGTCGACCGCCGGTTCCATTCCAAGTTGCAGCCGATCAGGCCGTTGGTGACCGAGAGGATGCCCTGGTCGTTGCCCAGCGAGTAGCCGTAGGCGTTGATCGGCTGGAACTGGTTCATCGCCTGATTGACGTGCACCTCCATGATGGGGGAAAAGCCGGTGAGCCCGGGCCCTCGGCTCGTGTAGACCCAGTAGCCGGTGCTGAAGCTCAGGTACATGAACGTCGGATAGAGTACGCGACCGGCGCTCGCCATCTGGCTGCCGCTGACGTTGGCATCGAGCGTGCTGTTCACGTAGGCCGGGCTGCCATTGGAATCGATGTCCATCTCGAGCATTGCCTGGTTGAACCAACGTTCGTTCGGCGACCAGACGGAGCCCACGAAGGGCATGGTATGCACCGACTGGTTCTCCACGTAGACCAGATTCAGCGGCTGACCGGTCTGGGTCGTGCCGTTGACATACACAGACTCCGCGGTGGGCAGCAGCACCTGCATGCCGGCCGAGATGCCCCAGGTGTCCCTCTGCATGAGGAACGACTTGAATATCACCGACATGTTGCCGAACTCGATGTCGCGATACTCCGACAGGCCTCCGCAGGCGCCGGAGTCGACCGTTTGCACGTTGCTGAGGGTGCCGGCGAAGGGGGTGCGGATCTCGATCGAGGTCCACTGATCGAAGAAGGTCTTCTCGAAGCCGGGAGTGAACCGGTTGACGTCGGCCCGACCGGGCGTGATGTTTGCGCCCTTGAAGTAGCTGTAGTTGAAGTAGACGCGATCCCGGGGGATCGGGCTGGAATTCTCGACGAGTTTCGTGAAGCCGACGTTGATGCCAGGAAGCAGGGCCGCGGAATCGACCTGGATCACATAGTTGTAGAAGAGGAAGGCGTCCTGGGTGCTGGGCGTGTTGATGCCGGTCGTGCCGGAGGTCGTGGCGTTGGACAACGCGCCGGAACTGGCTGCGTCGTACACCGTCTTGGGGTTGTTGTTGGCGTACTGCGACGTGTCGAGATTGGGATTGGTGGCGAACGTGTTGTCCACCGCGGCCGTGAACGACGCGGGGGACTGCACCGGCGTGATCCCGGCACCCGGAGACGGGCCGCCGACGGTCAGGTTCACCGGTGGCGTCCCGGGCACGTTGCCCAGCGGCTGGGCGGGCAGGATGAATGCCGGATACCCGGCGGCCTTGATCGCCTGCACGCTGTTGTAGCTGCCGTCGGTGACGGTATTGATCTGCGCGGGCTGATAGCCCTCGAGCGTCCCGCCGACGTTATAGAGGCCGGGGGCGATGACCAGCAGGCGGCCGACGGCGAGGCTCGAAGACGTCGATGTCGGTGCACAGCCGTCACCGACGAAGCTGGGCGTATTCGACCAGGCCTCCCGCAGCCCACCGACGTCGAGGTCGGCGAAATCCTGCGCGAGATTGGGCACGGCTGCCGGAGGTTCGGGAATGGCGGGCACGGGCGGTGTGGCTGCCGGCGGCGTGGCGGCAGGGGCAGCAGGCTTGGGAACAGGAGCAGGCGCAGGTGCGGGCCTGGCCGGCGTCGTCGGCGCAGCGGGCACCGCCTGTGGCTGGGGTGGCTGGGCCACAGCCGGCCTACCGAGCATGCCCAGCGCGATCACGACGACGGCCAACTGCGGGCCAGCCGCACTGATCCACCGAACGCGATCCGCGTTCGTCCCGGCAGTATGAACCTCGGCCATGATCTGCCGCCCCCTCCCCCAGTCTCAAAGCCAGCCCTCGTGGCCTTGCTTTGCGCCTCTGCGTCGGCAACGAAGCACCCCTCTAACCTTGGTTTGTCGACAGATGAGCGCCATCCTTTCCAAAGGGAATCCCCGAGTCGGCCCAGCTTTCAGCGTCCTCGGCCCCGACCCTGCGGGCTGCGAGGTTTGGGGGGCGGCAGGTTGTTGTCAGGCGGTGCACCGGAGTCGTCATGGCGCCGCACCGAGACCGGCATCGGCTTGAGGGACAGCCTCTCCCCGGTCACTGTGAGAATGCCGATCAGGATGGGCACGGGAGCGCGGGGGCGGTCATGCGACTGGTTCCTGCCGCAGAAGAACGCGGTGGAGCTGCAGCGGCTCGCCCTTCCCCTTGACGGCCACCGGTGGCAGAGTTGTGAGCGCGACCCCGGGCGGTGTGAGCAGTGCCCGCGTGGAGTCGGCGATCAGAATTTCGCCGGCTTCGGCGACCGAGCAGATGCGGCTGGCCACATTGGTCGTGTCGCCGATCACCGCGTATTGGATGTACTTCTCGGTGCCGATGTATCCGGCGGCGACCGGCCCGGAACAGAGCCCGATGTGGATCTCGATCGGGACGTATCCTGCCGCCACGAGCCGCGTGTTGAGTTGAGCGATGCCCCGCTGCATGTCCATGGCGGCGGCCAAGGCGCGGTCGGCGTCGTCGGGGGCGCCGAAGGGCGCGCCCCAGACGGCCAGCAGGGCATCACCGATGAACTTTTCAAGCGTGCCGCCGTGCCGAAACACGATGTCGACCATCGGCGGAAAGTAGGTGTTGAGCAGGTCCACCACCCGCCGCGGCTGCATGCCGGAGGACATCGCCGTGAAGCCGCTGATATCGCAGAAGAGCACCGTCACGCCGCGCTCGTCCACCCGCACCGCGACGTCCGGCTCTGCGGCGATCCGCGCCGCCAACTCCGGCGCGAAGAACCTGCTGAGACGTTCGTTCGACACGGCTTCCTTGTGCATTCGCAGCATGCCATCGACGATGTAATAGGTGATGGCGGTCGCGAATCCAAAGCCCTGCACCGATAGCACGCTGGCCCGAACGCTCAAGGGCCAGACCGGGCCGAGGAGCGTCATCGTGCAGTAGGCGATGGCCGACAGGCAGCCGGCGAGCAGCACCGCCCCACGGCTGAACGTGAGCCCCGCCAGCACGATCACCATCATGAACATTTCGCTCGGCACCAGCAGGCCGAAGCTGGGGCGGCGGTTGAACCACTGCGCCCAACACATAAAGCCCATCAGCGCCACCCGCATCACGACGAGCATGTACTTGCGACGCGGATCGTAGGTCGGGCGCACCGCGAGCAGCACGAGCACCGCGACATGCGCCAGAAGCAACGCCACGGTTGCGACCTCCACCGGCTTCGACACGATGAGTTGCTGGTCGACAGGCGTCGTGTCGCCGGCGAGGGTGGCGTTCCAGGCCATTTGCGTGAGCAAAAGCGACGCCGCGGAACCGGCCACGACTAGGCAGACGACCCTTTCGTTGGCAGTCTCGCGGACCCGCCGCCGCCGTTCGAAGTCGTCGACGGACGTCGTCACGTGTCACCTCAGCACGCGGCTTCAGATTCCGCCGCGGGATTCTAGGAATTTCACGACCGCCCACCGAGAATCACCCTCAACCCAAGCGGCGGCTGGTAGTTATCCCAAACCGTCTTAAGCACGTGAGGCTGCTGGGACTCGAACCCAGGACCAACGGATTAAAAGTCTAGACGAACCCGACGGTTAGGCCACGGTCGTATCGCGGTCAATCAAAATCCTCGGGAACAGCGCATGTCTATCGGCGCAGGATTCAGGCGATCAGAGGGCGTTTGCTAACAGTTTTGCTAACACTGCTGAGGGCCCACTACACTGCCGTCATGCGGCCTCGCGGATGACCTCCTGATACGCGTGCCAGCTCGAGGCGCCGACGGGGCGAACGAGAGGGCCGCCCGGAGAAACGATCTGGACTGGCGAGAACGTTCAGCCGGAAGTGAGCGTGAGCCACCCTTGCCGTTACGGTAGATCACGCATTCCCGCTCTCAGACGCGGTGCTTCCATCACCGCGACCCAACAGCCATGCGATCTCGAATTTATGTCGATACGTCAGTGTTTGGTGGCTGTGAAGACGTGGAGTTCCTCGACCACTCCCGACGCCTTGTGAGCGCCATGGCGAAGGGTGAATACGCGATGGTGATCTCCGAAGTGACGCTGGTTGAGCTGGAAAAAGCCCCAGTACTGGTTCGTGAACACTTGGAGCGGATCCCGGAGTCGCTCATTGAGGTGTTGTCGCTCGATGCCGAAGCCGACGCGCTCGCAGCCGAATACATCCGTGACGGTGCTGTGGGAATGAACCAGCGAGCTGATGCCCTTCATATCGCGATTGCGACGCTGGCTCGGGTAGACGTGCTCGTGAGCTGGAACTTCAAGCACATTGTCAACCTGCGACGCATTCACGCCTTCAATGCGGTAAACTTGAAGCAGGGGTATCCGGTCCTCGAAATTCGGAATCCTCGGGAGGTGATCGGTGATGAGTGAGATACAGAAGCAGCAGGAGACGGCGGTCGATCAGATGCGCCGGGTTCGCGACCAACTCAACCGCGAGATCGAAGCAGTGAGCGGGCCTGACTTGCTTGATCGCGTTCACGGTCATCGGTATGCAAGCCCCCTCTTGCAACGATTGGCTTCGAAGGCCGGGAGCAAGGCCGAGTCGTCTGGGGCCGTCCACGGTAATCGCTGATTGCTGTCGGATTTCACGATCGAGCCCACCAGCCGCTTCTCTCCGGCCATCACGCCTCCGGCCGATTCTTCCACGCCCCCCGCCGACTGCCCACCCATGCAAATATCCGCGTACGCACAGCGCAGCGGTCATCGTAACGCTGCGTTCACCAGCCGACAGGTGCCGACGAAGAAGACATCCCAGTCGTGGTCATTCAGCCATGTGACCAGCGAGTTGAACATGCGGGCCGACGCGGCGGCGTTTTCGGGGGCGGTAGGTAACAGTTCACCTAACAGTGCCCCTTCAAGCCCGCCTCCGCCGCCCACCAAGAATCGTCGTAAACCGAAGCAGCGGCAAGTCGTTCTGCCAAGTGAGGCTGCTGGGACTCGAACCCAGGACCAACGGATGAAAAGGAAGAAGGCCTAATCGGGCCGCAACATTGAAAAAACAGTGCTTTTTCGGTTTCACCCGTGCAAGCGTGGGTATTCGGACGAAGCCGGACAACGTCAAAGCCGTCTCGGAATCGTCTGAGGATCGTCTCGTTTTGCCCGTTATGGGGTTAACCCCATAACCGCTTCCGAAGCCCTGCCCCTACTTCTTTTGCTGAAAAAGCCATTGGTCCAGTCCTTGGACGGGTTGGTGTGAAGATCGAATCGCCCAGTCTACGACTCTCGATTAGAATTCGGGGCAGTCGTAGCACGGAACACTTGCATGACACCAACAGTCTTTCGGGAGGGACCATTCCGGTTCTTTTTCTTCTCAAGGGAAGAAACAAGAATGCACGTTCATGTGTCCCATCCGGATGGCGAGGCGAACTTTTTGGCTAACGCCTGAAGTCGAACTGGCAACCCAGACGGGCTTGGCGAAGCACGTTGTCGGTGAGGCACAACAACTGGTCGAAGACCATCTGCATGAGATCATCGATGCCTGGGACAAGCACTTTCCCGGTTGAAGTCACCAACGTGTCCCGGCACGGCTTGTGGCTATTGGTCGGTGACGAGGAATTGTTCCTGCCGTTCGAGCAGTTTCCGTGGTTTCGTGACGCCAGTATCGAGGAGATTTCGGTCGTTGAGCGTCAGACCGCCGACCATCTGTACTGGTCCCTCCTCGATATCGACTTGTCTGTTGAGTCGATTCGCAATCCTGCCTCGTTTCCCCTCGTTGCCAGGAGGCAGCGATGAGCACGTCGATCTGCCGTTGCCGCAAGCCAACGGCTATGACCACGGATACATGGTGGTCCAGATCGTGTGGCTGACAGCCTTTCGCCTCCGGGCTCTTCTCTCGCGACATGCACGGATCCTTCGCGCAACAAATTGCCCTCACGACGTATGGCAACGCCTTCCTCGCCGGGATGCCTGGCGTGGCGTCGGAGACGTTCTATCCGTCCAACGACACGTTCACATATTGTGAATCCGTCCGGTTCGTCGACCGAACACCGGACAAAAGCTGGGAGCAGGCGACGGCGTACACGGACGATCCGCTCCGGTGGTTCGAACGGTTCGCCGATGCGGGCGTAAGCCGCCTCCGGCTCGTCTGCGGGCAGGTCAACGGCGAGCGGCTATCACGCTGGTTCATCGAGACGACCAAGGCGGACGCGTCGGATCTCTGGGACTGCCGCTGGGACGTGGGTGACCAGGCTCGGCCGGACCAGCGGATTTGGCGGGTGGCCTACGGAAGGGTCACGGCCGACCAGCCGCCATTCCCGGCTCTCAAGATAGACGCGACCAAATTGAAGGACCGCTTCGCCGCCATTCTGGTGGCCATCGGAGAATTTGCTCGCCGGCACCGGCTGGACATGTTCGCCAAGCCCTTTGCTTCGGCTCTGGCTGCGCTCAACGGCAAGCGCAGCGACTGGAAAGGATACGACCTCGCCCCGTCGTCGTTCCTGCCGCCGTACGCCGAGGATCTCTTGGCGGCGGCGCAGTGGGCGTGGGTGTTCGGCGGCATGGGCTCATGGAACGACATGAGCTTCGAGGGGGACGACTTCACGGAGTATGCGCAACTGACGCAGGAGCTCTACGCCGCGGTCAACGAGGCGGTGATCGTGGCTACCAACGCGACCGCCGAGCGGATCGTCACTCGTGCATTTCGTCGGGAAGTATCCATGACTCTGCAGTTTTTCCCCTTCGACAGCATGGTCACGCTGCCCGTCGACATTCCCGCCGTCGCGATATCGCCTCACCGTGGCCGACTGCCGGCGGATGGGCGAGGCGGGGATTCTCTCGCCCGACAACAGGGTCGAACTGATTGACGGCGAGACGAGCCAGGGATTCTCATTGCTTGGCGTCAGCGGGGAGTGGTAGGCTACAAACATGACGACAGTTACCGAAATAAAGGCCGCCATCGAATCCCTGAGTCCGCAAGAATACTGCGAACTTATGGCTATGCTGCATCCTACCGTTGACGACGACTGGGATCGGCGGATGAAGGCTGATGCGGTGAGCGGCCGCCTCGACCAACTTATGGAACAGTCGAGGGCTGATGCTGCCGCGGGCATGTGCGTGCCGCTCGAGACGGTGCTGGAGGATGACCGCAGTGAGAGGGCGCCGTGAGGATTCCCAGCGTCGCCTCTCGCGACTTCTGGCGACTCTATCGACGTCTGCCTCGCGATGTGCGTCGCCTGTCGGCAAAGTCTTATAAGGTGTGGCAGCAGGACCCGTTTCATCCGTCCCTGCACTTCAAGAAGGTCGGCGACGATCTCTGGTCAGTACGAGTTGGAGCCCATCACCGCGCACTCGGGCGATTCCACGACCACCGCCTTGTGTGGTCATGGATTGGTACGCACGCCGACTACGATCGAATGCTCTGAAGTCTCCCAGCGATGGCCGTGATCTCGTGCGGACCCACGCGGAGACCGCCGGCTGCTCGGAGCCGAGGCAGGAGCGATCAGCGCTGGGAAACACGGATCACAAGCGAAGTAGGCCCGGTGTGACTCGAACACACGACCAAGGGATTATGAGTCCCCTGCTCTAACCGCTGAGCTACGGGCCCGAAGGACAGCGAGTCTAACCGATCACAACGGTCCCCGAAGGACCTTCCCAAACGGTTAGAAAGCCTGTTGCCGATGCGTCCAATGGCGGCGTTCGGCTCCAACCCCCAATCCTGGCCGCCCGCAGTGAAAGGCCCACCGCATGCCCCATCGCCCCGCTTCCCGGATGGACATTGCCTCCCAGCATGCGCACGGCATGGCAGCCTTCACGCGGCGGCGTTTCTGCCTCGCCCTTGGCGCAGCCATGATCGCCTTGGGGTTGGGCGCCACCAGGAGTTCGGCCGCCGATCCGCTGCCGACGGTGCCCTCCGTCGATCTCGGTCGATATGCCGGCACGTGGCACGAGGTGGCGCGACTGCCAAACTGGTTTCAGCGATCGTGCGTCCGCTCGACGGCCCGCTACATCGCCCATGCTGACGGTTCCATGACGGTCATCAACACCTGCACCAAGGCCAACTGCCACCAGACCTCGATCGAGGGCGTGGCCACCGCCGTGCCCTGCTCGGGCAACGCGCGGCTGCGGGTAAAGTTTGACGGGTTGGCCTCACTCGTCCCGGCATCCCGCGAGGGCAACTACTGGATCATCGCGCTCGACCAGGAGGGCTACCAGTGGGCGATGGTCGGCACGCCCGATCGTCGCTTCCTTTGGATCCTCTCGCGGCAGCCGTGCCTCGCCCCGCAGGTCTACGAGTGTCTGAAACAGCAGGCCTGCAGACTGGGTTTCGATGTCAACAGCCTCGTCCGCGCGGGCGACCGGCCCTGAGCCGTCAAAGGCCGCGGCGACCGACTGACCAGCCCAAGTGTCTGAAGGCCGATACCAGGAATCTCCGCACTCGTGCCAGCTCTTTTTGCCTGGGGTGAGAGACCGCCCTATTGTTTCCCAGGATTTTTCCGGGGCTGCCATCAGTCGTCACGGAGGGCGACATGAAAAACCTAAACTGGAATTCAGCGATCCAGGGTTTGGTGCTTGTCCGTCTCGGTCAGGAACTCGGCACCGACTCCCGTCTCGCTCGCGCCTTACACGAACTTTTCGACGCGGTGCTGATGGTCTGGCGGTGAGACCGCCGATCCGGTTGCGTTCTAGGCGACACAGACGTGATTTCGTCTACGACACAATTACGCTCGGGCGCTCACGAAACCCACTTCGTCCGCAAGAGCCACATCTTGACACCCTGAGTCAGGACGACGTAGCACGCCAGCGAGACTGCCAACAGCGGCCAGTAGAGCGGCGGAAGTCGCGTGAAGCCCAGATACACCCCGACCGGCGTGAACGGAATGGCGATGCCGATCGCCATCACGATCCCTGACATCACCATCAGCGGCCACGAGGGGCGGCTCTGGAGAAACGGGATCCGATTGGTGCGAATGATGTGCATGATGAGCGTCTGTGTCAGCACGCTCTCCACAAACCAGCCCGTCTGAAACAGGCCCGCGCTGTGGGCTGCGGCCTCCGGTGTGCTGATGTCCCAGCAGTTGAACACAAAGAGCATCATGGCATACGTGGTGAGGTCGAACAGCGACGAACACGGGCCGATGAAGAGGATGTAGCGAGTGAGTTGACCCACATCCCAGGGACGAGGCTTCTCAACCTGCTCCGGATCGACGTGGTCGGTGGGTATGGCAGTCTGACTGATGTCGTAGAGCAGATTGTTGGCGAGGATCTGTATCGGGGTCATCGGCAGGAACGGCACGAAGACGCTAGCCCCCAGAACGCTGAACATGTTCCCGAAATTGCTGCTGGCGCCCATTCGGATGTATTTGAGGATGTTGGCAAACACGTTCCGCCCCTCCACGACTCCCGCCTCCAAAACGAGCAGCGACTTTTCCAGCAGGATTAGGTCGGCTGATGCCTTCGCGATGTCGACGGCCGTGTCGACGCTGATCCCGACGTCGGCCGCCCGCAGCGCTGCCGCGTCGTTGATGCCATCCCCCAGAAACCCCACGGTGTGATCCCGGGCCTGCAACGCCTCGATGATCCGTTGTTTGTGGGCGGGCGAGACACGGGCAAACAGCGTCGTCCTCTTCACAGCATCGGCCAGTTGGACATCGCCCATCGCCTCGATGTCCTGCCCGAGAAGCACATGATCCGTTGAAAGCCCCACCTCCTTGCAGATTTTTCGGGCGACCAGTTCGTTGTCGCCGGTGAGCACCTTCACCTCCACACCACGGCTCTGGAGTGACGCGATCGCCACGGTGGCAGTCTCCTTGGGCGGATCGAGAAAGGCGACGTAGCCGGTGAGAACCAGCTCCGATTCGTCTGCCTGTGCATAGGGGGTGGCATCGCCGCCGACGACGCCGCGTGGATCGATCTCCTTGCAGGCGATGGCCAGCACCCGAAAGCCATCGGCCGAAAGCCGCTCGTACTCCGCCTTGAGATTATCGATATGGGCGTGATCCATCGGGTGGAGCATGCCGTCGAGCGTGAAGGCCGCGCACCGCGGAAAGATCGCCTCCGGAGCCCCTTTGCTGATGACGAGATCCCTGCCCTCCGGCGTTCGCACCACGACCGACATGATCCGTCGCCGAAAATCGAAGGGGATTTCGTCGACCTTCGTGTAGTCCGGAATCTTCGCATGCGCATGGGTTTCGGTATGCGCGAGCACCGCGCGGTCGAGGACATTTTTCAGACCTGTCTGAAAGTGGCTGTTGATGTACGCCAGGGCCAGCACCCGCTCGTTCTCCCGCAGCGCCACGTCGCAATGCCGTTCGAGGATCACCCGGTCCATCGTCAGCGTGCCCGTTTTGTCGGTGCAGAGCACGTCCATGGCACCGAGGTTCTGGATGGCGCTCAGTCGCTCCACGATCACCTTCTTCCGGCTCATGCTGATCGCGCCTTTTGAGAGGCAGACCGCCACCACCATGGGCAGCATCTCCGGCGTCAGGCCGACCGCCACCGCCATTGCGAAGAAGAAGGCCTCTCGCCAGTTGCCCTTGGTGACACCGTTGATGACGAATACGAGTGGAACCATGACCAGCACGAACCGGAGTATGAGCCAAGTGAACTGCGCGATCCCCTTGTCGAAGGATGTTGGCGGCTCCTGCGCTACGAGGGACCCCGCTATGCTGCCGAGGTAGGTCTCTTTCCCTGTGGCAATCACCACTGCCGTGCCGGAACCGCTCTCCACACTCGTGCCCAGGAAGGCGATGCTGGCCAACTCCACGGGTGCTGTTGCTGTGGGATTCGTTTCCACCGCGAACTTCTCCACCGGAAAACTCTCGCCAGTCAGCGGACTCTGATTCACAAACAAATCCTTGGCCGCGACCAGCCGCACATCGGCCGGGATCATGTCTCCTGCCGCCAAGGCCACGACATCGCCGGGCACGAGCTGTGCCACACGGATTTCCCTGGGCTGACCACCGCGAAGAACGGTGGCCATGACCGAGATCATCGCTTTGAGCTTGGCAGCCGCACTGTTGGCCCGCGCCTCCTGGACACACCTCAGCCCGGCGCCCAGAGCAACCATCAGCGTCATCATGGTTCCGGCGCGGGTATCGCCGGTGGCGAAGGCGACACTGGCCAGAACAATCAGCAGGAGCACCAGCGGATTGAGGACCGCGTGCACGAACAGCATGACGATGCCCGTCTGCCGATCCTTTTCCAACACGTTCAGCCCATACGTATCACGTCGCGCGTCGGCGTCCTCACTGGAGAGTCCTTCAGGACGCGTGTTGAACCGCCGATAGATGTCGGCGGTATCGGCCGTGGCGGATTCGACCACGACAGGCGAGATCTGAACCCGTTGTCGCTCGTGTTGAAGGCCTGCGGTGAGATACTTGGGGATCACGGATCACCACCCCTGACACGGCCCGACCCGCAGAGAGCACAGCTTCAGTATCCTCAGCCCGGGTCGCTGATGCAAAAGCGTCGAACCACAATACTGTCTGTCGATGAATCGGCGAGGTGACTGTACCGTGTAGGCATGCCACCATGAGGCGGCCGCTTGCTGACCCATTCCCGTCACGGCATACCGCGCGAGTCTTCTCCGTGCATGAAATCGACCTCATCCTGACGCTCACCGGGGCTCTGACGGCGGCGCTCATTCTCGGCTACATCACGCAGCAACTGCGGCTCTCCCCCATCGTCGGCTACCTCCTCGCCGGCATCGCCGTCGGGCCGCACACGCCCGGCTTCGCCGCCGACGCCGCGATCGCTCAGCAGCTAGCGGAAGTGGGTGTGATCCTGCTCTTGTTCGGGGTGGGGCTGAACTTCCACATACGCGAACTGCTCGCGGTGAGGCAGGTGGCGGTCCCCGGTGCGATCGTCGCGTGCGGCGTTGCCTGCATGCTCGGTATGGCAGCGGCCCACCTGCAGGGATACGACTGGGCCGCCGGGATCGTGTATGGCAGCGCCATCTCGGTGGCGAGCACAGTCGTGCTGATTCGAGTGCTGTCCGACAATCGCGATCTGCACACCCGCTCCGGGCACATCGCCGTGGGCTGGGTAGTGGTGGAGGACCTGATCACGGTGGCGGCGCTCGTCGTGCTCCCGTCCCTACTGGGTGGAGAGACGCCGGGGCTGCAGGGGGTGGCCCTCGCTCTGGGCACCGCGGCAGTCAAGATCGCCGCGCTGGTCGCCGTCGTCCTGCTGGCAGGTGGGCGCCTGATCCCGTGGGTGATGGAGCATGTCGCCGCGACCCGCTCGCGGGAGCTGTTCACGCTCGCGGTGCTCGTGATCGCGCTGGGGATCGCCGTCGGCTCCGCCAAGCTGTTCGGCGTCTCGATGGCGATGGGCGCCTTTTTGGCCGGTACGATCGTCGGTCGCAGTGAGTTTAGCCTGCGGGCCGCCTCCGAGGCGCTGCCGATGCGAGATGCCTTCGCCGTGCTGTTCTTCGTCTCGGTCGGAATGCTCTTCAACCCCCGTACCGTCCTCACGTCACCAGGACTGCTCGCAGCCACCGTCGCGATCGTGTTGCTGGCCAAGCCTGCTGCAATCTGGGCCAGCATGATGCTCCTCGGCTATCCCCGGCAGGTCGCAACCGGCGTTGCTGTGTCGCTGGCGCAGATTGGCGAGTTCTCCTTCATTCTGGCGGCTCTCGGCAGGCAGTTGGGCGTACTGCCAGACGAGGCGGTCAATACGCTCGTCGCTGCCGCGATCGTGTCGATCACGCTCAACCCGCTCCTCTATCGCATGATCGGGCCCTTCGAACGCTGGCTCGCCCGATACGGACCGGCAGCCGTCGCCGATGAAGATACAGACGGCCACGAACCATCGGCACCGACCCATCGGGCCATCGTCGTGGGCTATGGGCCGGTGGGCCAAACCGTGACGCAGCTCCTGCTCGACAACGAGATCGAGCCGACCGTGATCGAACTGAATCTCGACACCGTCCGACGGCTGAAGGCCTTCGACGTGCGGGCGATCTACGGAGACGCCACGCGGCCGGAGATTCTCGTGGAAGCGGGCATCAAAGGGGCTGACAACCTGATCCTGACGAGTGGTGCCAGCCGCGTTGACGAGGAGATCGTCCGGCGGGCCAAGGACCTCAATCCCGAGGTCGCCATCCTGGCGCGTTCGCAATACGTCCGCGATCTGCCGAAGCTGCATCGAGCGGGCGCAGAAGATGTCTTTTCGGCCGAAGGCGAGGTGGCGCTCGCCTTCACCGTGCGGATTCTCGAGCGGCTCGGTGCGACGGGCGAGCAGATCGACCGCGAACGCGCCCGCGTCGAGGCCACCTTCCGCAACGGGTGACGCCTCACTGCGTGACGCGGAGTGTCTCGAGCCATGCCACCAGATCGACCAGTTCGTCGGCCGAGAGCGCGGTCACCAGATCGGCCGGCATCAGTGACACCGGCTGCTTCACGAGTTCCTCGACCTCACCGGCGGGAAGGATCACGTCGATCGAGTCTGCCCCGCGGATCACGATCTTCTCTGGCGACTGCGAGATGAGCAGGCCAGTGAAGCTACGGCCATCTTTCAGGAGTGCCGTGTAGGTCTCATAGCTGTGACTGATCGCAGCCGACGGCGCCAGAATCGACTCGTAGAGTGCCTCACGCGAGAGCTTCGCGCCGATGCCGGAGAGATTGGGACCGACCGCCTTCCCCTCGCCATTGACGATATGGCACTTCCCACACGTGCCGGCACCGGCAAACAGAACTTTGCCGGTCGCCGGATTTCCCGTGCGAGCGAGAAGCTCCGACACCGGCGGCAGCTTCTTGCCACCCTTGGCCTGCGGCGGCGGCACTGTGGCCCCGCCGGCCGCAGTCACGATCCGTGTGGCGATCGTCGTGGTGGCAGCAGTCGCCTCCGGACGTCGCACGAGTTCGGGACGGATCACTTGCAGCTTCTCGTCGGGCCCATTCAGCTCTGCGACCAATCGCGGCAGGACAACGCTCACGCTCGCTGGATTCTGAAAATCGAGTGCCCGAACGAGTGCGAGTGACTCCACCGTGCTGATGGCGGGATCGGCAATGAGTTCGCAGATCATGGCCGCCGATCCAGTCGCCCGGCTCCGCCAGACAATCTCCCGCGCCGCCGGCGTCTTCCACTGGTTGTCGATCCTGGCCAGCCACGCCGCCATCCGGCCATCCCAATGGCTCGGTCCGGCGAGTCCTTGACCACCATCAGCGCCGATGCCGAGGGCTTCCACTTCCCAGCGGTCGCCCGCCGCGTGTGCCGCCGCCAGTTCCGCCCACGCCCGATCAGCCCGTTCGCCTCCAATGCCCCGAAGCGCGATGGCACACTCGCGACGAACTGCCGCAGACTGGTCGGTGGCGAGTTTTTCGACCAAGCCAAGTACGTCACCCTGCGTCAGCCGGCAGATCCGCACCGCGATGATTCTTTGTTGTTCGTCCTGCGCATTGGACAGTCGCGCGATCCACCGCTCGGACTGCCCCGGCAGCATGCCCGCGGCCCAGGCCAGCCGTGCCTTGAGCCTTGGATCGACGGCCGAATCAAACGCCTTGGCCAGTGCCGGGGCAGCCTCCTGCGGCTGCGTGCCCAGATGCTCAAGCGCCGTCGCCCGCGTGCAGAGGTTTGGGCTCGCGAGCGCCGTCACACAGCCGGCCACAGTCTTGAAATCAACGATCGGGATCGAACCGTTCGCACCCGTTGCCGCGATTGGCCCCTGCTGGTCCCGCGGCGCGATCCGATAGAGACGGCCCTTCTCCGTGTCGCCCATACCGTGACCACCCACGCCGGGATCGTACCAGTCGGCCACGATCAGCGCGCCGTCAGGAGCCACGCACACATCGCTCGGCCGGAACCAGCGGTCGGCCGAACCGTCGATGATCGTCTCAACACGGCCCTTGTAGCCGGCCCCTGCAGTCTCGACGTGATACGCCCGCACCACGTTCGGCCCGGCATCGCAATGAAAGAGCGACCCGCGAAACCGTTCCGGAAGCAGGCTCCCTTCATAGACACAGATGCCGGTGGGTGAGCCGCCCCCCGTCACGAGCAGGTTGGGTACCACACCCGGATCGTGCTGGTGCCAGTGCCGCGGCGGAACCTCGGGTTCGAGGTTCGTCCGCGGCACCATCCAGCCATCGCCTGTTCGCTCATCGACGTAGCCGTAGTTGCCATACTCCATCACCCAGTTGATCCGCACCGCCTGGTTGCCATCATCATCGTTGTCGCTCTGCCAGAGCGTGCCGAAGGAATCGACCGCCACTTCGTAGTTGTTACGAAAGTTGTGGCCGAGCACCTCGAAATCGCTGCCGTCGGGCCGGCAACGGAAGACCATCCCCTGCCGATAGGGCTTCCCCGAGTCGTTCACGACGTTGCCGAAGCGATCGACGACCGGCTGTCCCGCGGCGTCATGCACTGCCTTGCCCGTGTTACCGACGTTAAAATACCAGCGGCCGTCAGGGCCGACGGAGAAGGCGTGCACCGAGTGGTCGTGCTGCGGCTCGCCCGTTTTCGTGAACAGCGACTCCCTATGGTCAGCCTTCAGGTCGCCATCGTCGTCGTGAAACACAAACACGTCAGGGGCGCAGGAGACGACCACCTTGCGGCCCGGACCCTCACCGATCACACAGATACCAAGCGCCGAGTCGACATCGCGGCCCTGATGAAACACCGTCTGCGTATCGGCCGTGCCGTCGCCATCGGTGTCTTCGAGGACGAGGATCCGGTCCCCCTCCGTCCGGGTTTCTTTCTTGCCGCGATAGTTCATCACCTCGCACACCCAGACACGGCCCCGGGCGTCGACATCGATGTCGGAAGGGCTCGAGAGCAAGGGCTCGGCGGCAAAGAGTGTGGCCGTAAGATCCTCGGGGAGGCGGAGCGTGTCGGGCGTGATGTCGGCGGCCAGCGACGCCCAGTCGGTAGCCGGCCAGAACAGCCCGCTGAACCCCACGACTATCGCCACCGACATCCACCAGCCGATCCGTGCACGGTTCATGCGCATCACCTTCTCACGGGAAACAGGTCGTTGTGAAACCGAGGCAGTATCGCCAGAGAAGTCCCGGGGCACAAACGACAGAGCATGATTGGCGGGCGAACGGCCCCGCTCGGGTGCGGAGTTGCAGGTGCTGCGCCAACGGCATTATTCTCGGTGGAGGGTGGATTCGACACCCGCACGCCCACACTCGCATCTCAGGGAACCGATCATGGCCGCCACACTCTGCAGACTTCCGCTGACCGTTTTCACTGGTGCCATCACGGCACTGCTCTGCATGATCCTTGTTGTTCCCACACCCGTCGCCCGTGCCGAGGCGCCAGCCGTTGCAGCCACGACCGCGCCGCCGGAGCCGGCCGACATGCAGCCGCTCTTCGACGGCAAGGATCTCGACGGCTGGAATGGTGATCCCAGGCTCTGGAGCGTGAAGGACGGCGTGATCCATGGCGAGACCACGGCCGAGACACCGACTCAAGGCAACACGTTTCTGATCTGGACAGGCGGCGAGGTCGCTGACTTCGACCTGCGGCTCTCCTTCCGCTGCACTGCGACCAACAACTCGGGTGTTCAATACCGATCGCGGCAAATCACCGACAAGCCAACCAAAAACAAATGGCAGGTTCGCGGCTACCAGCACGAGCTTCGCAACGAAGAGACATTTCCAAACGTGTCCGGCTTCATCTACGACGAAGGGGGCGGAAAGGACGGGCGGGCTCGGATCTGCCAGGCGGGCGAGCAGGCCACCTGGGAGGCCGAAGGGGGCAAGAAGCTGGTGGCGACGCTGATCGATCAGGAGGCTTTCAAAGAGCTGATGAAGGTCGATGACTGGAACGACATCGTGATCCGCGCGGAGGGGAACCAGATCCGCCACTACTTGAACGGCCGACTGATCCTCGACTTCACCGACAACGATCCCACGCGGGCGCTCTCCAAGGGTGTCGTGGCCCTGCAGCTCCATCAAGGCAAGCCGATGTGGGCGGAGTTCCGCAACATCCGCCTCAAGAGCTTGTGATCACCCCGAATCCGTCACGCTCCCGATTCCGCGGTTTCACACGAGCCTTGCAGCTCCGCTGCCCGCGGTGCGGCAGCGGACCGCTGTTCCGTGGTTTATTCAGGATGCACGAGGCCTGTCCGCACTGCGGCTTCTCCTATACGCGGGAGCAGGGCTTCTATCTTGGGTCGATCTATCTGAATTACGGGGCCACGGTGATCCTCACCGGCTCCCTCTATGCACTGCTCGTGATGGGACTGGGCTTCTCGAACGACACGACGCTGGCCGTCTGCCTCACCGCCGCCGTGCTCTGTCCCATTCTCTTCTTCCGCCATGCGCGGAGCTTTCTGCTCGCGCTCGACAGTTCGGTCAATCAGGATCAGGCCCGAAGCGAGGAGGAAGCTGGCGGCAGCGACGCGCCGACCGCGACCCTGTCCACCGGCAAGCTCGCCTCACTCGCCTCCGACGACGGCCGGGCAGGCTGCGTGATGGGGATGGCGCTCGCGTTGATCCTGCTCTTCGGCCTCGGCATGGCGGCGGTCACGCTCTATTTCGCAGCCAGTGGCAGCACGACGATGGAGGATGGCGACGGCCTGGAATGAGCCGCAGGAGCACGCACCAGCCGACGACGACCTGCCGTCCTGACGCCGCGCCGCGATAGAATCCAGACCGTGTCCGTTCGTAGCTGGTACTCGTTCTCATGCTGGGAGCATCTCCATGCGTCTTGCCTGTCGTGCCGCTTCCCTCCTGCTCATCACGCTCGTGGCCACCAGCCTTGGCCACTCGACCATGGCCGCGGAGCATGGCCCCGATCTGCTCCCCACCGTCGGCTCGATTGAACGACTCGACCCGCGGTTCGATGCCCTCGTGCCCAAGGACGCCACGATCGAGGTGCTCGCCATGGGATTTGAGTGGTCGGAGGGTCCGGTCTGGGTGCCGGACGCCAAGGGAGGGCTACCCGCCGGCTCGCTCCTCTTCAGCGACATCCCCCGAAACCGCGTCCACTGCTGGAAGGCGAGCGAGGGCCTGAGCGTGTTCCTCGAGCCCGCTGGCTTCACGGGCGTCTCCGCCTATGGCAAGGAACGCGGCTCCAACGGCCTCACGCTCGATCGCGAGGGCCGACTCATCTCCTGCGAACACGGCGACCGTCGCGTGAGCCGGCTCGAACCGGAAGGGGGCAAGCGGACGCTCGCTGACTCCTGGCAAGGCAAGCGGTTCAACAGCCCTAACGACGCGGCCGTGCACTCCTCGGGCGCGATCTATTTCACAGACCCGCCCTACGGCCTGCCCAAGGGCGCCGACGACCCCCGTCGCGAGATCGATTTCTGCGGCGTCTATCGCGTCGCCCCCGATGGCATCGTCACGGCCCTCTCCAGGAGAATGACGCGGCCCAACGGAATCGGATTCTCACCCGATGAGCAGAAGCTTTACGTTGCCCAGTCCGATCCAGAGGCGCCGCTCTGGGAGGTGTTTTATATGCGAGCGGATGGCACACTCGACCAGGGACGAACGTTTTTCGATGCTTCGGCGTTGCTCACGACCCGGAAGGGATTACCCGACGGACTCTCAGTCGACGCAGCCGGCAACCTCTTTGCCACCGGACCCGGGGGCGTGCTGGTGTTTGCCGACGATGGCACGCACCTGGGCACATTCCTCACCGGTCAGGCCACGGCCAACTGCTGCTTCGGCGAGGATGGGCAGACGCTCTTTATCACGGCCGACTCCCTCCTCTGCCGCGTGCGGCTCACCACCCGCGGCTGGTAGGGCGACCACGCCCGCGGGCGGAGGCCCGCCAAGCGAAAACGACAGGATGTCGGGGTTCGGCACGGCACGGCACGTGCCGCCACGGGGTAGGTCAACGCTCGGACAAGTTGGAAACTTACCGCCACGATGGGGCAGCACATGTCGTGTTTCGCGTGCAGCGGTCAGTGACCCACTGGCCATGAAAAGAGCCGAATCCGATTGCCGTCGGGGTCGGTCGTGAGCAGCTCCCGAAACCCCTCGGCGTGGAGCTTCGGCGCCGTCACATCGGAGTCGGTCGCCGCCAGTCGCTCGTGCACGACGTCCAGATCGACCACCTCGAAGCCCAGGCTCCAGCGCTGGCTCGGTTCGCCCGGCGACGGTCGGCTCAGGAGCGCCAGTCGCGTATCGCCCGCCTCGAAGAGCGCGTAGCCGTCGTCGACCACGCGCACGAGCACCCGCAAACCGAGCACGTTGCGATACCACTCGACCAGTTCCGCCCAGCGGGCGGTCCGCAGTTCGACGCTAAACAGGCTGGGACGCTGATGGAGAGACATAGTAGCGAGCGTTATACACGCCGCTTTTCCCCCTGCGCCACCCCAGGGAAATTCCACCTTCTCGAAATGGCCGCAAAAGCCGACAATCCGGGTTTCTGATTTCTGGTCGCACGCATTTCCGTTTCCGCCGCCGTCCCTCTCCTCCCGGTCCCCGAGACGCCCGTGTCACAGCCTACGGAACATTCTCCTGCCGTCCCCGCCTCTGAATCCCAGCCAAGCAGCGCCACCACCCGGTCGACGCTGGAAAAAGCCCGCCGCGACAAACTCGAAAAACTCCGCGGCATGGGGCTCGACCCCTGGGGCAAACGGTACGACGGCGCCACGCCGATCGCCGAGGTTCGCAGCACGGGCGCCACGCTCGATCCCTCGCCCGACTTCACCGGCGGCCCGACCGTCCGCGTGGCCGGTCGGATCATGCTGCTCCGCAGCGCGGGCAGCCTGGTCTTCATCGATCTCGTCGACCGCACCGGCCGCATACAGATCATGCTCGGCAAGAAACAGGTCGGCCCCGACGCCTGGAAGATCATCGACTGCCTCGACCTGGGCGACCTGGTCGGCTTCGACGGCCGGCTCGGTCACTCCAAGACCGGCGAGATGACTGTCTTCGCCTCGGGCGTCGAGTTTCTGACGAAGTCGTTGGAGACGCCTCCTGACAAATACCACGGCTTGGTCGACGCCGATCTCCGGCAGCGGATGCGGTACCTCGACCTGATCCACGGCGAGGGCGTCCGCGACCGCTTCGTGGCCCGCTGCCGGATCGTGGAGGCGGTGCGGCGGGTGCTGACGTCCCGCGGCTACCTTGAGGTGGAGGGGCCCACGCTGCAGGAGAGCGCCGGCGGCGCAGCGGCGCGGCCATTCAAGACCCACCACAACGCGCTCGACATGCCCCTGGTGCTTCGCATCGCGCTGGAGCTGCATCTCAAGCGTCTGCTCGTAGGCGGCATGGAGCGCGTCTTCGAACTCGGCCGTGTCTATCGCAACGAAGGCGTCAGCCCGCGGCACAACCCTGAGTTCACGATGATGGAGGCCTACGAGGCCTACGGCGACTACGACACGATGATGGACCTCACCGAGGCGATCTTTCTCGAGGCGGCACAGGCCGCGGGCACACCGACGCGGTTTGAATGGATGGGGCACACGGTCGACCTCACGCCCCCCTTTCGACGTGCGAAATACGACGACCTCCTCGCCGAGGTCACCGGCTGCAATCCGGCCGATCCGGCGAGCGTGGCCGCAGCAGCGGCGTCCCACGGCATCGAGACGGCCGGCCGGCATGCCGACGTGATCAAGAGCGATCTCTTCGAGGCGACGGTCGAGAAGACGCTCTCCGGCCCGGTGTTTGTCATCGATTATCCCGCGGCCATCTGCCCGCTCACCAAGCGGAAGGCCGACGCGCCGCACGTCGCCGAGCGGTTCGAGCTCTACGTGGCCGGGATCGAACTGGCCAACGCCTACACCGAACTCAACGACCCCGACCTCCAGGCAGAACTCTTTCGCACGCAGCTCGCCGGACTCGCCCAAGAGGAGTCGATGGCGCGAATGGACACCGACTTCATCCGTGCCCTGCGGCACGGCATGCCGCCGGCCGGCGGCCTGGGGATCGGCATCGACCGGCTGGTGATGTTTCTCACCGCCGCTCCGTCGATTCGCGACGTGATCCTGTTTCCGATCCACCGTCCGCACGCGGAGAGTTGACCGCGCCCGCGTCCCGACCTGTCCCGCGCCGCACGAAACACCATGTACAAACTCCTCCTCTGCTGGCGGTATCTCCGCACCCGCTGGATCGCGCTGGTGTGTGTCGCCAGCGTGATGCTCGGCGTGGCGACGATGATCGTCGTCAATGCGGTGATGGCGGGCTTCGCGCACGAGATGCAGACGCGGATCCATGGAATCCTCTCCGATCTGGTGTTCGAGAGCCACTCGCTCTCGGGCTTCCAGGATCCGAAGTGGCACATGGAGGAGATCGCCCGCGCAGCTGGCGGCGACATCGAAGGCATGACGCCGACCGTCGCCGTGCCCGCCATGCTCAGCTTTCAGGTTCGCGGCCAGTGGCTCACCCGCCAGGTGATGTTCATCGGCATCGACGAGGCGACGCACAGCCTGGTGAGCGACTTTGGCAGCTACCTGCAGCATCCCGAGAACCGCCGCCAGCTCTCCTTCGCGCTCCGCGACGGCGGCTATGACACCTTCGACAGCCAGGCCGAGGGACAGGCCGGCGAGAACGGTCCGACCCGGCCCGCCATGGAAGGTGCCGGCTGGACGCACCGACGGATGCGAGTGGCCCGGGAAAAGCTCTGGCGCGAAAAGGCGAGGGCCCGCGGCGACGCCGCAGCGGAGCCAACTCGCCCGATCGATCAACAGGTCGATGCCGTGCTGGCCGCCACCAGTGCCGATGGAGAGCAGCCCGCGGCCACGGGCGATCCGGCCGCCGGACCAACGGCCAACGACCCTGCGGCCGGCACGCCGGCCGTAGACGCCACCCGCCGCGACCCCTTCCGCGCCGCGCGGCCGGAGGAGGGGGACACGATGGATCCGGCCAAGGAGCAGTTCACCGGCATCGTGCCGGGCATCGGGCTGGCGAGTTTTCGAGATTCCGATGGCGTCGACCGGTTCCTCGTGCTGCCGGGCGACGACGTGAAGATCACCTTTCCCACTGCCGGTACGCCGCCCAAGGCCGTCAGTGACACCTTCACGATCGTCGACTTCTACGAAAGCAAGATGAGCGAATACGACTCGAACTTCGTCTTCGTGCCGATCGCCGCCCTGCAACGGATGCGGGGGATGATCGATCCGCAGACGGGTATCCCGAGCGTCAACTCGATCCAGATCCGGCTCAAGCCCGGCGCTGATCTCAACGTCGTTCGAGACCGGCTGCGGAAGGCCTTTCCAGCCGAGATGTATGCGATCGCCACCTGGCGGGATAAGCAGGGGCCGCTCCTCTCCGCCGTCGACATGGAAATGGCTGTGCTCAACATCCTCTTGTTTCTGATCATCGCGGTCGCCGGTTTCGGCATCCTCGCCATCTTCTTCATGATCGTGGTGGAGAAGACCCGCGACATCGGGATTCTCAAGTCGCTCGGTGCCGGCTCCACCGGCATCGCCGGCATCTTCCTGGGCTACGGGCTGTTCCTCGGACTCGTCGGAGCCGGAGTCGGACTGGCGCTGGGCCTGGCGATCACCTGGAACATCAACGCCATCCGCGCCGGTGTGGAATGGTGCACCGGACAGCGGGTGTTCGATCCCTCGATCTACTACTTCTTCAAGATCCCCACGATCGTGAATCCCGTCACGGTCGCCTGGATCATCGCCGGCGCCGTAGGGATCGCCGTGGCGGCCAGCGTGCTACCGGCGTTGCGGGCGGCCCGCCTCCATCCCGTGGAGGCGCTTCGCCATGACTGACGACGCCATGCTGCGGGTCTGCGACGTCCGCAAAAGCTATCGCTCCGGGGGAGGCATGCTGGAGGTGCTCCGCGGCGTTGACTTCGCCATCGAACCGGGCGGGTTCGCGGCGGTCATCGGGCAAAGTGGTTCGGGCAAGAGCACCCTGCTCCACCTGATGGGACTGCTCGATGCTCCCGATTCGGGCGAGGTGCATCTGGATGGCACGCGGATCGACAACCTGCCGGCCACCCGCCGCGATCGACTGCGGAATACCGCGATCGGCATGGTGTTTCAGTCGTATCATCTGCTTCCCGAGCTCAACGCTTTGGAAAATGTGCTCGCCCCGCTGATGGTTCGACATGGTGTCTTGGAATGGATGCGGGTGCGGGCCTCCGCCCGAGAGCGGGCCAGGGGCCTGCTCGACCGCTTCGGCCTGGGTGGCCGCCTGCACCACAAGCCCCGGCAACTGTCGGGTGGGGAAATGCAGCGAGTGGCGATCGCACGGGCCCTGGTGACCGAGCCGAGCGTGCTTCTGGCCGACGAGCCGACCGGGAATCTCGACGAAGCCAGCGGTGCCGGCATCCTCGACGCCCTCTGCGAGTTGAACCGCCGGGATGGCCTTTCTATAGTGCTCGTCACGCACGACGCGGCCATCGCCCGCCGCGCGGCCAGGATCGTGCGGCTGGCGGCGGGCCGCGTCGCTGATGCGTAAACTGCTTCCGCCGGCCACTCGTGGTTCGACACCGAGCGGCTTCGCCAGTTCTGTCCGAGATCTCTGATAGCACCCGCTTCTTCCAGCCCCCGGGATCGACCATGCCGCGGATCATCTTCATGAACGATCGCCTCGTGCCGGAGGAGGAGGCTCGCGTCAGCGTCTTCGACCACGGACTGCTCTACGGCGACGGCGTGTTCGAGGGACTACGGAGCTACTCCGGCCGGGTCTTCCGGCTCGACACCCATCTCGATCGACTCTGGGACAGCGCCCGCGCGATCAGTCTGGAGATCCCGCTGACGAAGGACGTCGTTGCCAAAGCTGTCAACGATACGCTCGCCGCCAACAAGCTCGTCGACGGCTATGTCCGCCTCCTCGTCACCCGCGGTGCCGGCAGCCTCGGCCTCGACCCCAACCGCACGAAAAACCCGCAGGTGATCGTGATCGCCGATACGATCAGCCTCTATCCGCAGGAGTTCTACGACAAGGGACTGCGGATCGTGACAGCGGCCACGCAGCGGGTCCATTCGGCCGCGCTCTCCCCGCGGATCAAGTCGCTCAACTATCTCAACAACATCATGGCGAAGCTCGAGGGGCTGCAGGCCGGCTGCGTCGAGGCCCTGATGCTCAACCATAAGGGCGAGGTGGCGGAGTGCACGGGTGACAACGTGTTCGTTGTGCGGTCGGGCCGGCTGCTCACACCGCCCCCCGACGCAGGGATCCTCGAGGGCATCACCCGCGGCGCGGTGATGGAGTTGGCCCATGCGGCCGGCATCGACTGCCGTGAAGCGACGCTCACACGCTACGATCTCTACACGTCTGATGAGTGTTTTCTGACGGGCACGGCGGCGGAGGTGATCCCGGTCGTCGAGATCGACGGCCGAAAGGTCGGCGTTGGTATGCCCGGACCGATCACGTCCCGACTGACGACCGAGTTCCACCGGCTCGTTCGGCAGTAACGGCAGCTCGCTAGCGGCGCTGTGGCCGATGGTCCTCGTCGCCGATCCCCTCATACCGCGAGACATACCCCGGCTCACGAGCCCGGACGAGTTCCGCCTCGTATTCGTGGACCACACGTTTCTGAATCAATTCGCGACAGGCCGCGTTGATCGGGTGGGCGATGTCGGCGTAGAGCCGGATCCGACCCTCGCCATCCCGCGGCGGGTGCCCCTCGGCCAGTTTCGTGCCGCACTGGTTGCAGTAACTGGCCTTGAAGGGATTTTTGTAGCCGCAGGCATGACAGTGCGCGCACAGCTTTCGGCTAGGCATCGCCACGAACGGCCCGCTGGGACCACCGATGATCTTCAGATCCCGAACCACGAAGGCGGCATTGATCGTGATGGCACAGAAGGCGAGCAGCCGCTCTGCGGCGTTCTCGACGAGCTTGATCCGAACCTCAGTGATATCCATGGCTATCTGCCCCCCCTGACTCCTGCGAACCGAATGTTCCCCTCGCCACCAATGGTGGCCAGGTCTCACCGCATCAACACACTCACCCGCCTGCCAGCATGCCGTGCGGCTGACTGGCCCCGGTCATCAGCCGCACGGCAAAGACGCCGGGCCAGCCCGCCATATCCAGCCGTGCCGCCACCCGCCGTGCCTCCACGCTCGATCGCATCAGGGCAAAGCAGGCGCTGCCGCTGCCTGTGAGCATCGGATGGGCCGCGCCCGCGCGGGCGAACTCCGCCAGGAGTCGATCCACCTCGGGGCACATGCTGCGGGCGGGTGATTCCAGACTGTTGTGCATGAACGGATGCCCGCCGCGAAATCGCCCCGCGGCGAGGGCGGCGGCCAACTGCCGCGCCTCGCCGCGGCGGCTGGCATCCGGTGTGCACTCTGCGTAGACCGCCGCCGTCGAGAGACCGGTCGTTGGCCGGGCGATCACGGCATGGAGCGGCGGAACGCCGGCCACCGGCTCGATCTGCTCGCCGCGACCGCCCGCGATCGCAGCACCGCCGGCGAAGAACACCGGCACATCGCTACCGATCCGTGCGCCGATCGAGGCGAGACGGTCGGAGGAAACATCGAGTCCCCAGACCTCTGCCGCCGCCACGAGGACTGCCGCCGCGTCGCTCGATCCGCCCCCCAGCCCAGAGCCGGAGGGAATCCGTTTCACAAGTTCGATGTCGAGGCCGGGAGCCGTTGGCGATTCGGTCGACGCCGCCAGACCAGCCTCGACAGCCAGCAGTTGCGCAGCCCGCACCACGAGGTTGGTGGCGTCAGTCGGCACATCCTGCGCCAAGGGCGACCCGGCCGCCGTGGCCAGCCGGCCGCCGAACCGCACACGGAGCCTGATGCCAGGCGTCTCCGACAGCTGCACCCGCAGCGTGTCGTGGAGCGTAACCGGCACCATCAGCGACTCGATCTCATGGAAGCCGTCGGCCCGCCGGGCCAGCACGGCCAGCGAGAGATTGAGCTTGGCAGGGGCGCTGATCGAAACGAACGGCCCGTTTCGTCCTGCTGCAGTCGTAAGCCGTGATCGCATCGACATGCACAACGCCGCTAGATGACGGGCCATACGAAACGGCCCACTGGTGATCCGACTCCCCACGAACCCGCAGGCACGATCGTAACGCCCGTATGGGGGAGGGGTCAACGACGGGGGGCCGGCTTGCGGCCACCAGAGCAGGCGGCTGCCGCAGGCGTTTCATGGCTTCCTGAAAACCGCTTTTCAACGCCAGTTGACGACGAAGGCGACGGTCGCGAGTGCGAGGACCAGGCCTGTGGCGACCAAGACAGCCAGCAGGATCGCGATGCTGCGGCCCGCCGAGAGGTCGTCACGGATCATGTCGGTGCGGTCGGCCTTCTCAAAAGAGGCGTTCCAGACCGGAAACGCCCGCTCGTTGTAGACCCACTGCGTCCGCTCTTCAAAGGTTTTTTCGCTCATTGGTGCTGTGGGGTAGTCCTGCGTCTACCGGCAATGCCTGTATGTGACCGGCCATGCCTGCGAATGACCGGCGATCTCTGCGTATGATGGTCCGAATGACCCCAGAAATCTACCCCGCCGATTCCGGTGACGCCAGCCGGCTGGAAACACCCCCGGCAGCCCCGGCGCCGGGGCTGCCACACATTCTGGAGGTGGACGGCACGCTCGCAGACTGGCTCCGGCAGCGGCAGCAGCCGGCCTGGCGGGCCAAGGCGATCCGCCGCTGGCTGTTTGGCCGGCGGGCGGCGTCGTTTGCCGACATGACCGACCTCTCGAAAGACGTACGGACACAGCTCGAGACCGATTTCAGGATCTGGACCACGTCGATCGCCAAACACTCGCAGGCCGATGACGGCACGGAGAAGCTCCTCTTAGAACTCCACGACCGCCAGCGGATCGAGTGTGTGCTCCTGCGGGATGGCGACCGCCGCACGGTCTGCATCAGTTCGCAGGTGGGCTGCGCGATGGGCTGTGTGTTCTGTGCCAGTGGCCTCGACGGCGTGATCCGCAACCTCACCACCGGCGAGATCCTGGAGCAGTTGCTGCGTCTCCAACTGCTTCTGCCCGCCGACGAACGACTCAGTCATATCGTGGTGATGGGCATGGGAGAGCCGCTGGCCAACCTTGATCGGCTCCTGCCGGCCCTGGCCGTCGCGCAGGATCCCGAGGGCTTCGGCATCTCGCAGCGACGGATCACCGTTTCGACCGTCGGGCTGCCCAAAGCCATCGACAGACTGACCGAGGAAAACCCCGGCTACCATCTGGCGGTATCGCTCCACGCTGCCGACGACGGGCTGCGGACCAGGCTTGTTCCTGTGAATAAATCGATCGGACTGGCCGAGGTGATGGCAGCCGCCGACCGCTACTGGGAGGCGTCGGGCCGCCGATTGACGTTTGAATACGTGCTCTTGGGCAGCGTGAACGACTCACCGGAGGACGCCGCGCGATTGGTCCGCCTGCTCGGCCGGCGGGCAGCGCTCGTGAACGTGATCCCCTACAACGCAGTGGCCGGCCTGCCATGGCGGGAGCCGACGCAGGGCTCGCAGGAACGGTTTCTCGACGTGCTCCGCATGGCGGGAGTCAATGTGCAGGTTCGCCGCCGGAAGGGGGCCCGCATCGATGCCGCCTGTGGCCAACTCCGCCGTTTGGCCGCACAGGCGACGTAACCACACGCGACGATTTATCTCGTCCACTCGTGGGAGCACGATTTCATTGTGTCCACTCGTCGGGACACGATTCATCTTGTCCACTCGTCGGGACACGATTCATCTTGTCCATTGGACGCACGCTGGTATCGCTTTACTGCAACCAGCCGAGCAGTAGCACCGCCGCCAACACCATGCCGAGCATGCCTCCCAGCCACACCGTCCAGTGCACCGTGGCCAGACGGATCGCTGCCGGATCCTCGTGATGCGTGGCCGCGAAGATCAGGCTGGCCAACGCGACCAGAGGCAGTCCGAAAAAGATTCCGGGCACCCTGCCGGCAAGCATGCCGACGAGAGGCGTGTCAAAGAGCCACGGCGACATCGCCAAAACGGTTGTCAGGGTCACTGTCGTGGTCGCAACCATGCGAGCGTCTCTTTCGTGAGGGAATGTTCGGCGCGTCTGCCGAGAGATCTGTCAGGTGTTCGAGTCTGTGAAGTCGGTGCGTTGCGTGTCGAAGAAAGTGGATCGAGAAGAAAGCGGATCTAGCGGATGCCATGGGGGGGAGCGGATGCCTCGGCAGCGCGACGCTTCTTCTCCTCGACGGAGGGTCCCAGCGGACCCGCCCAGGCGTCGTAAATCACGAGCAGGTTGAGCATGCCGGCGAGCATCGTGTAGAGCGTGCCGATCTCGAAGAACCTGCCCAGCTGCCTGTGCCACTGGGCGAGTTGGTCTCGGCGAAACTGCTTCAGTGGTGGCTTGTCGAAAAAGTCATCCACGTTGATGTCAGGATCATATTGGCAGAGGCGGTCGGCGTAGGCCCGCGAGACATACTGGCCCGGCTCGAGCGGGGGCGTCATGAAGCCGACGGGGATGATCCCTCCACCGAGCACCAGCGGCTGCCGACCCGGGCCTTCCAGCCTGACGGCCTGGAACACTGCGGGCAGGGCCACCAGGCCTGCGGCCGCCTGACAGACGAAGGGCTGGATGAGGAGTTTGGCAATCCCGCGGCGGCCGCGGCCGGGCCCTTCCTTCCAAGACGCATGCACCACCTTGCCACCCCCGAGCCAGAGGCCGAAGACAAAGGTGGTGAGGATGGCGGCCATAAAAAGGCCACCCTTCGTCGTGCGGCCCTGATACAGCTGTCCGAGACCTGGCACCGCCCACGACAGCACCGCGGCGAGCGCGGGGTTACGAAGGTCGATAGCGGAGCCGTCATCGGGCGAGATCGCCACGATCCTCGAAAGCTGCGGCTCGGCCGATCTGCCAACGCTGGAAGTCACACTACGGTTCCCGTGCACCCGGCAGCCGTAGCGGTCGATACCCGCATCCGTGCCTGGCAACGGATCCAATGTAAGCGATCACGGTGGGAAAAAAACTGCTCCCACTCCTCGCTCGCGTGCAAACCGCAAAACAGTCTCCGCGGTCAGCCCCACAACCGTCGGACCACACGCACCCGCGGCTGGATCGTTGCACTGTCACCGTCAGACTCTGCCACATCGTCGTCGGGCACGACGGCCTCCCGGATCTCTCCGGCAGCGGCCAGCGAGAGTTCCCGCCAGGCACGTTCAACCGTGGCAGCGTCGACACGGTCGAGACCATCCCCGGCGGCGGCAGCTAGGGCAAGCTGGGCAAGCTGGCTAACTCTGCGCGGCACTCCGCCTGTAAATCGCGCCAGGGTTGCCGCAGCGTCGGCTGGAAAGATGGCAGGATCGCCCCCCACGCGGGAAATCGCCTGGGTAAGGAATGCCGCGACATCATCCTCGCTCCAGACGGTCAGTTCGATCCGAAGGCTCGCCCGCTGACGGATGGAAGCGGGCACCCGCGCGAGCCCAGCGGGCGTTGCGGTGGCCACCACGACCGTACGGGCAAAGCGGGCCTCGGCGGCACCCACCAGTCGCGCAATCCCGTCGAGCGCGTCGGCAGGCGCCTCGTCGATGTCGTCGAAGACGAGCAGGGTCGGACGTTCCATGAGCGTGTTTTCGCGGAGTCTGTTCTCGAGTTTCTGCCACGGCCGCAGCGGTTCGGCTCGGCTCAGCGGGTCGAGCGGCAGTCGCTCGAGCAGCAGTTCGATCCAGTCGCCCGCCGCGAGGCCTCGGAGCGACAACAGGGCCGTTTCGGCACCCAGCCCGCCCAGGCGGCGGACGGCCATCGCGGCCAGGTGGCTCTTGCCACAGCCTGCCGCGGCCGTGACCAGGCCGAATCGCTGCCGTTCCTCGAGCAGCCACTCCAGCCGCGCGAGGGCCTCCTCCTGGGGACCACCGCAATGGAAGGTCGCCGGTTCCAGACCGCCGTCGAAGGGTGCCCCGGTGAATTTCCAATGGTCGCGTGACATGATGGCGGATTCTATCGATATCGACTCCTCCGAGTCAGGACGAAGTTTTGCGGCAAAACCGCTAGTCCTTTCTCCCCATTCGCCCGCCGACCACCCTATGAGTGAACGATTCTTCACACCCGTACCGCCGGCGGCCGGCTCTGCCACGCTTGAGGGCGACGAAGCCCGTCACCTGACGCGGGTACTCCGCGCGAAGGTCGGCGATGCGGTCGTGCTCTTCGACGGCACGGGGCGCGAGTGGTCGGCCCGAGTGGCATCGATCGGCCGCGATCGCGTGGCTCTCGACACTGCCGAGCCGACGATCGATCCAGAGCACGACGGGATCCCGCTCACGCTCGCCGTCGCACTGCCGAAGGGCGAACGCCAGAAGTGGATGGTCGAGAAGCTGACTGAACTGGGAACGGCGCGACTCGTGCCGCTGGAGACGACCCGCGGCGTCGCAGAGGCGACCGCATCGGCCCAGGCCAGACTCGAGCGGGGCGTCATCGAGGCCTGCAAGCAGTGTGGCCGCAACACATTCATGCAGATCGCGGCGGGCCGCTCGCTCGCCCAGCTGCTGGCCGAGGTGCCGACCGGCGCCTGCGTTGTCATCGCGCATCCCGGCGGGAAACCGCTGGCTGCCGACACCGTGCCGGTGTCGGCAGGCGAGGTGATCGCTCTGGTCGGACCCGAGGGTGGATTCACAGATCAGGAACTCGCCGCCGCTGAACACGCGGGCGTCATCCGCATCTCACTCGGTCCCAATATTCTCCGCGTAGAGACCGCCGCGATCGCACTGGCGGCGAGACTCGTTGCGTCGTCGATCTGTAGGCCCCCGGTAGAATAATCGCATGGATGCCAGCCCCCTGCTTTCGATACTGCTGCAAGCCTTTGCAGCGCAACGACTCGAGGCGGTGCTCATCGGGAATGCCGCTGCCGCGATGCAGGGTGCCCCGGTCACGACGCTCGATTTCGACTTCATGTTTCGCGACACACCCACGAACCTCCGCAAGTTGCGGGCGGTCGCCAGATCGCTCGATGCGGTCATTCTCCGGCCGTATTACCCGGTGTCGAAACTCTATCGACTCGTGGACGACGCGACCGGTCTGCAGGCCGACTTCATGCCGGTGATTCATGGCGTGCGTTCGTTTGAAGGGCTGCGGTCCCGGTCGACCGAACGCCGACTCGACGGACTCACCGTGCTCGTCGCGTCGCTCGACGATATCATTGCAAGCAAGAAAGCCGCCGGCCGTGATCGCGATCTGGCTGTGCTGCCCGTACTGGAACAAACCCGACGCGCACTCGCCAAGGCGGCCCTCAAACCCCGACGGGCGACCTGATATGTCTGCACAACGCCCCGAATCGAAAAAATCGAAACGAAGGTTTGCCACGGCCGGCCCTCAGCGGGATAGGACCCTCGCGTCGCTCGGGCCGGAAAGCGACCGCCAACTGGAGGCCTTGATCCTTCGGCGACTGGCGTTGCCGCTCAAAGCGCGGATGCATTTTCTCCGAAAGCGACTCCCTGGCGGCGGGAGCTGCTTGTAAGCCAAGCACAGAGCCCCGCACGGGCAATGGCGATGGCGATGCGGATGGAGGTCGAACGGCCACAGATGAGAAAGACATCCGCTTCGCTGGCTCATTCCCCGTCGCAGCATGGGCATCGCTGCGGCACGTCGAGGACCAGCGTGGCGGCGTAGGATGTTTTCTCGTAGCCCTCCCCCTTCTCCTCGGGCCTGACGAGGTGGGTGACGACGAGCACCAGGTTGCCCTCCTTCGGCGTGTAGCGGCACCGGCCATCCGCGTCGGTCTTTCGTTCGTGATTTGGGTCGAAGCCTTCGGCGAGCGTCGCCCCGCGCGGAATGAACGACACGACCTGGTCGGCCAGAGGCGCCCCCTTGTAGAGCAGACGCACGACGATCGGCTTGCCCGGACCGCAGCCGAGCACCGGATGGCTCTCCAGCACCAGTTCGAGCGGATGACCGAGCGGCTCCGGTAGCGACGTCTCCGGCTTGCTCGGGCGGTCGATCGACTCGGAGGCGAGAAAGTAGGTCTTGCCCCCTTTCAACCCCATCGCACCGTGGCGGACGCCTTGTCGGAAGTGGCCCACGCAGTGGAGCCCAGCCGTGGCCGGCACGAACCGGCCCGACCAGTAGCCCTCGTTCGGCGCATAGCCGAGATCGACCAGGCCGGGTACGAGATCGGTCGTGCGGCCATCGGGGCCGATCACGTCCACCTTCACGCCCTCGAGCGTACCGAGCTTACCGGCGATCTTGAAGTCGCGGTGCTCGTTGCCGTGGTTGCCGAGGAAGAGATCGACGTGCACGACGTCGTCGGGCCGAACCAGCCGCGGCGAGGCCTGCAGCCAGGTGTCGTGGGCATGGGCGGATGCAGCGACCGTGACGATGAGCAGCGTGGCGAGCATGGCGGACCACCGGGGTTGCCCCCGCCGTGTCGCCGGACGTTCGCTACGGACATCCTGTCCTTCGCTCACTCCATGCTGGCTACGCTCCGCCATCCTGGCTGCGCTTGCCAGCAAGGCCGGCTCCACTGGCAGGAGCAACCCCTCGCTCGTCGAGCCGCGGAGACGGTCGTGAATTTGATTCAGTCGTAGCATGCGATGAACTCCTCGAAGCGGGTTGAATGGTTGTGGATCGTGGAACGTGTCAGGAATCGACTCAGAAACCACCGGTGACCCGCTCGTTGCCGTTGATGCTGTGCAGATCACGATGGAGTCCCACTTCGATCGAATCGGTCAGCAGTTTGACGGAACTGTCTCCAAACAGCACGTTCGCACCGCCAGGGTGGTAACTCCTCGGCCCAAAGAAGCCCGTCGCGTGGACGATGACATCGGGAAGAGTGCTGTTTGGCGTCGTATACCCGTTGGTAAGCGTGTTGGCGGCTCCCGTTGTAGCCCACGAAGAACCGCGCCCACGGAGCGTGTTTGTGTTCGCGCCGCGCCACGTCGGCGACGTCATCACTGGCCAGATCGTCGCCAGGTCTGGGTTCTGGATGACCCCAGCGACACTCGCTGCGGTCCAAGGATTCGCCGTCGCGGGGTACCCGGGCGTCGACTGTTTGGCACTGTTGACGCCAGTCGATCCGTTACACGTCTTCTGATAGGGAAACGACGGTGTCTTGCCGGTACCGGGCGTGACGTCGTTTCCGGCGCTGCGGACAGACTCGCTCATGAAGACGGTCTGGGAGCCGCCATCGGTGACCTGAGCGTAACGGACTTTCGAGCCCTCGTAGACGATCCCATCGGTCTGCCAGCGCTGATCGTAGGTGGTTCCTCGACCCGATCCGTAGCTGACCATGTAGTTGAGTCCTGCCACCTGAAAGTCGCCCCCTGCCACCACCGTGACCGTCGTCACAGCTGGAGCAGGGTCGCTCGCGCAGAGCATGATGGAGATCGGGGTGGCAAAAGCACTCGCAAACTGAGCGGTCGGTCGCTGGACGTTATAGGTCGTACCAGTCGCCGTCACCGTGAAGTCAAGCAGGTTGCGGAGAGTCGATTCCTCCATATAAGGCAGGAGCCTGGCCTGGATAGAAAAGCCGCCCGGAAGATCGGTCGGCGGAAACGATCGGAGCGAGGTCTCGTAACCGAACATCGCCAGTCCGAACTGCCGGAGGTTGTTTTGGCAACTCATCCGGCGGGCCGCCTCCCGTGCCGACTGCACGGCGGGAAGCAGGAACCCGACGAGTGTGCCGATGATGGCGATCACCACCAGCAGTTCGACGAGCGTAAATCCGTGGCACAACCTCTGCCTCCGCCTCCGCCTCTGCATAGGCCCGCGGCCCCTGCCCTTGTGCATCGTCATGACAAAAATCCCTCTCTGTGTGTGGCTCCGGCAGAGACACCGCGCATGGAATAGCGCGGTGAGTGCCGATGAAGCTTTTCCCGCCGGCGCGCAGGATGCGACGCCGAAACGGAACACAACGCGGACAGGCAGCCGAAGGCGTAGCCAGGAACCGGCCGCGCAGGGCTGCGACAGAGATCAGGCCGCGCGGGGCGGCGGCGCCGCTGGAGAAGGACGCAGGCATTCGCCCGCTTCGTCGGCGGGCGTGCAGATATCGAGAACGCTCATCACACACGTCAGCTCGACCCGAGGCGGCGGCAGCGTTGCTCCGGCCGCGAACCACTCGGCCACGATGCCGCCGCAGGCCAGCATGGCACGGAGCGTGACCGAACGGTCTCGGGGCTGGTCCTCTGACCGGTCGGTGGAGGCATCGTCTGCGGGTGCCGTGGGCAGCACCGTGACCGATGCTTCGTTGCTGCCGATCGTCAGTGTCGACCCAATCTCTGCCGTAGGCGATGCCGTCGCGCAGCAGAAGGTTTCAGCCTTGGTCGCGGAAGCCGCGCAGCAGGAGGGGTCGGTCGCGGCGTTCACCACGATCAACGGATCGTGCGTCGTCCCGCTCACGCGATGCTCGAGCGCCAGAAGCACGGCGGGCTCGACATGGTGAGCTCTCGCCCAGGCCAGCGTCTCGGCCGGAGTGTTGCAGCAGCAGCTGGTGAAGCACTGGTTGGCCGTGGCGCAGCCACAGGCTTTGTCCATGCAGGGAAAGGGACGCGATCGATCCTTGGCGGCGATCCGCTTCGCGGCCGCTCCGTCAGTCGCCGTCGACGAGACGCCCCCGAGAGGCAACGGCAGCCCCGAGGCCACGAGCAGGTAGCCGAGGATCGCCAGCCAGGTCGTGATCCGCCGTAGCGGTGCGTCTGGGTGCATAGAAAAGAGGATACCCTCTGGATTGAGAAAGGAAAGCAATTTCCACCGCTGGAAACAAGATTCCATCGTGTTGGGGCCCCTATCCTGCCGTGGAAACAAGATTCCATCTTGTCAGGACCCTACCATCCTGCCGTGGCGACAAGATTCCATCTTGTCAGGGCCCTATCCTCCCGTGGCGACAAGATTCCATCTTGTCAGGAAATTGAACCGGATTCTGCAAGTTGGAAACTTGCAGCCACTTGTTGGAAACGTGCAGCCACGAGTTGGAAACGTGCACCCACGGTTGGAAAACACGTAGCCGCAACCAGGCATCACAACTGCTGGAGAGAGGTAATCGCGTCGGCCAACTCGCCGGCCCCGCCGCGGGCGTCGGCCGGTTCCAGACCGATCCAGCCGCGATAACCCCTCTCTTCGAGCGCTCCGAACACGGCCGCTAGATCAACATGGCCGGTGCCAATCGCCACCGCCCGGCCACGGCCCGCAAAGCTGCCCGCCACCGCGTCGGTCACATGCACGTAGCCGATCTGGCCCGCCAGCTTCTCGACGGCCTCCACCGGATCATGACGGTGCACCAGGAGCGCCCCGGTCACGACGTCACAACTGAGTGATCCCTCCGGCAGACTGGCGATCACCCGCAGGAGTTCCTCAGGCCCGGCACGCCCCGCTTCCGCGCAGAGCATCGCGCCCACACGGTGGCTCCAGCCGCCGATGTCTGTCAGCACATCGATGAGCAGCCGCCACTGCGGATCAGGCTCCGACTCTTGATCCGATGGCGACGGCGGCAGGTCGCCGAGGTGATTGAGGACGACCGCAGCGCCGAGATTGTGGGCGAGTTCCAGCGCCCGCTTCGTGGCGGCGATCCGATTCTCCAGCCGGTCGGCATCGGCATAGCCGCCACGGGTGCGAAAGGCCACGGCCGACACAACGAGCCCCTCATCGTCGAGCCACTTGCGGATCTGTCGGAGGCCCGTCTGCGAGACCTGCTCGGGATCGAGTCCTCCCCGCGCATCGACCTCCACGCCTCGAACGCCGAGCGCTCTGGCCCGTTTGAGCGCAGTCCGGAGATCGCTGGCAAGGGCCACGGTGGCGACGGCGAGGCGGGCTGTATCCATCTGGAGGCATGAATCCTGCGTGGAGGAATCCCCGCACGGCGCGGTTCGCAAAGAATGCCACAGGATTGTAGTGTGGTTTCGTCCACGGGTCCCCTGCAGGTCGTGCAGGCGTGTCTGGACAGGACAGCGGCACTCGTCCCCACCATCTATGCCCAGGAGATTGCCACGGCATGCCCACGCTCACAGAGGTCACCGTCGCCCTGGAACAGATCGCACCCCTGCGACTGGCGGCCGACTGGGACTCCGTCGGTCTCTTGATCGGCACCCGCCGAACGCAGATCGACCGCCTGATGACCTGCCTGTCGCTCACACCAGAGGTGGCGGCCGAGGCCGTTCGCGGGCAGGCGGAGATGGTGGTCACGCATCATCCCCTCCCCTTCAGGCCGGTCCAGCGAATCACCGCCGACACCGCGACCGGCTGCGTGCTCCTCGACCTGATCCACGCTGGGATCGCCGTCTGGAGTTCACACACCGCCTGGGACTCGGCGGCCGGTGGCATCAACGACCAGCTTGCCGCCCTGCTGGGTCTGGACCATGTCACGCCGATCGAGCCCGACCCGCTCCATGCCCAGGCCGGCTTCGGCCGGGCGGGCACGGCACCGGCTGGCTGGTCAGTGGCCCACCTGTCCCGGCACATCGCCAGCCGCTTGCAGACGAAGGGGGTGCACCTTGTGGGCGACAGCGATCGCGAGGCCGGCCGCGTGGGCATCGTCTGCGGCAGCGGCGGGGATTCACTCGCCGCCGTCAGGCTGGCTGGCTGCACGACCTTCCTCACTGGTGAGATCAAGCTCCATCAGGCCCTCGAGGCCCGGGCAGACGGCCTGGCGGTGATCGCGGTGGGGCACCACGCCAGCGAACGATTTGCCATGGAGGTGCTCGCGGAACGACTAGCCGACACGGTGCCCGGGCTTACTTGCTGGGCCAGCCGCGACGAAACCGACCCGCTCCAGTGGCTGGCATAAGGCACCGCCAGCGGATTGCCCCGCCGTTTTCCGGCGCTACACTGAGAGGATTGCCCCACGGTCGATCCCCTGCCGGAAATGGCGGTCTTCATGCCCCGATTCCTGACCGCCCTGCCCGTCTTCAATGAAGCGGCGCATGTGGCCGCAGTGCTGGACGAGGTGCTGCGGTTCACGCCCGATGTTCTCGTCGTGGACGACGGCTCGACCGACGGCACGTCGTCCCTCTTGTCGACGCGTGTCGAGCAGCGGGGCGACATCCGCCTCGTGCGTCATCCGCGGAATCAGGGCTACGGAGCGGCGCTTGCCACCGCGTTTCGCGAGACGCTCGCCGGGCCGTGGGACGGTCTGGTGACGATCGACTGCGACGGCCAGCACCAGCCGCAGTTGATCCCTGCCTTCATTGCAGCCGCCACGTCCGCAACCGGCGGCGGGCCGACCCCCGACATCGTCAGCGGCAGCCGATACCTCCAGCGCTTTGCCGGCGACAGCGAGCCACCTGCCGCGCGACGTCGGATCAATGCCGAGATCACCGCCGAAATCAATCGCCGTCTGGGCCTCGACCTCACCGACGCCTTCTGCGGCTTCAAGGCCTACACCCGCCGCAGCCTCGAGCCGTTGCGGATCCACGAGACCGGGTATGCGATGCCGCTGGAGGTGTGGGTGCAGGCGGCGGCGGCATCCTTGAAGATCGTCGAACTCCCCGTGCCGCTGGTCTACCTCGATCTGGCGCGGAGTTTTGGCGGCGCACTGGACGACGCGGCAACCCGTCTGGCCTACTACCGCAGCGTGCTCGATCGTGCGGAAGCAGCCGTCGCGGCAGCCGCACCCGGCACTGCCACGTAGTCCATGCATCCATCCTCTCCTCCGCCACCCCCGCGCCGCCGCGTCCACACACCGCCGCAGGAGTCGGGAGCGCGGCTCCTCGACCCTCCGCTGGAGCCGACGGCCGACGCGCCGGCTCAGTCGATCGAGACGCTGGTCGACAACAACCGCCTGCTCCGCGCGGCGTTTGACACGCGGATCGGTGACCTGAAGCTCTGGGAGTTGGTCGCCGCGACTCGACGCGAGGTGCTCACCGTCGCCACGGAATACACGGCCAGCTACCGGGACGTCGATCGCCCCGTCGACGTGGCCGAATGGATCGCACGGCCGATGGTGATGGGCGGGCATCAACCGGAACTGTTCCATCCCGGTGTGTGGCTCAAGAATTTTGCGATCGACGCCTACGCCCGCAGGCTGGGCGGCACGGCGATCAATCTCGTCGTTGACACCGATCGCTGCACCTCCACGAGCGTCGGTGTGCCGGTGGGCACGCCCCACGAGGCGCATCTCGAACAGATCCCGTTCGATGTGCCAGCGGCCGAGATGGCCTGGGAGGAACGAGGTGTGGTCGACGCCGACTGCTTCGCCACGTTCGGCAGCCGCGTCGATCGTCTGCTCAAGCCGCTGGAACCCGACGCGATCCTCAGGCGCTGGTGGCCGCTGGTGGTCGAGCGGGCCGGCGAATCGCATCGACTCGGCCTGGCGATCGCGCAGGCACGGCACATGCTCGAGGCGAGAATGGGACTCCAGACACTCGAACTCCCTGTCAGCGAACTGGTCCGCCTTCCGACAGTGATGGTGTTCATGGGATGGCTGCTGGCCCATGCCGCACCGTTGCACGAGGCCTACAACGCGGCGCTGGCCGCCCACCGTCGCCGATACCGCATTCGCGGTCGGGCCCGTCCGATGCCCGATCTTTCCGTGCGGTTCGACGACACGTCGTCAGCGCCGTGGCTGGAACTCCCGTGGTGGATCTGGTCACGGGATGATCCGCGGCGCCGGCGGGTGTTCGCCAACACGGCCACGCCCGGCATGCTCGTGCTCTCCGACATGGAGACGCTGCGGGTGGAACTGCCAATTGCACCCGATACGACCCCGTCGCAGTGGGTCGATGCCCTCAACCGCATGGAGGAGCACGCCCTGCGGCTACGGCCGCGGGCGATCCTCACCACGCTCGTCGCCCGTATGATCGTGGCCGACGTCTTCGTCCATGGCGTCGGCGGCGCCGCCTATGATCTGCTCACCGACGACATCGTGCGCAGGCTCACCGGCTGCGACCCGCCACGCCACGCCGTGGTCACCGGGACACTCCGACTTCCTGTCGATCGACTCTTTCCCGGATTCACGACCGACGATCCCGCGAAGGACTTGGCTGATCTGCATCAGAGCATCCGGGATCTGGAGTTCCATCCGGAACGCCATCTCACTCCGTATGACATCCAGCCCGAAGTGGTTCGCGAACTGATCCGACAAAAACAACGCTGGATCGACACCCATCCCACGCCAACGTTGGCGAAGCGGCGATGCCGGGAGATTCGCGCAGCGAACGAGCACCTGGCATTCCACACGCAGTCGCTGCGCACCAGAATGCTCAACCGCGTAGGTCCGCTGGCTGCAGCCATGCGCGGCCGCAAGGTACTGCGATCACGGGAATATCCTTGGTGTTTTTTTTCGGAAAACACACTCAAATCATTCCTGCTACTGGAAATCGAATGAGCCGCCGCATATCTTAACGGCAACGGATTGGTGATCTGACGCCCCAGGGAGAGGAGGCACGATGTCGTTTCGCAGCGCGTCCTGTCGTAGTGACCGTGTTCGCAGGGCCGGCTTTGCCGGTTGCAGACGTCCTTGCCGAGCAGCGCCCAGGCAATCCTCCCGCGGTTCGTCGCGGTCGACGGCTGTGGCCACGCGTCGCCCCACGAAATCACTGAAAACTTCTCGCAAGACACCCCCTCGGGATGCCGGGAGCAAGAGCCGCAAGCGGCCGCATGATGCGACCGCCGTGGCCGCTCTGGATGCGATGGCCGTGCAGGCTGTCGAGATCCGGCCGGCGGGTACGGTGGTCAGCCGTCGGCCGCTGACGAAGCGACCAGCTGTCCTGCACCTGCCGCATCAGCCCGTCTCACGGCTCAAGCCGCCGGCCTGGATGCTCGAAGAGTGTCATGTGGCCCCCGCCCGCGCGGGTGATCAGGCTGAGATCCTGCAACTGCTTTCGGGGCTTCCTTCGCCCCCGTCGAAGGCCGAGTTTCACGCGGCCGTCGATCACCCCGAGCACGATTCGGCCAACCGGCTGGTGGCTCGGCTGGCAGGCCGCATTGTCGGCCATGTCGAGATCGTGCCGCGAAGCGTGCGAATCGGTGACGGCACGGTGCAGGCGGCGGTGCTCGACCGTGTTGCCGTGCTTCCGGAATGCCGTGGGGCCGGTCACGGCCAGCGACTGGTGCGTGCCGCGGAGGAGCGGATGCGGCAGATCGGTGCTGCCGTCGCTTTCTCACGCACCCGCATCGCGCCATCATTCCACGAACTCGGCTGGAGCGTGCTCGGTCGCGACTGCGCGACGCCGGGCCGTCCGACCACGATCCTGTCACGACTGCTCGAAGAACCCAAGCGCGAAGGCGAGACGGTGACGATGCGGCAGTGGCGGCATGTGGAACTTCCGGCAATCCTCCGGATCTACACCCAGAATGCCGGCCGCTTCGTCGGGCCGCTCGACCGCAGTGAGGCCTATTCCCGCTGGCTGGTGAGCCGCGGAGCGTTTGATTCGATCCTGGTCGCGCTGATGGGGCAGGACCGCTACGATCTGCATGAGACGACGGCTCGCATCGTGGGCTACTGCGTGCAGTCGGGTAATCGCGTGCTGGAACTGTTTGCGGACCCTGAGTTTCCGGGGCTCGATCGGGAGATTCTGGCCCGGGTCTGCGCCGAGGCGATCGAGAACGACCGCCAGGAGATCGTCTACGAGTCGAGCACCGCCGATCCGCTCCATCAGGCAGTGGCTGGCGGCGAGAGCCTCGTGTCGGCCAACGACCGGATGATCGTCGCGAAGGTCTTCAAGCCGCTCGATGTGCTCACCGCGGCGGCACCTGCGGTGGCCGCCCGCGTGGTGGCCGCAGGCATTCGTGAAACGGTTGAGCTCGGCCTCGATGCTCCCGGTTTCAAGGGTTCGATCATCGTCGCCGATGGCAAGGCATCCGTGCATCCGGGGCGATCGGGCCGCAGTTACCTGACGCTCTCCGACGAGGAACTCGCCCGGTTGCTGCTCGGTCAGTCTGATCCGATCGAGGCAGCGGCGGCCGGTCGGCTGCAGGCATCGACGCAGGTGGCCGAGAAACTCGCGATGCAACTCTTCCCGCGGACGCCACTCTGGTGTCCGATGTGGGACGACCTCCCGGCATAGGACGATTGCCGAGCTGGGGTCACGGCAAGATGGAATCTTGCCGCCACGAGGGAGGTCACGGCAGGATGGAATCTTGCCGCCACGCGCCGCTCATGCGCCGCGGGCGCCGGCCAGCCATTCATCGGCCCAGGTCCGTACGCCGTCCACGCCCTTGCGGTGGCAGAAGTCACCCAAGGTCTCGCCGGTGTGCCGCTCCGCCTTATAGCAGGCGAGCACGGCCGTGATTTCCCGCGAGAGTTGCTCGAAGGGAACGACGTCCTTGTAGTGCGTGTTGAGCCTGTCGCCGAGCAGTCGCCCGCCGAGAAAGAGCGTGTACTTGCCGAGCGTGCGGCCCACGATGCCGATGTCGGAGTTGTAGGGCCGGGCACAGGCGTTTGGGCAGCCGGTCATGCGGACGGTGAAGGCGTCGTGCGAGAGTCCGAGCTTGGCCACCTCCGGTTCGAGCGAGTCGATGAGGCCGGGCAGCACCCGCTCGCTCTCGGCCACGGCGAGGCTGCAGGTCGGCAGCGCCACGCAGGCCATGCTCCAGCGTCGCAAGGTCGAAATCTCCTCGGAAGA